>Ga0181520_10000280_pt1 | contig 113534 bp, 95 predicted proteins | sample PEATcosm2014_Bin_29_FD_132451 | JGI IMG/M metagenome (GOLD analysis project Ga0181520, IMG submission 132451) | Peatland microbial communities from MTU Mesocosm Facility, Houghton, MI, USA - PEATcosm2014_Bin02_30_metaG | ecosystem: Environmental > Terrestrial > Soil > Wetlands > Peat | place... | reverse complement strand
CAATCTGTTGGAGAATTTGAGCCGGATTGAGTTCATTCATGAACAGAATATATACATGTGTATATACCAAAGCCATAAAAAAAGCGCTTTCCAGAACTTTCCTGAAAAACGTCATGCGCCCCCCAGCCGCCCTCACTTCAGTGCCTCTGCCACGGCCTCCGCCAGCTTTTGCCGGAAATCCGGATTGGCGATGCGCCTGGCCTCGCGCGGATTGGACAAAAAGCCCGCCTCGATCAGCACCGACGGCCGGCGTTGCCCCCGCAACACGCCGATGAATCGCGCGCGGTTGACGCCGCGGTCCTCCAGCCCGGTGGCGTGCAACAGCGACCGCTGCAGCTCTTCGGCCAGTTGCACGTTTTGCGCGTCGAAGCCGTTGTTCGGGAAACTCTGGAACAGGATGTCCGGATAGCCCCGCGTGATGTTGGACGGCAGGCCCACCGGCGTCAGGCAAAAGGTGGCCAGCCCCACCGGTCTTTGGTCCGGCGCCAGCGAATTGAAATGCAGGCTCAAGAACAGGTCGGCGTGCCGGCTTTCCGCCACGTTCACCCGGTTGGAGAGCGCCACGTCCACGTCGTCCGTGCGGGTGAGGTACACGTGCCAGCCCTCCTGTTCCAGCAGCGGCTGGAGGCGCCGCGCCCAATCGAGCGTGAATTCCTTTTCCGGCCGGCGGTCCACCACGCTGATGGTCCCCGCGTTTATGCCCCCGTGGCCGGGATCAATCACGATCACGCGATTGGTGCCGTACATCGCCGGCGCCTCGCATAGCAGCGGCGCGAAGCTCTTTTGCAGATCCAGCGCGTGCACGCAGACCTCGCCGTCAATGACCTCCGGCGCAAAACCCAGGTACACCGTCACGCCGTTCCACGTCACTTCGCGGCTGCCGATGGCCAGCACCAGCACGCCCTTGGGCGAAGTGATCGCGTACGTCACCAGGGGCGACTTGGCGAGCAGCCGTGGCGGACTGATCTTTTGCTCCGCGGTCCAACGCTGCAACGAGGTCCAGGTATAGACCGGCGCCACGACCGGCCGGGGCGCGCTGAGCGCCGGCGGCGGATTGGTGTTGCCGGCGGGCGCGTTTGTTTTGACGGGGGTCGGCGGGTTGGTTCTGGCGAGCGCCAGCGCGTTGGTCTTGAGGGCCACGGGCGCCGGATTCGTCGGCCCGGCGGCTGGGACGTTGGTTTTGATCGCGACCGGCAGGTTGCTTTTCACCACGGGCGGCAGATTTGTCAGCACCGCCGCCGGCACTGGCGTGAAACGGGTTTCCGCCTGGAGCACCTGGTTGGTCTCCGACCAATCGGCCGGCGGCGACTCATTGGAAGTCGCACAGCCCGCCAGCAGGGCGAGCCCGCCGCAAAAAACTACCACTGCAAATTTGGACACCCGCCAATTGTGCGGAATGGGGAGGCGGACTCAAGCAATTACCGTTCGTGCGGCGGTGCAAAAGGATGCCCGCACTTGTGCTTGCTGCGCGCTCCCGGGGCCGCCATTATTTTCGTTGTTGAAGATCCTCGTTGCCATCACGGGAGCCACCGGTGCCATCTACGCGCAACGGCTGCTCGATAATTTGAATCCGCGCGAACATGAAATCCATGTCGTGTTGAGCAATTATGCGCAGCAGGTCATTGCGCTCGAATTGCCCGAAGGTCTTCAGCTTCCCGCCGGCGTCCAGGCGCACAACGTGAAGAGCATGAACGCTCCCTTCGCCAGCGGCTCCAATCCGCCGGATGCCATGGTGATCATTCCCTGCACCATGGGCACGCTGGGCCGCATTGCGCACGGCTACAGCGAGGATCTGCTCCTCCGCGCCGCCGACGTGGTGCTCAAGGAAAAGCGCAAGCTCATCCTCGTGCCGCGCGAAACGCCCTTGAGCCTGGTGCACGTCAAAAACATGGAATTGCTCCTGCTGGCCGGCGCGACCATCCTGCCGGCCAACCCCAGCTTTTATTCCGGCGCCAAAACCATCCGGCAAATCGCGGACACCGTTGTGTCCCGCGTGCTGGATCACCTGGGCATTGCCAATCAACTGGCGCCCCGCTGGGCGGCGGAGGAATGAGGATGGAGGATCGAGGATGGAAGATGGCAGATGGTCGTTGCCGACCGATAACACTGAAATCATATGGCACTTATCAGAAGTTTTCGCGAATTGAGGGCTTATCAACAGGCCCGAGACGAAGCCCACCGGATCTTTGAGGTGACCAAGACCTTTCCGAATGAGGAGAAGTTTTCCATGACCGATCAGATCCGTCGTTCGTCGCGCGCTGTCAAATCCATGATTGCGGAAGCGTGGGGACACCGTCGTTATTCCGCCTCCTTTGTCAGCAAGCTGACTGACGCCATCGGCGAAGCCGCGGAAACCCAATCTTGGTTGGATGACGCGCTGGATTGCGGCTATGTCTCACCACTTCAGCACCAGAAATTCGATTTAGCTTGGCAGTCCATCGGCGGCATGATCGCCAACATGATCGCCAAAGCCGATGACTTTTGCCGAAACGCGCAATGAATACATCTTTGCCATCCTCGATTCTCCATCCTCTTTCCTTGTTCCAAAAATGGGCTTCCTTCGTGCGGTTTTCGCACACCGTCTTCGCGCTGCCGTTCGCGCTGGCGGCGATGCTGGTGGCCGCCCGCGACCACCGCGGCTGGCCGGGCTGGAAAATCTTTGGGCTCATCCTGGCGGCAATGGTCTGCGCCCGCACCTGCGCCATGGCCTTCAACCGCATCGTGGACCGCAAATTTGACGCGCTGAATCCGCGCACCCAGAATCGCCACCTGCCGGCGGGGGCGATCTCTCTGGCGAGCGCAATCACCCTGTGCGTCCTCTCCGGCGCGGGCCTGATTGCCGCCAGTTGGGGCCTCAACCCGGTTTGTTTTCATCTCTCACCCGTGGCGCTGGCGGTGGTCTGCTTCTATTCGCTCACCAAGCGGTTCACTGATTACACGCATGTCTTCCTGGGCCTCGCCCTGGCGCTGGCGCCCATCGGCGCCTGGCTGGCGGTGAAAGGCCACCTCGGCCTCCAACCGCCGCCGCCCGACTTCTTCCTCTCCGCCCCCTCCGCCTTGCTCTGGCTGGACTCGCTGAACGCGGGGCTGGCGCCCATCATGCTCGCGTTCGCCGTCGTCCTCTGGCTCGTCGGCTTCGACATCATTTACGCGCTGCAAGATTACGAATTCGACAAGTCGCACGGCTTGCACTCGCTGGTCGTGGCCTGGGGCCCCAAAAACGCGCTTTCCGCCGCCTTCCTCGCGCACATGCTCATGTGCGCGCTGCTGCTGGCGTTCGGACTCCTCTGCCGCTTTCGCGTGGCCTACATCGTCGGCTGGCTCCTCATCGTCGTCTGCCTGGTGATGGAACATTGGATCGCGCGCCGGCGCAGCTTGAACTGGATCAACCTCGCGTTCTTCCGCCTGAACGCCCTGGTGGGAACGATCTTTCTCGTGGTCGTGGCCGCGGAAGTCATCTTCCAGGGCGGCTTCCGTTTCCGCTAGAGCTTGATGGGAATGCTCTAACCAGGATATTTCATAGCCGCTTTGGCGGGCGCGGACAAACCTGCGCTACCGGATTGGGTATGAAATATCCGGGCTTAATGGCCGCTCCGGCCCTGCGGGCGCGGCGCGATTTTCTAATTTTTCCGGTAACAGCCGGCGGGTTTTGCTTCTGAAGTGGGTATGAACACGGTAAAAATGGAACCACCAATGCCTGCGAAATGTCCGCAATGCGGCACGCCGCTTCCGGCCGGCGCGTTAGCGGGGCTCTGCCCGGCCTGCCTGCTCCGGGCCGGCGCGGCCGCGGATACCGTTTCGGAGCCAAAGCAGCCGGCCTTCAATCCCCCCACCGTCGCCGAACTCTCCGCCAAATTCCCCCAGCTCGAAATTCTCGAGCTCATCGGCAAGGGCGGCATGGGCGCCGTGTACAAGGCGCGCCAGCGGCAACTCGACCGCTTCGTGGCCCTCAAAATCCTCCCGCCCGGCATCGGCGATGATCCCGCCTTCGCCGAGCGCTTTGCCCGCGAAGCCCGCGCGCTGGCCCGCCTCAATCACCCCGGCATCGTCACCATCTACGATTTCGGCCGCGCCGACGGCCTGTTCTATTTCTTCATGGAATTCGTGGACGGCGTGAATCTGCGCCAGCTTCTCCACGGCGGCCGCGTTTCGCCGCGCGAGGCCCTCGCCATCGTGCCCCAGATTTGCGACGCCCTGCAATTCGCCCACGACCAGGGCATCGTCCATCGGGACATCAAGCCCGAGAACATTTTGCTCGACCGCCGCGGCCGCGTGAAAGTGGCGGATTTCGGCCTGGCCAAAATCATGGCGGGGCAGGGTGGGGAACCCGCGCCGGCCACCCCGGGCGCCGCTCCCGCGCCCCTGCTCACCGAGTCCGGCAAAATCATGGGCACGCCCCCGTACATGGCCCCCGAGCAGAAGGAACATCCCGACGCCGTGGATCATCGCGCCGACATTTATGCCCTCGGCGTGGTGTTTTACCAGATGCTCACCGGCGAGCTGCCGGGCAAGAAAATCGAGCCGCCGTCTTCCAAGGTGCAAATTGATGTGCGGCTGGACGAAGTGGTGCTCCGGGCACTGGAGAAGAAACCGGAACTGCGCTATCAGCAAGCCAGCGACGTAAAAACGATGGTAGAAACCATCGTGGCAACGCCCCAGCCCGGCAGTGGCGAATCTCAACCGGGAAATGTGGAAAGCGGAACGCAGAAAACAGTTAAACCACGTGTCTGGCGCAAGACCATCGTGGCAATAACCTTGCTGGCCATTATTGGAGCCATAGCAGCCGTGTTCGCCTTAACCGGTCATCATTTGGCCCCGGCCACGTTATTGACGCAGACCGAGTTTCTGGACAAGTTCGCCTTGAACCAGATTGCCGGCGCCACGATTGCGGTGAACCAGCAAGCGCTGCCGCTGGAGGAAATCACGGGCACGTTTTATCGGCTGGACAAGAACGGCAAGCCAACCCGGGACTTGGTCCCGTTTGTAGTGCACAACGCGTGGCTGACGCCGGACGAACTGAACCAGTTGACGCATTCGCCCGGAATTTCCAACAGCGCGCCGAACCCGGTGGTCATGAACCTGCTTTGGGGCATCGCGCCATTGATCGTTTTGGGTTTAATCCCGCTGATCGTCATCACCGTCATCATCTACGGCATCTGGCGAATGGCGAAAAAATCAAAAGGGCCCTCCACCTCGCCGCCAATGCGGAAGCCCGACCATTTCTGGCGGTGGTTTGCCGTTGCTGTCTTTGCTTTCATTTCAATTCCCGTCATCATTGCCATCATCGGTCTGCTGGCGGCCATCGCGATTCCGAATTTTGTCAAAGCCCGGCAACATTCACAGCAGCTCGCCGCGCAACAGGGGACCGAACAGGGCTGGCAACTGTGGCAATCCGGCAAATATGCGGAAGCCGAAATCAAGTTCCGACAGGCCGTTGGATTGGCCCCGCAAGATGCCGACGCCTGGAACGGTCTGGGCTGGTCGCAGTTCAATTCGGGCAATCGGGCCGGGGCGGAAGACTCATTCGACCGCGCCATCGCCATCCAAACCAATTTGCCGGGCGCCCTCAACGGTCTGGGCCAGATTTATCTTTTCGAACGCAAATTCCCCGAGGCCGAAAAATATTTGCTCCAAGCCGCGCCCGGCGCTCCCGCCGCCTGGTTCGGTCTCGCGCGGCTGTATCTGCTCCAAGGCAAATTCGCCCAGGCGGAAACATGGGCTCAGAAAATCGTGGACTCCGGTCAGGGCGACGAGACCGCCCAAAAGATGCTCGCGGCGGCCAAATCCGGGAATCTCAGCGATGGTCTGCGCGCGATTCTTGAGCCGCCACCGGCAGTTCAAGGCGGCGGCCTTTCCAGTGGCAACAGCCAAGGTGGCACCTCGGCGGCGGTGGTGCCGGTCGAAGCCGCCCAGGCCTATCGGGGAGATATTGAAGTTCGCATCCAAGCCCTCGGGGCCGTCGCGCCGCCAAACAATTCCACGTCCTCACCTCCGGTCCGCGAGGGGAGCCCGGCCACCGTGTTCTTCTCTATCGTCCAAGATGACGTTCAACCGGTGGTCAAGAGCTTGGATGCGGGCAAAAAGCTGGGCGTCGAGGTTTCCGGCCGGGAGGGAAAGCTGCTGGGCACGGGCGTTCTGGTGGGAGTGGACAATGAGATTGACCCGCAGTCTGGCACGCTCAAGTGCCGGGCCAGCGTGCAGCCCCGTGCGGATGTCCTGCTCTATCCGAACCAGTTTGTGAACGTCCGTTTGCAACTGGAGACGAAGCACGGTGTCACGCTCATTCCCTCCACGGCGCTGCAAGTTGCGGCAAGTGGTTCGAGCGTCATCGTCTTGGATCCCGCCGGCCACGCCAGCAAACGTCTGGTTACCCAGGGCGTGGTTGACGACGGCTTGGTGGAAATCACCGAGGGTCTGGCTCCGGGAGAGACCGTGATGGTAAGTCCAAACCCAAATATGAAGGAGGGCGCCGTCGTCCCGTACCATCTCGTGGGAGACTATCCGTCTGCCAGCGCAAATCTGCCGGCAAAGACCACCCCGCCAGCCCAGGCGACGAATGAGCTGGTTGCAGAAACCTGGTCGCCCACGCCGGCGCCCGGCGAGCAGCCGGACCTGCAAAAAATTCTCGACTCCGCGGACAGCCTCAGGGCGGCGGGCAGCTACGAGGAGGCATTGCAACGTTATCTCTGGTATTTCGACCATTCGAGAAACGACGCCAGCCAGCGGGGCGTTCGCCTGTCGTTTGCGCTTTCCGGCTGGATAGAGTTGGGCCGACGCTATCCGAAGGCGAAGCAGGCGTTGGTTGAAATTCGCGACCGCGACGTGCGCGAGTTTTCCGAGGGCAGGGGTTATGCCGATTTGTTCCAGGAAGTTGCCGGGATCAATCAGTATTTGGATGATGGCGAAGCGACGCTGGCCTTGTTCAAAACCATTCAGCAGGCGGACAAGCCACTGGCCAGACAATGCTTTCTCGTGGTCGAAGGGCTGCTCGTGCAAAAGGGTGAGTATGACTTGTGCCTTGGCTACATCGGCGAGGTCCAGGCAAGTTTCGAGAACATGCAAAAATCGTGGGAGCGCATGAAACAATGGGAAGATCACACGGCTAAAATGCGGCAGGAGCAACGGCAGAGGCTGCAGGCGCTGGCCGGCACAAATTCCGCGTTTTCAGGGGCGCCTTTTTCAATTCCCGAACCGCCCAAATTCGCGGACAACAATTTTATCAGCCAGGTGCGTCAATTGACCGAAATTCTGGTCGCCACCGGGCATCAGGACGAGGCGGAAAAAATCCGCGATCAGGCGGTGGCGGTTCTCGATGATGCGCGGCTGAAATCCGCCGTCAGTGATGCCCGGGAAAAAATCCAGAAACAAAAACCTGCGCCAGAATCCGAAAATGATGCGTATCTCCTGCTGGCCGAACAACCCCCCGTCGTCGTGGAAACCTTTCCCGTTTCCGGCGCGCAGGATGTCGCGCCCGGCGAGGTGGAAATCCGCGTCCGCTTCAGCAAGCCCATGAGCGACGGCTCTTGGTCGTGGTCCACCGCCTGGGAAGATTCCACGCCGGAATCCGTCGGCGCGCCACATTATCTGGATGACCATCGCACCTGCGTAGTGAAGGTGCGGCTGGCGGCGGGGAAATCCTACGGCTGGTGGTTGAACAGCGAAAAATTCAAGAATTTTCGCGACCAAGCCGGACAGCCGGCGGTGCCGTATTTGCTGACGTTCCAGACCAGAACCGATTAATCAAAAGGAGCATTAAATGAGAACCAAACTCACAATTGCCTGCCGCGTTGTGGCGGCGGCGGCATCGCTGCTGGTAATGCCCGCATCCGCCGTGGATTTGCTGGCACGGTATCCCACCCAATTGTCCGCCGGCGATCCGCAACCGGACCACGCCAGAGCATGGGACTTCAATCAGGAAGATATTTTCCGCGTTGCAAAATTCGTGTTGCAGGTGGGGGACAAACTTAAAGTCGAAATCAATTCGGCCGACTTGGGCGTGGGCCATTGTGCGGATGGCGCCGTCTGGGCCGTGTTGCTTCCCCGAGGGCAGGGCACCCTGACCAGTCCGGTGGCCGATCACGGCGAACCTGTCGCCAACGTCTGGCTGCGATTCCATCCGGCCCAAATCAACCGGCTGTTTCCGCCGGAGACGGTTTTCGCGGACGGCGACACCAATCTCATTTCGCAAATTCAAAGCGTGGTCAACGCCAAGTTCCGCTCCAGTTGGCACGCCGGCATGAATGCCATGATTCCCGAGCCAAAGGATGTCACGGTCTATGTGGATACCAAGGGTGGCGCCCATCGTTTTTTCATGGTGGATACCCAGGCGGAAACGGCGGAGTATGTCGCGGCGTTCAATCAGCAAAAATCATCCTCCCCCAAAATCACCCCGAACGCCGTCCCCCCGGTCGTGGTGAAAACCGTGCCCGAAGCCGGCAGCCGCGATGTGCGCCCCGGCGAATGCGAGATCAAAGTCACCTTTAGCAAGCAGATGAGCGATGGCTCGTGGAGCTGGTGTACGGTCTGGGATGATTCCAACCCTGAAGCTCTGGGAAAGCCCAAGTACGACGCCGACCACCAAACCTGCGTGATGAAAGTCACATTGGAGCCGGGCACCACCTATGGCTATTGGCTGAACTCGGAACGATTCCACGGCTTCCAAGACACCGAGGGGCATTCGGCGGTGCCTTATCTGCTGGCCTTTACCACCAAAGGCAAGGCGCCGTCGTATTTGGAGCACCAACTGAAACAAGCCCAGGCCGGCAATTACTGGGCCAAGTTCAATTTGTGGGACGGCTATGCCCACGGGGCACACGACATCGCCACAAACGCCGCCGGGGCCGAACACTGGCTGGGCGAATTGGCCAAGGGCGCGTATCTGGCGAAGTTCGAGCCCGCCGGCGGCTTCTCGCCCATCACCGCCAAGGAATTGCTCGACGAGTTCGACGACCACTGCCAACTGCACTCGGCCCCCGGCAGTCTGGGCGGAGCCAGCTTCTTCCGGACCGTCAACCAGGACGGCAAGCTCGTCGGTTCCTTTCTCACGGACACGCCAGATGCATTCAGGGCGGCCGTGGAGCGCAACCCCAACCTTAAGCTGATTTCCATCGAACCGGTCACGCCGGAGTCGTTTTTGGCGCATGAAGCGTCCAAGCAGGAGTCACTCACGCCCCCAACGCAATCAACCAACACGCCGCCGAAGCCGGCCGGGGCCGCCGAAGCCGACACCAACCGCCCGGGCGTGGTTTCTGTTTTCCCGCCCGACGGCGCCACCAATCTCGATTGCCAGCAGGACATCCGCATCCGTTTCAACCAGCCCATGCGGCCCGGCAGCATGGAATTGCAATGGCGAAGCGGCGGGTTCTCTTCCGGCGGTGATGCCCGCTACGAAGCAGACAAAAATGAATTTGTCATTCCGGTGCGGCTGTTGCCCGGCCAGACGAACGATCTCTGCCTGAATGTCTTCAATCGTGGCGGCTTCCGCAGCGTGGCCGGCCCGGCCGCGAGCGAATTTCATTGGCAGTTCAGCACCCGGCCGGTTGTTGCCAAATCGGACGCCCCCAAACCCAAGCTGGTGGAAATCTCTCCTTCTGCTGCGGGCCCGCTGCCCGTGCTGACGATGCTGCAATTGACCTTTGACCAGCCCATGCGGCCACCGGATGAGGGCTTCCCGTACTTGGAGAAAAGCCCGTTTCTCGATGTGCCCGGCGTCATCGGCCAGTTTCGTTATGATGCCGCCGCCAGGCGATTCACGGTTCCTGTGGTGCTGCCGCCGGACAATCCGGTGAAGCTCACCCTGACTGGTTTTTACAGCGCCGCGGGTGTGCCCGCCGACCCCGTGGTGGTCCGCCGCGAGGTGGGCACCAATGATTATTCTCCCGAGCAAACCCAGGCCATTGCCGCCGCGGCCCAAAATCCGCAGCTCAAACAATTGCTCACCGCGATGAAAGACGCCCGCCAGCGGTTGACCTCCGGCGTGGAAACCGTCCAATGGAAATTACTGAACGGCGGGCCGGCCTCGACCAGCCTCCGCGTCAATCAAGCCATCTTCAAATGGCAGGGCACCAACCAGGCCCTCGGCGACATCTCGGACATCATGGACACGAAGGCCTTTGTTTTGGGAAATGATGGCACGAACTGCTGGCTGTTCTCCGACGGCAACGAGGGCCAAAGCCTTCAGACCTGCCCGGTGAAGTTTATGGCTGACCTCAATGTCAGCATCGCGGATCCCTTCGCTTTGGCGTCGCGCCCGGTGGACACGGTCATTGCCGAAGACAAGCTCAGCTATGCCGGACAGGCGCAACTGGCCGGCCGCACCTGTCATCGCCTGCAAAGTTGGACCGTCTTTCAAGCCCATGAACAATATGACCGCACCTCCGCCGATTGTTCGGAATGGTGGATCGATGCCGCCACCTGCCTGCCGGTCCAACTCATTCACAGTTCGACCTACGGCTGTCAAATATATGCTTTCGACTTCGATCATTTGAACCAGCCGCTGCCGGACAACACGTTTGCGCCTCCCGCCGTGACCCGCCTTGATCCCAAGGCGGAGCAATACAAATTGTTCCGGCGGGAAATTCCCGCGCCTGACGAAAAGCGGTTCATGACGATCCGCGATGGCGGCGACGGCAGCATGAGCGGCCGCCTGGGCCGGAACGATTCCAGCGGCAGAACCAGCTCCGGCTTGAACTAAACTCACCCTGATGAAATACTCTGATCATTCAGCATCAAATCAAATGAAAACCAAAATCCTCATAGTCACACTCACCCTCGGCGCGTTCTGCTGGCTGGCCCCGCAGGCCGGTCGCGCCCAGGACATTGACAACTTCGCGCCCGTGGTCGTCAAAACCGTGCCCGAAGCCGGCAGCAAAGATGTGGCGCCCGGCGAATTCGACGTAAAAATCACCTTCAGCAAGCCCATGGCCGACCAGTCCTGGAGTTGGGCCACGGCGTGGGAGAATTCCGGCCCCGAATCCATCGGCAAACCGCATTATGATGCCGACCATAAAACCTGCGTCATGAAAGTGAAACTGGAAGCCGGCAAAACCTATGGTTGGTGGATCAACAGCGGGAAATTCCACGGTTTCCAAGACCCCCAGGGGCATCCCGCCGTCCCGTATCTGTTTACTTTCAAGGTTAAGGATCAATAACGCGAATTGACCTCCGAAAATTCCAGCCAAGCCACCAGCGCGCCGGGCGATATCTTTGCCACGACGCATTGGACCGTGGTGCTCGCCGCCGGCCAACCGCGCTCGCCCGAGGCCGGCCGCGCGCTGGAGGAGCTTTGCCGCACCTACTGGTTTCCGCTCTACGCCTACGTCCGCCGGCGCGGGCAAACCAAGGAGGACGCGGAGGATCTAACGCAGGCCTTCTTTGCCCGGCTGCTGGAGAAAAATTCCTTCGCCCGCCTGGACGGTGAACGCGGCAAGTTCCGCGCCTTCCTCCTGGCCTCGCTCAAGCATTTCCTCGCCAATGAATGGGACAAGGCCCGCGCCGGCAAGCGCGGCGGCGGCATCCCCGCCCTGTCGCTGGACTGGCAGACCGCCGACACCCAATTCCAGGTGGCCGCCACGTCCGAGCCCACGCCCGACCAGGCCTTCGACCGCGAGTGGGCCGTGGCGTTGCTGGGCAAGGTCATCGGGCGCTTGCAGGCCGAATCCGTGACCGAGGGCAAGGCGAAGCTGTTTGAACAATTGAGGCGTTTTCTCATGGCCGGCCCGGCCGACCCCGCCTACCGCGAAGTCGCCGCCGCCCTTGGCATGGAGGAAACCGCCGTCCGCGTGGCCGTGCACCGCCTGCGTAAACGCTATCGCCAGCTATTGCGCGATGAAATTGCCAACACGCTCGCCGACCCGGCGATGGTGGATGAGGAGATGCGGGCGTTGTTCGGGGCTTTTTCTTGAACCGGCAGGCGCCTGGGCCATACTTCCCGAAAGTGAGGTTGGACCTAAAATCCTTTTTCCTTGGCGCACTCGCTGGCGGCGCCGTGATGTTCTGTCTTTGCGTTGTGCTATTGTTCACGGTGGCGTGGATCATGAACCAAAAGGGAGCCACGAACGATGGCCCGGCTGCGGCATTTTGTCCCGTGGTTGGCGATACAAATGTCACGCAGTTGCTCCTGCCCATCCGGCAGAAATTCAATATGCCAGCCATGGCCGCCGCTGTCGTGACCGATACGGGCATCCAATACGTCGGCGCCGTGGGCGTGCGCAAGCGCGGCACGGAGATTCCCGTGGGGCTGGACGATCTCTGGCATTTGGGCTCGGACGGCAAGATCATGACGAGCACATTGATTGCGCGACTGGTCGAACGCGGGCAATTGCGCTGGGACAGCACGCTCGGGGAGGTGTTCCCCGAATTTGCGCCGCGCATGAACCCGGATTTCCGCCAAGTCACACTGCTCCAGTTGCTCTCGCATCACGCGGGGTTGCCGGCAAACCTGGACCTGGGAGACTACGCCGGCGATGATGCGCCGCAATTGCGTCTCCGCGCCGTGCAGGCGGAACTGGCGAAAAAGCCCGAGTCCAAGCCGGGCAGCACCTATTCCTATTCCAACCTCGGCTATATCATCGCGGGGGCCATCGTGGAAAAGACCACCGGCAAGGCGTGGGAAAAAGTCATCGCCGAGGAAGTGTTCCAGCCGTTGCAGATGAACTCCGCCGGCTTCGGCGGCACGGGCACGCCCGGGAAAATTGACCAGCCCTGGCCGCACACGCAAGACGGCGCGCCGGTCGGCGAAAATGGGCCGGCCGTGGATAATCCGCCGGTCATGGGACCCGCCGGCCGCATTCATTGCACGATTCAGGATTGGGCCCGGTTTGTGCAGGACCAGCTGCGCGGCGCGCGCGGCGAACCCGCCTTGCTCGAACCGGAATCGTATGAGCGATTGCAGACGCAGCCGTTCGGCGGGGATTATGCGCTTGGCTGGCTGGTGCTCTCACGCTCTTGGGGCGGTGGAAAAGTTTTGAACCATGGCGGCGACAACACGAAGAACTTCGTCAATGTTTGGGTGGCGCCCAAAAAGAATTTCGCCATTCTGGTCTGTGTGAATCAGAGCGGCGACCAGGCCTTTGAAGCCTCAGACCAAGCCGTTGCGGCGCTCATTGATCTGCTGCGGCGGAAACAATAGCTTTCGCGGGGTCATACTTTGGTCTTCACCCCGCACGCGCGCGCCACGCACCAACCGCTCAACGCCTCACCAATCGCGAACAGGCCCGCCGCCACAAAAACGAGTCCCAGCCACAAAACGTAGTCCACGATGATGATCCCGGCGATGAGGCAGAGGGAGCCAATCACGCCCCGGGCGATGCGGCCATGTCGCTTGATGTTGGGTCGGAAGAAGCGGCGCATAGCCGGACTTTACCACACAGTTTTGCCGTGGCAAGTCGCACGAATTAAGGCAGATTGGCCCGGTGGACCTCACCAACGAACATTTCCTGTGGGCCTCGCTGGTTTGGGGTGCGGTGGCCTCCGGTTATTTCATTTATGGCTGGCGGCAAAAAGCCGCCCTGCCGCTGGCCGCCGGCGCCGCCATGACCGCCGCCTCCATTTTCCTGCCCGCCTTTTGGATGTCCCTCGTCTGCGTCGCCATCATGCTCGCCGTCTGGTGGCTCCTCCGGCAGGGCTATTGAAATCTTTCCCATAAAAAAAACCGGAAGCCGGTTTCCCGGCCTCCGGTTCTGAAACTTCACAATTTTTCGGCTTACTTGCTCTTCTTCAGCGCGGACAGGCCGGCATAAACCGCGTTCTTGCCCAGCAATTCCTCGATCCGCAGCAGTTGGTTGTACTTCGCCATGCGGTCCGTGCGGCTCAGCGAACCGGTCTTGATCTGGCCGCAGTTGGTCGCCACCGCGATGTCCGCAATCGTCGCGTCCTCGGTCTCGCCCGAGCGATGCGAGAGCACCGCCGTGTAGGCGTGGAATTGCGCCAGCCGCACCGCGTCCAGCGTCTCGGTCAGGGTGCCGATTTGGTTCACTTTCACCAGGATCGAGTTCGCCGTGCCCGTATCAATGCCCTTTTGCAGGAACTTTACGTTGGTCACAAACAAGTCGTCGCCCACGAGTTGGAGCTTGTTGCCCAGCTTGTCGGTGAGCAGCTTCCAATGTTTCCAGTCGCCTTCGGCGCAGCCGTCCTCGAGGGAGACAATCGGGTACTTCGCCGCCAGCTTCGCGTAGTAGTCCACCAGTTCCGCGCCCGAAACCGTCTTGCCCGACGATTTCTTGAACGTGTACGTGCCGTTGCCGTTGTAAAACTCCGAGCTGGCCGTGTCGAGCGCGAGGTTGATCTGCTTGCCCGCCTTGTAGCCCGCGTTCTTGATGGCTTCCAAAATGGCCTCAATCGCGTCTTCCACGCTGTCCAGCTTCGGCGCAAAGCCGCCTTCATCGCCCACCGCCGTCGAAAGTCCGCGCTTCTTCAGCACGCCCTTCAGCGCGTGAAACGTCTCGACGATCGCCCGCAGGGCCTCGCTGTAGGTGTCGAAACCGTGCGGCTGGATCATGAATTCCTGGAAATCAATCGGGGCGTCCGAATGCGCGCCGCCGTTGATGACGTTGGCCATCGGCACCGGCAGCACTTTCGCGTTGGGTCCGCCCAGGTACTTGAAGAGCGGCTGGCCCACCGCCGCCGCCGCCGCCTTGGCGTTCGCCAGCGACACCGCCAGGATCGCGTTCGCGCCCAGCTTCGACTTCGTTTCCGTGCCGTCGAGTTTCAGCATCGTCGCGTCCACCGTCAACTGGTCAAGCGCGTCCACACCGAGCAGCGCGGCCTTGATCTTGGTGTTCGCGTTGGCCACGGCCTTCGTCACGCCCTTGCCGAGAAAGCGCTTCTTGTCGCCGTCGCGCAGCTCAATCGCCTCGTTTTCGCCCGTGCTGGCGCCACTGGGTACGGCCGCGCGGCCCGCCGCGCCGCATTCCAGCGTCACATCAACTTCAACGGTTGGATTCCCGCGCGAGTCCAGTACTTCGCGCGCCTGGATGTTTTGAATTTTTGTCATAGTTAAATTAATGGTGAACCGCAATTGTCAGAACAGGAATCATAGAAACCAGGCGCGGGGAGTCAAGACACGCATTGCGGTTCCCGCATTTTTAACCGGAAGTGAATTTGAGGATTAATGCGGGCCCGGGCGCCCCCAACGGCTTTTTCCGCGCCTTTGCTTTTCAGTTGCATTGCCGCGCGCGCTGGCTAAATATTTGCCCGGCAATGGAGTTTGCCGTCCGCCTGGGAAAACCGCCTGACCGTTTCAGCGCTGATGACTCCTACGAATAGAGCAGCATTCGCAAGAGCCTTATGAATTTAGCCTATCTCTGGGTCGCCCTCGGCGGCGCGCTCGGCAGCGTCAGCCGCTTCTGGATCAATGGCATCGTTTCCGACAAAGTCGGCGCCACGTTTCCCTGGGGCACGCTCACCATCAACATCGGCGGCTCTTTCATCATCGGTCTCATCGGCGCCATCGCGAGTCCCGAAGGACGCCTCGATTCAGCCACCCGCCAGTTCGTCACCCAGTTCTTCATGATCGGCGTCTGCGGCGGTTACACCACCTTTTCCTCCTTCAGCCTCCAAACCCTGCACCTCCTGCGTGACCGCGAATGGCTCTACGCCGGCGGCAACATCCTCCTGTCTGTGTGCCTCTGCCTCCTGGCCGTCTGGCTGGGCTGGCTGCTCGGCTCCAGTTCCACCCGATGACCCGCCACACCATGAACCCTCGTTCCAAATTTAGAGCTTTGAAGTACTGGAAGCACCTTGTGCTAAATGGTTTAACGCTCACCCTTACCCCGGCCCTCTCCCCCGGGGAGAGGGAGAATTCGTTTCCGCGAATCTGCAATGTGCTCGCGCTGTATCCATCCTGGTTCAGGGGGGCGATGCGCGAACGCTTTCCGGGAATTCTCATCACCAAGTGCTGCCGCGCCGCCGCGCGGATAAATCCCCGCTTTAACCCCGTATCCTTCCGCGCTCATTCGTGGTAAACAGTCTTATGCAAATTCCCTACGAAGCCGTCCTGTTGCGCATCTTCATCGGCGAAAGCGACCGCTGGGAACACAAGCCCCTCTACGAGGCCATCGTCCTCGCCGCCCGCGCCGCCCACCTCGCCGGCGCCACCGTCCTCCGCGGCCCCATGGGCTTCGGCAAGGCCAGCCGCCTCCATACCGCCAAAATCCTCCGCCTCTCCATGGACCTCCCGCTCGTTATCGAAATCGTGGACAGCGACGAAAACATCAACGCCTTCCTCCCCACGCTCGATAAAATGATCGGCGGCGGCCTCGTCACCCTGGAAAAAGTCCGTGTGTTGCAATACCGTTCCGGAAAACCCGAATCCGACCTTAAACCCAATCCGCCCACCGCATGAAATACCGCCCGCCCCTGCTGTCCCGCCGCCACGCCCTCGTCCGCCTGCTGCTCGCGCTCAGCCTCCTCGGCGGCGCCACCCTCCGGGCCGACCCGCCTGCCCCCAAGGTCACCCGCGTGGCCTGCATCGGCGACAGCATTGTCTATGGCTCCGGCGTGGCTGACCGCGAGCACAACAACTGGCCGGCCGTGCTCGGACGCTGGCTGGGCGCCGGTTGGGATGTGCAGAATTTCGGCATCAGCGGCGCGACCATGCTCAAGAAAGGCAATGTCCCTTATTCGGACCAGAAAGTTTACCGCCAAGCCCTGGAATTCAAGCCCGATATCTTGATCGTCAGCCTCGGGGCCAATGACACCAAGCATCCCACCGATCAGGACACCAACGTCGTTAATAACTGGCAGTACAAGGACGATTTTGTCGCCAATTACAAGGACGTGATCGCGTCCTTCCAGGCGGCCGGCCCGTCCGTGAAAATCTACGTGTGCATTCCGTTGCCCGCCTATCCCGGCCGCTGGGGAATCAATGACACCACCATCCGGGAGGAAGTTACGCCGCTGGTGCGCGAGGTCGCCCGCGATACGGGTGCCACCGTCATTGACCTCTACACGCCGTTGAGCGACAAGTCCGGGCTGTTCCCCGACACGGTTCATCCAAACGCCGCCGGCGCCCGCCTGGTGGCCGCCACCGTCTTCCGGGCCCTCACCGATAAAGCGCCGCCCGGCGGGCCTTGATGGTCGCGAAGCGGCGGCGGAAACAAGCCGGAACGGCTGCTAATAAAAAAAACGGCCCGCCGAAGCGGGCCGTCTTGAAAATCATCAGGAAAACCTAATTACCAGAAACCGGTTTGCGGCGAAGACCGATCAGGGACAGAGCCAGACCGCCGCCCAGCAACGCGCAGGTGCCCGGTTCCGGGATTTGTTGGACTAAGATGTCGTCAATGCCAACAATTTGACCGGGGGAATCGAATCCGAGATATCCTTGGCCCGCAGTCAGTTGGCCAATCGAGGCGCTGCCCAACTTGATTCCATTCGCATAGTAGGTGAGCAAGCTGCCGTTACCATCGAAGGCTGAACCGGTGCCCGCCGCGTCCGAAAGAACGAGTTGGTAACTTTGCCACACATTGGCACCCGGTGCAGCACCTGTGGCGCCGTCCGTGCCGGCACCATTGACGAAATATTGCGTGCCGCCATTCGCACGGAAAAGGATCGCGGAACTGGTGTTGAGAACCCACGGGGTTTGACTCGAATTACCAATCAAAACAGCGAGCCAGTCCGTCGGATCTCCGGAATCAACCAACCCGTTAAAGGAGAGGGAAAGGGGGCCATTGATGGTGGAAAAATCATTATTGATCCAAACTGAGGCCTGATTAGCCAGCAGCAAATTGTCTCCCACCACGCCATTGTCAAGATTATCCCCGGGCAACGTGTTGGGATTGCCCAATTGCTCGTTTCCATCAGTGTAAAACCCATTGATGTAGGCCGCTCCGGCGGGCAGGGACAGAGTACCGCCGATGCGCCCCGGGATGCCCAGTTCATAATTGGCACCGGTAGCGGCGGTGGCGGGGTAACCTGACTGGCCAGTAATCCCGTTGAAGTTATCCGAGAAAAGGGTAACTTGGGCGGATGCAGTTTGAACAAGCAAAGGCAGCGAAGCTGCGATAAATACCAATGCGGTCCCGGTTCTGAATGGTTGTTTTTTCATGATGATATATATAGCTCGCCACGGTTTGTTTTTTGTCAGCCGGGCTACTGTCTTCAGAATAGCCAACAAACCTGAATCTGCCTATACCGAGAATTGGGGATGGCCACATCACCGAAATAGGTGATGGTCCGGCCTTGGTTTGGGCTCATTATCGGAGGATTCCCGGCTTTTCCGCGGTTCTTCGCTGTGATCGGTGGAATAGAGGCTCCAAAGGATAAGGCGCGGCGACTGGGCGCGGGCCGGGCGGAGTCAACTGCCGATTGCTGAGGACCGGTGCCCGCACGAAAGCGGCGTGGCGCTTCGCCGGGACCTCGAATTCCACTGAAAACGTCGAGGCCCCCCAAGTGCATTTCCCGTTAGCGGCTAACAACCCGACGGTGTTCATTCTTTCACCCCCGGTTCCTCCACTGCCGGCGTTGCCTGGACTTATGGAACCGGTTAAGCGCCACGCGGCCGCGAATGACTTGCCACAACGCTCGCCGTGGACTACTGTCGCGCTATAGGTGGTGCTCGGTTTGGCAAGTTATGAATGGTCAAGAATCTGACTCGTGCGGAGCAGGGATGCACCAAACGCAGATTGGTAAAACCACGTCTCCGTTGGAGCTGCCCCCGTCACAACTCGCCCCCGAACCGGTTCCCGCCGCCGACGCATGGCACCTCGCCTTCGACGCCTTGGCCGAACCCATGTGGGTCATGGATGCCGAGTGCCGCATTCAAGAGTGCAACCGCGCCGCCCAGGAGCTCTTTGGCGAAAACATCATCGGCCGCCACTGCTGGGAGGTGGTTCATGGCGCCGCCGGGCCCGTCCTCGACTGCCCGTTTCCCACGGTTTGTCAGAGCCTCTGCCGCGAGTCCGGCGAGCTGTCGCTGGCCAGCCGCTGGTTCAATTGCACCGTGGATCCCCTGCTGGGCGCGCGCGGAAAAATCGCCGGTGCCGTGCTCGTCCTCCGCGAAATCTCCGCCGAAGTCGCCCGCCGCCAGGAGGCCGCTGAAGCCCTCCGCCATGAACGCCAGCTCCTCCTGACGCTCATGAACCTGCTGCCCGATTTGATTTTCGTGAAGGACAAGGAGGGGCGCTTTCTCCTGGTCAACGAGCCCTTCGCCAACAGCTATGGCCGCCCGGCCGCGCAAATCCTCGGCCACACCGATGCCGACTTCATGCTCCCCCGCATCGCCGCCCGTTGCCAAGCCACCGAAGCCAGGGTGCTGGCCGGAAAATCCGTCCTCGCTTGCGAAGATACCATGCGCTTCCCGGACGGCCAAAGCCGCACCATGGTCACCCACATGGCGCCTTTCCACGACGCCCGGGGCGCCGTCGCCGGCCTCGTGGGCATCGGCCACGACATCACCCAGCGCAAGCTCGTGGAGCAGGCCGCCCGGAGAAGCGAGTGGAAACTCTACCGCGCCAACCGCACCCTCCAGGTCATCCGCGATTGTCACGAAGCCATGCTGCGCGCCGATACCGAGCTCGCCTTGCTTGAGCGCATCTGCCAGGTCATCGTCCGCAGCGGCGGCCGCGTCGCTTGGGTGGCCCTCTTGGATCAAAACTCGCACAAAATCCTGCGCCCCGTTGCCTTCACCGGCTTTGACTTGGAACTTCTCACGGAGGCCGACATCTCCTGGGCCGCGAAGTTGAGCGGCCGCGGCCCCGTCGGCACCGCCATCCGCACCGGCAAATGCTGCATCTGCCGGAACACCCACATTGCTTCCGAATTCGCTCCCTGGCGCCGTTTCGCCAGCCGGTACGGTTTTGGGTCCGCCATCGCCCTCCCGCTCAAACTGCAGGACCAATGCCTTGGCGCCCTGTCCATCTGTGCCGCCGAGCCCGATGCCTTCAACCCCGCGGACCAGCTTCTGTTCATGGACCTGGCCGATGATTTGGCATTCGGTCTCGGCACTCTGCGCCTGCGCGCCGAACGCCAGCGCCTTGTGGGGGAATTACTCAAGTCCGCCGAGTGCGAGCAGGAACGCATCAGCCGCGATTTGCACGACGGCGTCTGCCAGTTGCTCGTCGGCGCCAAATTGCGTAGCGGCTGCCTCCGGAAAATCACCGAACGCCGCCTGCCCGCCGCCCGGGCCGAGGCCAACGCGATCGAGAAGCTCCTCAACCAGGCCATCCAGCAGACGCGCGACCTCGCCCACGGACTCAGCCCCGTCAAAGTCACCCCCGCTGGACTCGGCGCCGCCCTGCAAAAACTGGCCGACACCGTTGGCGGTATCCATGGTCTCCGTTGCGTCTGCCGCTGCCCCCGGCCGGTGAGGATTTCCGACCATCACCTGGCCTGCCACCTTTACCGCATCGCCCAGGAAGCGGTGCAAAACGCGCTCAAGCACGCCCGCGCAAAAAACATCATCATCACCCTCGTCGCCATCGGCCGCCGCCTCGTCCTCACCGTCTCCGATGACGGGACCGGCATCCGGCTCGTCCGCGGCAAACGCGGGGCCGGCTTGGACAACATGCACACCCGCGCCCGCCTCATCGGCGGCCGCCTGAAAATCCAGCGGCGCAACCGCGGCGGCACCGCCGTCTCCTGCGAGCTCTTCCGAAAACTGGAAAAGAAAACATGACCGATACCCCGCAGCCCCCGCCAAAGCCCCGCAAACATCGGATATTTCTGGTGGATGATCACCCCATCACGCGGGCCGGCCTCGCCCACCTCATCCACTATGAACCGGACTTGGAAGTCTGCGGCCAGGCCGGCAGCGCCGCGCGGGCCCTCACCGACGTCGCCACCCTCGCCCCCGACCTCGTGATGGTGGATATCTCCCTCGCCGGCGGCGCCGACGGTCTGGAACTGATCAAGGACCTTGCCGCGCGCCACCCGCGCCTCCGCATGCTCGCCCTCTCGACCTGCGAAGAATCCCTCTATGCCGAGCGGGCCTTGCGCGCGGGCGCCCGCGGCTACCTGATGAAACAGGAGCCCACCGAAGCCATCCTGGCCGCCATCCGCAACGTCCTTGCCGGGGAGATCCATTTAAGCAAGGCGATGGAGGACAAAATCCTGCGCCGGGCCGTCAAGCCCGCTTCCGCGCCGCTGGCCCCGGACGTCGCCCAGCTCAGCGACCGCGAACTTGAAGTGTATTGTCTGCTGGGCCGGGGCCATGGCACCCGCCAGATCGCCGCCGAATTGCACCTCAGCGTCAGCACCGTTGAAAATCATCGTGCTCATATTAAGAATAAGTTGCACGTAAGCACCGCCCCGGAGCTCATCCAGCACGCCGTCGAGTGGTTCCATAACCAGCCAGCTTGAGCCGTTGGCATGGTGGAATTTGCCATGCCAGAATCGGGTACCGCCACGATTCCCCCGCTCGCGATCCCTGTTAAGATATGGGTATGCAATTGGTTGTCTCAAATGCCACGCAGCGGCCAATAACGCAGCAGCGGATCGGGGACAGTTTCGCCCTGCCAGTGGGCGAACGTTCCACTACCGCCGCCTCTCACGCCCTGTTGAACGGCCTGCCCCCCTTTGGTTGGGCGGAGATTGCGCAAGTGGCCTATCTGAATTGGCAGCGGGATGGTTGTCCGCCGGGGCGCGATGTGCATTACTGGCTGGAGGCCGAATCCGAGCTCAAAGCCACTTGGCATTTGCTCTTGGCCACTTGCGACGCCAGCGTGGCCGCTGAAGTCTTGGCGGAGGTCCGTCTGACCGATCTGGCACTCGCGTTTTGCGAAACGCCTGGTGAATTTCCGCAGCCTTGATCTTTGCATGGCAGAAGCCAGGCAACCCGGGAGGCGAAAGGGGTTAAGGGGCAGACGTAGAAGGGGAAACACCGGCGCGCGACGATTGATTCCGTCCGCGCCGGTGTTGTCATGCCCGGCCCAACCGAAGTTTTGCATGAAAATCAGTTGGCAGGAACTCACCCACCGCGCCCGCGCCCGGAGCGTCCGCGGTGAGTTGTTGCCGCTCGCCAGCGGCCAGGAAACCGTCGCCGAGTTGCGCAGCCTCTCGCTCCAGCTCACCGGCAACTGTCCCTGCGGTTGCACCCACGCCCATTGTCCCTTCCGGCTTCTGTCCAAGGTCCCGCCTGGCTCCGTGCGCCACCTCCTCGAAACCATGCCCGAAGCCGACCTGCGCGAGTTGTTTGTCATGGAGCTTCTCTCCCGCACCATCGCCGCCCGTGCCGAACCCGCCCCGGAGGGATTCGCCCGCGTTTAAGTGACTTTCTCCCTCGCTTAATGCCCCGGCCGCAATGGCTTCGCAGGGCAGCCGCCGGCGCGCCGAAGTCTTCTGAAATTCATCCATTTCTCTCTTTCCGCTTGTCCCGACTTTCGCAAACCGCTAAATCAGCAGCCGTGAAATGGCATGTCGTCATCCTGTGGCTCGCTGCCGCCTCGTTCGTCGCGGCGGCCGAGACCAATGCCCCGCCGGCCGCCGCGCAAATCGAGCGCGGCCGCTACCTCGTCGAGTGCGTCAGCCTGTGTGGCGAATGCCATTCGCCGCGGGACGACCAGGGGCGGTTCGATCGCGCCCACTGGCTGGAAGGCGAACTCATCCATTTCAAGCCGGATGAGCCCATGCCCTTTGCCGCCATCGCCCCGCCCATCGCCGGCCTCCCCGGCTACACCGATGCCGCCGCCGTGAAATTTCTGGAAACCGGCACCAACGCGGCCGGCAAACCCGCCATGATGCCCATGCCGCAGTTCCGCTTCAACCCGGAGGATGCCCAGGCCATCGTGGCCTACCTTCGCTCCTTGAAACATTGAGCCCCGCCGCCGCCAGCTTGTGAAACCCTCAAAATATTGCCCCGCAACTTTGGCCGTCGCCCTCGCGCTCTCCGTCCTCGTGCAGCTCGCGGCCGCGGAGACCTCCGCCCTCCAGCCGCTTGCCGGCATCCTCCTGTCTTCCGAGATGCGCACCAACCCGCCGGAACGCCTCTTCGTTGCCCAGGTTGATTTGACCAATCCCCGGCTGCACTTGCGCGTGGCCCCCGGCGGCCCCGCTCCCGACGGCGCCGGCCAATGGGAAACCACCCTGCTCGAGCCGACGAAAATTGCCGCGCGCGAAAAATTCGATTTGGTCATCAACGGCGACTTTTTTGCCGCCCGGGGCCTCCATGACGCCGAAGGCACCAACTCGCATTATCACTCCGCGCAATGGGCGTCCGCCATCGGCCCTGCCATGACGGACGGCCGAACTTGGTCCGTCAGCGCCGAGCCCCGGCCCTGCCTCGTTGTGCATACGAACCACGCCGTAAGCATCGAGCTGCTGCAACAACCCGCCCCCGGCGATTGGGAGGTGGTCAGCGGCAATATTCTGCTGGTGCGGGACGGGCAGATCGTCACCCATACCAACCTCGTGCGCCATCCCCGTACCGGCGTGGGCCTGGATGCCAGCGGTCATTGGCTGACCCTTGTGGTGGTGGACGGGCGCAAGCCGGGCATCGCCGCCGGCATGAGTTATGACGAATTGGCCGCGGAAATGGTGCGGCTCGGTTGCCGGGACGCGCTGAACCTGGATGGCGGCGGCAGTTCCGTGATGGCCCTGCGCGACACCACTGGAACCATGCAACTTCTAAACCAGCCCACGGACGGCCACGAGCGGGCCGTTGCCAATGTCCTGGGCATTTCCGTGGACCCCCATTAATGCCCCCGAAATCTCCTCCAGAATTGCTGGCCGAAGTCCGCGCCGTCTATGCCGATCTTGCCCGGCGGCCCGTCGCACGCCATTGCGTTGCCTGTGCGGAATGCTGTCAACTGCAACTCACCGGCCTCATCCCGTACCTCACCAAGGGCGAGGCGATGGTCGCCGCCCGCGCCTTCCGCGCCACCGGCCGCAAGGAGCTGCCGGAGACCGCCGGCGGGATTTGCCCGCTGCTGAACCGCGCCACCGGCCGTTGCCTCATCTACGCCGACCGCCCCATCGCCTGCCGCACGCACTTTTGTGACGCGGCCGGCGGACCCTATGCGCGAAAGGACGTTCTGGATCTCATCCGGCGCCTGGAAGAGGTGGATGTGCGCCTGCGCGGCGACGGTCCCCGGAAAATCTCCGCCGCCGTGGGCGATGCCCTGGCGGAACTCCGCTGAGCTTCAGGCGGCCGCGCGCACGGCCCAGCGCAGTTTGGCCGGCGCGGACCGCAGATTGGAGTGCTGTTCCGCCGGCGTCGGGCGCGTCACTTCCCGGGCGATGTCCGCATAACTTCCGCCGCGGTAACCGGCTTCGAAGGCCTTTTTCACCCGGCGGTCTTCGCCGGAATGAAACGTGAGGATCGCCACCCGCCCGCCCGGGTTCAAACACTGCGGCAGGATCCGCAAAAACGTGTCCAACGCGGACAGCTCGTCGTTCACCGCGATGCGCAGCGCTTGGAACACCCGCCGCACCGTGAGCGCCTGCGCCGCCTGCGGCAACCGCGGCAGCGCGGCGTGAATGGCCGACGCCAGTTGCCGCGTGGAAGCGAGGTTTTTGCCGGCCAGCGCGGCGCCCAGCGGCCCCGCGTTCGGTTCATCGGCAAAATCTTCGAGCATTTTCGCCAGGGTGTCCGCGTTGCTCTTTTGCAGCAGGGCCGCGGCCGGCTGCCCGCGCTGCGGATTCATCCGCATGTCCAGCGGCCCGTCAAATTTTACGGAAAAACCGCGCGCCGGGTCGTCAATCTGCATCGAAGACACGCCCAAGTCGGCCAGAATCAAATCGGCGCCCGTCAGCCCCTGCGCCGCCAAGATCTGCGGCAGCCCGGCGAAGTTGCTGCGTTGCGCCGTGAACACCGTCTCGCCAAACCCCAGCGCCCGCAGCCGCGCCTCCGTCTTCGGCAGCTCCACGCCGTCGGCGTCCACTCCAATCAATCTTCCGGCCGGCAAAATCCTGGCCAGGAGTTCCTGCGCATGACCGCCAAAGCCCAGCGTGCAGTCCACCGCCACGTCTCCGGGTTGGGGCGCCAGTACCTGGAGTATCTCCGCCACCATGATGGGGCGGTGGGTCCCCGCCGGCGTTTTGCCGGACGCCAGCACCTTCGCCAGCGTCTCCGCGTCGCCCCGGCGCTCCTTGTACTTGTCCTCGAACCGCCGGGGGTTTTTTCCGCCGTAACGGTGGCGGCGTTGGTGCGGCACCTCGCTGGCGGCGGGAATCTCATTCATCATGCTGTAGCATTGCAGGATTGCCGCCGCCTGTCAGCCGCGGATTTGCCGTTGAGTTTCCGGCCGGGGCGCGGTATCTCAAGTCCGTGGGCAAAACCTATGTCTTTGAATGTTCGTACTGCCAATACCGCGCCAAAATCTCGGGCGGACCCGATGGCGGCCTGCATTGCGTCATCCAGACGATCATCTGCCGGGATTGCCGGGAACTGTACGATGTGTTTGTCCGGCAGCGCCGCCGGGCGGATGCGGCGAAGCTGGTCAAATTCCCCGGGTTTTACCGGCCCGAAATCCCGCCCGTCGTTTTGCGGCAAAGCTCCCTGAACCCGCCGGCGAAACCGCTCGCGCCGCTCGTCTGGTATGACAGCGAACGACTGGCCTGCCCGGTGGAGTCCAAGCACCCCGTGGAGCCGTGGAATGATCCCGGCCGCTGCCCGCGCTGTGGAAATTTCATGGAGAAGAACGGGTTTCCCTACCGCACCTGGGAATGAATCGCCGCCTCCCATCGCCCGGCAACGGATGTTACAATTCTACAAGAAAAGCGACAACTTTGGCCTGTGCGCCCGGCGGATGCGCCGCTAGTTTCGCCGCCGCAAATTGAATTCGACGATGTGCAAAACCACCGGCGCGCCGCCGCGAAAAACTGATTTTAACCGCCACCCCCGGCGCGCGTTCCCTTTCCTTGTCCCATGACGTCCATGTATATTCTCGATCGGCTCGCCGTTTGCAGTTGGTCCCTGCAGCCGGCGAGTCCCGAAGACCTCGTCCAAAAACTCCGGGAAACCGGCATCAGCCGGGTGCAACTGGCTCTGGATCCCTTGCGGGCGTCGCCCAAGGTCTGGGGCGGAACCGAAAAGTTGTTCCGGGAGCAGGGCCTCTCTATCGTTTCCGGGATGGTGGGCTCCATTGGCGAGGATTATAGCACTCTGGACTCGATCCGCCTCACGGGCGGCATCGCTCCGGACGCCACTTGGAAGCAGAACGTCAAGAACATCACGGCCTGCGCCACCATTGCCAAAAAACTGGGCCTGAAGCTGGTCACGTTGCACGCCGGCTTTCTGCCGCCGGACGATTCGCACCCGACGTTTGCCAAGATGCTCCAGCGGTTGGACACCGTCGCGGACATTTTCATGGTGCAAAACATCCTGCTCGGGCTGGAAACCGGGCAGGAGACCGCGCCGGAATTGGCCGCCCTGTTGCACAAACTGAATCACCCAAACATTGGCGTCAATTTCGACCCGGCCAACATGATCATGTACGACAAGGGGGATCCGGTGAAGGCCTTGCACACCCTGGCCCCCTGGGTGCGGCAGGTCCATGTCAAGGACGCCACGCGCGCTCAAACTCCCGGCACTTGGGGAAGGGAGGTCCCGGTGGGCACGGGCGACATGGATTGGCGCGCCTTTTTCTCCACTTTCAAGCACGTGGTGTTTAATGTGAATCTAGCCATCGAACGCGAATACGGCGACAATCGCATCGCCGACATTTGCCTCGCGCGCCGGGTCATGGAGCGCACCTACTTCTGAAATTCCATCATGCCGGCCAAGCACGTCAACGTTGGGGTCGCGGGCCTCGGGTTCATGGGCACCACGCACCTGCGCATCTACCAAACCATCCGTCACGCCCGGGTCGTCGCGGTGTGCGATGCCGTGCGCGGGCCGGTCAACGGCCTCCTGCGCGCCGTCAGCGGCAATCTCAATCACGCCGGAGACATCCGGCTCGGCCCGCGCGTAAAAGTCTATCGCGAATTCGCCGATTTGATTGCCGATCCGGAAGTCGGGTTGGTGGACATCTGCACCCCCACCGGATTGCACGCTGCGCAGGCCGTCGCCGCGCTGAAGGCCGGCAAACACGTGCTGTGTGAGAAGCCGCTCGCGCCAGATCTCGCCGCGGCGCGAAGAATCGTGCAGGTGGCCGGTCGCTCGAAAAAATTCCTGATGCCGGCCATGTGCATGCGGTTCTGGCCCGGCTGGAGCTGGCTCAAGGACGTCGTCACCGACGGCAGATTCGGCCGGGTGCTGGCCATGGACTTGCGGCGGGTGACCGCCCGGCCCGCGTGGAGCCGCGCCGGCACGCATCTTGGCGGCGCGCTGCTCGATCTGCACATCCACGACACGGATTTTGTGAATTTTCTGTTCGGCCGGCCGGCGGCCGTCTCTTCCTCCGGCGTCTTGGGCCCCACCGGCAGCGTGGATCACATCGTCACCCAGTATTTCTACCCGCGCGGACCGGTGGTGCACGCCGTGGGAAGCTGGCTGCTGCCGGACGGATTCAACATGGGCTTCACGGCGAACTGCGAGCGCGCGACGATTGATTTTGATTTATCCCGCGGAGCGGATGCTTTACAGTTGCACGAAATCAACCAACCGCCGCGGGCCATCAAACTGAAAAATTCCGATGGCTACCGGGAAGAGATTGCCTGTTTTGTAAACTCCGTGGTGCGCGGCCTCAAGCCGTCGGTGGTGACGCCTCAGGATGGCTTGACGGCGCTGGAAATCTGCGCGGCTGAGGAAAAATCCGTGCGCACGGGCGCGGTGGTCGGGCTGTAATCCGCAACTATGAATAACCGTTCAAAACTGTTCGTAATGATGCTCCTTGAGTTTTTTATCTGGGGAGCCTGGCTGCCGCTGATCTTCAGCTATCTGCCGAGCCTCGGCTTTTCGCCGGTGGAACAGGCCTGCATCTTGAACGCTTTTCCCATCGCCGCCATCGTGGGCATGTTTTTCAGCAACCAGTTTTGCGACCGCAATTTTGCCGCCGAAAAATTCCTCGCTTTCAGCCACGGCATCGGCGGACTGGCCATGCTCGGACTGGTCTTCACCAAGGCTTTCTGGCCCTTCTTTGGCCTGATGCTGGTGCATTGCCTGCTGTTTGTGCCCACACTTTCCATTGTCAATTCCATCACCTTCGCCCACCTGAAGGATTCGCAGAAGGAATTCGGGCTGGTGCGTTTGGGGGGCACGCTTGGCTGGGTGCTCGCCGCGTGGCCGTTCACGTTCATCTTCGTGGACTGGGAGAAGGTCCACCAGGTGGATCCGCATGGGCTCGTCAACTGGCTCAGTGTGGTGCTCGGTTCCGGGCTGACCGGTGACCGGCTTCGGTCCGCCACCGTATGGACTTTTGCCCTGGCCGGCGTTGCCTCGCTGGCCCTGGCCGCTTTCAGCTTCTGCCTGCCGCACACCCCGCCGAAAAAAACCAGCGAGGGGGCGGCGGAGAAACTCGCCTGGCTCGAAGCAATCAAGTTGTTGGGCCACCCGTTTGTGCTCGTCCTGTGGCTGGTGACGCTGGTGGATGCCTTCGTCCACAATTGTTATTTCAACTGGACGGGCGGCTTCCTCAGCACGCCGGTGGCGGAGGGCGGGGTGGGCATTGCGGGCAACTGGGTCATGCCCGTGATGAGCGTCGGCCAGATCATGGAAATGCTCACGATGTTTGTCCTGGGCGCCACGCTCAAACGGTTGGGCTGGCGGGCCACCATGATCATCGGCATTCTCGGCCATGTCGCCCGTTTCGCCGTCTATGCCTACTTCCCGCAATACCCGTGGGCCATTGTCGCCGTCCAGATTTTGCATGGCATTTCGTATGCCTTCTTCTTCGCCACCGTTTACATTTTTGCCGATGCCTTCTTTCCCAAGGACGCGCGGGCCAGTGCGCAGGGATTGTTCAATGTCATGATCCTGGGCGTCGGCCCCTTGCTGGCCAATACCATCTGCCCCATCCTCGGCCAAAAAACCTTCGCCCACGATGGCGTCACCAACTATCACGCGCTCTTCCTCGTGCCGATGGTTTGCGGCATTGTGGCGGCGGTGGTGCTGGTGGCGTTCTTCCATCCGCCCAAGACGCCCGTGGCGGAGGCGGCCAGATAGATTCGCTCATTTTTCCGCCCCGCGCCAGCGCGGCAGAATGTCCCGGATTGGCGGCCAGTCCGGGGCATGCGCCATGTCGGTTTCATTCCACGTCGTCGCCAGATAGCCCACCACCTCCGGCCGGTGCGCCAGTGCAAAATCACTCAACCGGGACGCCGCCTGCAATGGCAAAAACCCCGCGGGCCACACGCGAAATCCCTTCCCGGCCAGCAGTCCGATGGAGGGATAGTCCCTCTTCCATTCGTAATGCCAGTCGCACATCACGATGTCGCGCGGAATCAGGTCCAGGGCCCCGCTCAGGTTGTTGTGCGGATTGTCAAACCGGCAACAGCCCTGGAACTCCGGCCCGATCACGCGGTCGGCCCACATCAGCATCTGGAGCTTTTTCTCGCCGACGATATGCGCGTGCAGGGCGTTGACCTGCGCGGCGAACAATTGCGCGGGATTGGTGCCGTGACAGCGCGGACATTCCCCGGCGCCGACCAGATAAACCTCGTCCATGCCCACATGAAACGCATCCGATTCAAACCCCGCGGCAAGGTCGTCAATGAGCGAAAAAACAATTTCGTTCAAACCCGGCGCGCGCGGACACCATTCCAGACAATAAATATTCGTGTCCGCCAGGGACGCCGAGGGCGTCTCATTGAATTCCGGATGCACCCGCAACAGCGGCGAAATTTTGCGGCCAAAAGTCTGGTGTCCCAGGCAGTTGAATTCCGGGATGAGGCGGATCCCGCATTTCCGCGCCGCCCCCGCCAGCGCGTGTGCCGTGGTGCGCCGGACGAACTGGGGGTTGCGCAGCTCGGGATGGGATTGAAACTCGAAACTGTAATTGACCTCCAGCACGACGGTGTTGGCACCCGCCGCCGCCAGCTTCGGCAGGGTGGCCGCCAGGGTCCGGGCATCGGCATCATTGTCGAGCCAGAGATGCACGCCGCGCCAGGCGTCGTTCGGGGACGCAGCCTGGCCGGCCATGCCGGCAAAAAGAAGTATTCCCGCCACCCACGCGCGTTTGATTTTTTGTTGCCGCATGTTATTTTATTTCTCTGCAAATTACCGGTTGCTTAGTCGGGTCGCCAACCTCTTCCGCGCGGGCGCGGTGAAATTTTTTTGAGGCCGGGGTTGTTACATTTTTACAAAAAAAGCGACATCTTTCTCCTGTGCAAAATTCAAGGCCCGGGAATAATCAATTTCGACGGTTGGAGATCGTTGACCGAACGCCAAACGAACTGATGAAGCCAATCAATCCAAACCAGAAAACCGGTGTGGACACCTGTTGGGCGCATCAGAGAAAACATTAAGGAGCAGAATGAAAGACTGGTTTGCCCAAAACAGACGGAACCGGATAAAACGCGAAGCTCGGAGCCGGGCCTTCACGCTGATTGAACTGCTTGTCGTCATCGCCATCATTGCGATCCTCGCCGCCATGCTCTTGCCGGCGCTGGCGGCCGCCAAAACCCGGGCAAAGACCACCCAGTGCCTGAATGACACCAAGCAATTGACGCTCGCCTGGACTATGTACGCGAACGACGCAAACGATCGGTTGGTCAATAACCATAGCAATGGCAACACAGACGCCGGCGCGGACGCCTGGGTTACGCAGGGCAGCAAATTGGGGGTTGGCCAGTGGAACGGCAGCGCCCGCAAGGAAATAAGTTCGCAAGCGATGACCGATGCCTGGGCCATCCGCTACGGCCAGCTCTTCAGCTATAACGGCAATCCGGTCATCTACCACTGTCCCCTCGACAACTCGCTCGACGCATCCTCCCCGGCCATTCCCCGGGACCGGAGCTATTCGATTAGCGTGGGCATGAACTGGATCAACGACAACGCCGACAGCACGCCGAACAACGGCAGCTTTTTCAAATTGACCGGCATCCAGAACCCGAATCCGTGCGCCGCCTCGGTCTTTGTGGATGTTTCTGCCAACAGCATTGATAACAACGAATTCCCGAGCTTTAACCCCGGCACCTATGAATATTACAAGCTGCCCACGAGCCGGCATAGCAATGGTGGCCTGCTCAGCTTTGCCGACAGCCACTCGGAATATTGGAAATGGAGATCCCCGTACATCGCCCAGGGAAACGCGATTCCGGACAGCTCGGGGTCCGTCCCCGGCTCCGGCTTTGATGCGCCGAGTTCCCAATCCGATCAGGATTTGCCGCGCTTGCAGGCAACTTTCCCGATTATCAACTATCCGTGAGCGCGCCGCTATTAGCTCTTTGCCCGGTCAGTGACCTCAAACCCCCAAAGCCATTCTAAACCTATAAATGAAAACCAGACCCTTGCAATTCGGCGGTGTATGGAATTGTCTTAAGTGCATTTTCCTGCCGACCACTCATTGGACCACCTTTGTGGCCGCAGCCCTGCTCTCGGCGGGAGGAGCCTGGCAGAGCCACGCCCAAAGTTATTACGTCTATTCGTTGACGAACGTATGGTACGTGCAGACAAATTACGTCGCGGCAAATAACATCGTGGTCAACGGCGATAACAACCGCAGCCTGGCTTACGATGTTAATTCCAACCAGGTCTTTGTGGCCGCCAAGGCCGGCGGCACGCCCGCGCCGGATATTGAGGTTTTGGATGCCGGCACGGGCAACTACGTGGGCCTGCTGGATAAGACCGTCGTCAGCGGTGGCACGTTTTTGCTCAACCAAGTCAAGGTGGCAGGGGATGGCGCCATTTACTCAGCCAACCTGGTCAGCCCCAGTACGCCCACCAGCGTCACCCGGATTTACCGTTGGGCGAATTGGCAGGCTCTGGCCACAGCCGCCTATTCCGGAAATGCCATCTCGAATACCGCCACGCTCTACACCATCACTTCCACCCCCGGACAACGCGTGGGCGATACGATGGACGTGACTGGCTCCGGGACGGGAACGATGATTGTGATGGGGGTGGCTACCAGTTCGCCGGTGATTTCAACCAACTTTATTCTGTTCACCACGAGCGACGGCATCAATTTCACAAACCACATTCTCAATATTAGCGGGTTCAGTCCCGGGGGCAGCAGCGGCATTTGCGGCGTCACGTTCTATACCAACAACACCTTCCTCATTCGCACCAGCGGCGGGACCGGCAACAATCTTTCCCTCATCCAATTCCCGGCCAATATCGCCTCGCTGGGGGCGGGCCCGATTCCCGCCACCCAAATCGGCTCCTATCCCTTGCCGAGCGTTTTGAGCACCACCGCCTTTATTGATTACAAAAACAGCGGACCAGGCGGACTCTTTGCCGTGGCGAGTCCCCAAAATGCCGGCGGTGGCAGCGCGAACGGCCAGGTCGCCCTGTACGACGACCCCGTGGTGGGCAGCCAGGGATGTGCCTTGCTTCAGGCCACAACTAACTATCCACACTTGGCCAGCAATGGAAACCTCGCCGGGGCCGTGGCCTTGGGCGGGGCCGGCTATTCGCAATACATTTTTTCCCTCGACTGCAACAATGGCGTGCGTTGCTCGGAAATCATTTCGGTTCCGGCGCAGCCGCCCACGATCTCCAGCCAGCCCGGTTCGCATACGTTTTACCCGCCGTACACGCTGAGTGTTTCCGCCTTGGGATTCTGCCCGCTGACGTACCAATGGCAGGAGAGTAACAGTGTTACCGGCACCTTTACCAACCTGCCGGGGCAGACCTCCAACACCCTGAGCATAACCGCCTTGATAACCAACTATTTCCAAGTGGTTGTGTCCAATCCCCTGGGTTCTGCCACGAGTGCCGTCGCCCAGGTCACGAGCTTGAGCGCGGTGACCAATGCCGCCGTCAGCACGCTGTGGCGCGTGGCGCCGGGCCAGACGGGTTTTTCCTGGCTGTCCGCGAGCGATAACAATGAACGCGGCATCGCCTATGACCCGCATTCGCAAAGGGTGGTGGTGGGCACCGCGTCGGCGTTGTATGTGCTCAACGCAAACAACGGCACCAACATTGAGACCCTCAGCCTGACCGGCGTCAGCTTTGGCGGCCTGTATGGTGGTTGTGACCAGGTGGGCATTGCCGATGACGGGACGGTGTACGCGGGCAACGTGGTTTCCGGCGGCGGCACGTTCAATTTGTACCGCTGGACGGCTCCCAGCAACAGTGTGACCGCCACCCATGCGTTCACCGGCGACCCCGGCAACGGCAATGCCGGCGCTGAACGCTGGGGCGATACCATGGCGGTGCGCGGTGCCGGGCCCAACACGCAGATATTGCTCGCCTCGCGCGCGGCCGCCCCCGGCGGAACCAACGTGGTGTTGTTGCTGCCGAATGACGGTGCCGGGCTGACCTACTCCTCCACGTTGATCGCCGTCAGTGGCGTGCCCGCCGGCTTTGCCGGTTATGGCATCAGTTTTGGCGCGGGCAATACTTTCTGGGCCAAGAGCGCAGGCGGCGATTTGTACCAAATTGCCTTCGACCCCGTGGCGGCAACCGGAACCGTGGTGTTTGACTACCCGGCGCCGGGCCAGATCGGCTCGGCCCTCATCGGCCTGGGGGTGGATTTCACCAACAATATCTTGGCCAGCGTCCAGCCGAACGACAATCCCAACGACGTTCAATTGTTCCAGCTCACGGGCACGGCGGACGCGCCGGTGCTGTTCGACCAGGGCTTTTTTGCCACGGACAACCCCAATGGCAATGACAATGCGGCCATCGTCGTCAAGTATCCGCGCCTCTACGCTTTGGATGTCAACAACGGCATTGTGGCTTTGACTTATGGCTTGCCCGCGACCACCGCGCCCTCCATTCAGACGCCCCCGGCCAGTGTCACCGCTTATACCACGGCGCCGTCCGTCACCTTCTCCGTCGGCGCCATCGGTTCGCTGCCGCTCTATTATCAATGGCAGCTTGACGCGACGAATATTCCGGGTGCGACCGGAAGCGCTTATACGATCACGAACCCGATGATGAGCCAGACGGGCTATTATGACGTGATCGTCCACAATATCGCCGGCGCCGTCACCAGCACCCCGCCGGCGCTGCTCACCCTCGTGCTGCCCGTCACCAATCCGCGGGTGACCCCGGTGTGGAATATCTCGGCGGGCACAAACTCCTCCGTTAACGGCCCCTATCTGACTACTTCCGGGTTTGAGACGCGCGGCCTGGCCTTTGATTTGACCACCAGCAATCTGTTCATTGCGGACCACAATTACATCCACCTCTACAACGGTACGAACGGCCAATACGTCGGCGATTTGAACACGGCCGGGTTGCCGAACGGCGGGGCCAACAACTGGACCATTGATCAAATCGGCGTGGCTGATGACGGCACGCTTTATTCCGCGAATCTCAGTCTGGACGGCACGGCCTTCTCGATCATTAGTTACTCGCCCGGGAGTTACACTCCGAATTACGCCTACGGCGGGGCGTCCGGTGGTTCCGATCTGAACACGCTCGATCCCAGCGGGGACCGCTGGGGCGACACCATGGCGGTGCGCGGTTCGGGGCCGGACACGCAGATCCTGTTTGGTTCCTATAACGGCACGAATGTGGCGCTGTTTACCACGGCTGACGGCATCAACTTCACCCCCGCGGTCATCGCCGTATCGGGCGGAGTGCCGCTGGGCTTCTCCGGCCTGGGCATCGCCTTTGGCACCAACAACACCTTTTATGCGAAGGGCGGGCACTACTACAACCTGCGCCGGGTTTCCTTCGACACAACTGCCAACGCGGGGGCCGTGCTGCAAAACTACGTGGCCGGGAGCCAGGTGCCGAATGACCTGACCGGTTTGGGCGTGGATGTCACCAACAACATCCTGGGCGGCGTCTGTTATGACGATACGCCACACGACGTTCAATTATATTTGTTGAGCGGCAATTCCAACGCACCGGCGCTGTTTGAACAGGACTTTTTCCCATCGCAAAACGTCAACAGCCAGGAAAACTCGGTGGTCGCCCTGAAGGGCGGCTGGGGCTTCGGATTGGATGTGAACAACGGGGTGGTCGCTTTCACGTACAGCCGTCCGGACGCTCCGGCGGTGAAGCTCACCCAGGTGACCTATGCGCCCGGCAACACGGTCCTTGCTTGGAACAACACCTTTGACGGACACGCTTATCAGGTACAATATAAGACCGGTTTGCAGGATCCCGCGTGGATAAACTTGGGATCGCCGGTAACGGCCGTGGAGGCCACGGCGTCTTATTCCGACAGCACCGCCGGCAACACCACGCGGTTTTATCGCGTCATCAGCCAATAGGCTATATTTAACGCATCCCGCCGCCGACACTTTCCCGGGCGGCGGGAGCCCTTTTAACATCATGGAAAACATCAGTCGTCGAAAGTTCATCGGCCGAAGCGCGCTGGCCTCGCTCGCGCTGGGGGCCGTGGGGGGGCCCTTCATCCGCACCGCCCGCGCCGGCGAACCGGGTGCAAATGACAAAATCCGTCTGGGCATCATTGGCTGTGGCGGCATGGGGCAGGGTGACTTGAAATGTTTCTTTCTGAACCCGGAAGTGGATTGCGTGGCGGCCTGCGACGTGGATGACGCGCAGTTGGCCAAGGTGGTGGCGATCTGCCAGGACAAGCGCGGCAAGCAGCCGGACACGGTGAAGGATTTCCGCCGCGTCCTCGACCGGGCGGATATTGACATCGTCCTGATTGCCACCCCCGACCATTGGCACGCGCTGCCGATGGTCATGGCGGCGCAGGCGGGCAAGGATATCTATACGGAGAAGCCGCTCGCCAAAACCATTGACGAGGGCCGCGCCATGGTGACCGCCGCCCAGCGCCACAACCGGATCGTACAGATGGGATCGCAGTGGCGCAGCGCGCCGCATATCATCGAGGCCGCCGAAATCATCCGCTCCGGCAAGCTGGGCAAGGTGAGTCTCGCCCGGGCCTGGGCGTTTCTCGACTGGCTGCCGAGCATCGGTCACGTGCCGGACAGCAGCGTCCCGCCGGGCGTGGATTATGAATTCTGGCTCGGGCCGGCGCCGGAACGCGCCTTCAACCAAAACCGGTTCCTGTTCAATTTCCGTTGGTTCTGGGATTACGCCGGCGGCTTGATGACCGACTGGGGCGTGCACCTGCTCAACATGGTGGAAATGGGCATGCCGGCGGATGCCCCGAAGTCGGTCTCCTCCTGCGGCGGCAAATTCATTTTTGATGACGACTCCGAAACGCCGGATTCGCAGGTGACGGTCTATGATTTTCCAACGTACCAAATGATCTGGGAGCACCGTGCCGGGCTGAACAATGGGCTCAACAACCGGCCGTGGGGCGTGGAGTGGCACGGCACGGAAGGCAACATCATCCTCAACGACACGGGCTGGGAGCTGGTCACCGAGCCCAAGAAGGCCAATATTCCATCGCAACGCCATCGCGCCAGCGGCGACCCGCGGACGCCGCACGTGCGGAATTTCCTCGATTGCGTGAAGTCGCGCCAGCAGCCGGTGCTGAACCTGGAAATCGGCCATCGCGTTTCCACGCTCGCCCATCTGGGCAACATCGCGTATCGTACCGGCCATAAAATTGTGTGGGACGGCGACGCCGAAAAAGTCGTCGGCGATCACGAGGCCGACAAGCTTGTCAGTGTGAAATATCGCAAGCCCTGGCATCTGCCGTACATGCGCCGCGGTTAAAAATAAATCCAAGATGAAAAAAAACAGAATGCTTGACCGGCGTCAATTCATCCAGCTTTCCGCCCTGGGCGCCGCCGGTGCCGCGCTCGGGCTGGCCGGCTGTGCCTCGAATCGTCCGGGTGCGGGCGCCACGAAGAAGATTCCCGTGGGCGTCCAGTTGTATTCGGTGCGCGAGGATTGCCGGAAGGATTTTCCCGGGACGCTGGCCGCCCTCGGCCAGATGGGATACGCGGGGGTGGAATTTGCCGGCTATTGGAACCGTTCCGCCGGCGCCATCAAGAAAATGCTCGATGATAACGGGCTGGTCGCCTGCGGCTCGCACACGCCCTTCGAGATGGTGCAGGCGGGCAAGCTTGCGGCCACGATTGAATTCAACCAGACCATCGGCAACAAATTTATCATCGTGCCGGACATGACCGGCGCGACGCGGCAGGCGTGGCTCGAGAAGGCGAAGTTGTTCAACGAGTTGGCCGCGCAATTGCAGCCGCTCGGTTTGTCCATCGGTTATCACTCCCACTACCACGACTTTCACGACGTGGACGGCGGACGGCCCTGGGAGATCTTTGGGGAAAACACCACCGCCGATGTCATTCTGCAGTTGGACACCAGCAACGCTTGCGATGGTGGCGCCGACCCGCTCACCGAGTTGAAGCGGTTTCCCGGCCGGACCCGCAGCATCCATATCAAGCCCAACGGCGCCGGGCCGGAAGCGGTTATCGGCGAGGACAAAATTGACTGGCCGGCGATTTTTGCCTACTGCGAGACCGCCGGGGGCACGCGGTGGTACGTGGTGGAACACGAAAGCAGCCGGCAGCCGCTGCAGGCTGTGCAACGCACTTTCACGGCCCTGCGAAATTTCGGCAAGGTCTGAGCCCGGGCCGCCGCGGGTTTGGGAAATGTGACCAGCAAAAGTTCCAGCGCAACCGTCCCCTCCCGCGCGTGCGCGCTTGACGCGTTGCGCGGACTGGCCATTCTTGCCATGCTGCTGTCGGGGCAGTTGCCCTTCGACCATAACGCCCTGCCGGGTTGGATGTACCATGCGCAGGAGCCGCCGCCGCACTTCGCCTGGGATGGCACGCTGGCGGGCATCTCGTGGGTGGACCTGGTCTTTCCCTTCTTCCTGTTTGCCATGGGCGCGGCGTTTCCGCTGGCGCTCGCCCGGCGGATGGATAATCACCTGCCGCCGTGGAAACTGCCGGCATTCGTCGTGGAGCGCGGACTTCTTCTTGGTTTCTTTGCGCTGTTCGTGATGGCCATCCGGCCCTCGGCGATGAGCGATCATCCCACCGCCTGGACCTGGCTGGCCGCACTGCTGGGCTTCCTTATTTGCTTTCCGATCCTGACGCGGCTGCCGGGCGCGTGGCCCCAGGCCGTGAAAATTTCCATCCGGGCGGCGGGCTGGCTGGCGGCCATCGCATTTTTTGCCCTGGCGCGATATCCCGACGGGTCCGGCTTTCGGCCCGGACGGAGCGACATCATCATCGTGGTGCTGGCCAACATGGCGGTGTTTGGCTCGCTCATTTGGATGGTCACCCGGCGGGCGCTGTTGCCGCGCCTGGGACTGCTCGGAATCCTGCTGGCCATCCGGCTCTCCAACCTGCCGCAGCCGGTGGACGGCTGGGTGCGCGATCTCTGGACCTTTTCGCCGCTGCCTTGGATTTACCAGTTCTACTATCTCCAATACCTCTGCATCGTGATTCCCGGCACCATCGCGGGCGACCTCATCCTGCAATGGCTCCGATCGGCCGAGCCGGCGCACCAGCGCCAACCGGTCCCGGCGTGGCCGTTGCGCCGCTACGTTTGCCTGGGCGCGCTCATGGGCGGCTTTGTGCTCGTGCTGCTCTGCGGCCTCAAGGCGCGGTGGGTCACGGGAACGGCGCTCGTCACTTTTGCCCTCTGCGGCTGCGGGTGGAAGCTGCTGCAAAAGCCGCTGAATGACATTGAAAAGCTCTATCAAAAGCTTTTTTGCTGGGCGATTTACTGGCTGGTCCTCGGACTGGTGTTCGAGCCGTATGAAGGCGGCATCAAGAAATCGCATCCCACCTTGAGCTATTATTTCATCACGTCGGGCCTGGCCATTTGCGTGTATATTGGGTTTTCCATCGTGATTGACGTGTTTCGGCAAAAGCGCCTGCTCCGGCTGTTGATGGACAACGGCCAGAATCCAATGATCGCGTATGCGGGCATCAACAACTTCATCACCCCGGTGCTGGCCTTGACGGGCGTCAGCGGGTTGCTCGCTGATTTTGCCACCTCTCCGTGGCGCGGATTCTGGCGGGGCGTTTTGATCACCCTGCTGATGGCCGTCACGGTCAGCTTTTTGACCCGGAAGAAGATTTTCTGGCGAACTTGAATAATGAAAAAACGACCCTCTTTTGACCGGCGCGATTTTCTCAAAACCGTGGGCCTGGCTGTGCCGGTGATCCTGGCGGCGCGCCTCAGCCCGGCGGCCCAAGGCGCGAATCCGGCCGGTGTCCAAACGCGGCTGCCGTGGTCGGGGGAGCTGGCCGCGGACCTCGTGGTCATCGGTGGCGGCCTGGGCGGCTGCGCGGCGGCCCTGGCGGCCGCGCGGAACGGTTTGTGTGTCATCCTCACGGAGGAAACCGACTGGATCGGCGGCCAGATCACCCAACAAGCCGTGCCGCCGGATGAAAACAGATGGATCGAAACCTTCGGTGGCACGCGGAGCTATCAGCAGTTTCGGACGGGGATCCGCGAGTATTACCGGCGCAATTATCCGCTCACCGAAACGGCGCGGGCGGAAAAATATTTGAATCCCGGCTCCTGCTGGGTTTCGCGCATCGGCTGCGAACCGCGCGTGGCGTTGGCGGCGCTGTATGAAATGCTGGCGCCCTACCTCGGCAACCGCCAGGTCCGGATCCTGTTGCGGCACAAGGCCGTCTCCGCCTCGGTCCACGCCGACCGCGTGGAGGCCGTGGCCGTGCTCGATCGGGACGCCGGCGCGGAAGTTGTCCTGCGGGCCCCGTATTTTGTGGACGCCACGGAGCAGGGGGACTTGCTGCCCTTGACGCAGACGGAATATGCGCTGGGCGCCGAAGCCCAATCGGATACCGGCGAGCCGCACGCGAAGGACCACGCCGAGCCCGCCAATCTGCAAGGGTTCACGTTTTGCTTTGCCCTGGACTATCTTGCCGGCGACGACTTCACGATTGACCGGCCCCGGGACTACAGCTATTGGCGCGATTTCAAACTGACGACGTCCGCGCAGAAGACGTATCACCTGTTGAATTTCGAGGAGGCCGACTCGAAGAAAAACGGTTTTGATCCCGCCGAGCGGAAGGGGTTCTGGACTTACCGCCGGATTGCCGACCGGGACCTGTTCGCGCCCGGATTTTATCGCGGAGATCTTACGGTCGTGAACTGGCCGCAAAACGACTATTCGTTCGGCGTGATCTGTGACGCCGGCGAGGCGGACGTCAAAAAGCACCTGGATCGGGCCAGGCAATTGAGCCTGTCCGTGGTTTACTGGCTGCAAACCGAGGCGCCGCGGCCGGACGGCGGCACGGGCTGGAAGGGATTGCGCTTGCGGCCGGACGTGGTGGACACGGCGGACGGCCTGGCCAAATATCCTTACATCCGCGAGGGGCGGCGCATCAAGGCGGAGTTCACCGTGCTGGAACAGCATGTCAGCACAGCCCTGCGCATGGCGGAAACGGGTTTGAAGCCGGAAGCCGTGCGCGCGACGCCCTTTCCGGACTCCGTGGGCATCGGCAGTTACCGGATGGATTTGCATATCACCACCACGGGCGACCATTCACAATTCGGCAGCACCCTGCCATTCCAAATCCCGTTGGGCGCACTCATTCCCCGGCGCATGGAGAACCTGCTGCCGGGCGGCAAGAACCTGGGCGTGACGCATCTCACGAATGGGTGTTATCGCCTGCACCCGATTGAGTGGAATGTCGGCGAGGCGGCCGGATCCCTGGCGGCGTTCTGCGTGGCGCAGGGGAAGGAGCCCCGCGCCGTGCGCAACCGGCAGGCGCTCCTGGAGGATTTTCAAAAGCTACTGCGCCGGGACGGCGTGCGGCTCGAGTGGCCCGCGGAAGCGGGACCGGCCTGAGCGTTTCCTGAGGTTCGCGGGTTTGCGCGCAACGGCATTCGATCTGTCCAGCCATTGGCAGCCCGCGGTTTCTGCTTCTGTCTGCTGCACGTTGGCAAATCGTCCGCGCCCTCGCCGCCGGCGGGGAGTTCGTTCAAGGCATCGGGCGTGTGGCCGGGCGGTTGAGCGGGGCGGCCGGCATCACCACAAGACTTGGGCGCGATAGAAACGTTTGGGGGAAGCAGGCGCGGCGGGGTCCGCGAAGAAGAGATTGGTGCCGGTGCCGATGACCTGGTCGGCGAGAATGGCCCAGTCGTCCGCCGGTAAATCATCACAGACGGAGAGGCGATACACGGTGCCGGAAACCGTCTCCAAGCTGACCGCGTTGGTGGAGGTCATGGGGATGCAGGCGGTGAGTTTGAAGACGCTGGCGGGATTGGTGGGGTTGAGCCCGGCAAGAAATTTCTGGTAATTGTCCAGGCCGGTGTGGTCGGGGTCGGCGAAGGCGTCGGACTGGCTGTTGGTGGTGGTGCCGCTGCCGCTGAAATAGGCGGCCCGCCAGACATCCGGTATGCCGTCGTTGACGCTGCTGGTCAGGGCGGCGGCGACGCCGGGGGAGAGCTGGGACGTATTGCCCGCCGGGTCGGTGGCCGTGGCGGAGACGACGCGGCCGGCCGGCAGACGGGCTCCGAGGATGGCATTGAAGGCGGCGGTCCCGCCGGTGCCCAGCACGGCAAGGGAGCCGAGATACGTGGCGGCTTCGGCGGTGGCGACCGGCGGCGCATCCGAATAAAAATCCAGCAGGTATGGCGTGCCGGCCGTGCCGGTGTAGGTGCCGGAGACAACGGTGTTGGTGGTGACGACGGCCGCGGCAAGGGTGGGGGCGGCGAGGCCGTTGTTGCCGCCGCTGTAAATGGCAATCGCCCCGCCGGCGTTGCCGAAAATGGAATTGCCGCGGAGGGTGTTGTTGGTGGCGGAATAGGCCACCTGCACGCCCACATAGACGCTGCCGGCGATGAGGTTGGCATCGCCGGCCGAGACGCCGCCCACCAGGTTGGAGCAGGCCACATAGAGGCCCACGGCGGCAAAGCCGGCGGCCGCGCCGTTCGGGATCACCGTGTCATTGGCGGCGTCGAGCCCGATCGTATTGCCCTGAATCGTATTGCCGTTGTTGTTGAAATCCACAAAGACGCCGTAATTGCCGTTGCCGGAAAGGAAATTGCGCGCCCCGCCGTAGCCACCGACGAGGTTGGCCCCCGCCCCGTCAGCGATCTCGACGCCGGACCAGGTGTTGGGCACCGCCGCGTTGCCGGCGGCGTTGAGACCGATGAGATTGCCCTGGACGAAGTTGCCGCTGGTGCCGTCGTCTTGGATCAACACGCCTTGGTCGCCATTGCCGGAAATGACATTGCCGGCGCCGGGCAGATCGCCGCCGATGTGGTTCGCGGTGGCGCCGTTGAAAAGATTCACCCCGGCCCAGCCATTGCTCACGGCGGCTGTGCCAGCGGAATTGAGCCCGATGTAATTGCCCTCAACCCAATTGTCCGACGTGCCCGTGCCATCAATGGCCACGCCTTGCAGCGTGTTGCCGGAGATGACGTTTCCGGCCCCCGCGGCGAGACCGCCGATGACATTGGCCCGCGCGCCGCCAAAAATCTCGATGCCGGCGAAGCCGTTCGGCAGGGGGGCGTTGCCGGCGGCGTTGAGGCCGATGTAATTGCCCTGAACGGCGTTGCCATAAGTTCCGGCATCGCGAATGGCCACGCCTTGAAAGGCGCCGCCGCCGATCACATTGCGCGCGGCGGGGGTCGTGCCGCCCACCAGGTTGGAAACGGCGCCGCCGCTGATTTGCACCGGGCAAATGCCGTTGGTCATGGCCAGCGCGCCGGTGGGGTCGGTGCCGAGATAGCAGCCGGAGACGGTATTGCCCACGGTATTGCTGCCGTCAAACAAAACGCCGCATTCGGGAAAATCATTAATCACGAAAGCGCGGGCAACGCTGTTGGTGCCGCGAAAGCGCAGGCCGCTGGGGAAAGTGTCCAGCGGCCAGGCGAACGCGCCATTGAGCAATACCTGCGGGCCGCCGGGATTCGACCGGGTGGGCTGCGTGCCGGCGTCGAGGGTTGTATTGTTCCACAGGCCGGGTTCGGCGTAGGTGGGCAGGATGTTGAAGACGCTGTTGCTGTAACCGGGATCGGTGGTGGGCAGGTTGAACGTGATCGTGGCGCCGGGATGATCAAAGGCGTAATACAGGGCCGCCCGCAGGCTGCCGGGGCCGCAGTCCCGGGTGTTGGTGACGAGGTTCGTGATGACCGGGCCGGGGCCATAGACGGCGGCCATGCCGGCGCGATCGCCGGCGCTCAGCACCGGGTCGTTCAGTTGCCCCATGAGATTCAGGTATTGGCTGTAAGAGGGCAGGGGTTCGATGACATCCAGCAGCGGGCTCACGGACAAGTTGGTGCGCGAGTAGTGCATTATGGAGAGAAAATCATAGGTGGTCTCGTTTTGCGAATCGGTGAGCAGCACGAAATCACCTTCGTCGCCGTCGGCGATATTGTTGGTGAAAATGGTCACGTAATGATCACGGTCGGAGCGTTGGTGTTCGTGGACGAGGCCGAGCGTGTGGCCCAATTCGTGGCAGATGGTGGGGCGGTTCCACGCCGTGGGGCCGATTTGGATGTACTGCTCGCCACCCACCATGCCCACGTCCGACTGGCCGCCCTCCGCCTCGGCCGCCTCGTAGATGAGCACGTAATTCGGCTCGTTGGTGTAGGGGATGAAGTGCAGGTTGGCGAACATGGCCCACTCGGCCATGCCATCGAGGCAGGCCTGCTGTTTGATGGCGGAGACGTTGTTGCTGAAAGCGTAATAGACGTTGCCGGCGGGCCAAGCGGTGAACGTGCCGCTGAATGCCAGCTTGGGCTGGGGACCGCCGGCCAGGTGGTTGCGCCAGCCTTGCAAATAGGAGGTGGAAATCCGCATGTCGCCGACGGTCACCAGGCCGCCGGGCGGCGCGGACGCCAGCAGGCGGTCCAGCACGGCCACGCTCCAGGCGGTGGTGTCGGCGCCGGACACGGGCAGGGCCGGAATCAAGAGAAAACCGAGCAGCGCCAGCCACGGCGCCGAGAACAAGCAACCTTTAACTTTCATATTCGTCCTTTTAATATGAGTTGCCGCCAATCTAGCCCTCTCCGGCGGGCGGACAAGCGAATTCGACCGCTCCGGCGCCCGGGGGTTGTGGTGACTGGCTTTCAGGGTTGACCAAGGTTGACCAAGGTTGACCGGAGCGTGGGTTTCGGAAGCTGGAACCACTTGAGTGCGTAAAGGATGCACCAGATTTACCGCCCCAAGGCCAATTCCTCGTCTATGGCGCGGAAGACGGGAAGGTGCAAATTGACGTTCGGCTGGAGAACGAAAGCGTTTGGTTGACCCAAAATCAACGGCGTTTCCTCCGATAAGGGAAGGGAAAAAGTATTTCAACAATACTCTGTTTGTGGTTTAATCCGTCCTAGAGAATAATGAGAGGCAGATATTGTCAGGAATCCTGAAATCAATACAACCAAGGAGAAAACATATGTCAACCGAAGCCCAATGCCCCATCCACCACGCTGCCGGAGGTGGCACGTCGAACCGCGACTGGTGGCCGAACCAGTTGAAGCTCGAACTCCTGCACCAGCATTCCGCCAAGTCCAATCCCATGGGCGGAGATTTCAACTACGCAAAAGAGTTCAAGAGTCTTGACTTGGCGGCGGTGAAGAAAGATCTGGCGGCGCTGATGACCGACTCGCAGGACTGGTGGCCGGCGGACTTCGGTCACTACGGGGGTCTGTTCATTCGCATGGCGTGGCACAGCGCCGGCACCTACCGCACCGGCGATGGCCGCGGCGGCGGCGGCCGGGGGCAGCAGCGCTTCGCGCCGCTCAACAGTTGGCCGGACAACGTGAGCCTGGACAAGGCGCGCCGCCTGCTCTGGCCGATCAAACAGAAGTATGGCCGGAAGATTTCCTGGGCCGACCTGATGATCCTCGCGGGGAATGTCGCCTTGGAAACGATGGGCTTCAAAACGTTCGGTTTCGGCGGCGGCCGCGAGGACGTCTGGGAGCCGGATCAGGACGTTTATTGGGGCCGGGAGACCACTTGGCTGGGGGACAAACGCTACTCCGGCGACCGGAATCTCGAAAATCCGCTGGCCGCCGTGCAGATGGGGCTGATTTACGTCAATCCGGAAGGCCCGAATGGCAAACCGGACCCGATTGCCGCGGCGCGGGATATCCGCGAAACCTTCGCCCGCATGGCGATGAACGACGAGGAGACGGTGGCGCTCATCGCCGGCGGCCATTCCTTCGGCAAGACCCATGGCGCCGGCCCGGCGTCCCATGTGGGGCCGGCTCCGGAAGCGGCCGGCCTGGAAGCGCAGGGCCTCGGCTGGAAAAGCAGCTTTGGCACTGGAAAAGGCGGCGACGCGATCGGCAGCGGCTTGGAGGTCACCTGGTCGCAAACGCCGACAAAGTGGAGCAATTATTTCTTGGAAAACCTGTTCAAATACGAATGGGAACTGACGAAAAGCCCGGCTGGCGCGCACCAGTGGGTGGCGAAGGGAGCCGAAGCAACGGTTCCGGATGCGCATGACCCGTCGAAGAAGCGCCTGCCGACCATGCTGACTACGGACCTCTCCCTGCGGTTCGACCCGGCTTACGAGAAAATCTCGCGCCGGTTCCTGGAACATCCGGATCAGCTCACCCACGCCTTCGCCCGGGCTTGGTTCAAGCTGACGCACCGCGACATGGGGCCGCGCACGCGCTATCTCGGGCCGGAGGTTCCCGCGGAGGAACTCATTTGGCAGGATCCCATCCCCGCCGTCAACCACCCACTGATTGGGGCGCAGGAAATCGCCGCGCTGAAGGGCAAAATCATGGCTGCCGGGCTGTCGGTCGCGGAGTTGGTTTCCACCGCCTGGGCGTCGGCCTCCACGTTCCGTGGTTCCGACAAGCGCGGCGGCGCGAACGGTGCCCGCATTCGCCTGACTCCGCAGAAGGATTGGGAAGTCAATCAGCCCGCCCAACTGGCCAAGGTGCTCAAGACGCTGGAAGGCATCCAGAGCGCTTTCAACGACGCAGCGGCCGGCGGCAAAAAGGTCTCCCTGGCGGACCTGATCGTTCTGGCCGGTTGCGCAGGCGTGGAGAAAGCGGCGAAGAATGCCGGTCACGAGGTCACGGTTCCCTTTAGGCCGGGACGCATGGATGCCTCGCAGGAACAGACGGACGCCGCGTCTTTCGCCGTGCTCGAACCCATCGCGGACGGCTTCCGCAATTACCTCAAGGGCAAATACACCTTCTCGGCCGAGGAGCTGCTGGTGGACAGGGCGCAATTATTGACCCTCACCGCGCCCGAAATGACGGTGCTGGTGGGCGGCCTGCGCGTCTTGAAAACCAACTTCGGCGGGGCGCAGCACGGTGTCTTCACCCAGCGACCGGGGACCCTGACCAACGACTTCTTCGTGAACCTGCTCGACATGGGCACGGAGTGGCGGCCGGTCTCGGAAGCGGCGGAGGTGTTTGAAGGCCGCGATCGCAAAACGGGCGCCCTCCAGTGGACCGGCACGCGGGTTGACCTGGTCTTCGGTGCGAATTCCCAACTCCGCGCCCTGGCGGAAGTCTATGGAAGTTCCGACGCTGAGAAGAAGTTCGTCCACGACTTTGTTGCGGCCTGGAATAAGGTGATGAACCTTGATCGTTTTGACCTGGCGTAATTTATAAATAACGCGAAATGCATGCTCCCAAACCCTGGTTGTTTGAGCCGGGCTTTTACATGGTGACCACGGGGACTTATCAAAAACAACCGTATGAAATGTGAAAGTGCAAAAAGCGAGAACCGCCCCGTACACTTTATGCGTTGGAACAAACCATGAAATCCAAACTCCTCCTCTGCCTCGCGCTAGTTTTGAGCCTGCGCCCAGTCCTGGCGGCGAGCGGGTTGTTTCCAAAAATGCCGGCGGCACCGAAGGTCTATGTGGTGGATTGCCGGAATGACAGCGCGGAGGCCAGGACATCGGTTTGGGCGTTGCAAGGTCTGGTCAATCAAACGAGCGCGGAGGTTTATGTCATCGAAAAGGAGAAGGAGCGCCACATAGAGCAGCTCGAGGATTGCGGCAAGCCTTTTGAGCTGCTGGAACCACTGGCCGGTAACAATTCCGGTTTGAGAACGCTTTTCAAAAAATACCAAGCCCGCGTGAAACGGATGATCATTTTTGATCCAAGCAAAGATTGGACGTGTTACCTGGCGCTTATGTCAGCGGCGCAACAGGGCGGAATTCCGGTAAGCGAATCGGTAAAGGACGATTTGATCTCGGAGTTTCATTGGCAAGGAAACGTCGAAGATTTCCGAAGCCGGTTTCCCCAAAAAATGGAAGCCTATGACTGGGCACTTGCCAACCTGATGCCCGGTTGCAACAAGCAGGTCGTTTTTGCCGTCTGGGATCAAGCCCCGCTGGTTGATTATGCAGTGGCCAGCAAGGGGTTTGCGTTCGGGCTGGATTTTAATGGAGACCGGGGGATGGTGGAGAAGATATTCCGGGCCGGAGGTTATGGGGTTGGCACTTCACTGATGGGATATGCCAACACAGGCGATGATGCCAACAAGGTCGCGAATCCGTTCGGTTTTGGTTACGTCGCAAGTGACCTGTATGCAAATTGCAGTTTCTGGTCGAGTTACCCTGACAAGACTTACAAGCAAACTCCCGGAAAAGCCATCACCGCCGTGCCGGGGAAGATTTACCTATCCGTCATGTGGAGCGATGGCGACAATATTCAGTTTGACCAAAATGCGCTCTGGAATCTCTGGCATGATCCGGCGCGCGGGACGATTCCGGTTGCCACGGCATTAAGTCCGTCGTTGCAGGAATTAGATTCACCGTTGCTGGATTGGTATTATTCCAAAATGACGGACAAGGATGAATTGATGGCCGGCCCAACCGGTGTGCAGTTCATTTTCATTGACGCTTTCAAAGACGATTTGTTCCCCGCGTGGTGCAAGCTGACTCGCGAATGGTGTGCCGACGCCGGATTTCACACCGTACGCATATGGCGGGCGCCGTTTATGAGCGAAAAATATGTCACTTTTATGAGGACCTGCGGATTTGATGGAGTTCTGGGTGAGCGCGGGGTGGTCCAGGCAGGCTTTCCACCGAGAATTGATACGCATGGCGTTGGGAGTGAAGAGGAATTATACCAGCAGATGGCGGCGGTGAAGCCAAACGCGCGGGTGCCCGTATTTGCCAGCTTCACGCCCATCGTCGCGGATTTTACGAAAGATGGGATGAACGCTTACACAAAAATCAAACGGCAGTGCGACCGGCTGGAAGCAGCGTTTCCAGATCGCTATGTGTTTCTCTTGCCGAAGGATCAATTCGCCACGATTCGGGCTTACTACAAGCTTCCGGCAAGTCCCTGAAAATTTCCATTAAAAAAGCGGCTTCAAAGCGGGAAACACATGGCTGATACTGGTGCCTCTGGTTGAAGGTTGAGGATTATGGCACATGAAGCAATTTGAATTCAGATTGTGAGACGTCGTGTCGCTGCCTTGTTCGTAAGTTTCCATGGTTGAATTGGCCAATTGACTGGTTCCCACCTGGTTGTCGGAGCTCGTTGGTTGTGAGGAACTGTTGAACGTTGGCGGACCGCCAAATGTCCACGTTGCGCCCCTGAAGATATAATTGCCGCGCACATCGCCACTGGGCAGCATTCCCCTAATATTGTTGTTAATCGCGATGATCTCGCTATTGGCTGCAGCCGGCGAGCCATCAATCGGATTTGGTGTCACATCGGAGGCAACGCCCCAGGCTTTCCAGCGAATCGTATCGCTGGGACTAACCGTGGTGGCAGGCGCCACCGCCAGGATATCGCCGGAGCCAGCGGGATCTAATTGGTTGTGAGCGACGTTGAACGGGCCGGATGAATTATTTGCACAGAAGAGCCAGGTTCCTGCCGTGTTCTGGTTGACCGCAGTCGAGGCTCCACTGGTATTGATGTAGGAATAGGTGGCGTTCGGCGTATTTCCGACGTGTTCAAAGGTGGCCCAAACCAGTTCCGTGTGTCCACTGACGCTTCCGACCACATGGATGCCCACCAGCGCCAACTGCGCTGTCTTTTGGCCGTTGAGAACCCATTTGGCGGGGTTCGACTGGTCGTATGTGGGGATGGTCGCCGTCATGGTGATGTAATCATTCGGATCGGACAGGGTGGAGGCATCAACCCAAGACGCCTTCACTTCCACGGCCAGCGCCTGGGCATCGGCAAAGGATGATTTGCCATGAGCCGAGGCGAATGTCTCAATCGCGTTCAGGTCTTGCTGGGACGTGGGGAATTCCGTCCCGGGCGTGATTTGCTTGTCGGCGACGCCGGTGAGAAAATACGCGTACACGTCGTTGACCATGGTGGTGTAATAGACGAGTGAATTATTTTGGGACAACAAAACCGAGCTGTCAGCCTGACCTTGTTCCACCTCTATCACATTGCCCGATCCATCCAAAAAAATCGGTATCTTATCAATTATGAGTTCCTGAACCCGGATTGGCAGAACCGGGGCTTGCTCAAGCGGCGGTGCGGCCTTCGTTGGCAAAAACGGCTCGATAACCCTGTTGGAGTCATCCAATAAGATGGCTTTGCCATTGGCTCCCGCCCTGGCGTGGATGATGTTGACAAACTCTCCGGAAAGGGCGCACACGTGGGGAATGGAGGTTACCGTGAGGGGGGCCCGTTCAACTTCAATGGGCCTCCCCAAGGCATCGAATAGCATGGGCAGATTGTCCGGGCCGACCTGGGCGGCCCGCAGGTTTACGGGCCTGATGACACCGATGACATGCGGGATCAAAGTGCGATTCCCGCTTGAATCAAGCGGCGAAACATCGTAGAAAGTCGGTGAATTGAAGATTTGTCCGCCCCCGCCGTAGAAGGACGGGGCCGGCGACGTGAGCCACAAAAACATTTGTTCAGACCAGGCATAAAATCCGAAATTGGGCTGCAGCGCCGACAGGCTGTTCGCCGGATTTACGACGCCGTTCAGGCTGGGGCTGCCCGCTTGGAACCACATGGCGAAATCCGAAGCTGAAACGCTCTGCGTGATTTGAGGATCGGACGGCACCGTCTGCCCGATTGCTTTTGAAATCATGGCGAGCACTATTACGATGAGCGCCAGTGCGCCGCGCAGTTTACCAAAATGAAGCGCCCGCCGGATTGGCGTCGTTTGATTTTTCAGGCTGAGCACCAGGATGGACTTTCGCATATAAGCTCCTTTTGTTTTTGATTATCCAGCTTTTGACTCCCGCGTCGTGACTAACCGCTAAACTGCTTTGTTTCCCCGCTTCACTAAAATCCCGCGCCGGGCGCGTACACGGCGCTCCGGTTCAGGGCGAGGTGGTTTCCGTTGGTGAATCCTGCACCTCGGCGTACGCGATGTGGCGCTTGAGTTCCGAATCGCTGTATTGTTCGGTAACGACTTGCGGGCAGCGCAGGCACGCCGGCTTGCCTTCTTGCAACCACCAGCGGCAATGCGGACGCAGCCGGCAAAACGGCAGCGTGGCCGTCACTGCTGGTAATTGATTCACGATCCGCCCGGCCAAGCGGCAGCGGATGCCGTCAAAATGGGTGCAGGCATCACCGGCACAAGCGGCGGCGAAGCGGAAAATCTCGGTCGGTTTTACCGGACCCGCCAGCGCGAGCAGTGCGGCGGTGACGGGTTGTGGTTCGGCCAGGGGCACCGACCTCGGCGCGTCCACCGTGCCGGCCACCACGCCAAAAACGTAGCTGCCCGCCATTTCCGGCTGGGCGCTCGGGCAGAGAACATTTTCCGCGGATTGATCCGGCGGCAATTTCACACCTTGGTTGGAGCCCACGGCCAGGGTCCGGCTGGAGGGACACTATTGTTGCTCTTCGCCGGCTTGCGGAAGAATCTGGGGCTCCAAGATGAATCCCCAAATCAGGCGCGGATTACGAAACGGACTGTTGGCAGTGTTCTGGCTTTCCAGCGCCCGCAGCACCGCGACACTGACGGTCTCGGCGAATGCGGAAAGCTCGATTCTCGGAGGCAATGGCTGTGGATTCAGATCTGGCATAAAGATGATTGTTTGGTTCACCTGATAGGCGTGACCTTTTGCGTCACACTGTGACTTTTCGTGTCACAAACCGGCGCAACCCGGGGAAGCCCCGTTGAAATTCCAAGCCACCGGCCGCTCCGGCTGCGGTGTGTAGGAGCAGAAATAACCCGTCTTGACGCTCACGGCGAGATGGCGGCCGAGATCCGGATTGGCTTCGGAAATTTTTTGAATGGATTGCTTGATTCGTTTGGTGACCGCACAACGCGCCCGCTCGGCCTCCGAGGAGGTCTTGCGGTCGCGGCCCCCGAGTCCCATGGCGGAAGCGAGCTGCTGGGCAATCGCGTTCATCTCTTCCTGAACCTTGGCCGCGCGATCAAGATCGTTGAATTGTTCCGCTTCGTTCAGCTCTTGCCGCAGTTCATTGAGCCGCTGTTTGTATTCCGCTTTGGCCTGGGCGTCCAGCCGGGGACAGCCGCCGTAAAGGCCGGCCACTGCCAACTGGTTTCCGCCTGGCCGCGGTCCATCGCCCAAAACGTTTGCCGGCGCGGCGGCAGACGCTCCCCTGAGGCTGGCCAGCAATTCATTGACGTGAAACTCGCGTCCCGGATGGCGCAACAGAAAGGCGAGGCAGTGCAGTCCGCGTGTGGATTTGAGCCAGGTCGTTTGACCGCGGTGCCGGATGGTCCAAAAATCATTTTGCCGCTGAAACACGGATTCGTCGCCGGTGCGCGGCGGGAGACGGCTGGTCAGACCCTCGCGGAGACAATCCCGCAAGGCCGCGACGAGTTTTCCACAATCCGGCTGGGCGTTCGCCAGCAGTTGGGTCAAACCCGGGGTGTCGCCGGCGATTTTGAGCGCGTCGTGGAACTGGCATTGTTCCAACAAAATCATGGCCCGGGCGGCGGCATGGATGCGGACGATCTCGGTCCGCCAGTGAGCGAACCGTTCCCGGTCCGCTTCGTAGCGGGCGTGGCGGATGACGAAATCCAGCACCCGGAGATTCCGCGCCGCGTCCCGCTCGACGCGCTCCCAATCCTTGAGGCGGGCGAAAAGCGTCAAGCGTTGATGATACAACAGGCATTCATCACCCAGCTCGGCGCAATCTTCGGCGCCAAGACTCGAGTGGTCTGCGGCGGCCGCGGTTTTCCCGGCGTGAATCCGCGCCGCATGAAAAGCGAAGGCGGATTTTTCGCCCTTGACTCGCCGGCCATCGGGCCGGTCGTTCAGCTCGTATTGTTCCAGCCCCATCCGCAGGCGAACCAAAATGACTTCGCGCCCGTCCGCGCCGAAGGCGACACGGACGTTGTTGTCGGCATCGTAAGGCCAGCCGGCAAGGAACTTCTGAAATGTGGAGATTGCGTCAGACGAAAAGAAACGCCTTAATATGTGCTTCTGCGGGACCGACGCCTTCATGACTCTCAAATGTAAATTCAACTATCATTTATTTGATACGAGCAATATCTCCAGGAACGCAACGACCTTGGCGGGAATATGTTCCGTGGCCGGGTAATGCGCCGTTACGTTTACCAGAAACACATCGCCGGGCTTGGCCGTCTTGGGAATCGTACCGGAAACCTCAAAGTTGGTGGCTTTCCCTTTTTCATGATTCAGGACATACTTGCGATCCAGTTCTTGCAGTTTGCCACATTCCTTCAGAGCGAGCTTGGTTCCCAAGTCGACCGATTTTAACGTGGATTGCAAACTGGGCAAAAGGAAGAGCGGGTTGTTGGCGCGCACTCCGGCCGTCTTGAAAAGTTTCGCGATTTCTTTCACCTTGGGGTCATTATACCATTCCGGCGAAACATGGTGCGTTTGGATTTGAATTCCGACTGGAGCCAGGCCGTAAAGATGAAATATGTCCCCCAAACCCAGGCCAAAATGAAATGGCAGACCGGGACTGACGGACTGGGAATCGGTGTTTCGCCAGGCGGAACAACTGGGTTGTCCGGTGATGTTGGTTAAGGCCAGCAACCCCGCGGCGGTCGTGGCGTTGGCGCAGTTGCCGGCGATGGCATTATAAACACTCACCGCGGCGCAGTTGTGAATGGCGGGGAAGGACGGGGACTGACCGCTGCTAAAGTTGACACTCGAAGCTACCGTCAACGAGCCGCCCCGGGGTATGATCAAGCCCGTTTGGGTGTCCAATAAAACCGCGCTTGCGCCCGCGCCGCCGGGAATCTCCCAAAACGTGACCACGGTATTCACGGCATCCGTGTTGGGATCGTCATTGTGGATCACGGCTTGCAGCCCATAAGATGTGTCCGGCTGCAATAAGGTGCTGCCACTGGGGTCCAAGGTGGTGACCGGCTTGCCGGTGGTCAAGTCAATGAGGATGATATCAGGACTCTGATAGCCGCCAATGACATAAGGCATGGGCAAAACAACCGGGCTTTTGTAAAATGCAAAGGCATAAGGGCTGTCGTCCTGCGCCGCCAGTAATTTGGTCGGATCGGTCGTGTCAACGACGGTGGTTCCATTGGTGTAGAGGATTCCCCATTGGTCAAACGTGCGCTTGGTCGGGGTGCCGGACGGAAAGTTAAGCGATGGCGAAAGCGCCTGAATCTGTTCCGCGGCCGTGGTATCAACAAAGCCTTGCACGTTTCCGTTCGTGGTTTCCGCAGGATTGAGCGTTCCCGTGGAATCAAAGACACTTACAAAAGTATCATCCACCAGGCTGCCAATGGTTTCGTCAAACGCATCGATTGTGGCGGCGGTGCCTCCGCCACCAGGGCCGCCACCAAGGAGTATATAAACCACCAACACGTTAATATTGGCATTCCCAACGGTGCCGGTGGGAAGAATCGTGCCCGGAAACCAAGTGCTGCCGCCCTCGATACAACCGGAAACACTCATGAACGCCAATTGGTAGGTGTTGCCATCGGAACCCAAAAAACTGGACGGGGGCAAATCCGGCTGAAACGTGCTGCCCTCCACCAACGAAAGCGGAGCCACGTTTTGAACGCCGGGAATGCTCAAAAAAGCCGCCGAAGGATTGGTTCTGGGTTGACGGGTATGCGATCCAGTGGTGCCGAAATACACATACTGAGTGGTTGTGGTTTGCATAAATATTCAGGATTGACCTGGAGCCGTTTGTTTTGCCTCTTGCGTTATTCTAATAGTGAGTATTGCAAAAGTGCATGATCGGTGCAAGCTTTTTCGGCGGCCCAGCCTGATAATTCGCGAGTTTTGTCGAAAAGTCTGTTTTAATCAGGTCCGTGAATTCTCGGGGAAGGATATTTTGTCAATGAGGGTTCCAGCCAGTATCCGCCTTCGCTCAAGCTGCGGCGGGACAGGTGTGATGCGTCGTGGAAATGGGCGCGGGAACATTTGCCGCGATGCGAAAGCGAAGCTGCACACCGGGATGCCAGCGAACGGGAAACCGGACGGAGCCGACGCGGAAAGCAAAAACCAAAAAATCATGCCAAGAAAACGAACCAAACTATGGCCCATGGGGAGTTTAACCATCTTGACCTGGACCCTGTTGGTGTCCCTGGCGAATGCCGGGAGCCCCAAGCCAAGAAGCCCGGATGAGGTATTGCTGGTGCTCAACACCGCCAGCCCGGTCTCCCAGGCCATTGCGGCGGATTATGCGCGCAAACGGAGCGTGCGGAACATCCTGCCAGTGCAATGCCAGGATTCGGCGGTCAGCACGGCCAACGAGACGATCACGCTGGCCGACTACACCCGGGCCATTGAAAATCCGGTTCGCCAATTCCTGGCCGTCCACACGAACATTGACTTCATTGTCCTGACCAAGGGCATTCCCATCCGCATCACCGGCGCGGCGATGGGCAGTTGCGATGAGCACAGCCGCGAACCCGCCGGCGTCCGGGGACATCCTTCGGTGGACAGTTATCTGGCGGCCCTGGATTACCCGAATTTCCCGGCGGCACTGAAAATTCAAATCGCCGGCTCCGGCGCCATCGGTTGCGCCTATTCCAACCGCTACTGGAATGCCACCGAACCTTTTTCCCACGCGAAATTCGGCGGCTATCTGGTGACCCGGCTGGATGGTTACACGGAGGGCGACGCCCTGTCGCTGGTCGCCCGCGCGCTGGCGGCGGAGCAAAATCTGGCGCAGATTCTCACCCGCGGGAAAGTGCTGCTGGATGCCGAGCCCATTTTTGGCTTGGGCGACAAAGCCACGCAACCGGCGCCGATCACAAGCACGAACATTTTGACGGAATCCGCCTGGAGCGAGTTCAATGCTGACCTGCGGCACGCCTATGACGTCCTGGCCAGCCGCGGCATACCGGCCGAACTGGATTTGACCACCAATTTCATCGGCGGCCGGTCCAATTTGCTGGGCTATTTTTCCTGGGGCAGCAATGACGAACGTTCCTGGCTCAGCAACGATTTCTATTCCACCAATGCCTATCTCTCGCTCTATTTCGCGCCCGGTGCGTTGTCGGATACGGCCGTATCCACCAGCGCGCGGACATTCCTGCCCACCACCGGCGGACAATCTTTGATGACCGATTTGATTGCGCATGGACTCACCGGTGCCAAAGGCTACACCGACGAACCGCTTCTCCAGGCCGTCGCCTCGCCCACCATCGTTTTTGACCGCTATACCGCCGGCTACACGCTGGCGGAAAGCTTCTATGCGGCCTCGCATTTTGTCGGTTGGGAGGACGTGGTCATCGGCGATCCACTTTGCTGTCCCTACGCCAAAATCCACTAAGGCGTGCCGTCCATCACTCGAAAGGCGGTGTCCCGACCACCCGAAAAAACCTGGGACTCTGTGCCGGAGACACATGATAATTAAAGTAATATGGCCCGGGAGTGCTCGGGTAATTGGTTTGTGTATTTACCCAATTGGTCGTCGTCAGGTCGGTGTTGACTTGGAGGATTAGTGAGTAATATTCATCCGCAGCCAGAGGAGAAGTCGTTATCGTTGCAAAACCATCTGAATTCGGCCGGCTTATGGAAAGTTGAAACGGCAGTGGCGTTGCCGATGCGAATGGCGGAAATATCGTTAGCACCACAAAAACCGACAAAAAACGCCCCTCCCCGAATTGTTTGGGCCAGAACTGCCGTTTCTTGCTCATATCGTCGCCTCTGGTTGTTTGCCACACACGGCCTGACGCCGGGCCACCACTGAATACGGGTGTGACTACGATTAGCAGCCTATGCGGCGAGGGTAATGATAGCTTATCTATGGGGTTTTATCAAGCTTTGGAACTGGGCGACAGGTCGCCCAGTTTATCAGGGGGATCTGACCCGGTAAAAGCGCACGGGGAAATTGGTCCACTGGGAATCGCTGAAATGAAAGACGCCATTGGTGGTCTCTCCGTTGCTGATGATATTGGTGGCCAAGGGCGACCAAGCCGGATTGACCAGACTCGTGGCGGCATCGACCGCGACCGGCCAGCCGGCGCCGTAAATATCGAACCCAAACTGATTGGACCGGATGCCAAAGTTATTGTCGAACTGGATTTGGGCATTCCAAGGAGGAAGCGGCAGGGGAGTGAAGGCGACGTAATCCGGGTTGACGCCTCCGTTTCCTCCGTTGAGCAGGATGACATTTGTCGGTCCCGGTCCCAGGGGAATCGTCAGGCAGGAATTCCCGGTGAACGTGCTCCAGCCGCCCGTATTGAGCGTGTTGAGATAGGAATAATCCTTACCGTTCACCGTCAACAGCAGCTTGGACCCGTCGGTATCCTCTGCAAAATGAATCTCCATTGAAGTGAGTCCCCCGCTGAAGCCGCCGTCCACGTTGGTCAACTCGAAAAAGGTGTTGGTGGATATGTGCATATTCTGGATGCACCAGCCGTCCCACGCGGCGCTGTCGCTGGCGAAAATCGCCCCGGAGCCAACGATGCCATTCGTGACGGAGTAGATGAGGGCGTTGGTGGCGGGGGATGGCGCCGGTCCATTGGCGGGCGGCCCGTTGGTGGTTTGGACTACGGGCAGGATGTTGCCGTTGGCATCGAAATTCAACACGTCCACACAGATGTTACGCAAGCAGCCGTTGTCGGATATGGCCTGGTTATGGTAGAACTGGTACCATTGGCCGTGGTATTCCACGACTGATCCCTGACTGGTGCTGCAACCCGTTGAAAACAGATAGACGCCCCGGGACGTCCACGGTCCCAGCACATTGGTGGCGGTGGCATATTCCAATTGATTGAAGTTGGGATTATTGTCGGCATAGGTCAAATAGTACACATTGTTGCGCTTGAACACCCAGGTGCCCTCGTGGAAATCGTTCAGGTTGGTCACGGCTTGGGGGGCTCCATTGATGGAGATCATATCGCGATTCAACCTCGCCACGGCGCAGTTTCCACCGCCGCCATAAAACAAGTAGGCCTGGCCATCGGTGTCCACAAACACGTCCGGGTCAATCATCGAGAAACCGCCGACCCCTGGGATATAGTTAGTCAGGGGCGTGAAATCGCGGCCGGGACTGAGGCTGGTGGCCACGCCAATTTTCCAGGTATTGTTCCAATTTGTGCTGCTGGGGTCGCTCGGGTGCGGGAAATAAAAATAGTATTGTCCGTTGGCGCAGGCACAGTCGGGCGCCCACATGAACCCGCCCGGCGGTCCACTCCAGGCGAGCTCGCTGGACGACAGAATTTCGCCTTCGTCCCGCCAATGGACCATGTCGGCCGTCGAAAAGACATGATACCGGTCCATCAAGTTGCAACCTTGCGGCGGGTCCATATCGTGCGACGGATAGACATACAGCCGCCCATCCGACCAGACGTGCGCGGCGGGGTCCGCGGTGTAAATGCTGGTAATGAACGGATTGCCGCCCGAGCAGGTCGCCGTGAGGGACGCTGCCGCAAGGGCAGCCGCTGCGAATAAAAGTGAGGCAAAGCTGCGCTTGGGCCATCGTGCGCTACGGCGGTTCAACATATGCTTGGTCTGCGGATGAGATTGATGTTATTTTGCGCAGCTTTGTATGCCGCACCACTCCCCGATTTCGGGGAGGCAAAGGAGTTCACTGAATTAAACGGTAACATCCGGTGTCTGGACGGGCTTGACGCCGCCGGAGGAATGACCGATTTTGTGGCCGGAATCAGAGTCGCAATAGTTAACGGAATCCGGGGCACGGGGCCGCGCGGTGACATTGCCTTGGAGGGATTCAAGCACCATTAACAATCATTAAGGACACGTTATGAACCCGACACCCGGCACACCCAACGCACCGAGTACCCTGAGTACACCCATCATCTATTTATTTTTCGGGACGGGTTCCGGCACATTGGGGACTACATCGTTCAACAACGCCGAATTTGTCGTCACCGTTCCGACGGACAGCAGCCGTATTTTCACCAACGGGACTCAGTATCCGCCTGGGACTCCGGTGGTGGACAGCACGCGGCCAATGGACACAGTTACGGTGATCGGCTTCGGAACCACGGCCTTCCAGTTCAGCTTGATCCTCGCGGTATTGCCGACCGGCAACCTGTTCCGGGTTTCACTGGGGCTGTGGCCGAAAGAACTCCTTGGCGTCGCCAGTGCGCAGCTCCAGGGTTACGGCTTGGACTGTTCGATAGGGCCGGTTTCGGGCACGGCCTCCTTTTCCCCCCAAACGGCTTTCCCGACCATGGCCGGCGATTTAATCTTCAGTTCAATTGCCTCGCTGGCGTTTCGGGCCATTGTGCCATTCAGCCAAAACGTAACCGAGCCGCCGACCAACCTCCGAGTCGCTGCCGCGGGCGCCGCGCACCAAATCCCCAGCAACTGATAGGGCCGGGCTGCGGGGAAAATGGGAATGGCGGCATGCCGCGTCCATTGCCGAAAGGCACCTTGGAACATTTCAGCGACAAAAACATTAGTGCTCGGCGGCGCCTAGCGGGAGCTGTTGGAAACAATGCTCAAAGCAATCAAGCCGCCGACCAGGATCCACGCCACGGTCCCGAGCGCCGCACACCAAACCCCCATCAGCCGATAAGGCCTGGCGGCGTTCCAAAACCGTTTTTCATGTTGCCGGGCGCGCCCGGCTTCCCACAGGGCCGCCAGCGCGAACGGCAGGCCGATGGCCGGCAGGAGTCCCAGCAACCCGAAGGCCAGGCAGCGGATGGATCCCTGCAACATTCTCAATTTGGTGGCGGCGGGCTCGTTCATGGCTGGGCGGCGGTTGAAACCGCGTTGGTCTGGGGGCTGTTCAGGCGCTTGATTTGCTGCTGCTCCAGTAGTTTCACCTCGCGGCGCAGCCGGATCAGCGAACTGCCTTCCACCATGACGAGCACCATCATGATGCCCAGCAAGGCGATGAACAGCACGGTGACCATTCCGCGTTCGCTGCGGGGTGGCGCGGCGGGCCGGCGTTTGACATTGGCAGAGGAAATTTTCATGGTTTCGTTTGGGCTGCCTCGAAGGTGAACAACAAGGGCAATTGCGTTTCCGGCCGGCGGGAGGACAGCTCCAGTTCCCAGCGCCACGCCGTGACCCCGTTCCGCGATGCCACGGTCATTTGCGAGGTTTTGACCCTGCCCAGCACCAGGCCGGAGGATTGCCCCGCCGGCGATTCCCGGCGCAATTCGCCGGCCTCGAAGCGATAGACGATTTCCCTCGCCGGGCCGGGAATCAACACCCGTTCACCGGCGGCCGACGGTTCGACGGAGATTTTTCCGGTGGCACCGCGGATGTCCGCCCGCCAGCGTTCCCCGGCGCGCAACACCGCGCCGATGTCGTCCGTCGCACACACCATCGCCTTGGAATCGTCCCAACACAGATAAAAGGCGGCCAGCCCGATGCCCGTGAGGATCGAAAAGACGGCGAAATAAACGAGGCATTCCACCAGCAAAATGCCGGCGGTCCGGCGGGATTTGGCAAGGGTCGTTTTCATGGGAGCGTGGCTTCGCGGACGACGGCGCCGAAACCCCGCCGCGCGTCTGGCGTCCAGGCCAAACGCACGTGGTTTCCGGTTTTGGTCAGTTGAAAATGGCCCGGCGGCAGTTGGCTGGCGGCTTGGGCGTGAACGGAATAGTTTTGCGGGCCGTCGGGCAGATCTTTGGCCGCGCCGGCCAGGAGGATTTCCATCTCGCCATCCACAATTTCGACGGCCACGCTGCGGCAGTATTCGATTCTGAGCGCCTGGCGCTGGCGCACAAAGGAGTATGCCAGCGGCAGGACTGCCAGCATCAGGATGGCCAGGCCGACCATGAGGTCCACTTCCAGAAAACCGCCTGCGCGGCGGAACGAGCCGGTGGTAAATCGCGTTTTCATGTGTTGTCCAGCGTGTGTCTTAAGAGCATCACCAACAGGCCGAACATGCCGATGGCAATCAGGCCCACCACGACACCGTTGAGGATGACCAATCCGCTCGTGAGGGCGTGGGTGGCGGTTTCTTCCTGTTGGAAGGCCTTGGCGTCGAGCGCCTCGTGCCAGCCGCGCAGCGCGCCCAAAAAGCCGCCGTGCGCATGCGTGGCGTTGGTGAGCCGCCAATGAAATTCGCCGGTGTCGTCAAACGCGCGGACGGCATCGTCCAGCTTCTCGCCTTTTTCCAGCGCGGCGATCACCCGCTGGGCCCGGCGGCGGCAGATCTCATTGGCCGTGGATTCGCCCGCGAGGCGCACGGCGTCCGCTTCCGGCACGCCCCCGTCGAGCAGCACGGCCAGCATGGCCGAAAAGGCGCGCAAGAGCTTCTTCCGCTTCCACGGAATGTGCCATGTCAGCCAGTCCACCAGCGGCACGCTGCGAAATTGAAACCAGCGGACCAGGCCCGGCCCGCCGACGTAAACGGCCGTCACCATCAGCAGCACCAGGAACAACAGCGCCTCAAAGCCAACCAGAATGAAGTGATCATTGAGCGCAAAAACGAACCGCCCGAGTGGCCATACCGTCAAGCCCATGCCGCCGGCAACGTCCTTGAACTTGGGCACCACAAACGTGGATAGCAGGGTAATCACGCAGATGGCGGCGGGGGCAAACAGCAGCAGAATGGCCACCATGTAGTGCATCGTCGTGCGGACGGTGTCCGGCGCGATCCGCAGGACCTCGCGGCAGGCGGGCAGGACTTTTTTCAAGTCGCCCAGTTTCTCGCCGGCCCGGATCATGGCGTTGACCTGCGGCGGCAGGAAACTGGGAACTTTGTCGAGCGCCTCGCCGAGGCGCGCGCCGCCTTCAATCTGCGCGGCCACCATGAAAAAGCGCACGCCAATCGCGCGGTCGTGGTTTTCGGCGGCGGAAAGGATGGCTTGTTCCACCGGCTGGCCACGGTTTACCACCGTTTCCAGCAAATCCAGGAAGAACAGGGCGCGATCGCGGCGGCGCATGGGCATGGACAATAGAAAATGCAGCAACACCGAGAAGGCGCCGCCGGGCAGCAGGATCAAGACTGCATACCAGAGGAAGATCACCACAAATGTCAGAAAGTCGTTCATGCCGGTGGATTCGTTGCTTGTGGGTTAACTGCCGCCCAAGTTGTTGAGCATGGCAATGAGGGGCAAAAACATGCTGATGACCAGGAACGCCTGGGAAATGACGAGCGCGCCGAGAAAGAGCGAAGCGATCGGCAGCACCGAGAACAGCGCCACCTCCGTGCGGTAAATCGCCCGCGAGTGGTAAATTTCCGCCGCCCGGTTGAATCCCGCCGTCAAATCCTCGCCCGCGCTGGCCACCACCCAGACAAACATGGGCGGCACCAGGCGGTTGCCCGTGGCGACTTCGGAGAATTTGACCGCCCCCGCCGCGAGGCGCGTGCGCCATTGGTGCAGGTCGGCCGCGGCCGCGGGGCTGGTCTCCAACTCCTCGACCAGCCCAATCGCCTCGGGCAGCGGCACGCCATTTTTCATCAGCAACGCCAGCGACGCGCCGATGCGGGAGACGATGGCCTCCTTGAACGCCGGCAGCCGCCAGAGAAATTTTCCGCGCAAGGTTGGCTGAAACACAATGGCCGCCACGACCAAAAAGAGAAGGCCCAGCGTCACGGGAAACACCCAGATGGATTTCAATGAATCCAGGGCAAAAAGGGTTGCGCCGGGCATGTTGACGCCCATGCCGGCAAACATGTCACCAAAACCCGGGCCGATGACACAGGTCCAAAGAAAGGCCAGCGCGAGCGAAACCAGAAAGGCCACGAACATCACAATGAGCGGATAAGTCATCATGCTCTTGAGGCGCGTCCAGACGTGGTTCTGGTTCTGGAAATAGTCGGCGAGCATGGTCAGCACGCCGGGCAGGTCGTTGCCCTTGACGCCGACGACGAGCATGCGTTTGTAAAGTTCCGGCAACCGGCGCGGTGCCAGCGCGGCGGCCATGGGCGTGCCGCGGGCCAGATCGGCCTCCAGCGCCTGCAATTCATCGCGCACCGGGCCGCGGCGCATTTCCTGGCAGAGCCGTTGCAACGCGCCCTCGAGCGGGATGCCGTCCCGCAGCATGGCGGCGAGCTGCTGGTTGAAAAAGGCAAATTCGTCGTATTTCATAGGCCAAAAACTCGTTTGAACTCCGCTTCGTTGGTCACGCCCTGGTTTACCAGCCGCCGCGCCGACACCTCTAGGGTGTCCGCCGGGGCCAGCGCGGAAAATTCGCCGCGCCGGATTTGCTCGCGCATTTTGTCGTCCACCCGCAGCCACTCCATCAGCGGCGCCCGGCCGAAATATCCGGTGCGCAGGCAGCTTTCGCAGCCGGCGCCGTCGCAAGCCGGGCAAACCTTGCGGATCAGCCGCTGGTTCAAGACCAGTTCCACCGCGCTGGCCACGGCGGAATGATCGGCACACATGACCCATAACCTTTCAAACACGCCCCGGCAGGAGCCCGCGTGCAGGGTGGAAATCACCAGGTGCCCGGTCAACCCGGCGCGCACCGCCAGTTGGGCCGTCCCTTCATCGCGAATCTCGCCGATGATGAGCACCTGCGGATCCTGCCGCAACAGATGCCGCGCCGCCCGCACGAAATCCAGCCCCACGGCTTCATTGATTTCCGTCTGCATGGTGCCCGGAACCACCTGTTCCACGGGGTCTTCCACGGTGATGATATGGCGCCCGCCCCGTTCCGCCAGTTGGCGGAGACAGGCATAAATGGTGGTCGTCTTGCCGCTGCCGGCCGGGCCGGTGAGCAGGAGCAGCCCGCTGGCTTGACGAAGGAACCGTTCCAATTCGGTTTGCACGGCGCCGGCCAGGGATAATTCGCCGAGGGCCTTGCCGGTTTCCGAATTGAACAGCCGGAGCACAATCTTCTCGCCCGTGACCGTGGGATAGGTCGCCACGCGAATGTCGTTTTGGCACTTTAATTCCTCGTGGGCAATGCGTCCGTCCTGCGGGAGCGACTCCTGATAGGTCTTGAGCCGGGCCAGGAATTTGATGCGGCCAAACACCCGGTCGGCAATCTCCGCCGGCAGTTCCCGCACGGGGGTGATGAGGCCATCCAGCCGGAAGCCCACCTCGGCGGAGCGGCCGCGCATTTGGAAGTGGATGTCGCTGGCGCCCGCGCGTTCGGCGAGCTGGACCAGGTTTTCCAGCAGCTCCGGCGCGGAACCGGCGGAGACTTTCCCCGCCTCAGATTGGAGTGTTTGATTTGGCATGATTCAATTGGGGTCGGCCAGCAGATAACCCATCCCGTCCGTGTTCAGCATGACCCGGCGCAGGCCCGTATCCAGCCGGGCCAGTTGCGCGTGCACCCCGCGTTCGTAGCGGACCAGGGCGGCGGAGGCCGCCTGCACGGGGCGATATTGGAGGCACAACAGGACCAGGATCGCCGCGACCGCGAAATTCCACCCCAGGACCGGCCGGAGGCGCGGCGCCCGGGAGGGCCTGAATTCGACCTGCGGGCGGCTCAACTGCACTCGCACGCGCGACGGAAAATCGTTCCAATACTCCTCCGGCCGCTCCGGCACGGGAACGCTTTTCAGTTTTGATTCCAGGTCAAAATCATTCATGTTGGCGCGGCGCGGCGTTTTCGGCGCGCGTTTCCTGGCCGCCCAGCGGCCGGCGCGGGGCGGCGCCGCCGGCGGTCAGCCACCGTTTTAACTTTCGTTTCGCGGCAAAAACCCGCCAGGAAACGGTCGTTTCCGAGCAGCCCAGCACCTGCGCGGCCTCGGCGTGATTCAGCCCGTCATAGACCGTCAGCACAATGGCGGCCCGCTGTTTTCCCGGCAGTTTCAACAGGGCGGCCTGGACCTGGGCGGCCTGATCGCTGGACGCCCCCCCGTCCCCCGCCTGGCGCAAGGAGAGCTCCTCGGCCGCCTGGGTGTCCAGTTCCCGGCGCCGCGATTCGCGTTGCCGCCAGTTCAGGCAGGCGTTAATGGCAATGCGACACAGCCAGGTCGAAAACTTTGCGCCGCCGCGAAAACTTTCGATCTGCTCGTAGGCGCGCAGGAACGTCTCCTGGGCGAGATCCTCCGCGTCGGCCAGCGAGCCGGTCATCCGATATGTCAGGGCGTGAACCATGTGTTGGTGCAACCGGACCAGTGCTTCAAAAGCCACCGCGTCGCCATGTTGACTTTTACTCACCAGTTCTGAATCGTCGTCGGCCAAGCGGGTTGCTTTTACCCCATCTGACAATTCCGGCCGCAATATCCTTTGAATTATTTTTTCGCCCGCACCGGGGGAAAAAAGCGCCTCATCCCCATTGGGGACATTCATTGACGAAAGGTTGGTCATGGGACGTGCGATAGGGATTGGACAAGCCCCGGGAAGAAATGGCACGTCCCAGCCTTGGTGCCGGGCAGAAACTCACTTGAGGAATGCGTCCACTTGGGCCGCGAATGCATCCGGCTGGTCGAGCATGATGAAGTGAAGCGAACCGTCCATGCGCACCATGGTCTTGTGCGGCAGCGCGGCGAAATTTTGTTGGTAGAAACCGTCAGCATCGGACTTGGAGTAAAGGGATGGAAAATCCCAGGGATAGAGGATGGTGACGGGCGTTTTGATCTTCTGTAGTTGCGGGCGCAGGTCGGTGGTCAGGTCCTCATAAACGGCGCGGGCGACCACAGATTTATCGGAAGCGATGGCCCAAGCGGTAGCCAGTTTGCGGCCGGCCGGCGATTTGACCAGGATGAGAATGAAGTTTTTTGCGTCGCGCGCATAAGCGGCTTGGGATTCGGATAAGGTGTTGTCTCGCATTGTGACGGCGGCTGGGGTGGCCGAAGCGACGTCGGCCGCCCCCAGCAACATCCCGGAAAAAGGCAACGCATCCACCACCATCAGACTTCTGACGTCTTCCGGATGTTGAAGGGCGAGCAGCAGGCCGATCGTTCCACCCAGCGAATGGCCGATGATATATGGCGATTTCAACTTGTTGGTTTTGATATAAGCATCAATGGCGTCGAGCGTGGGCTGGACGATGGGACCCCGGGCGTTGGCGAGGGAGGGCGCGCCGGCAAAGCCGTTTATCTGAACGAGGTGGAGGCGATAGTGAGCTTTCAGATGAGCGGAGGTGGCGTCCCATACGGCGCTTGAACAGGTGAGGCCGGGGATGAGCACGACATCCGGCCCGTGACCGCTCACGGTCACGGTGATCCGGCCTGAAATGGGATCAGCAAAGGCGGCACAAAGCTGCAAGGCCAAGACCGTGACCAACAACAATTTTGGTTTCAAGTTGTGCATGGGGAAATGATTTAATCTGGTTTCGTGCGCTCCTCCATTTTACGCCGCCACCGGATCCCAAACAACGTCTTCCGCAGGCCGGAATCCGGGCGGTTAATTCTGGCCTCCGGGCCGTGTTTTCTGTAGTTTGGGCCGGAAAGAGCCGGCGAGTGACCGCCGCAGGATGCGAAAAAAACGAGACAACCAACCGGCCTAGTCAGCCAATTCCGCCGTGCAAAACCTATGGGCCTGATATTCAAAGATGCCGATGAGAAACCAATGGATGCGAAAACCGCCCGGAGGCGGGCCACGCTGCTGGCCGCGCCGTTTGCGCTGCTGGGGCTTTTTGCGCTGGTGCTGCTGCTGCATGACGGCCTGCTGGGCGGCCTGAGCCGGCAGAAGGCGATGGGGCTGTTGAGCGCGGTGGTGGCGTGCGGCGGATTCATCGCGCTGATATTTGGCATTACGGCCAAGAAGCAGGACCTGCAGGCGCCGGCGAAGGCCGGCCCGGCCAGCGCCTGGCTGGCGCGCAAGGACTGGGCGGATGGGCGGATTGCCTCGTCGGCGCGCAAGGCGGTCCTGCTGTTGTGGATTTTTGTGACCTTCTGGTGCGTGGGGTCGGCGCTGATCTGCCTGACGGTGGTGCTGGTCCAGTTGCAGCAGGGGAACCGCATGGCGCTGGTGGCGCTGGTCTTTCCGGTGATCGGGCTGGCGATCATTTGGTTTGCGCTGAACACCACGCGGGCCTGGCGCCGGTTTAACCGGAGCCTTTTCCGCATGGGCTCCTTTCCGGCGCCGGCGGGCGGCACGCTGACCGGCGCGATCGAGGTACCGGCGGCCCTGCGGCCCGAGCACGGCTGGCATGTGCGCCTGAGCTGCGTGCGGCGCACCGTCACGGGCGCCTCCAACAACCGGCAATCGAGCGACCAAGTGCTCTGGGAGGAGGAGCGGTGGCTGCGGGCCGACCTGCCGCAAACCACTCCCGGGACGACGAGCATCCCCGTTTTCTTCAAATTGCCGGACGGCCTGCCGGAGTCCGGGACGGCGCCCGGCGACGGCATCCATTGGAAGCTGGAGGCGTCGGCGAAGCTGCGCGGCCCGAGCTTCAACGCGCTGTTCGACGTGCCGGTGTTCAAACTGCCGGAGCCGCCCGCGGCGGAGGAGGATCCCACGCTGGCCTGCCAGTTGTCCTTGGACGAGCTACAGAAGCAGATCCGCTCGCTGGTGCGGGTGCAGGATTTGGCGGCGGGCGGAAAGTCGTTTGATTTTCCGGCGGCGCGGAACCCGGGTTTTGCGTCGGGTGCCAGTGTGATCTGCTTCATTTGGACGGCGATCATCGGGCTGCTGTGGTGGAGGCAGGCGCCGGCGCCGCTGTTGCTGGTGCTGACAGCGGTGGATGCGTTGATGGTGGCGTATGTGTTCGACCTCTGGTTCCGGCGCAGCCGGGTGGTGGTGAACGCCCAAGGCGTATCGGTGGAGCGGGCCTGGTTCGGATTCAAGCAGCAAGAGAGTATTCCCGCCAAGGCCATCCGGAACATCGCCACGGACGTGGGGGCGACGGCCGGCCATGCGGTTTACCATGATTTGCGGGTCCATACCAGGGACGGGAAGGAATTTCTGCTGGCCAAGAATTTGAACAACCAGCCCGAGGCCCACTGGCTGGCGCGGCAGATGACCGCAGCCTTGAAGGCGGTCCCGCAGGTTGAGCCAAAAGCCGGGCCGGAGCCGGAATTGAAACCGGAAACCAAAGCCGAGCCGAAACCCGCCGCGCCGCAAGGGTGAGGGCAGGGGACGGCGAGCGAGCTTGAGGCCTCTCTAAAAAAGGGGCGCTGGAATTTCCCCCCTATTTGCGCGGACCTGATCTCAGGAAATCTCCGGCCTCGAATGGAAAAACGGCGCAGACCGGGGTCTGCGCCGTTTTGTTCCTGGCCCTCCTGGGGCAAGTGATTGCTTAAGCGGATTTCCGCGATTTCTTGGGCAGCGGCACCGAGGCGATGGTCTGGAGGATGCGGCCGGCGATCTTGTAGGGATCGGCCTGCGAGTTCGGGCGGCGGTCTTCCAGGTAACCGCGATAGCCGTTGTCAATGAACTTCTGCGAGATGCGCAGGGAGGCGCCGCGGTTGGCAATGCCCCAGTTGAACTTGTCAATGGACTGGGTCTCATGCAGGCCGGTCAGGCGCATGTGATTGTCGGGGCCATAGACGGCGATGTGTTCGTTCTTGTACTTGTCGAAGGCACCCATGAGGGCCTCGAAATATTCCTTGCCGCCGGTTTCGCGGATGTATTCGGTCGAGAAATTGGTGTGCATGCCCGAGCCGTTCCAATCCACGTCCTTGCCGAGGGGTTTGCAATGCCAGTTCACGTCCACGCTGTATTTTTCGCACAGGCGCATGAGAATGTAACGGGCCACCCAGACTTGGTCGGCGGCGTTTTTGGAGCCCTTGCCGAAGATTTGGAACTCCCACTGGCCCTTGGCGACTTCGGAGTTGATGCCTTCGTGGTTGATACCAGCTTCGAGGCAGATCTCCAGGTGGGTGTCCACGATTTCCCGGGCGAGGTTGCCGACGTTCTTAAAGCCGACGCCGGTGTAATATTCACCCTGGGGGTAGGGGAAACCGGTTTCGGGGAAGCCCAGCGGGCGGCCGTCTTGGTACAGGAAATATTCCTGCTCGAAGCCGAACCAGGCGCCGGGATCATCGGCAATGCCCGCGCGGGCATTGCTCGGATGGGGTTTGAGGGAGCCGGGCAGCAACACTTCGCACATCACGAGGGCACTGTTCTTGCGGGTGCAATCGGGATAAACGGCGACGGGCTTCAGAATGCAATCGGAGCTTTTGCCTTCGGCCTGACGGGTGGAACTGCCGTCGAAGGCCCACAGTGGGAGCTCGTCCAATTTGGGAAACTTAGCGAATTCCTTGACTTGAGTCTTGCCCCGGATGTTGGCTACGGGTTCATAGCCGTCCAGCCAGAGATATTCTAGTTTGTATTTTGCCATGTGAGTGGTGATGTGTTGTTAGTTATGGACCGGTTCCGTCCGGGTGCGTTCGTGCGCCAGGGGAACCTAGTGTACGAGGGTTTTAGCAGGGCGGATGCCAGATCGCAAGAACTTTGGTTGGCGGCATGCGGAAAACTCATTTTTGCCGCGCCAGACAATGGTTTTTTAATGCCGCGGCACCGGAGAACAGCGCCGCGGCCGGGGCGCGCGGTGGAAAATTTGCTGTGGAATTTTGGCCCGCGTGGGCAAATTGGAGCCGGACTTGCATCCCGGGGAAAATCGGCAATAGTGCATAGAAAGCAACAGCGGGGAAGCGGGCATTATGCTGAAAGTCAAAGACACATTGCGGGCCACCGTGCACCTGGGTTTCGACGGCCGGGTGTTCAAGAGCTACCACGGGCCGGACGCGGCCCAACGGTTTGCCAACGAGGTGCGGGTGCTCCGGCATCTGGAGGCGCGGGGCTGCAACTTCGTGCCGCGCCTGCTGGAGGCGGACGCGGCGAACCTGCGCATCGTGACGACCAACTGCGGCACCCGCGTGGAGAACATTGACGCGAAGCGGGCCGCGCAGCTCTTTGCCGAGCTGCTGCCCTTCGGCGTGCGGCACGATGACGCGGACCCGCGCAACATCACGTACCGGTTTTCGGACGGACGGTTTTGTTTGATTGATTTTGAATTCGCCACCATCCTGCCTGAAAAATCGAAATCGTGAGCATGCCCAAAACGCTTTCCGTCCGGACCGCCCGCCTGGAGTGGTTCGGGTGGACGGACATCGGCCGGGTGCGGAAGAACAACGAGGACGCCTTCCTGGGCCTGCGCTTTAATGCGGACGAGACGCAGCACCTGGGCAAGCACGGCGAATCCCTGATGGCCGAGCATGATTTTGCGTTTGCCGTCTGCGACGGCATGGGGGGGGCGAAGGCCGGCGAATACGCCAGCGAAATCGCGGTGCAGAAGATCATCGCGCTGCTGCCGCGGACGTTCCAGAACGCGGCGCGCGGGATTAACCAGGACTTTCCGGACGTGCTCGCGGAGCTGTACACCCAGGTGCACCGGGCGCTGGTTTACCTGGGCTCGGCGTATGAGGAATGCCACGGGATGCAGACCACGATGAGCCTGTGCTGGTTCACGCCGGGACGCATGTGTTTCGGGCACGTGGGCGACACCCGGATCTATCATCTGGCGCCGGGCCGGGACGCCCTGCGGCAGCTCACGGAGGACGACACGCACGTGGGCTGGCTCTATCGCCATGGCAAGCTCACGGACTACGAGGCGCGCACGCATCCGCGGCGGAACGTGCTGCAAAAGGCGCTGGGCGGGGAGAATCAGTTTGTGGACCCGCAGGTGGGGGCGCTGGACTGCGCCCGCGGCGACATTTTTCTGCTGTGCTCGGATGGCATTAGCGAGGGGCTGTATGATCATCGAATCGTGGAGTTGCTGCGGGTGAGCCAGCCGGGCTTCAACCCCGCCCAGGCCCTGGTGGCGGCCGCCGTGGAGGGCGACGGGCGCGACAACGCCACGGCGCTGGTGGTGCGGGTGCTCTGAACCGTTCCCAAAACAAAAACGGCGGGCAACTTGCGTTGCCCGCCGGTGAGGTCGTTAAGCGAGGTTATTCGTGATAACCGGGTTCGCCGTGTTCCATTTCGTCCAAGCCGGCGCGTTCCACCTCTTCGGTCGGACGGAGCCCGACCAGGAGTTTGGTGATGTAGGCAATGATGATCGTGCCGACGATGAACAGGACCAGCGAGCAAAGCACCGTCTTGATCTGCTCCCACAATTGGGGTTGGAAGAGACTGTCGGTGACGTACTTTCTGAGGTTGGTCGCCAGGTTCGGGTTGGCGGCTTGACGGGCGAACATGCCGGTCAGGATGGCACCGCAGGTGCCGCCGACGCCGTGCACGCTCCAGGCGTCAAGCGCATCGTCCATGCCCAGCCAGCCCTTGACCTTGTAGCAGAAGAACCACGGAATGGTACCGGCAATCAGGCCGATCCAGAGTGCGCCCGAGGGCAGCACGTAACCGCAAGCCGGAGTGATGAGCACCAGGCCCGCCACCGCGCCGGAACTGAATCCGACCACGCTGGGCTTGCCTTTGACGATCCACTCCCACATGGGCCAGACGAAGGACGCAACCGCGGTGGCGATCGTCGTGGTGGTGAACGCGTTGGCGGCGATGACGTCACCGGCCACGGCGCTGCCGGAGTTGAATCCGTACCAGCCCACCCAGAGCATGGAGGCGCCGATGAAGGTGAGCACCACGCTGTGCGGCGCGAAGTTCTCCTTCCCGAAGCCCAAGCGCCGGCCCAGGATGATACACAGGACCAGGCCCGACCAGCCGGAGGACATGTGCACCACGGTGCCGCCGGCGAAGTCCAGGCCCTTGATCTTGGCATCGGCATTCCAGCAACCGTTCATGATGCCGTTGACGCCCCAGACCATGTGGCCTTGCGTGTTATAGATGAGCAGAATCCACAAGGTCATGAACACCAGAATGGCCTTGAACTTCATGCGCTCGGCGATGGAACCCAGGATGAGCGCCGGGGTGATGATGGCGAACATCAACTGGAACATCGAATAAACGTTTTCCGACACCCAGTAGGAGTAGCCGGGGTTCGGCGCGGAGGTGACGCCCTTGAACATCCAGGCCACTGCGGGATTGCCCATGATGCCCGGGATCCAGTCGTGGCCGGCCTCGCCTTGAGTATAGGCCATGCCCCAGATCATCCCGGATCCCGGCGTGGCGCCGCCATGCAGGCCGCCCGTGCCGCCGAAGATCATGCCGTAACTGCAGATGACCCACAGGATCGTCGTCAGGCCGGTGATCAGGAAGCATTGGGCGCACACGGACAGGATGTTTTTCTTGCGCACCAGGCCGCCGTAGAACAGGGCCAGACCAGGCAGGGTCATGAACAGAACCAACGCCGTGCTGGTGAGCAGCCAGGCGTTATGACCGGCGCCGGGGAAACCGAAACTGCGGCCGGTGCTGTTCGAGAGGTTCGTGTTGATGATGCTCGGTCCCAAGCCGAAGTTCGCGGTCCAATTCCCGTTGGTATCCGTGTAGGGCGCGGTGGGGTCGCTATTCTGAAAGTAGGCTTCCAGGGATTCGAGGCGTTGCTCCGTGGTGGGCGCGTTGGTGAGGCTGGCCCAGGCGGGGGCGCCGCTGGCGGCCGGCGCGTTGGTGGCCGCCGGGGCCGCCGGGGCTGCGGCGTTGGTGGCTGGAGCCATGGTGCCCATCGCGTTGGTGTCGGCGGCGCGCAGTGCGGAGGTGCCGACCGCGGTAAGCGCAATCAAACCCAGGGTTAACAAGTATTTTTTCATTTTTAATTCGATGGTTCGAGTGAGGTTGAGTGGAAATTGGTTTAGACGGCCGAGTCTCCTTTTTCTTCGGTCCGGATACGGATGGCGTCTTCGATGTTCGAGACGAACACTTTGCCATCGCCGATCTTGCCCGTCTTGGCGGCTTTGATGATGGCGCTGACGGCGGCATCCTTCTGGCCGTCGGCGATGACGATTTCCAATTTGATTTTGGGCAGGAAATCCACGGTGTATTCGCTGCCCCGGTATATTTCCGTATGGCCCTTTTGCCGGCCGAATCCTTTGACCTCGCTGACGGTCATGCCCTCGATGCCGATTTCACTCAAGGCGTCCTTGACCTCTTCGAGTTTGAACGGTTTGATAATCGCTTCAATTTTTTTCATGGTTTGTTTGTGTTTAAACGACCTCCGCCAACCAAGCGCGTCCGCGCTTTTCAGTTCCGCCCGCACCCACGGACAGATAGAACCCAACCATTTCTGGTTATGCTTGGCACTCGCGTTCGCATTTAGCAACGGCGGTGCCAACCAAAAATCGCATTTCGACGAAACGCTTTTCAGGCTTATTTTACGGGGGTTTTACGCGTGGTGATTTTTTTTAGACAGTCCCCCGGCGGCGTTCCTTTGCAGCTTTTTGTCCATGCGCGGAAATTTTCGCCAGCAAACGGCCCGGGGGGAAGCGGGGCGCGGGCGCTACTGGGCGGGAGCGGGAGCGGACGCCTGGAGGGCGGACAAATAGCCGATTAATTTGGCGTTGTTCATGGCCATTTCCGACTCGCCGGTGATGATGGCGAGGTTGCGGGCGAAGCTGGCGGCCTGGATGCCTTTTTCGTACTCGCCGTTGGCGCCATAGGCGATGGCCAGGTTGCGGATGATTTCGGCCCGCCGCCAATCGCTGAGTTCCGCCGCCCGGTGGGCCATGGCCAACGCGGTCGGCGGGTCGCGCAAGGGCGGCTGGGAGGCGGTGGCGTGGATCCAGGCGAGCTGGCTCAGCGCCACGACGTTGTTGGTGTCCGCCGCCAGCGCCGCTTCGAAATGCCCGGCGGCGGTTGCGAAGTCCCCCGCCAGCGCCGCGTTGCCGGCGAGCTGGACTTGGTTGGCGACTTCGGCGGCCACCGGGGCGGGCGGGGTATCATCGAGGGAATACGCGAGGTGCGCGAAACTGGGCACGTCGCCGGCGGTGACGGCCTGCGGGTTGCTGGGCTCCGTGCGGAATTGAATCCGGGGGAAAACCTTGACGATGAAGTATTCCTGGGTGGGCAGCCCGCCCAGCGCGAAGGGCACCGGGCCGGCGTCGGAGGTGTAAAAACCGGCGGCGCAACGGGCGTTGCAGGCCTGCAGGTTGAACCAGACATGCGTGCGTAAAGCGAGCTCCTTGAGCGGCGCCACCGCTTGCGGCGGCATCGTCACCATGTCGCCCAGCAGCGGGATGGCGATCAGATCGCCCGGCTCGAGCCGGGACCGTTGCAGGTCGAGGGGCCGGCCACCGGACAGCTGCATGTAATATTGAAAACCGCTATGGCCATTGATCCAGATGGTGTGGTCCGGGGATTTGAATTCGGCGGTGATTTTTTCCGCCGCGGACCGGCTGGCATTGGCCATTTGAAAGTTGGACCAGGCGAGGCCCAGCGCCAGCGCCGCCGCGGGCGCCAGCGGCGCCGCCAGCCAGAGCTGGCGCCAGCGGCCGGGCGGGGAGGCTTTGAGCCGGCGCACCACCAGGATGGCGGCGGCGGGCACGGCGGGCAGAAAACTGCGGGCGTTCACCGTCCAGTTCAACACGGTCGTAAAAAAGAAGACGCCGCCGATCCAGAGCGCCAGCGCCAGGGAGATGCGGTCCCGGCGCTGCCAGGCTTCCGCCCCGGCCAGCAGCAGCAAATGCGCGCCGGCCGCCGTCAACACCAGCACTTGCAGCCGGAAATCCCAAAGCTTGAGCAGGCGTCCATCGGGATCGGCCCAGGGATGCATCAAGCCCAGGTCGTGCGGCAGCCAAAACACCGGCACCAGGGCGCCCAGCAGCACCACCGCGCCGAGCAGCCACGTGCGCGGCCGCCAGAGCCACGGGGTGAAACACAGCACCGGCAGGAGGCTGCCGCCGGCAAAGGCCAGCCCGATGATGCCCCGCGCGTGCCAGCCGCCGGGATACCCGAAACTGTGGGCGCGGGCATAATGCGTGGCCAGGGAAAAGAGGCCGTGCCCGTACATGCGGGCGGTGAGCCAGTCATAACCGGCCAGCGTGAGCAGCGGCAGCGCCAGCGCCGCCCAGCCCCAGTTCCATTTGCGGGAGCGCAGCAGGCCCAGGCAGGCGAGCAACGGCACCAGGTTGATGGCGCTGTATTTGGCCAGCAGGGCCAGGCCCGCCAGCGCGCCCGCCGCCGCGTAGTTCCAGCGGCTGGCGCCGGCGTCCCCGGCGCGGTCCCAAAAAAACACCGCCCAAATCCAGCCCGCCAGCATCAGCACGTCGCACATCAGCGTGGTGCCCAGGATCAGGAAGGCCGGCATCAAAATGGCGATCCCCGCGGCCAGCAAAGGCCGCTGGCACCAGCGTTGCGCCAGCGCAAAAACTCCCGCCGCCGCCACGAAGGCCACGCCCAGGCCCGCCAGGTGCAGCACCACCTCGTGCCAGCCGAACAGGCCACCCACGAGGGCCAGCAGATACGGCAGCAGCGGCGGATTGTAATTGGCCTGCCACATGGGAATGTCCGTGCCCCACCAGTTCACGGGGAATCCGAAGAAATCCGCCGGATGATGCTGAATCCACTGGGCCATCCAGACGAACAGTGTGTCGTCGGTCTGGATGGCCTGGTCGAGAAAGGGGCCGAGACAGACCGCGAGCACCGCGGCGATGATGGCTAGTGGATGCCGGGCGGCCCAAGATGGTTTGGCCGGGGAGGATTTAGGCTTGGAAGCCATGGGAATTTTACTTCTGGACGATACCTGAAAATGGTCGGAGCGACAGGATTCGAACCTGCGACGTCTTGCTCCCAAAGCAAGCGCTCTACCAGGCTGAGCTACGCTCCGACACTGATTTTACAATGGTTTTATGCGGTTTAAAAAACGCAGGTTGACAATCTGATACTGCATTTTGATACTGTTTGCATGAAAAGCAGTCCATCCCCAGCCGTGCCTGAATCCGACTGGACAAAAACGCCGTATGCAAATTTGATCCGTTACGAACCATCGAAGAAGTATTTTGCCCGATTGCGAGTGAAGGGCAAACTAATTCGGCGCAGCCTGAAAACAACCAGCCTGACCGTCGCCAAATTGCGGCTCGCAGACCTCGAAAAAACAGAACGCGGTCTTGCAGCAAGCCTGGAAGCCGTGGCGGAAGGCAAAATGACCTTTGGGGATTGCCTTGAGATTTTCAAAACACGGGTGGCAAACGACCCCGAGGCCAAACCCAAAACGAAGGAATATTACAGCTACCGGATCATGGCCCTGTTGGAATCATGGCCGGAGTTGGCCAAGTTGGACGTGAGCCGAATCACCCGGTCACAATGTTTGGATTGGGGTTCACGCAACGCCGCGCAGTGTAGTTCATCTTCTCACAATCATACCGTGAGCATTCTCCGAAAAGTGTTCGAGATTGCCATCGAAGCGGGCGCACGTTACGACAATCCGGGCATGGCTGCCAAACGGGTGAAGGAACACACGGAAAAAAATATTGTTCTGCCCAAGTTTGACGAACTCGGAAAAATGGTCGAGGTCATCAAGCACGGAGGAAGCGGTTTTTCAAAACCCGCTTCCGAACTGGTGGAGTTTCTTGCCTATGGAGGCATGAGAATTGGAGAGGCAAAATATGTCACTTGGGCAGACTGTGATTTTGAGCGGGGGGAGATCATCGTCAGGGGAAGTCCCGAAACGGGACTGAAAGGACGCCATGCTGGTGAAACCCGTAACGTGCCAATGATTCCCGATATGCGGAAACTTTTGGAACGCATGCGCAGCGAACGCCCCGACGAAAGCCAAGAGACGCCAGTCATGCGCGTTTTTGAGTGCCAGAAATCCATCAACCGTGCTTCAAAACTTTTGGGAATCAAACGAATCACCCACCACGACTTGCGGCATTTGTTCGCCACCCGGTGCATTGAATCCGGCGTGGATATTCCGACGGTCTCCCGCTGGCTTGGACACAAGGACGGCGGCGCACTCGCCATGAAAACTTACGGTCACTTGCGGAATGAGCATAGCCAGAAGATGGCGCAGAAGGTGACGTTTTCAGACGGGCCGGGAAGCGTTGGCAGCAATCCACCGCCCCCATCTTCCGCTACTTCGACTTTACCGACTTTTCAACAAAATTAACAAACCGCTGATTGTGGCAGTCCTTCGTTGCTTCCCATGCCGCCCGAGGGAGTGGACGGGCGAAGAATTTCCTGATGTCGTTCGCGAGCGGCAACAACCTCCCACGATCCAAAAATTTCGCTGCCTCCCAGCCGGTCTCAAATTGAATCAGAATTATGTTGAGGGCGATTTCTTCAACCGGTGTGATTGGATGGGCAGACAAGTCGGCTCCTTTGGAAAAAATTCGATGCAGTTCGGGCTTGTCCATCATTTTTTCCCAGACGGCACGGTGTTTGTCCGTGAGCATCGTCAAAAACTGTATTCGCCACGCCTTGGCCGCAAAAATCAACCCGCCAATGAGGCAGACCGATTGCACCAGGTTAAACCAATTGTCTTTGAGCCACCCCAAGAAACCCACCATGAACCAATTGCTAAACCCGCGTGCTGCCGACTGGCAACCTCAAAATCAAAGGCCAATGAGCTAAAATCTAGCTTTTCAGAGTGACTTTTTTGGCTGCCGCCTTCGCGCCATCGCATTTCTGATGGTATTCGCCCGCTTTTGATCGGGCTTTTCAACGCCTTCCAGCAGACTGTCTGCCGTTACGCCGAGATGCTGGGAGATCCGTGTAAAACTCGTAACGGCAAACGGAAACAGGCCCCGCTCAATTCCACTGAGGGTTTTCCAATGAATTCCAACCAATTCCGCCAAGCATTCCTGCGTCAGACCACTCTGAAGGCGCGCATTCTTTACGTTGTTGCCGATGCGGCGAAGAATTTGACGGTCATTCACTACATACTACAAAGCACGTTTTTAAATTCTTTGACACCCAATATATTATCCGTTATCATTTAACCGCAGTGCAGAGGAAAACAAAAAATGTCTGATTGCTGGGAAATTCAGGTTGAAAATCTAATTGAAGAAAGGCCCGAATATGTTTTTGCGAAGATTAGGTCAGCCCAAACCTTGCGCACACGGTTTTGCCTGCCCGCAGGTTCTCGAAATGACTGATGGTGCATTCGCGGTGGTTGGCCAGCTCATTACTGATGAAGCGGCCAGGGAATTGCCGCCGGGACCCGGCATCGGCCCGCGTGAAGGTGTTGTCAAGGTTCCCCGCGCCGTCATGCTTTCCTCGATGGCAGAATTTTTTGCGACCGCTGCCGTGTGAGCGAAGGCGAGGGGAGGGGTTATTTCTCTCCGCGTGTCGGGAATAGTGCCAGCCGCCTGCCGGACTGAAATTGCGGACCAATTTGCTTGAGGGACACCCGTTTTGGAAACAAATCATTGGGCGAAACACCGAGAACTTTCGCCAGAAACAACAATTCGCAGTCAGGAACCCGGCGCAATTGCGCTTCCCGTCATTTCGACCAAAAGCCAAGGCTGACGCTCCAGCAGTGCAATTGCAGCTTTTGGGCGAGCATGGCTTGCGGCCCTGCTTTGGCCTCGCATGTTGCAAGGTGATGTTCAGAAGTAATCAAATAGTTCTTGCCGGTTTCTTGGCGACCGGTAAAGTCGGCGTGAGGGCCATTAGAATTTTAGTATTGTCAGAGAAAAATCATTATGAAATCAGCTAACAGTGGGAATAAGGTTCCCCGTGTCATCACTTATGCCTTCGCTCGCCTGCACATCTTTGTTGGCCTATTGCTCGGCGTAACCATCTGCTTGGCACAGTCCGCCTCGTCTCAGGATTCTTTTTTAAACATCAACCTCACTACAACATCGGCTCAAAGCGACGTGCTTGCCTTGAGTGGCACCAATATTGCGTCACTCAGTTCATGGTCTGACGACCAGTTGACAACCTTGGTGAATGCGCTGGACGCTACTCCGACAATTTCTGCATCTGACCTGCCAAATGGTGGAATGGGGTTGACCTGCTGGTCTCTCCAGAATCCAAAAATGCCGCCACTACCCGGAGATTTAATCAGCGTAAGTGCCTGGCAATTAAGCGACGGCAGCTTTCTTTTGAACGACGCGGATTATGACTACAACACGGTTTCAGGTTCCACGGTCACGGCAAGCCCGATGACCATGAGCGCCATGGATGGCGGTGTGCCCTCTCTACCTGGTACCGGGGATGGCAACACCAACTCGACTCCGGACGGACTAATGGAGGGCATTTATGTTAATTATGGGACGAATTTGTGGATAGCGGAAACAGCCGTGTCATCTGGCTACCTGACGGGAATTGGAAGCAACACATTGGCTGGCGTTGTCTATACCATTCAATCTGTTACGAATCTGGCACAAGCCCAAAATGGATGGCAGAGTGAAGGATCAATTGTCGGTTCGGGACTGACGAATTGGACTGCATTGAGCGTGGTGCGAGGAAACCGGACAAACCTATTTGTCCGTCTTCGCTCGGAATTTAGTAGCGACGGAAGCGGCATCCCCGTTTGGTGGGAAAATTTGTATTTTGGAACCAACTTCGTCAATCCCGACGCACTGGATTCGATTGGCGACGGATATACAATTTATCAGAAGTATCTTCTTGGGGTTGCTCCCAATACGTGGTTTGCGCCACCCGCCCCACAAAGTTTGTCGGCAGCCTTGCATCTGGCCAATAAAACAGCCGTGGTTAGCTGGGTGCCTTCGCCTGCGGCAACAGGTTACACGCTGGAAAAAACAGACTCGTATAATTATCCCCCAACGGTTCAGGACATCCCACTTTCCTCCACAAGCATAAGTTATACCGATAGTCTGTCGGGTAATGACACCGACCCCTATTATGGAAACAATTACGATGTGTCCTATCGAATCATGGCAAATTATAGCGGCGGACACACTTCGTCGTGGAGTGGGTCAATTCCGTTGCAACAAATAACCGTGACGGCCGCCATCACGCCAGCAGCCAGCGGAGTAACGGCTCTGGCTGTTTCGGGGGTGCCGCCAAATGCCGCTGCCGTTCAGTTGGTTTATATTGATGTATATGCCGTTTACGGTGGCGACACTTCTCAGGATTACAACAAGGATATTCCAGTATCGTCGTTTACAAATGGTGTATATTACATGCCAACGGCTTCATTTGTACCCACGAACGGGGATGTTTATTATATATACGCCGAAAGTGTTGATGCCAGTGGCAACCCAAGCGGGGCAAGCTTATTTGACACATCCGACGAGGGGGCAGATACTGCATTGAATGCCGGAGCCCCGTTCTACGACGGACGCGTTCAGTTAAAACAAAACCTAATTTTCCAATTGCGAGCCGCCGCTATGGACGCCTCGTTTCACTTTAGCATATATAGTTACCCTTCAAACTGCGCCAGTGCCAGTTTGTATGATTTTGCAAACTCTGAAGATTATTATGGCACCTTTGATACTGTCTTGCCCTTTCGAGAAAACAATCTTTTCCGCAACTTTGTTTTTAACATAACAAACGTGGATAGCAGTGGGGCACTTACAACCGGCGTCTCTGGCGGTGGTTCCCCCCCTGACTATTATAATTTGTACAATCCAACATTCCAATTTAATAGCACCTTGCCAGTCTATCAGCCGGTGCTGGCGACTAATCAAGCTAAGTGGTGGTTATATGACCAGTCCACTGCTTCAGACGATTTGGGAGGCGAGGGGATTATTAATTTCACCACAGACGGGTCAGGCAACGTGACTGTTTCCATGGCGTCAGGAAAATACAATTGGTTTGGATTGCCTTATACCTCAATCAATATCGTGGTTCCGAATGGTAGCGGCGGACTTATTACCAATGTGGTGTCCGCCGGACATTCTTCGGGAAACGGAGAGTATTCTTCCGTTCCGGATAACATTTACATTCAGACGGCGCTGCCGGGTTTTCGAACATCGGAGTACGATTTTTGGGTTCAATTAACTGAATTCGATTTGACTCCTCCACTGCCTGGCGATTCAGCTTTTTCGCCGACTAACAAAAGTCAATTGTTGATTACTCCGGTTGCCGATAGTTACTTTCAAATCGCCGGATATGCGAAGCTCGCCGTGACCAACAGTGTTTATAGCGGAGTTTATGGATACCTTGGCCAGTATTTTACAAACGCTTACATGGTTGACACTAATGGTAACGTGACCACGAACAAAACCGGGATTCTCTCACCTTACGGCAATTTCTTTGCGACACAACCTGGCACCGTTGCATTGGTAACGATGCCTGATCCCGATACGGGCGCACAAGGCACCGGCATTGTTTATTGCATCTCTCTGAATGTGGACAAAAACCATGACGGCGACATGGATTTGTCGTTCGACGGACTGGACACCACTTCAACCAATTCGCCGTGTGTTTTTTGGGCGAATAATAATTATGACAGATGGACGCCGGACGAGGATGACAACACCAACTATATGGACGATGTACAAAGCGCCAATAATCCAGGCACAAGTGTTCCTGAACCCGACTGCAACTATTCAAACAGGCTGGCGAACGGTTACAGCTACCGTGCCATCCCTTGCACGCGCGATCTGGAGGACTACGCCCGACTATGGGTTTGCGGCATCACGACCAACTTGGTGGCAGCATTGCCGGCTGGCAGCACCATCACGTTGAGTTGGGGCGACGTGGGGAGCCCCGATCCGGCCAATCCGACGATTGATTTGTTCACAGCGGCGGACGCCAACGGCGGCATCGGTTATCTCACCAATGCAACGGTGGCGGCACTGCAAACCAACGCCATCGCATCCCCCTACATCGGTCGGCTTGGGCCGGGCGGCAGCATTCAACTGAATGCCAGTCAGTTTGCAAATCAGTGGGCGGGCAATTACTTCATTTGGTGCGGCGTGAGCTATGGCAACGGCGGGTTGAACCTTACTATCGCCGATGGCAGCGGAAACCTGCTGGCACAAACCACGGCCTATATTCAAATCGTGGACATCAAGCAGATGTATGAGCAGTGGACGGTGGGGGACAACCCTAATATTCCGCCGACGAATGTAGCCTGTTTGGCAAGCGAGAATCTGCCGCCCGGCGTGCCGTCATTTGAATATCCGCTGCCGCAGAATACCAACACGCCTTACGTTCTTTTGGTCCACGGCTGGAACGTTCAGGTGTGGGAAAAAGACCGCTTTGCCGAGACTGCACTCAAGCGGCTTTACTGGCAAGGGTATCAGGGACGGTTCGGTGAGTTTCGCTGGCCGACGACTTTCCTTAATCCGACAGGGAATTCCATTGCAGATGATATTATCTTGGCAAACATCTACGACCCCGGCGAATACAATGCGTGGAACTCAGCCACCGGACTTTTGAATTCGCTGGCAACGCTTAACGCAACCTACAGCAACAATGTCTATTTGCTGGCGCACAGCATGGGGAATGTCGTGGCCGGCGAGGCGTTGCGGTTGGCGGCGCAACAAGGGTTGGGGCGGCTCGTGAACACTTACGTGGCGAGCCAGGCCGCCGTGCCGGGACATTGTTATGATTCGACGTTGACCGGCAGTGATCTATTGGGATTTGAAGGCGGACTTTTAGGACCGACCACGGCGAACATTTACAACAATTGGCTGGCCACCAACAGTGCGGCGGCGGGAAGAAGAATCAACTTCTACAATACGAATGACTATGCGCTGAGTTCCACGCATTGGCAGCTTGACGAAGAAGTCAAACCGGATTCTGTCATCGGCATCCATCCACCCTACGGATATAACGGAAGCCCCAGCGACAACCCACCGTTACAGAACGGTTTTTACGGCACTTCTCCAGCCTACATCGGCTCTGAGCTTACTTTGTATTTGGGCAGCACATCCAGCGTGTTGAACCGTTATGAAATCACCGCCTTTGCCGCCGAGCCCCGCAGTTTGGCATTGGGCGCAACGCCGGATGTCCACACCGTAACCTCGATCTTAAATTTAGCCACGGTATGGCCGCCAGACCCCAGCAACTATTCCAAGCATTTTTGGCACAGTGCCGAATTTCGTGGTGACAACGTGCAACAGCAAGGCTATTGGAATACATTGTTATACTCTTCATTATCGGGATTTAACATTAGCGCCCCATGAAAATCCGACGTTCTATTTTTTGGTTTGTTGCCATTGCTGCGGTGCTGATTGCGTTTATGCTGTGGTATGGAAAAAAGAAGCCGGTGGAAATGCCGCCGATGACTTCAGTTGAAACGAACGTTGCCCCCCCAGCGGCCACTGTGCCAAGTGTGCCGGTGAGTGCGCCGCCCGCACCTGTCACGAACACGGCTCCAACACCGCTACCGAGCAAGTGGGCGCAAATGCAACCAATCCTTGCGTCGGGGAATGACATCCCGATTGTTTTTTACGGACGATTGGAAGACCAATTTGGGAATCCTGTTTCTGGCGCGCAAATCGCGGCAAGTGTGCGGATTTACAACGGTGTTCAGGCAAGGGTTGATAATTTTTCCGTCACCAGTGATGCGAATGGATTTTTCCAAATCAATCATGGCAATGGCGAAAGTTTGGGGCTTGCGCCACAAAAGGACGGCTATGTATTGGCCTCGACCGGCACGTTTTTCAAATACTCCCATTTGGAAAACCAGCCATATGTTCCCGACCAAAACAATCCGACTGTCATCAAAATGTGGAAACTGCAAGGGGCGGAGCCGCTATTTGGAATCAACCAGCGTTATAAATTTCGCTACACAAGTGAGCCCATCAATTTTGATTTGCTGTCTGGAAAAATCGTGCCGACCGGCGGCGACATACGGATCACCGTGAAACGACCGGCGGGGGATGTTTCGGAACGCACAATGCAAGACTGGAGCGTGCAAATGGAAGTGATTGGCGGCGGTTTGATTGACTCTGGCGGGCAAGAGGGAGTGACCTACGCAGCCCCGGAAAGTGGTTACGAGCCGAGCGAAACCTTTACCATGTCAACCAGCACGCATAGTTGGAGTGGGGTGTTTAATCGTGGGTTTTTCATTCGGAGTCGCAACGGACAAGTGTATGGCAAAGTGACTTTTGGCATAGGGATAAACCAGAATCCCGACGACAATGTGTATGTGGAATTTCATGGCATCGCCAACACGAACAGTTCACGCAATTGGGAAGCGAGCATCCCGCAATAACCAGCGTCACCTTGAGCGGGCAAGGGCCATACAGCATCTAGCTGGCAGCATTGATTTAACCACGATATGGTCAAGCGACCCGACTGGAAACAATTACATGGAACATTTTTGGCACAGTGCCGAATTTCGCGGTGACTATGTCATGATGCATGGTTAGACGCTTGGGCTTCTGGCGCAGTTAACATGGCGATCATTATTTTATATATTCCCAAAATTGAAACGCCACGAGATGATTCAAATATATTGATTTAACTCTAAGACTGGTAAACCGATGAAAGCCTACCCGTACTGTAAGATAGGAAATGACGAAGAAGCGTCAAACTATGGTGAGGATTAGGGAGGCAGTTTTATTTACGCGGTTGAATCTATTGGCTCACAAACCCCGCACAATGCTTATTATGTATAATATAGCCTAGTTGTGGATGTCGCGTTTACCATTACCCCTTTTCTTTAGTGATTGCAGATGTTTCAGATCAAGCTTGTCCTGGTCACGTTGTAACGCCTCTTTAGTTTTAATCAGGGCATCAAGGCCAATGAATGGAATTTTGAGGCCGTTACTGTCAATATAAACGCGGTTCTTGAAACATTCGTCGAATGTGACAGCGGCAATTCCCGTGAGAATATGAATTCGCCGTGGTGGCTCACCAATTGCAATACTCGAATCTGATTCCAGAAAGTAGTCCTTTTTTGTGCTGTTCGGAAATCCGAAGTCCTTGAAAACCTCGACAAGCTTTTCTGCGTTTTCCGGGCTTATCGCCACAAAAATATCAATGTCACCTGTATATCGCGGATAACCGTGAAACCCGACCGCATACCCACCGACGACCAAAAACTTAACGCCTTTTGCGTCGAGTAAACTCAAAAACTCTTGGAAATGGTTGTTCAGCATATTTTTCTCCCTGAATGGTCAGGTTGATTACCCCCACCGCTTCAACTCGCTCTTCGGGAGTCTTGGAGAGCCAATAGCCGTCCCGATCCTCTGTGTCGTTGACCTTCCTTCTTCGGATTACGTGGATAAATCCCGGCATGATTCCATCACAAGGCATTCCCCTGCCGCTGTCAACGCCATTGTTTCCAGTGTTGCATTCACCCGCAAATCGTCTTTGAATTGTCCTTCAATGGATGACAAAGGCGGCAGTCAGTCAACTAAAGGACTTACACAAGAAGTTCGCCGTCCAATTGTTGTCGCCGCGCCAAAGGAATACTTTCTTGCACCAATTTTTGCAGCGACGCCGCAGACAGGTGCGCGGGCGGTGACTGTTGGTGACCACCGTTACGTCATCGGTGGCTTTTTTCCAATGGAATGTGATTTGCCTCCACCGCCAGCCCTAGATGTGCGCCACGCGCGCGCAATTTTTGCCCTTTTGAGTTTTCGCAGCGTCTATGACGACACCTGCCTTGTCCGGTTTTCCTTCAATGAGCTTTGCACGCGGTATGCCCAAAGCAACGGAGGGCGCTATGCCAGGGCAATCAAGAAGATCGTCCATGATCTCATGAGCGCGTATATTCGCATCACGGATATAAAAACAAATTTTGACCGCGAATTTCGCCTCATCGAGCGGATCGACATTGAAAAGCGGCCGCCACGGCGCTGTGATTCAAAACTAGCCCTTTCCGGTCAGAAAGAAATGTGGTTCAACGGGTGTGAACTTTCGCCCGAGTTTGCCGGCCTGCTCTCTCAATTCAAGGAATTGCAGGATTTGAATCTTGACGTATTCAACTCAATCACGTCGCCTTTGGCACAATCTATTTATCTCTATATTCCGAGTCGAGCGCATCATCACTCCGAAAACGACCCTTTTGAAATCACACTGACCAATCTGTTGCGGCAAGTGTCAGCCGCCGTTCCAAAGCATAAATCCAAACGAAGGGAAGTGTTTATGCAGAACAAGAGTTCGATCATTGACCAGCTTGACGGATTAGAAACGCTGACTGGCATTTTCCGCGTGAAACTTGCCGAAACCACCGACGGCGCGGATTGGAAACTGCAAACCTGGGTGGAGCACCGGGCAAGGCAATCCAGAATCGGTTCTGGTAATTCAAAGGTGGTAGCCGCTTTTCTGAAAAGTGGACGGACACCAGAGCAGTTAGAACACGCTTTCGCGAACATCCGTCCCCTCTCCGATTATGATATTGAACTTTTGACGGCAGCTAAAGTTGAGATTGCCAGAAATAGACCGTTCTTTGAGCAAATAAAGGCCATCCTGAAAGAAGCCAGGTTTGTTACCCTTCTGGCGGAAGCAAAAGGTGACGAGTTGGAAGGACGCAAGGCGAGGAAAACTCCCACCGCCCGCCTGATCTACCGGATGATGGAGGCAATCGCTGTTCCGCCCACACAACCAAAAATGGGCAATATTTGTTTGGACAGCTAAAGAAAACATTGGAGTATTATTTGGACAGCTAAAGAAAAGGGGCCAGATTGTTTGGACAGGTAAAGAAATTAGTGACACGCCATAAGTGTGTAACACACTGTTTATCAAACTCGCGTGGAAATCCCAAGCGTCCCTCCCATGAATGGTTCCCAACAATGTATTTCCCATTGGAACGCGATAACTCTCGGAACCGGACAAAACCAAAAACCAAATGGATTGAGAAATTAAACTTCCTCTGGCTCGGCCATGAACTCCACCTTTGAATTTCGTTTTGGGAAATCTTCTGGATAGAGATTCCAGTTGCATGCTTCAATGCAAGTGACTCGGTCGCTCTCGTCGAGCATTCCGGCTTCGACAAATTCTCGGATCATCTGCCTCCGAGGCGTGCTCGCCTCGGAGCGCGACATGGCGTAAACACCGGGACTCATGCGCGTTCCCTTATTGCGCTGAACATGCTTGGAAATTCCATGCCGTTTCAACTCGTAATTCAGATGCTTTCGGTTAAGCTGAACAATTACCCACAACGTAGTCGATTCGGGTGCAGGTTTGGTAATCACGCCGTTAGCAGCGCATTCCCCCAGGCATTTTCCCAAGACCACTTTGGATTTATCGCAATTGCAAACCGCTTCATAATCATCCCCACTGATTTTTTTACGTGCCACTTCGTGAGGATTTGGGGGTTTGTTATCGAAACCAATCCAAGACGTTGCAGAACGCCCCCAATCATCGGACGCTTTGATACAAAAGCCAGTCCTGCCGCAGTTTTCACAAAACGCCTGATACTTTTTATGTTCCCACGACATGACGTTTATTTTCTTCGTTAACGACGGCTCTTACCGATTTATTTGGTTACTTCAAAATGATTTGCAGAATCGTTTTGTCGTCTTCTTCCAAAGGCGCGTGAAACGCCCAACGGATAAACGCCTCGGCAGCTTCACGAGCAGTAACATCATGTGGTATTGCGGCGGCTACGTGAAAAGCAGCTTCCATGTGTTCAATCGCCCACATTGGCCGTGTCATTGGAGCGGAGCCATCGCCCGGATCACATGCGTATTTTGTGATGAGCGCCGTTTGAACCATGGCAATAAACTGTGAAGTCCGATCCATAATAATGGGAAAAGATCCTCGGTATCCCTGCGCGTTTCAAGCACAAAACAACCCCGGCGCAAAAAAAATTGCCCCATGTTGCCAAACGCGGCTGGTTCAATGACTCTTTGCACGAACGATGATGGTGCGACCAAAACGGTTAAGCGCTTATCCGCTAATCCGGCCAGAGCGCTGCGAAATGAACTTGATGCATTGTTTCTGTCACGGCAAGAGCAACAAATGTTTAGTCCCACAACAGGCAGTCGAATCGCCTCCCCATCGCGCAAGACTGCGGGCTTTTCCCCCTGTCACCCTTTGAAAACCCGCAGACTTGCGCTCACCCTGGGGGCTCGCTTGGGAATTCAAAAACCGCCGCTTCACTTCGCTTTTTGTTCTGGCGGCTCCCCGCCCCTTTCTCCTACGGGAACCGGTCAGCCCAAACGCTACGTTTCGCTCACGTTTTTTGAATTCCCAAGCGAGCCGGGGGCGGTAACGCGGTTGTCATGTCTTATGCAAAAAGCACAAGCCACGCCAACCGCGACCGCTGACGCGGAATTGGTGGGGGAAATTCGAGGAAGCCACCCCATTCACTCAGAGACTCTGAATTTCAACACCCCTGATTCCCCGAATTGAAATTCAGAGACTTGTCGCTCGCCCAGGTGGAGTGCGCCTTGGCGATTTCGCCGTCGCTCCCGCTTCCGCGCTGCCCTGTTGCCCTTCCGCTCCAGCCGTCCGCGACGGCGAAATTCCAAGACGCCAGCCAATTCCGCCCGCTGACGCTAAGCTAAATTATCACGATTTCTTTCTGTTCTTCACCAAAGCAATGGACCTTGCCGGACAAATCAACAAGAATATTAATTTCAGTTCTGACTCCTATGGGAGATTTATAGATTCCCGGCTCAATTGAAAAACAACTTCCAGGAATTATCTTGCGGTCATCATGTGTTTCAAAGTTGTCCATATTTGCACCATTCCCATGAACTGATTTATGTATGGAGTGTCCCGTGCGGTGAGTAAAATACTGTCCGAATCCGTTGCTAGATATGATTGTTCGCGCGACATTATCAACTTCCCAACCTTGAATAGTCGTGCCATTAGCTGTTCTTTCAATAATAAGCTGTTTTGCAGCGTTCCGCGCATCTCTTGCTATATTAAACAATTTAACATATTCGCCATTCGGCACGCCTCCTAATTGATAACACCAAGTTATATCATAGTATATGGCCGATGGATTGTTTTCCTTGGCCCACAAATCAATAAGAAGACGGTCACCCATTTTCAGTGGCGAGGAAAAATCCGGAGAAACTTCAAAATGAGGATCTGCCGCGTGTTCATTAACAGCAACTATTGGGAAAAGGTTATCACAGGTTAGTCCGCGCGAATCAAATTCGTTGAGAATGAACTTCTGAACCTCGCGTTCATTTACAAGTTCTTTTCGCTGTAGGCGAACGTTAATTAGTTTAGTTGCAGCACTCAAAATATCATCAACGGTCTTCGATGCCCGAATGTGCGAGTCAATTTCCTCCTGGGTTAGCCGCGCTTCAAACATTTGAATGAGGTCTGCGCTAGAAACAACATCGCTACCTAATGAACGAATAAGCTCAACAGTTCCTGCATCGACCAATGAGATTGAAGGAAGATTGCCACAAGGCGAATACTGCATTGCCAGACACTTTTTCCCCGAGATCACGCTTGCGAGCACAGTTTTGAGTTTCTCGAAACCTGCATACCGTGTAGTCTTGCCAGGCAATTCATCTAAACGGCTGGGCTCAATTGCATGAACTATTTTTTGCGGCTCCCCCTCTGATGGTATGAGGTAAAACCATCTCCTAGTGCTCATCTTCTTTGGGGAGAGACCTAGGACTTGTTGAGCAATTGGCTCCCTGTCGTGAAAGTCGGCAAATAGCCAACCGTCTATTTTTAGGTGTTTGAGTGATGCTTGAACGCTTTCAATATTTATCATGGTCGTGATTGTGGTTGTTTACGGTCGTAGTAATATATAACAAGTTAAACTCGAAGAATGTCCAGAATTATTTCTCTAGCTGTTCTAGTGTTTCACGAATCTTTTTAAGTCGTTCCTTATCTATTTTCCGACCTTCTTTTAATTTATCGGCCTTTTGCCAAAGAACCGCGTAATAATCGATGAACAAGGCAACAACATGCGGATTGGTGATGCTTAGGTACTGCTTTTCGCCATCTTTGAAAACGGGCACACGATAGAAACCAAGCAACACTTCCTTTTGATCTATTATTATGTAGGACATCAATGGGAGCTCGACATGCGAAGTATCATAGTACGCCAATTGGTAGTTATACTGGTTGCTTTCGACAAATTTATATGCTCGGTCAAAGTAATGAAGGTTTGTAAGGCTTGATATTTCACGGTAACTCACTAGGCCACTTTGACAAGTGTCGGCCATGGCTTTCACATAGTCCTTATACGCATCATCCTCATCCTTGTTTCTATACTCAGTGCGAGATCCCCATGTTATATCATCAATGCTGGATTCAGCCTTTCGTATCTTATTGGCGATAAACCGGTAAAGATGCGCCACATTTGGGAACACTATGACCTCATCTTTTCCTCCAACAGATATTTGATTAATTGGGACATTAACTTGGGGCGCTAAGTGTTGTTGTGAGTTCTTTTTCTCGATTAAAGCTCTCAATACGTTGTCTAGTTCGTTCGGGTCTTTGGCAAACCCAGCTTCGACAGCATGAAGATGTCTCAATTGATCTGCGATGCCATGGAATGTCACGGCTGCCGATTGGTGCTCTCTTGCCCGTTCTTTTGGGTTGATGAATGTCTGCACGACTGTCAGGGCTGTGACTACGAAAGATAATATGCCTCCAATTGCGAGTCCATGGTTCATTCCAGACAATGCAATTACACCGGATAACCCCGCCAAAATTGAGGCGGTGTATCCTGTACAATAAAAAGTAATAGTCCAGCAACGCGCGATGCGATTGTGCTCCTTAACTCGCAGCATGCACTCATCTTCGAGGTTGCGGGCCACCGATCTGATGCTTTCTAACTGCTGAGACATGTTTTTCCAGAACAGATTGCGCCGAAAACTGTTGGCTACCATCCTCAGACCGAGCACTTCACATAAATGCTTTTTAAGAACCTGATTGAATCTTGAGATATTTTTGTCAAGAAATCAAACAAAAACATTACTATTAGGGATGCGTATAGGCGACGTAAGTAAGGGTTTTTGACGGCCCCGCGCTCCGCGTGGCGATGATGCTATAGCGCGGGGATTCCCCAGAATACCGTCACGGTCCCAATCTGACACAAGTTCCTGTCGCCGACCTGTGCGGGGTCGTTAGTCATCTGAGATTTTATTGGGTGTAATTTTGTTGAGGTTGTCTTCTTCGCCTTTTTTACGCCCGCCATCACCTCCCATTTGCTGCTCGCTGATGCGACAGCGGGCCGAGATTGGAAACGAGATCTAAAACCGCGCCAGCGTCTCCCCTTCTACCCGCTTCGCCACTGTCACGGTTTTAGCTTTCGCTGGGTTTTGAATGCACTTCGCGCACGGCCCGCTGTCTTCCCCATCTGTGAAGCGATCAGCAAACGGCAGGGTGACGGACAGCGGTTTTAAAAAAAGCTCATTCATACAACAAATTTATTTGAAGCGTCAGCATCGGCGAATGTCCGGCCATCGGTATCAAAAATGGAAAGCCGGTCACCGCAACTCAAGGTCAGACAGCTCGTTTGAGTGTTGTTGTTCCCCATTTGCCGGCAACATGGCCGGGCAGCGGAGTTCGATAACCCCAGGAGCAACCACAATCACTTGCACCCGATCCCCAGGCTTGAAGCCCGCCCCTTCAAGCCAACGCCCCATGAGACGGATCTTTGGTTTGGCGCGATTTTTCCAAAAGTCTCCGTCGGCCTCGATCTTCAATGTGCGAGCTGATTTGGCCGGTCCGGGCTGGTGGGGGAACTGTTCGGAAGTCATAGGGATTGCTTCCGGCAACGCTCTCTCAATTCAATAGCGGCGGGTGCGATCCTGGCAAGCGAAAAGGCCAACAGCCTTATTGTTTGCCTTCCCTACCCGAAAACTTCGGTTTCGTTGTGAACGGCATTGACCTTCCCGCTAAGCCGGGCTTTTCTTGCCATTCGGCTACGGATCTTGAACACGAACCATTCAAATTCTGGCTCAATTTGAGAATTTCCAAGGTCGATCATTTCTCTTTTCTGTCTCACGCTTTTGCTTCGTTTCATAAAATGTATTTTCAAAAAGGGTGAAAATTCACCCTGCACAAAGGCTGGATAGTCACGTTTGGCCGAAGACAAGACCGCCACGGTTCCACTCAAAAACGACATAAATGGGCTGTTTTTGACGGGCAACTAAACCAGATTCACATTTTGGCACCAAAATCTGTCTGTTCGGGGTTATAAATTAAATTAGAAGCCCGTTTTTGATGGGCAACTGAATTGTTCTTTTTAGATCTGCATACGTCTGCACCCCCCCGTTTTCACCCGCTCGAAACGCTGCCCGTTTCTCACGTTCATTTTTTTGCCCCCGCTCGCCCACGGGATTTTGATTCCCGCGCTTGCTCGCGCCCGCCGCTACGCTCCCCGGCGCGACCAGATGAAACCCAATCCCTTGTCCCAGTAGTTTAACGGTTTAATCTGTAAATTGTTTAACTGTTGACATGGTTACTTGTTAAACAACTGTTGTTAAACCGCAAAACTGTTTTCAGAGTTCACTGTTAAAAGTGTTGACTGTTTTCTTGTTTAACTATTGAACAGTTAAACCATGAAGGAGAAACCCAACCCACTCGCCGGAATTGTGGACGCGATGAAGGCCCATGACAACAGGCTCGCGCACATTGAGCCAAAGCCCGCCCTGGCTCAAAACCAACCCGTTGTAACCCTCACTAAAGCGACGACAACGCCTGTGCAGACCGTTGCCACGGTTGAGCAACCGCGCCGGGTAGGGGAGAAAGTCTTTTGCGCCGCCCGCTACACGCGGGGACAAATTGCCAAAATTGACCAGATTATCTTGCTGACGCATCAGGAACGCGGCGTGCGCATTTCCCAAAGCGACATTTTGAAAAAGGCCATCGACCGCTTGCCCACGGCCCCCTTGGAGGAAGGGGAGATTGCTGAAATCCTCGCCGCCAGTGGAAGGAAACAGTTAAACAGTTAAACTGTTTAACGAGATCAAAATGTCCTTTGCAACTTCAATGGCTGCAATCCGGCTGTTTGGCTGGAGTGCTTTCCAGCCGTGCAGATGGGCGCGAGGGTAGGCACGCAAAAATGTCAGGTAGTGCGGTAGGCGAGGGAAAGGAATGGCTTCCGCCATTTGAGGCATTGCGTTGCATTCGTAGGTGTTTGGAACCACCCTGTTAAACAGTAAAACAGTTTTGCCAGTCCGAAGATTCTTGATGACCCGGCTTGTTGCCAGGGTCGTGGACAAATCCGGTGCGTCAGGTGTCGTCACCAAGATGACCAAGTCTGCCGTTTTAATCGTTTCAATCGTCGCGGGGTTTTCCAAATTTGGGGCGGTGTCCACGACGACAATGTCTTGCCCGGTCTCACCCTGGGGAATACCGAGGTGGATTGCCGCCGAGGTTGCGTTGCCCTGGGGGTCACAGTCCTGAATCGAAACGGATTTTCCTGCATCCAGCAGGGCCGAGGCGAACAAAAGCGAGCAGGTTGTTTTCCCTACACCGCCCTTGCCATTCACAAACGCAATCCGTACCGCCATAGTTGAACGCTAGAGACCGGGCCAGACCTTGTCAACCCGTTGCAATCAAATTGATTATACAGGGAAGCGGCTGTCACATTATTTGAATATTGACCCTGTGCGCGTTTGCGTCGTTTGGTTGAACATGCCAAAAAAAAAGAATCCCGCCGCCGCCCTTCTCGGGCGGCTTTCTGGCCTTAGCCGCAGAGGACAAAAGGGAGCGGAATTGCCAGGCATCACAAAGAACCAGATAAAACAGGCGAGCGCCGCATTTTCAAAAATGGGCGGCAAAGAGAGAGCCAAGAAATTGTCAGTGGCGGTTAGAAAATCCATCGCGACTAAAGCCGCACGGGCACGATGGAGTAGAGAGCTGAATGCTTAATGTAAGAAATGCCTAAATCGCAAAAAATTTCGCCGCCCCGCTTGCAAAACCAACGAACCGCAAGCATGTTCAAGTGAAGTTGGTTCGTTCCGAAACGAAGTTGTTGTGTCCCTCTAACGACACTTGAAGTTCGCGTTATGATTTTGTGGATGGGACAACCTGATACGCGACGGCAGAATTTAATTGTTCTGTTGCTGGTTGTTGTGTTGCTTCTGGGCCGCTCCGCTTGGTGTCAATCACGAGGCGCTTTTTGGCAGTCGGTCCCGACAGGGGTGAAATGGACATGGGATTCAGTTTCAGAAAAATACAGTCAATACGATCCTCAGTGGGACGGGTTTTGGATCAACAACCCATACACTGGGCAGGTGTGGTTTTATGGTTGCGGTCCAGGAGGTAATGCGACGTCGAAACGGTGTTCGTTGTATGTTTTTGATCCAAGGGGGAACCAGTTAGCAGAATGTTCAGACTGTGCAATTGGGGAACTTGGGGAACGACTGTTTGCCCAAAGGGTCCAGACTGTTGCCCCTCCGCCATCGCCAACGCCAAATCCAGCAACTCCGGCGCCCGTAGTTCCAAAACCGAACCCGTCACCACAGCCAATTTTGCCGCCAATGAATCCCCCCGAAGATGGTTCGGGCGGAATTTTTGCGGCCATCATCGGATTTCTCGGCGGGATAATCGATTATATCGAAGCTCGTGCCGGAGCATTTACCTTTCTTGCTACAACATTTTTCGGCGTTTGTAGCTTGGTTGGTCGCAAGGAAGGTGGTAACGGTCGCAAAGAAGGCCGCAAGGGTGGCTGAACAAATTGGCCGTTTAAAATGGTTAGGGGTGTTGAAGCGATTTGTTTTGTTTACATCGACATCGACATTTCGTCCTCCTGCGCTTCCTGAACTTTCACTGACGATTGCTGCCGGACGGTTTCCTGTTCAGCTTCCATTTCCTGTTTCAGTTGTGCCGCCCGATTCTTTTTCCGCTTTTCTTCCTTGCCCTCGTCCTGAATCAATTCCATCGCCATTTCCCGTTCGCGCTCGCGGGTGACGTTTTCCCGCAACTCCGCAACGTCGTCCGTGTAAATCCGCACCTCTTTGCGCCCGCGTGACACCGAGACATAAAACTGTTTGGCGTCCGTCGCCCCCGACGAGATCAAACCCGACTGGCAGACCAGCACACAATCCACCGTCTTGCCTTGCGCGGCGTGCGACGTGGAGGCGTAGCCCCAGGCCAGATGCGGAAAATTTTTGTCCAGCCGAAAGCCGTTTTCCAAGACCAGCCCGCCATCGCGTGCGAATTTCTTTACCGTGTAATCACTGCCATTGTACAGCCGGTGATTGCCCCGGTCCCGCCCGTTGGCCGTGATGCGAATCCGCTCGCCCTGGCTGATTTCAATTTTATCCCGTGCAAACACGCTGAAATGTTTCGGCTCATGCAGGGGCAGTTCCTTGCGCCGGCCCTCGCTTTGCACCCAAACCCCATGCTCGCCGGCCTCAACCACTTCCATTTCCCGGCCCATTTTAAAACCTTTCATCGGCTTGTTGATTTTGACCACCTGCCCCGGCGCATAATGGCGGGCATCGCATTTTTGCGCCGCCGTCAGGGACAGGTCACGGAGGATGTTCCACGTTTTGCCGTCGGTCATTTCGCCGCGCTCTTTGAGCGCGTGGCGAATGGCATGGGTGACGTTTTCGCATTCGGCATGGGTGGGGGAAACCACCAAGGCGCTTTTGCCCTTTTTGACTATCGCCAGATAATCCGCCGCCACCGCTTCCTCCCGTTCCTCTTTGGGCAGTTCACGGAACGCCCCCATCTCTTCCAAGGTGGTGAATGCCGATTTGAAATCACGGGCGGCGATTTGTTCCACCGCCCGCTTGTAGGCCCCGGTTTGCCGTTGGATCTCATCCACCGTTGCCACCGGCAGTTCGCCGAATTTTTGCAGCAGATCAAACGCCTGCCCGCGTTCGACGGCGTGATGCTGTTTGGTGTCGCCCACCAGTACCAGCCGGGCGTTGAGCCTTTCGGCCAGGCACGTCAGTTCGTCCATCATGTGGCAGGACAACAGCCCGGCCTCGTCCACGAGCCAGACCGCCCCTTGCGCTTCCGCTTGCAGGCTTTCATTGCCCAGCAGCTTGGCGACCGTTTCCGCATCTTCAAAACCGTCTTTGCGCATCGTGTCATGCGCCGTGATGGCCATCGGCGTTAGCACCAACAGTTTGTTTCCGCTTTGTTCAATTCCTTTGCGGACTTCATGCAACAGGCGGCTTTTGCCGACACCTGCCTTGCCCTCGATCCCGGTGATGAAATCGTGGGAGCCGAGGATGTGGAACACCCCGGCTTGTTGCGGGGCGTTCAGCGCAGTGTCTTGGATTTTCCATGCCGGACTCAGGGCCGGGAACTTGTCCCGCCCCAGCTTGCAGCGGTCAACAATCCGGCCCTCTTCGGCCCGCACTTCCCAAGTCGTTACGAACGTCTCGCCGTGCTTTGCCACCCGGATCAACGGGGCATCTTTGACCGCCTGCTTAATGGCTTTCAAATCCGCAATGCCGTAGCTCCATTGCAGGGCTTCCGTCACCAGATTGCGCTCGGTAATCACACTGACCCGCTCGAAAACGTGTTTCATCGCCAGGTCCACCACGGCGCGGGCGGGCGAAACGCCGTCCCTTTGCACGGCATCCACCACCGCCGCCCGCGTTAAAGCCGCTTTAAGGCCATCCAGAGCCTTGATTTCAGCCGGGGACAGCCGGGACCACCAGACCGGCTTCAAATCGGTCACCAACAGGTCTTTGATCTTCTTTTCCCGCGTCCGCGCCGCCAACCCATCCTTGCCCGCGTGCGAGTCAATGCCCAGCTCCTTTGCCTTGTCCTTGACCAGTTTGGAACGGCGGCTGAATTTTTCGATCAACTCGCGGGAAATCCCGGCCAGTTCAAACGACTGGCCGGAGAGTTCGACGGCATAGCCCAATTCCGTCAGGCTAGTGGCCATCCGCGACAAAAACGCCGCCTGAAAATCCGCTCCGTGGCGTTTGATGTCGCCAAACTGCGCCGCTTTCCACCGGTTTTCAACCGGGTCAAACGTCGTGTTGAAAACGTAGCAATGGGCGTGCAAGTGCGGGTCGGGAATCCCGTCCACCGGGCGGGCCGTGAAGTGGACGAATTCAGACCAAACCAGATTGCCGGTAATCCGGTCCCCATCCCGCCCATCGGAGCGCACGCGGGTTGCGGCCTCCCGTTCGATGTCCTCCATGGTTTCCCGGACGGCCTGCCGGAAGGCCCGGAGGATTCTATCGTCGCCCGTCCAGTTGTAGGCCAGCGTCACCGACTTTGGCACATGGAAATTGAAGTCGTAACCGCACCGGCGGTTGTCCTTCATTCGTGGGGTGAGTTTTTCGCCCGTTTCCGGGTGCAGGTTGTCGCAAAGCTGGTTGAATTCCTGACCGACTTGGCCTTTGAGCCCAAGCCGCCGGGCGGCCTTGCCGAGCCATCGGCCCGGCAATTCCTGCCCTTCGGAATAATAGCCTTCGCGGGTGAGTCCCTCATGGTAGTATTTCTTGGCTTGATGGGACGAGGTGGAGGTAATGATGCGTAACATAGTGTTTCAGTGTTGAGTGTTTGGAGTCTGTCTTCCGATAAAAGCATGAGTGGTAATTTTCTTAAAATGACTTTTGACCTGTTGGCAATCTGAAAATCCAGAAGGCAAAACAGACCCATACAAAACACAGAGAACTTCGTCATGCGTCTCCCCTAAGCATAGCTTAGGGCGGGCGGGACCAGGGAACAGCGGGGTCAAAAGCAGGCTCATAATTCCGTCCGTCAGTTGAGGGTTGGCTTGTCGCAGGTTGCCTTCAAAAAGTTGGCGATTTGCTCCCGTGGAATGAGTATCTTCCGCAGGGCCTTGCAGGAGGTCAGCTTCCCACGCCACAGCAGACGGCGGACGGTCTTGGTGCTGACGTTGAGCGCCGCCGCCGCTTCGTTTATGTTGTAGGCCAGAGGCTCCGGCAGGTGTGCCGCCGGGGGCAGGCTGGTTGCTACAACTGGCGACGGGAGTGGGTTCAAGGAGCCGTTGTTTTGGGCCGGATTCTGGCCCGGATTTGCGTCATTTTTCATGTTCATTTTTGGTTGTTTGTTCGTGGCCGTGATTGGCCATGCTCCTTTTTCGCAAATCTATTTTCCGAATCCACAGAGCTTGTTTCCGAACTTTCCGAATACTTTCCGAAGGTGAGTAAAAGCCAATAAATGTAAGGTACTTATGAAGGCGTTCCGCCAGCCTGTGGCCCTCAGATTCAGCATGGAAAGACAGCCCAAGAAATCCGCCCGTGAGGCCATCGCCGCCATGTCGGCCATGGAATTGTTTGGCAATGGCCCGTCGGAAGCCCGCCAGCAGGGGCGGCGGCTGGTTTTAAAGTTCAGGAGCCGGGAAATGCCGGCGCTTGACCGGATTGAATTTCACGCCAGCAAGTCCCCCAAGTTTGAATACCTCCAATACGGCAACGACACCGATCCAACGCGTAGCTTTAGGGCGGCGGCAGTGACCAAGGCATTGCCGATTTTCTTCCTCGATTACCTTTGCGCCCGGTTGCAGACCCCGCCCAAACCATGCCTGCTTGAGGGTGGCGACGGCAGCCTTGCCGCCACGATTGGCTATGCCCTGACCGACACCGACGGGGTATGGCGGAACCTCTTTACGGAATTCCTGCCCACCAGCGGAACCGTCAACCGCGTCAACGCCATTTTCGCCGGGGCCAACCTTCATGGAAAAAACGAGGGGCAGCGGATTATTTCCGTGCGTGCGGACTACCTGCCGCCAGATTGCATTGAAGTCGTCTGGCACAACCTGCCGTTGACCGGACGGGACGAAATTCAGAACCTGACCGACCATTTTCGCAAGGCTTGGAATTTGGCACCTCCCACCCCGTTGACGCTGCCGGAAGGGGAGGCGGGCGAGGAAAAGGCGAGCGGGACAGAAGCCGTCGCACCGGCAAAGGTTGCCCCGCAGAAAGACCCGGATTATTTCGTTGAGGCGTCCGATATCAAGACAGTCTTGCTTGGCAGAATTCCCCCCAAGAAGCCAGCCCAACCCAAACCGACCAAGGATGAACCAGCTGAGAAACCGCCGTCCCTTAATCTGGCTCCGACCGTCGGGGAAATATCGGAGGAGTTCAGTTCCCAGGTGGAACCGGAATTCCCGAAAAATGAATCCCCGGCACCCCAAAAAATTGATCCCGCCCTTTTTGAAATCCAGAACCCCAACCGTTACACATGGGATGACTCCGAACCGCTGCTTAATTTCGGAAATGACGACAGCGACGCGGACGTGTGGCGCATCCGGGATGCGTGTGAAGGCGTCGCCGTTTTCGGGGCCGTTGGCAGCGGCAAAACCAGCGGCAGCGGCTCAGCCATTGCGCGGGCATTTTTGCAGACGGGCTTTGGCGGGTTGGTCCTGACCGTCAAACCCGACGAGGCGCACCGCTGGCGGCGCATGTGTGACGAAGCGGGCAGGGGTGGCGATTTCATCCATGTCACCCCGGCCAGCGGCCACAAATTGAATTTCCTGCAATACGAACTTGAGCGACCCGGTGAACGGCTCGCCGTCACGGACGACCTGATTGCACTTTTCCGCACCTTGATTGGTGTCATGTCCCGCAGCAAGCGGGGTGAGACGGGAGACGATTTTTGGACGAACACCACCAACCAACTCATTCGGAAACTGACCGACATTTTCCTTTTGGCCGGGGAACCGCTGACACTTGACCGGATGGTCCGTTTTATCAATCAGGCCCCCAAGGATCTCAAACAGGAGTGGCGCTATTCCGACATGTTCGCCGATGTCATCCAACGCGCCGAGGAATTCGCCAAAACCGGCAGCGACGTGGACCAGCGTGTTTTCCGGGAGTGCTTTGAGTATTGGACGGACGCTTACCCCGCCGTGGCCGACGTGACCCGCAGCGGATTCATTACCGCGTTTGCGGCGATGGCCGACGTGTTGAGCGGGCGCGGCATCCATGAAATGATTGGCACCGACACCAACCTGACGCCCGAAATGATTCTATCGGGGAAAGTTGTCGTCCTGGACATTCCGTTAAAGGGAAACATCCAGGGCGGCATGATGGTTCAATCCATGTGGAAATTGCTGTTCCAGCAGGCGGCGGAACGCCGCACCGACAAGGGCCTGCCCATCGCCCGTCCCGCCTTCCTTTGGGAAGATGAAGGCCACATGTTTTTCTCGCAGCATGACGTGGATTTTCAACCGACGGCGCGGGACATTCGCGCCCCGCACGTCATTCTTTCCCAAAACCTGCATAATTTTTTCCAGCAGGGCCACAACGAGCACGCCGTTGAAGCCGTGTTCGCCGCCATGAATACTCTTTTGTTTCACACCAACGGCGACATGACGACAAATCGCTGGGCGTCTGAAAAGATTGGCGAGATCAGACACTTGAAACTCACCACGGACGGACTTTTGAAACCGCTCCGGGACAAGGATATTTCCTTTTGGGAACGCCGACCGGAGGAAGTGGAGAACGTCGGCAAGATGAAAATTACCGAGGAACAAAAACGGGGCCTGCCGCCGGAGGATTTTGCCAAGCTCAAAAGGGGCGGAGGCAAGGACGCAGCTTGTGAAGCCGTCCTGCTTTGGCTGTCCCATCAATTCGCCGTCAACAACAACCGCAATTTCTGTGTCCTGACGTTCACGCAGGAAGACAGACCCGAAACCAAGGAACACTGATAAAACTATGGGTGACTACATTACAGAATTAAGTGACAAACCCCTGAAATGGACGGAAAGCGCCATCACCGCCCTGACCAAAAAAACTGCCGCAAGCTTTTGGGCCAAATTCAAGCGGCACCTGTCCACCGCCAGCGAACCCATCTTTCGGAAGGACATGGGCGAGCGTTACCTCAGCAGCGAAGCTCTTGGCGGCGGGGCGTCGCTTTGGTTTTTGGCGACGGCGGCGGCTTTGGTGGTGCCAGAAATACGCTCTGGAGCCGCCATCTTATTTGGCATGGCCAATTGGTATCGGGCCGAACATCTGTTTAGCCACTGGCTGCCGACCCTGTTGGCTGGCGGCGCTCTCAGCTATTTCCATTTTAAGTTTGGCGTCCAAAGCCGGGCGCTGATGGGAAAATACCGCGCAGAGGGAACCGCCTATCACACGCAGAGCCGGGGAATTCCGCGCTGGGGTGAGAGCGAGATCCTCGTGGGCTTTGGCATTACCGCCGCGCTGCTCCTGTTTGACTTGCCCGCCGGTGTCTTGTTCATCGCTTCCTATTGCATGAGCGCCAAGCTCAGTGCCGAACAACAGGCCGCGATTCATGCCCGTTATCTGGACGCACTCGATCAAAGAATCGAACAGGAATACTTGGAGGATGCCATTCTGGGAAAATGTCCGGCGGAAATCACGCAGTTGCACAAGCCGCTGCCTGCGCACATGAACGCCGATTTGCGGAAGAACATCGCGGCGGCGGCCGTGGGCAAACCGGTGACCATCATGGCCAGAGGGCCAAGGAGCGAGAACGCACCGGCCCCGACGGAAAATCCCGGCGGCAATGGCGGCAGTCATACCGCCGCACGCCCGCAGCCTTTGAGAAATTTGCGAGCGGGAGCGCCGAGCGTGGCAAGTCAGGAACCGGTTGAAACACCCCAACCCCAGCCGGAACCCGTACCGCAACCACCGGAATCATTCACTGCCGAAAGCCCAGCACCGGTTGCCCCGCAATTTGTGAATCCAGGGCCAGGGACGCCCGCCCCGACCGCCACGCCTGCCAGTCGGCCGACAGCGAAATCAAACAAGAGACTTTTCACCGGCCTCATGATCATTCTGGCGGTGGCCATCGCCGCCGGAAGCATTGTTCATTTTTGGCCCACCAGGTCAAAGCGGCCTCCGGGTTCTGTTGCCACCCGCACCATGAACACCCCAAGCGTGCCAGCCGAGGCAATTCCGAATCCGCCACCCCCCGCCGCAGCGGTTGTCCAACCCCAGCGAGCTCAACCGGTGACAGCGGCTCCGGCGATAGATACCGGCACCGTCGCGCAAACAGACCCGCAGGCCCAAAAGCTTAAAGAAAGGCAGCAGAGGCTTGAACAAATCACCAGCGAATTGACGAATCGAATCGCGCAGCTTCCCAAATACACAGCCGACTGCAAAGCCAAGCTGGATACCTACGATGGCAAGCTCGCCAGCTTCGGACCCGCTGACAGGGCGGTATTGAAACACAATAGTGAAAGTGCCCGGAAGACGATTGAGAACAATCTGAAGAACCAAGCAGAATCCCTGAAAGGCTATCAGACCGTCTTTGATGCTCTTTTGGCCAGACCCCAGGCGGACCCGCAGATCGCAATCCAAAGCCTCACCGACTACTTTGCAAGACTGGACAAGATTCACGGCGAATTCACCGGCATCTTCGCCAGCTTGGACAAGGATTTTACACCGGACCCACATTGAGCGGAGCGGCACCGGCAGTCAGAAGAAGGTTTAAAACATCACGTTTTGCGCTACCGTGCGAAGCTTTTTCGGCCAGACAAATCTGATACTGCAATCTGTTACTGGTTGCAGTTTTGGGGGTCAAAATGAGGCTTTAGCAGTCCACATGAAGGGGAGGGGAAAACTCACAATTCGATTGGCAGGCAATGGGATTCTACGTTTGGCCACTTGCGGCCAAAACCCGTTTCTCACTCCCAAAGCAAGCGCTCTACCAGGCTGAGCTACGCTCCGGACCAATGTTTACTAGCGTTTTGTGAATCATCGCCTGTAAATTCTTGACGTTGTGCTAGTGATTGTGCTAGTATTTCAATATGAAAGCCGATGAAACACAGCGCACAACCGCTGAGAGCGGAAACGTCAAGTTGATGACTTGCCAACACGCGAGCGGAGGGTACGACAAAGTCTTTGACCAGCGCAAGCAGCGAGTTCGCGGATTGTGGGAGCGCAACGGATCCTTTTACGCGCAGTTGACCATACCCCACCCGGTTACCGCCCTGCCCGTGGTCCGGCGGGTTCGGTTGGAGGACAAGGACCGCCTGCCGGTCACCACGCTGCCCCAGGCCATTGCCGCGATGAACAAGATGAAGGTGCAGCGCGAGGACGACAGCCTCAAGGTGGCCGCCAAACGCACCCCGACCCTGGTCGAATACAGCAAGACGTACATTGAGCGGCTGCAGCAGCTCGGTAGCGTCAAGCGCCCCGATACCATCGCGCTGGAGGGGGCCATGCTTAAAAGCCTTTGCGGCTCGTTAGGCGGCTTGCGCTTGCGGGAGGTGTCGCCGCTGGTGGTTCACAACCACATGGCGGCTCGCGTCAAAAATGGCGCCTCCGCCCGCACCGTGAACATCGAGGTCACGGCCCTGCGGAACCTTCTGCGCTCGGCCATTCAGGATCATCTGTTAAACGCCCTGCCACAATTCATGCGACTGAAAGAGCTCACCCCGAAGCGCCGTTGCTTGACGTCCGAGGAGGTTGAACGGCTCGCCCGCAAAGCGCTGGAATTCCCGCGCACCGGCCAAATGGTTCACGACTTCATTCTGTTGATGGCCTATTCCGGCGGCCGCTGGTCCGAGACCTTGCGCATACGGTGGCAGGACGTGGACTTCGACCAGAAGCAACTGCACATCGGCGCGGACGGTCTGAGCAAGAACGGGGAGTCCCGGTCTGTTGATTTCAATAGCAAGCTGGAGGCGCATCTCCGCGACATGGAAACCCGCAAAGTCCCTGATAGCGCATTCTTGTTCCCAGCCCCGCGCCGGAGCGAGAAAGAAAGCCTGCATGCCTTGAGCTTTAACCGGACGCTCCGCGAATTGCGCGCCAAGGCCAATGTTCCGGACTTCACCTGCCATATGTGCCGGCACTACTTCGCCAGCATGGCGCTCATGAGCAAGGTGGACATCCACACCGTTGCCTCCTGGCTCGGTCACCGGGACAATGGCGTGCTGCTCGCCAAGACCTATTCGCACCTGTTGAACGAACACAAGCGGGAACAGGCGCAGCGTGTAAGTTTTTGAGTCTGTGAAATTTTACGCTCGTCAGAAAAAATACAAATACGGCACCTATCCTGTCTATTTTTGGAAGTATCGAGCGGAAGACGGCCGCTGGGTGCATGGCGGCTCGGTATATTGGGGCAATCGCGAAACCGAGGCGATCACAAGATATTATGAAGGAATAAAGCGCATCGCGGAACTATCGGACGGGGTTGAACGCCGGCATCTGATTCGTACAACCCCGTGGCTGCACCGCGGCGCAGAGGATTATTCAGATCGGCACTTCTCGCAGTCCATTTACTTGCGCATGAAGGAGTTGAAGAAGCACACGCCCGAATTGCCAAAGGAAGAGTATGGTCTGCACTCACATCGCCACCAAGCAGCGTTGAGGCGGGAAACGATCTGCAAAAAAATCGGCGAATTGCGAGAGGAATTGCGAGAGAGACTGGCAAGGGTGGACCGAAAGACCATCAAAATGGCAAATGACGCGCGCATCCTGGGTCGTAAATTACAATTGATTACCGGACACACCCCGCTTTCTAAAGGCCAATATATCCAGATACAAGGACGCCTCCCCGATGGAATAACTTACGAATTCTGCGAATTGGCCCTGTCCATATGGCGCACCACCCCCAAGCCTATTAAGAGCCCGGACCTGGCGATAGAAATCTGCGTTCGGCTGGCGAAAACGCTTCAATAGCGCGAGGGATAGACCCAATTTTGGTGCCTACTGTTTGACACGGGGAAACAGGTGCTAATCCAGCTTTTGCTGGGCTTTCTTCAAAACAAAATCTGAGCCGGTTGACTCTATCGCTTTCGTATATGCGTAATGCAATGCAACTGAATGTCAGTTCAGCCGTGGAATTAAGTCCGCTCGTATCCACGGCGGCCTTCGCCCGGCAAATTGGCCGAACGCCCGTCACCCTCTGGCGCTGGCAGAAACTCGGCTGGCTGGACGCCAGCGTCAACATCGCGGGCAAGCCCTACCTCACCAGAGAGGCGATTGACCGATTCACCCGTCGCGCTGCCGCAGGCGAATTTGCCCGGGCGCCCCACGCCCCGCGCCGGGAGAAAACCGCAGCGACATTTGCTCAGGCATGAATCCGCCCGCAAACACCGACGACACGCCCCGCGCCCACAGCCCCGCATGTCGTTGCGGATTCATCCCAGACGGACCACTGCAGCAGTTCTCGGCCGCAGGCGCCCCCCAGTGCGGATCGCACTGCATTGGAACCGGTCGGCCGGATTCCTTCGAGCCCCCGCCTGTACAAGCCCACCCGCACGCCAAAGCCGCCCGGCGTAGCGGCGCAAGCGCCGGCTGCGGCATTCCGCCACCCATAGGCCACCAGACACCACTTCAAGGCATCAGAACCGCACCCTGAAATAACCTTTACCCGATCCGCGATGCGCGTACAAAAAGTTTGCCGCGCCGGCCTGCCAGCCGAACGCGGCGATGGAACATGAGTACTGACACAAATGGGGCCGAGTCAAAGAGCGATTACTCCGCGTGTTTTATCCATTCCGTGCTGGATGACTACGGACTTTCGCTCGCCGAATTTCGATTGGTTAGCCACGTATCAAGGCGGGGAAACTGCTACGAATCCATTCCGAACATCGCCCGCGTTTGCAGGATGGACCCAAAGACCGCGAAGCGTTGCATTAAAACCATCGTGGGATTCAAAATCCTAAGCCGTGAATTCCGGAAGGGCAGAACCTCGATTCTGAAGATGCGCCCGATGGCAGACTGGCTACCTGGTCCAAAAGACACCCCATCCCAAACAACACCCGAGGAGGTAGAAGGGCCCGACACGCCACCCAAACGACACCCGGACCACCCAGGCCAAAAGACGCCCCACAAAGGAAATCCCTCTGAAGTCAATCCAAGCAAGGGGGGGGGACGCGCCCCCAGCCTGGAGAATTCGGCGCAGTGGCAATTAGACAAAGACCGGACCCGGCTTCGACAGCAGATTGAGGAAGAACGGGCCAGTCCGAATCCCGACAAAGATTTGATCGCCGGATGGCGAGCCCAACTCACCCCGATTGACAACGAGATTCGCAGACGCGGGCGATTAGCTCGCCAGCAGGGAGTCACCGCCCCCAGCGCAGCATCACGCCCACAAAGCCCGATAAACAAAGCTCCAGCGGCGCGGGTGCTAATCACCGACGCTGAACGCGCGACCATGGCTGGGGTCATGCGGCGCCAACGCGAAGCAATCGCGCAAGGAACCGCCAATAACGGCAGCAGCATGGAAGCCTTCGTTACGCCCGGGTCAGGACCGGAGCGCGTTTCGCCATCACAAACACTGCACCGCACATCATAAACCCATTGATTCCATTGGTGATTTATCAGTTTTCTCACGAATATCCGTCGTAAAGCCTTGCACTTCATGAAGCTTCATCGCATAAAAATTTCAATATCCGTATAAACCGATTTCCAAACCCCACGCACAAGGGCGCATCGCAGGTTTCCAACCTGGTTCCGGCGCCGTTGGCCAGTAAGAATCCTTACACACCGTCAGCAACCATCCGTAGCAGGCTCAAATTTGCGGACAATCGTTCAATTTTCCCTGCAAACCAGCGAATTCCTGCAATGCAAGTGCTTGGTTTTCAGTCAATTCGTCAACGTTTATCGGTGTAAAAGCAAATCCAAAGCCCACTCACGAGCGGGCGAGGCACGTTCCCAACCCGGTAGGGCGACGATGATTTCAATAGATTCCTTATGGGGGGGCCTTAAAAAGCATGCTTATTTTGCACGGGTCACCATCCCCGGAACCTTGAGGCATGCTCCTTCCTGGACAGATCCTTTTCCGAAAAAAGCATGCTTTTTCCGGGAGTACCTCCCCTTGAACTACCAGTTCACCCTATCGCGTTCTCCGTGGCTTGCGCTCACTCCAATTGACTTTCGGTGATGGATACCAACCGCAAGCGGTTGATTATCCATTATGACACACCAGGAATTCAGTTCACGCGGCGGGAAAGCAGGCACAGGCGAGGCGAAGCGCCGATCCCCGGAGCACTACAAGCGATTGGCGCGGCTTGGGGTATCGGCCAGGCTGCGGAAGTTTGCGGCGACCCGCGGGGGCGGCAGCATCGCGCGGGACGCGGTGGACGGCAAGCTATAGCAGCATCACCGCAAGCGGTTGCGGGTGATGCAATCCCGACGCCTGCGGCAACAGCGACGCCCCGTTCGGAACCGAACAGATGGTTCGCTTTGCTCAATAACTCAGGGCGCGCAACCATAGAGGGCGTTGGGTCCGCGAATACTGCGAGCCCGCGCGCGGCCCGCCGAACGCTCATGCTTCGCCCCTGTTGCCCTTGCTCGCACCGGCACGCTGCCCCTGGCATGCGGATGCCCTGGCCAGCGTGCCTTTCGCTACATCGCGCGCGTACAGGGCGCCTTCAATGGCTCGAATGATTTCGTGCCAATCCACCCGTCTTGCCAATTCCACACCCCACGCGCGCGATGTCGGCGGGAAAGATGGAATGTCGAATGCCTGCGGCGCTAATGGGAACTCGCACGCTCGCCCCGGCTGGCGCCGGGAGACGGTTTTAAAAAAAGGGAAGACATTCAGCATGTCCATGATGGCCCGTGCGGCAAGCACCCCGGCGTCACCGCGCCGACACTTGCGCCACTCCGCCGCCGCGGCTCGCAGCGCCAAGTATCGGCCCGGTTCCGCCCGCGCACGGCCTGACTCGTCAGCTTTCCGACCGCTCCATTCGCTCCGGACCCTGCTCCGGTGATCGCCGGTGCGGCTCGCACCTTCGCAGAATCCTTCCGCTCATTCCGACGGATCGGAAACAGCCGAGACAGGCAGTAACGTGCGCTACCCGGCCGAAATCGTGAGCGCGGCCAGCTTTCGGTCGCTCCGCCGACTACGCTCCCGAAACTGTCCGCCCTCACTCCTGGAACCGACAATGGGCTGACCCCACGTCCACAGTCTCCGCGCCTGGCTACGTTGCGGCCCCCTGTCGCCCTGGCCGCACTTCGCCCGCCGCTCCGCCTGTTGGCCGAGGCGTCAGCATAAACGGGCGTGCGCTCCCGCGACACGCCCGAACCACCCCCGGGAAGCGCGAAACTAAACCATGGCTCTGCGGACGGCTGGCATGAGGGAACAGCCGGCGCTACGCTTCTCGCTCCAAGTATTCGCTCCGAGGCTGGGCGCCGGCTTTGCTTCCGGGAAATGCACACAACACACATTGTCCGTTTGGTCGTTCGTGCCTCACTCCCACATAAATTCTGATCGTGCCGACACTTCCCGCCAGCGGGACCCTTCGGCACGGAATTTATGTCAGACAATGTGCCGTTGTGTGCATTCCCGCTGCCGCACTGTCACGCTGACTGCTTCCCGGCTCCCCATCCGGCACGCGCCTACCCTCGTCGCGTGGCAGTCATCGCGCCAGTGCGGCAGGCATCCCTCATGCCAGCCATCCGCTGCCGCCGATTGGAAAAGATGGCGCGGGGAAGCCCCGGCCCCCACCCATCCCCGGATGCTCGCCCCCTTCCATCCCCAAGGGGGCTCCGCCCGAATCGGCAAGCCAGACTATCGTCACAACCGCCACAGATGCAAAAGCGGCGGATAACCTCCAATTGCCAGCGGAATACGACCATCGCCGTGGCCTAATAATTTTTCTGTGCAGTTTTCGCATGCGGGTGCATCATCCACCCATCACGGAAGGTTAAACGATTCAGAAGCCCGCCGTGCGGTATGAACCTGACGGATTATCACGCCACGTATTTCGCGCATGAGCTGACCAAACGCTGTCCGTCAGATAGCGTCGAGAAGCTCGCCAGCGCCGTTGCTGGCGCGCAGGTGGATTTGAACCCGCACCAGGTGGACGCGGCCTTGTTCGCCTTCCGCTCCCCACTGTCCAAAGGCGCCCTGCTCGCCGACGAAGTCGGCTTGGGCAAGACAATTGAGGCCGGCCTTGTCCTTTCCCAAAAATGGGCCGAGCGCAAACGCCGCATTCTCGTCATCACTCCGGCCAACTTGCGGAAGCAGTGGTATCAGGAATTGAACGAAAAATTCTTCCTGCCCTGCCAGATTCTTGAAACCAAGTCCTATAACGCCGCCGTAAAACTTGGCAATTTCCAGCCGTTCGAACCGAAGGATGCCATCGTCATTTGCTCCTACCAGTTTGCGCGCAACAAGGCCAGCGACGTCCACAACACGGCCTGGGATCTTGTCGTCATGGACGAAGCCCACCGACTGCGGAATGTTTACAAGCCCTCGAATATCATCGCCAACACGCTCAAAATGGCGCTGGCGAATAAACATAAATTGCTGCTCACCGCAACCCCGCTCCAAAATTCACTGCTCGAATTGTTCGGCCTTGTCAGCTTCATTGACGAGCACACCTTTGGCGACCTGACGAGCTTCCGCGAACAGTTCGCCAATCTGACGCAGGAGCAGGTTTTCGAAAGCCTAAAAACGCGGCTTAAACCCATTTGCCATCGCACGCTGCGCCGGCAGGTCACCTCCTACATCCCCTTCACCAAACGATTGCCGCTGCTGGAGGAATTTACGCCGGAGGCGGGGGAAGACAGGCTCTACGATCTCGTCTCCGAATATCTCCGCCGCGACAACCTCCAGGCGTTGCCAGCCAGCCAGCGTTCCCTGATAACCCTCGTTTTGCGCAAATTGCTCGCGTCCTCCACCTTCGCCATTGCCGGCGCGCTCGAAACCATGGCCAATCGGCTGCGGGCCAAGCTACAGGAAGCGGAAGCACCGGCGCCGCTTGAAGCGGAATTGGACAACGATTACGAGGCCATGGACGAAACCGCCGAGGAATGGTCCGACGATCAACCCGCCGACGCCTTGTCTGCCACCGACCGCGCCGCGCTTGAGGCGGAAGTAGCGGACCTGGATGCCTTCGCCACACTGGCGGTTTCCATCTCGCACAACGCCAAGGGCACGGCGTTGGTCAAGGCGTTGACCATTGCCTTCGACAAGGCCCGCGAAATCGGCGCGGCCGAGAAGGCCATCATTTTCACCGAATCGCGCAAGACCCAGAGTTATTTGCTCCGCGTTTTAGCCGACAGCCAATTCAAGGAAGGTATCGTCCTGTTCAATGGCACAAACACGGATGACGAATCAAAGGCCATTTACGCCGCATGGCTGGAAAAACACGCCGGCACCGACCGCATCACCGGTTCCAAGACGGCGGATATGCGCTCCGCGCTGGTGGATTATTTCCGCGATGGCGGTCGGATCATGATCGCCACCGAGGCCGGTGCGGAAGGCATCAACCTCCAGTTCTGTTCACTGGTCGTGAACTATGATCTGCCGTGGAACCCCCAACGCATTGAGCAACGCATTGGCCGCTGCCATCGTTACGGCCAGCAACATGACGTGGTGGTGGTGAATTTCCTCAACCGGAAAAACGAAGCGGACAAACGTGTCTTTGAATTGCTCTCGGAAAAATTTCAGTTGTTCGAGGGCGTTTTTGGTGCGAGCGATGAAGTCCTGGGCGCCATCGAATCCGGCGTGGATTTTGAGAAACGCATCAACGACATCTATCAGCGTTGCCGCAAACACGAGGACATCAAAGTTGCTTTCGACCAGCTTCAAATGGAATTGAGCCTCGAAATCAACGAGGCGATGGCGCAGACGCGCCGGAAGCTGCTGGAGAACTTCGATGACGAGGTCCGCGAAAAACTCAAAATCCGCGCCGGTGATTCCACCGCGTCTCTGAACCGGTTGGAACAATGGCTCATGCGCCTCAGCGCGTATGAACTGAAGGAACACGCTGAATTCACGGGTGATTCTTCATTCAAGCTCAAATCCTGCCCGTTCCCGTCAGCCAATGGTGAAATTCCGCTCGGCTGCTATGAATTGCCGCGCCGCTCCGGTGAGGCGCATCTTTACCGGTTGAATCATCCGCTGGCCGAGGCAATTCTGGCGCAGGCCAAGGCGCGAGAATTGCCGCTGTCCGAAGTGTCCTTTGATTATGCCAACTACGAGGGTGTCATCAGCGTACTGCAACCCCATGCCGGCAAATCCGGCTGGCTCACGCTGTCGCGCTTCACCGTCGAATCCCTCGACCAGTCGGAGGACCATCTGATTTTTGGCGTCGTCACCGATGACGGTATCACGCTGGACGAAGACGCCGCCGCGCGGATGTTTACGCTACCCGGCAAGGTGTCCGGCCCTTGCTTGAACAGCCCGCCCGAACAGCTAGACACCGCGGCCCGCCAGCGGCAGGCCACTATTCAGCGCGACATCTCCGCACGCAACGCACGCTTCTTTGAGGCCGAGGCGACCAAACTTGAAGGCTGGTCCGATGATTTGAAACTGGGCCTTGAACGCGAGATCAAGGACATGGACCGCCAGATCAAAGAAGCGCGCCGCGCCACCATGGCTGCACTGACGCTGGAAGAAAAGCTCGCCGGCCAGAAGCAAATCAAAGCCCTGGAATCCCAGCGCAGCCAGCGCCGGCGCTCGTTGTTTGACGCCCAAGACCAGGTGGACAAGCAGCGCGAAGATTTGATTGCCGTCATCGAAGGCAAGCTGACGCAGAAAAGCGAATTGAAAAACCTGTTCGCGATCCGCTGGAAATTGGAATGACCTATGCTGTTACCGCACCTTTCTCGCCAAGGCCAGCACCGGCAGGCAACCCCGCCACTGGCTAACCTAAATCCCGCGCCGCCGGTAGCTGAACCCGTTGCCCGCGCCGGGAGACCATCAGGCCATGTTCCATGATGACCAATATTTCTACGAATATGAGCCTCCAGACACAAACGAACTGGAGCCGATTGCCTGCCAGTTGGCCAACGGCCACGACCTCAAAATCGTGGCGCGGATGTGGTCGCGCTGGCGGACCTATGAGGAATGGGCTGCCGGAATCACGCCGGAGCCATATTTCGCCATCCGGGTCTACTGCACGGAAGGCAGGCTGCCCAGGCGCCTTGTTTGGGTGGAGGAGTATTGCTCGGAAACCGACTTTCCCGAGGATTATTTCGACGAGATTTGGCAATGGCTTGTCCAGCTTTGCCAAGGACGCGAGGTCTTTGTTTTCGACGAACTCAACGAATTTCTCGATCACTTGTCCGACGCCATCTTGCGTTTCACAATGCTGGAAGCCGATGCCGTCGAGCATTTCAAGCACCTACCGGAAATCTCCGACCCGGAAGCTTTCGACAAGGTCGATGATTCCGCATTTAACGACCAGAACGACAGCGAGTCGGAATCAACGGGTAATATTTGAAAACCTAAATCGCCTATGGATACTCCCTCACAAAAACTTGCCACAAAAATAATTGCTCGTCTTGTATCGGAGAAATTGGTTGACGCCGAATCGGGCAAAAAGCTTTTGCCGAAATTGGCGGCCGGCGGATTGCGGGCCGAGGATTGGCGGTTGCCGATTGAAATGAGTGAGAAAAAGGAGGCCAAATCATGAGCGCATCCGCGTTAACAAAGATCACCATCGAACATCTTCGCGGTTCAGTGGTGCCTTTTTCATTGCCGTTTGAAAAGGGAAAAAGGCTTTCGGTGATTTATGGTGAGAACGGAACCGGAAAATCCACGATTTGCGATGCTTTTGATTTTATTGGTAACGGCAGAGTCGGCTCTTTGGAAAATCGAGGTCTGGGCAAGACGGCTAAGTATTGGCAATCCATCGGAAAGAAGGCGTCAGATTTGTCTGTCACCTTAGAGACGGTTTCTGCCGACACCAACAAAAGCGATGCCTGTCGTGCAACGGTCGGTAAGGGAGAAGTCGTGACGACACCAGCTATCTTGCGACCCAAGGTTGAGGTGTTACGCCGAAGTCAAATTTTGTCATTAATTGAAGCAAAACCTGGCGACCGCTACGCTACAATTAGCCGCTTCATAGACGTGTCGGGCATCGAGGTATCCGAGTCCACTTTGCGCGATTTGATTCGCGAACTTTCAAGCAGTCGCGAGGTTGCCGTTGCTCGTGTTCAAGAAAATCTTGATACGATTGTTCAGTTCTGGGAAGCAGCGGGTAAAATAGGGAAAGATCACATGGCTTGGGCGGAAGCGGAGGCAAAGCGCGACCCAGACACAGCATCCGGCGAACTCACTGCTCTGGGCGGCCTTCAAAATGCTCTCAATCGTCTGGCTGATTATCCTGCGCAATTGATTGTCGCGACCCAGGCGCTCCGTGCCGCACAGGAAGCCGTAAGAAGTGCAAAAGCGCTGGCAGACGATAGCGCCAAAACAATTGCGACCGACGCAGGCGAGACAATGGGCATCCTCGAAGCTGCCAGCGGTTATTTTCACAGACATCCCACACCAGCAACGTGTCCATTATGCGAAAGTGCAGAGAAAGTGGAAGGGCTTGGTCAACGCATTAAAGAGCGATTGGAACTATTCTCCGCCCTGCAAGCTGCACAACAGCAACAGCGAGTTGCGGATAAACAAGTCCAACAATCAATCGGGCAGCTTGAGGTGCTGAGGAACAATGCCAAAAGGCACGCTCAAGAATTTGAAAACGCCCGAAAAGGCTTTAACTGGTCGAAAGATATAGAACTCCCGGCATCACCAGCACCAGAGGACATTTCGGCACTGGATGAATGGTTAAAACAAATTGGCCATTTGCCGGCCCAATGGAAACAAGTCGAAACGGCCCGGCAGGATCGCAAACAGTTTTTGGCCACGCTTAAAGCTGCTGTCAAAACCCTTCAGGATAATTTCAAAGCACAAAAGGAACTCGACACCCTTTTGCCGAAGCTTTCCAAAGCTTTGGAGGCAGTCGAAGATGAACGGCGGCAATTCACAGATGACGTGCTTTCCAAAATTGCTGGCGAAGTTGGAAGAATCTATGAAATTGTCCATCCGGGTGAAGGCTTAAATAAAATTAGTTTGGAACTCGACCCAAACAGGCGTTCGTCGCTGGAAATTGCCGCGGAATTTTGCGGACAGGCAGGCGCACCGCCACAGGCTTATTTTAGTGACTCCCACTTGGACACTTTGGGTTTGTGCGTGTTCCTTGCTTTGGCTGCATTGGACGGGCCGGAGAAAACCATCCTGGTCTTGGATGATATTCTCGCCAGCGTTGACGAACCTCATGTCGAGCGCCTGATCGAAATGCTTTACGCCGAAGCCGTAAAATTTCGCCACTGCGTCATCACCACCCATTACCGGCCCTGGAAGCAAAAGCTCCGTTGGGGCTGGCTTAAAAACGGGCAATGCCAATTCATTGAACTGACAAGATGGACAAACACAAACGGCCTTACCCTGATTAAAAGCGTCCCCGACGCCGAACGCCTGAGAACGCTGTTGGCCGAAGCATCCCCCGATCCACAATTGGTTTGCGCGAAAGCTGGTGTCATACTTGAAGCTGCTTTGGATTTTCTCACCCAACTTTACGAATGTTCCTGTCCCCGGCGCCAGGGTGGGCTCTACACACTTGGCGACCTCTTGCCGTGCATAAACAAAAAACTTCGGCAGTCATTGCTCGTCGAAGTGATGACCAAGGACGCTGCTGGCGCAACCGCATACAAAGCCGTCAGTCTGACATCGATAATTGAGGAATTGCATCGTATCGCCCAAGTCAGGAACGTGTTTGGTTGTCACTTCAACGAATTTTCGTTTGAGTTGCTTGATTCGGACGCAATCGGGTTCGGGCAAAATGTCTTGGCGTTGATTCAAACCCTTGCCGATCCGGAGGCGGGATGGCCACGCAGTGACAAGTCTGGTAAATATTGGGCAAATTCTGGCGAAACCCGACGCCTTTATCCGCTGCAACAGCCGACATAGTCAGTCAAAATTTATAATTATGCCCATACGCCCGCCAGTCCGTGTTTTGAGTCCAATCTTGATGGAGCGAGACCGCATCGTTGAAGCCATAAAGCAGACGATCGACCAGACGTTTGACGCAGCAGATGCTGGCTGTCGCGAACGACCCGGCGAAGTTGACCGCCTTGTTTATTTTTTCTTGGAAGGCTTGCCCCTCATCGAAGACCAGTTTAACCGCATACTTGGACCGTATGGCATTCACTCTACTTTAAGCGGAATTTTCTGCCATCAAACGCCTAAAGTTGAACCCCATCCGAATGTGCAGGCAAAAAACCATACCTGTGAACTTGGGGACATCCTGTTTCTCGTGACATACGGGCGGGTGCTTTACGGTAGTTATTTGGGAAACTCGTTTTTGGTGCAAGCCAAGGAAGATGTTCGATCCATTGCCGGTAATTTGCAGGAACATCTTTATGGTTCCTCGACGTTTATAATGGGTAATTAGCCATAGTATGGAATCTCTAACTTGCCAGCGACGAAGTAGAGCATGGCGGTCTGATACTCGGTGGAACGATAACCGCGGGCTTTGCGTTTGGT
>Ga0181520_10000279_pt1 | contig 113543 bp, 93 predicted proteins | sample PEATcosm2014_Bin_29_FD_132451 | JGI IMG/M metagenome (GOLD analysis project Ga0181520, IMG submission 132451) | Peatland microbial communities from MTU Mesocosm Facility, Houghton, MI, USA - PEATcosm2014_Bin02_30_metaG | ecosystem: Environmental > Terrestrial > Soil > Wetlands > Peat | place... | reverse complement strand
CATTTGGATTTTGGATCGTGGACAATGGCGGTTTGAAAGGGCACGACTTCACAGGCTGCGGAAAAACTCGGATTTTGAAGCAATATTGACGGATGATTCCCTCGGCGGCTAAAGCCGAGCGATCATCATGCAGGATTTATGTACGGGCTAAAGCCCGTACCCTTCATTCCTAAAGCCCGTACCCTTCATTGGCACGGCTGAAGCCGTGCCTTTTCAAGAGAGATTCTTCCCATATTGTGAAATGCGTTTGCCCTGCATACGATCCTGCTCCGCATTATCTTTTCGGTGGGTTTTGGATTTCCGCAAGGCGTCTCGCAGGTCTGCCTCGGACGTGATGTTGTACCTGTCGAAAACTGATCTGGTTTTGTGCCCAGACATTTTCATGGCGACGGATTCCCCGACGCCAGCCCGCGTCATATCGCGGACGGCTTCCTGCGTAAATCGTGGTACAGCTCTCCCGTATGCTTGGATGCACCTTTGCAAGTTGGACACTCGTGCCCATGTTGCGCAACGACAGTAATTGGCGTATCTTGACATTCATTAGTTGGAGCCTGTCATGCGCCCGTTCAATTCCCCTGAAGGGGACGCAGCGGCTATGGCTGAGCACGAACAAGCCGAGCTTGCTCACTCAGCGCTGGAGAACCTTTTCGATGTTTCTCCAGATGCGATTTTTGTCACGGATGCCGAAGGGATAATCCGCGGCGCTAACCCGCGCGCGGCGGAGTTGTTCGGTCACACGCAGGCGGAGTTGTTCGGCCAGCCGGTCGAGAATCTGATTCCGCAACGCTTCAGATCACATCATCCCGGTCATCGCGAAAATTACCATGCCCACCCGCGCGCGCGACAGATGGGCGCGGCGATGAACCTCTTCGCATTGCGCAAGGATGGAAGCGAATTTCCGGTTGACATCATGCTCAAGCCTGTCGAAACCGGCTCCGGTCTCGTGGTGCTGAGCTTTGTGCGCGATGTAACCGAGCAGCGTGCCGCGCAAGAGGCGCTGCGGCGCAATGATCTACAGCTTCGCTCGCTCGTTGAAAGCGTACGCGAGTACGCGATTTACCTGCTGGATCGCGATGGCCACATCACCACATGGAATCCAGGCGCCGAGCGCATCAAAGGCTATTCGAGCGATGAGATACTGGGCCTGCATTTCTCGCGATTTTTTACTCAAGAGGATGTGGAGCGGGGCAGGCCTGCAGCGCTGCTGCGTTTGGCCGCGGAGCGTGGCCGCGTGGAGCAGGAGGGATGGCGGGTGCGCAAGGACGGTTCGCGTTTCTGGGCCGACGTCAGCCTAACGGCCATCCGCGATGCGGGCGGTGAACTGACCGGCTATGCCAAGGTGACGCGCGACTTTACCGACCGCAAGCGCGCCGAAGAGGCGGTGATGCTGCAACTGAGCGGCGCGCTGCTGACCAGTTTGGACGTGCGCAAACTACTGGGGGCAATCTCAGCCAGCATCGACGAGGTGATTCCCCACGATTGCGCCATGCTGGGACTCTACGATGAAGCCACGGGCGGGATGATGGTGCAGTTTTTGGGCGGGGATGAGAGCGGACCTCAGCATGCCGAACAACAGGTGCCGCTGGACGGATCGCCGCATGGCGAGGCTTATCGCACCCGCGAGCCGGTGCTGGTCGAGCGGATGCAGGAGTCGCGCTTTTCTCAGGAGACCCTGTGGAGCTTGACCGTTCTGGGGATGCAGTCGGGATGCTGGGTTCCGCTGATCTACCGCGGCGAGGCGATGGGAACCTTGATGGTGGCCAGCCGAATGCAGGGCGCGTTCACACAGCGCGAAGCCAAGATACTGTCCGAAGTTGCCGGGCCGGTGGCGATGGCGGTGAACAATGCCCAGGTATTCCGTCAGATTAATGAGTTGCGCGACCGGCTGCGGCAAGAGAAGCAGTACCTCGAAGAAGAGATCAATCTGGAGAATCGCTTCGAGGATATAGTGGGAGAGAGCGCGGGGCTGCGACAGGTGCTCAAGGAGATTGAGACTGTCGCGCCCACCGATGCAACGGTTTTGATTCAGGGCGAGACGGGCACAGGCAAGGAACTGCTGGCGCGCGCGATTCACCGCCTGAGTCCCCGCAGCGCGCGGACTTTCATCAAACTCAACTGCGCGGCCATTCCCGCCGGGCTGCTGGAAAGCGAGCTGTTCGGCCACGAAAAAGGCGCATTCACAGGCGCGATCGCGCGCAAGATGGGCCGTCTGGAATTGGCCCACGAAGGCACGCTTTTTTTGGATGAGGTGGGCGAGATGCCGCTCGACTTGCAGCCCAAGCTGCTGCGCGCCTTGCAGGAGCGGGAGATCGAGCGCCTGGGTGGAAACAGACCGATCTCCGTCAATGTCCGGCTGATTGCGGCCACCAATCGCGACTTGGCCCAGATGGTGGCCGAGAAGCAATTCCGCAGTGATCTTTTTTACCGGCTCAAGGTCTTTCCCATCTTCGCTCCGCCGTTGCGCGACCGCGCCAGCGACATTCCCGTTCTCGTGCGGCATTTTGTTTCCACGCATAGCAGGCGAATGGGCAAGACGATCACAACAATTCCCGATGAGATCATGCAGGCATTGATACGCTGGCGTTGGCCGGGGAATATCCGCGAGCTGGAGAATTTTCTCGAGAGGGCGGTGATCTTGACGCGCGGTCCGGTTCTATATGTTCCCTTGGCCGAACTGGAAATTGCTGCCGACGATGAATTCGATGAATCGGAAAGCCCCACGCTGCAAGCCGCGGAGCGGGAGCACATTGTGCGCGTATTGCGCGAGACCAAGGGACAAATCGGCGGCTCCGACGGGGCAGCGGCGCGTTTGGGTCTCAAACGAACCACATTGAACTCCAAGATAAAGAAGCTCGCCATCAAGCGAAGTGACTATATGTAGTCTCAGTGACGGAATATCGTCACCATTCCTTCGTCACGACAGTTGTCGCCGCACACCCCCTTTTTCTCGACAATCGAGCTAAACCCTTATACTTCATCGCTCCAGTGAATGCCACGCGAGCGCCGCGGAGTTTGGCACGGGAGATGCCATAGGGAAGGCGTACGCGAAACGGACCAGCAAATGCTACGAATCATCATTCATGAAACGGACGCTGAAATGGCAATCCGGCTGGAAGGACGGATCGCCGGCCCCTGGGTGGCCGAACTTGACCACGCATGGGAAGAAGCGGCGCACCGGCTGGCGTCGAGAAAAGTTTCACTCGACCTGTGCAACGTGACGTACGCGGATGTTAGCGGCAAGCGCGTCCTCAAGGACATCTATGCCCAAACCAGAGCCAGACTTGTCGCTAACACTCCGATGACGCAATTCCTCGCGGAAGAAGTAACCGGCAGTAATGCGGATCGAACCGAACATGGAGGCAGCAAATGTACACAATGACTGAAGCAATGAGCGATTGCAAAGGCCAAAGCAAGTTGACCGGCGAGTTCTTCGATCAGTTAACGCCCGAGGCGCTCAGCGATCTGGCGTCGATGGCGAATCCATCATTCTATCCTGCAAATGTCCTCCTGTTTTCAGAGACGGAACTGCCGCAGCAGGTCTTCGTGGTTCTCGAAGGCGAAGTGAAGATATCCATCAACTCGAGCGATGGCAAGCGTCTCATTCTCTGCATCGCCAAAAAGGGCGAGATAGTTGGGATTGATTCTGTGCTCTCGGGCAATCCTCACGGAATGACGGCGGAAACACTTTATCCGTGCAAGCTGGCGCACATCAGCCGACGCGATTTTCTCAACTTTCTTTTGCGCCATCCAGAGGCCTATCAAATACTGGCCAGGGAGCTCAGCCGCCAATACGCCGTGGCCTGTGAGCAGTTGCGCACGGTGGGGCTGTCAGCCTCGGCCCCTGAGAAGCTGGCGCGGCTGCTGCTGGATTGGAGCGAGAACGGTCAGACTACTGACTCTGGAACGCGTTTTCGTTTTTCGCTGACGCACGGCGAGGTTGGCGAATTTATTGGCGCTTCGCGCGAAACTGTCACGCGAACATTGAGCGCCTTCCGAAGCCGCAAGCTGGTGATGTTCAACGGTTCCACACTCACCATTCCCAACAAAGTCGCGCTGGAGGCTTATACGCATTGTTGATGTGGCGGCAGATTATTTGCCAATGGAATCCACTGCGATCTAACTGCCTGAGCCACTTCCGCGAATCTACTTCTAGCCCATAAATCCCAGATACGGGTTAGAACCAAAGTTGGCAAAGTTCGGGAAGACCTGTCTGATCTGGCTATCGGAAAGCCCGAACCACTGCGCAAGTGTTCCCGCGTACTGGTCTACGGCGGTGGTGGGAATCAGTCGGCCGGCGCCGACATCGTTGATTTGATTTACTCCGATCACAGGATATTGACCATACATATTCTGGCCTTGCACAGCGCCTCCTACAACGAAATGGTGGCTGCCCCAGCCGTGGTCGGTGCCGTTGCTGTTGCTGGTAAGTGTCCGGCCAAAGTCGGATGCGGTGAAGGATGTTACCTGGTTGCCCAAGCCTGCCGTGTTCATCAATCCGTCAAAATACTCGAGCGCCTCGCCAAGCTGCGTCAGCAGTTGCGCGTGTTGGATGGCTTGGTTGTTATGGGTATCAAAGCTGCCGAGCTGGACATAGAATATCTGCCGCGTCACTCCCAGGCTGGCTCTTCCGCCGATAATCCGGGCCACGGTCTGGAGCGAGGCGGCGAGCGGGTTGTCGGTAAGTTTATTGGTCATGGGATCGAGATATTGTGGAGGGTTGGGAACTCCGCCCGCGCCCGCCGGAAGCATCGAAGAGGCCAGCAGCGCCTGCGCCTGCGTTGAACGAGTGACAACAACCTCATATTCCTTGGCGAAGAGATTGGTTTCATCGGCGGTAAGAATCGATGCGAGCGGGTTCGACCCAGCCTGTAGACCGAAGATAGGCTGTGCCAATCCAGAGATAGGTATCGGACCCGCCGGTGTGACGTTAAGTTGAAACGACGTTTGCCCAGAGAGGAAGAGCGCGATGCCCGCCGTGGAGATGCAAGTGAACATGGAGTTCGAATTCATGTTCATGCTCTCGATCAAATCGGCAACCGCGCCGCCCCATCCCACGTGCTCCGCGCTGCCGCCATTGGAAGCGATAGCCTGCCACGCCGCCGTCTGATCGAAGTGCGAAAAGAGCGACGCCGGCAGTTGAACGGAGTTGGCGTTGATCTGGGCCTTGGTTGCCGGTGTAATCAACGTGCCGGTATTGGCAACGATGGCGGCACGACCGGCGCTGAAGAGATTCTGCAATCCAGTCAGCGCTGGATTGAGCGCGAAGGTGCGGCCGCTTTGCGGAGTGTTCAAAGTAATCGGCAGTAATTCGCCCAGTGGATAAGCAAGCCCCGGCGCTCCCGAACGCGCCTGTGTAAATGCGGTGAAGGAGTCCGGGTCGGTCGCGATCACCGTGCCGTGGCCATCGTTGCCTCCTTGCAAAAAGACGCAGACCAGAGCCTTGTAACCGGATGCGCCCGAACCCTGAGCCATTGCGGCAAGAGAGTTAAGCTCCAGCAGAAAGGGGCTGACGGAGAGGCCTGCCATGGAGGCCAGGGAGGCTGTCCTGAGGAACTGCCGCCGGGATCGCTCGAATTTGTTCATCAAGTGCTCCTTAGTACTGCGCACAGAAAGATGGCGAGGCCATGGTGAGATAGATTGCCGCCTCGACGCGGTTGGCCAGCGCGGCATTGATGGCAGTTTGATCGCCAGAGGGAATCGGAATCGAACTGACCGCATTCAGAATCTGGGTGTAGAGTGTATTGTCCATTTCGCCTGCCATCAGCAAGAGATTGATGCGGTCCACGAGGGCAGTCGGCGTTGCAGTTGCGGCCAGGTTCATCTCAGTTCCATAACTCGAAAAAACGTCTGGCCCAGCGCTGGCGCTGCTGCCGATTGCGCCCTGCATATAATTCAGGTATCCCACAACCGTCGTGACATTCGTCATCTCCATCTCCGGCGCTACAAGGCCGGCGGCTTCGATGCTTGTGCCGGGAGGAACATACCCAGGGGCAAACCAGTTGAAGACGGTGGGAGAGCGCATCCACATCTCGCCCAGTCCATAGATCGGGTCTTCCGTGCTGCCCAGTGCAAATGAACCGCTGCGCGATTGAGAGGTGAAGGCGCGCGCCCACTCCGTATAGCGGAGCAGCGCCTCGCGCACCTTTCCGTATTGCGGATTGCTGAAGTCCGTGGCGGAGTTGCGCGCCTCGGGGTCAAGCAGTATCTCTGTGAAGACCGCCTGCAGATTTCCGCGTACGCCCGTTCCATCGTTCTCGAAGACTTTGGAGCAGTTGCTGATGTAAGTTGGACTGGGATTGCTGGTGACCAGATGCTGGATCATCTGTTTGCAGAAAAATGGCGGCAGATTGGGATGATTGAACAAGGTATCGAGAGCGATTTTGAGGTCGCCCGCAGGATCGGAGCTTCCAGAAGATGGAATGGTGACGCCGAGAAAGTCCTTCTCCACGGTGGAATGATGATCGGGATAACTCTGCATCGGCAGAATCTCTTCGCCATACCCTGGGCCGACATAGGCGCAGCAGTTATCCCAGGCTGCATCGCTCGTGTCGTTGGGATTGTTCCAACTGAAGCCCGTGAAGACCTTGGCCAAGCCCATCACATCGGTGTTGGAGTAGGTAGGAATGGGCTGGCCTGTCGAACCCAGCTTTTGACTGCCATCGTCATTCAATTGGTAAAGGCCGATGGTGAAAAGCTGCATGACTTCGCGCGCATAGTTTTCGTCAGGATCGGTAGTGGCATTGCCCTTGTCGTTGCCCAGCATAGAAAGAGCCAAGCCCATCATCGGGTTCAAGGTCACATCTTGAAGCAGTGTGCGGAAGTTTCCGAAGGCGTCTTTGCCGAGAAGATCGTAATAATTCGCCTCGCCGCGCGGCATACTTTGCACGGTAGCGTTCGATTCACTGGAGACGACAAACAACTCGGAGAGGGTATATTTCACGCGCTGGCGCAACTGATCGGGCGCGGCAAGGCTTTGCTGCCAGAAGGCGTCCTGGTCGAATATCTCGTCCGAGGAATTCTGTAGGAAGAGCGCGGCATTGCAGGTGACGTCGCTGGCGGCGCAGGACGGATTGTAAGTCATCAGAGCCTGCTCGACGGCGGACTCCTGCGGCGCGGGTGCCATAGCGAATTGTTCATTCAGCCAGGGTTGGAAGCCGATCATGGAAAGGTGATGAATGTCGGCGTCGGTCGCGCCAAAGGTCGCCTGCTGCAAGAACCGCGAGGCATCATTGGGGCTGACCAACAGTGTGGGAGGCGTGCCGTTGACCAGCGCGATAAGGTCCGCTGACGTTGCCGGCCCGGGGCTGGGATTCAAGACTTGCAAGTCGAGATTGCCCGCCTCACTCGGCGATATACTCGCCGTCAATTGGGTGCCATTGTTGGCAACCGTTGCGGCTACCGGCGATCCATTCACCAAGACCTGCGCGCCAGAGATGAAATTCTGGCCAGTCAGAACGACGGTGGTGGACGGCGGGCTGATATTAAATGTCATCGGATTAGCAGAAGTGAGAATCGGGATCGGATTCAGCACCGAGATGTTCTGCTTGATCGATACCGCCGTGTTGTCGGCGCTGGTAACAGTAAGCTGGACGATATTACTGGGGGTCGGAACAACGGCCGGAGCAGTGTAGGTGATGGAGCCATCGGAATTTGAAACCGCGGTGCCCACCTGCGCGTTGCCCCCGGCGACTCCGTTCACCTGCAACGTTACTCCGGTGTTATTGGTTCCATTCACGAGAAGGCCGAGATTGAGGGAGTTGGTCACGCGCACGGAGTACACATCCGACTGTAGCGTGAGAACAACCTGACCGGGGCCGACGAGCACGGATACAGTTGCCGAGTTTGCCGATCCTGGATCGGGATTGCTCACCAACAGCGGAAATGTTCCGGGGATCGGCGCGGAGATTGCGGCCACTAACTCTGTGCCTGAAACCATCGTAGTGGGAACCGCGACGCCATTCCAGAGAATCTGCGCGCCATATACAAATTGTGATCCGGCAACTGTTATCGTTGTCGTTCCTTCGGAAAAGCCGGAAGGCGTGACAGTACTGATGACAGGAATCGGGTTCAGCACACTGAGAGTCAAGGTACCCGCCGGGTCACTGGGAAACTCATTCGACTTACTGGTAATTGTCACCGTATTTGGAACAGGAACTATCGCGGGAGCGGTATAGAGGCCGGTACTACTCACCGTCCCAAACTCCGCGTTGCCGCCGAGTATGCCGTTAACGTAAAAAGTCAGAGGCGATCCGACGGTCAGCGCCTGACTGGAGAGTTGCAGTTGTTGATTGACCCGGATGGTGCTGCTCGACGCTGAGATCGCAGCTAAAGTACTTGGAGCACTGAATGAAAGACTGTTGCAACCGAAGATCAATGAGACGGCGCAGACGCACAATACCACTGTCAGCGCGAGATTCAACGCGCAGATACGATCCGATTTTGCTCGCACGTGTCCTCCAAGTTCGGGGTTAACCAAAGGACTAACGACTTTCAAGTGCAGCAATTGTGTCAAAAAACTCTTCAAGGTAAAGGTATCCCGGCGGACGAAAAAATTCAATAGACTTTTTGTGTCCAAATTCAGTTGATGTGCAAAATTAATTCGAGACAAGTCTGTATTTCCAGAGAAATGCACCAGGAATAACAGCTAATCGGCGAAATAAATACGGGACAAGTTTATGTAAATAAATATGTTAGTCGTAGATTATCGATTGCCGGCTCTTGCTTTACCTACCACGGGAAGAATGTAAGCTCCCAGGCCCTAGCGTTCGCAACTTATCATTTAGCGTAGAGCTGGAACGCTGCCCAATAGAACGGAGCGCGAAATCTGCTCTGTGAGTGCAACAGGTTCAGCTTGGCATGGCGAAGCGCGTCAGCCGGCGTTTGTCCCTCCTCCAGTCCCTGATAGAGAGAGTCCATCAGGCGCGGCGTTGAATCGTCGCTCACCTCCCACAGCGCGCCGATAACATTGCGCGCGCCCGCGCGGAGAAAGGCCCAGGAGAGGCCCACTAATCCTTCTCCCGCGTAGGAACGTGTGCCGCTTCCATAACAAGCCGAGATAGTCACCAGGCGCGCATCAATAGGATGCTGCGTGATCTCCCGCGCATACAGTTTGAAGTTCTCCCCTCCAGTGTCTGCGCCTGATTGCGTTGAACCTATAGGCGCTGAAGCTGAAAGTATGATGGCCGAATCCAGAGGGTCCATCCGGCTGGCAACGGCATGAGAGACGAAGTGGATGTAGGAGAACTGCGCCGGATTACTGTTCAGATAAGCGGCGGGCGTAGCTTGCCGGCCTGCGTAAATAGCCTCTTTGCGAGCGTCAAAGTGCCGTGCGATCTGATTTATTTCAAATCCAAATTGCGGAAGGCTTGGATACTCCGCGCTCGGTGTCACAGGATTGCCCAGCAACAGCAGATTGCGGCCATCATTGCGCGCGGGTCGGGCAGCGGCCAGCAGTTCCAGCGAAGGAGCGGAGAGCAGCGTTCGATCTTCGATCCAATAATGCAGGGGTGGGTTCTGACTCGCTTGCAGACGAACTTCAGATGCGGCACCGGGAAGAAGCAGGCTTTCAAAACTTAACTGGCTCAGCGCTCCATCGGCCAGAATTATCACGGGAGCGGCGGGCTGGATCAGTTTTTCTGCCGGAGCAACCAATAACTGATAAAGCGCCTGTCCATCCTCGTTCCCGGTTCGCTGTAGGTCTTCTCCGTCCAACAAAGCCTTGCGGAAGCGCGCAACGCGAGCCACAATTGTTTTTTGCGCGGGCAGCGGAATCAGTGTGATCTTCGCAGGAGTAATCGTCCAAAGGTAGGAGTTCTGCGCGCCCAGCCAATAGAAGAGCAGCGTGGCGCCGCAGTTTTGCGCAATCCTGCGAGGGTTTAGAGCCGCTGAATGAACGGTCGCTTTGCCCTCGGCCTCTCCCAGACCTTGCGCCAGTGACCGCGCGCGGCTCTGATCGGCCGCAGCCAGAGCCTCATTGCTCCGTCCTTCTTGCACCAGTAGATGAATGTAGCGGTCATAGATGCTGGTAGCATTTGCCGCGAAGGGCAATCGGGAATCTTCGCGCCTCAGTTGCGCGCGCGCCGACTCGAAGGCTCTCAGGGTATTTTTGTAGACTCGCTCGGCCTCGCGAGTATTTCCTTGCCGCTCGAGTAACAGGGCCAGCTCTTCTCCAGCTTCCAAGCGCGTCGTTGTGTGGCTTGAGGAATCGTTTTGAATCGTGCGAAAAAGCACCTCCGCCTTCTGATCCTGCTGCCGTCCGGCGGCCAGCATTCCCTGTGTCAATTGAGCATAGCTACCTAGACTCTTGCCGCTCTCACTCTGCATGGAAGCTGCCTGATCGAGATAGGAGGCGGCCTCGTCCAGCTTTCCAGTCTCCACCGAAGCCCGCGCCAGATCTTCCAGCGCGTTGACAATATCTTCCTTGCTATCGATCTGCTTTGCCAGAAAGAGCGCCTGACGATAGGAATGTATTGCTCGATCCAAATCTCCTGAATCCAGATAGATAGACCCGGCAGCACTGATCCATCTGAGTTCATCGCGAATGCTGCCAAGTCTGGCAGCGCGTTTTCCGGCATCGTCAAATACTTCGATCGCTCTCTCTGTGTCCCCCAACTGATAGTAGGCCCAGCCGAGATTACCCGAGGCGGCTTGAGCCAATCCCTCAGCTTCTATCTCGATGGCAATCTGATACGCGGTCCTCGACCAATCCGCGGCTTCGTCATAATGGTTAATCTGTAGTGCCGTCCAGGAAAGATTCAAGGCGGCATTTGCTTCTAAAAAACGGTCCTGATGAACACGTGCAAAGAGAAGACTCTCGAAATAATACTGGCGCGCAATCACAAATTGGTCTTGTCTGCCTGCCAGGATTCCGTGTGTGCGGAGCACATAGCCGCAAGGTGAGTAATCAGCTTTCTTGCAGAATGCATCGGCCAAGGCGATTCTTTGATTAGCATCCGCGAACTGCAGCTGACGCCCCAGCGCGGTTGCCTCAATCGCCAGCTTGCGGATGGTTTCTTCTGGGCTATTGAAATCAGGATTGTAGACGGCGAGGATACGCAAGGCGTCGTTATACATTCCGCGCCATAACATAACCTCGGCTTCGAGGAGTTGAAATTTAGCTGACCATTCGGAGTTAGCAGCTTGAAATTGTTTATAACCTTCTTCGGCCTCCCGCTGGCTATCCGCCAGGTTGCCATGTTGAAAAAGCCTCCATGCGTGGTCATACTGTGCCTGGGCGCTGCCAGGATGCGCATCTTCCAGCGGAATAAAAAACAAGAATAATACGATCCATGCGAGCTGGATATATTTGGACCGGATGTTGCTGGAATTGTACATATTTCCAGCATACATTCATGCTGCTGCAGGAGCTCTACAAGGAGCTACAGAAAAATGCCTGTGCAGTAGCGCGTTGATGCGAAATTACTCTTCAGTAAAATACGGAAAACATAGTGAGCCAGTTGAACAAGTAATGTCCTTCCTGCTCAGAGCTGATTCACAATAAGGATTTATGGTTCGCTGGTGCCGTTAGAGCTGCCATCTCCAAACGACCCGCTTCCCTGGATGGGGCAGCCCAGCTTGAGATCGATCATGGTGAGATGGACGGTGGTCTTTTTGGGAACCTTCGTCTTTACATCCAGATCCTCGTGCTTCACAGTCACCCTGCCCAGCGTGATGACCCCAAAGCCGGGAATCGTAATCACATTCCCGAAGATTCTCCCCGGTACCCTTCCGGCAGCCTCGTTGACCAATGAACATTCAACCGTATCCGATGCGCCGAGATTGGAGGAAAGATAATTGTATCGTTCCTGGAGCGCCAGAGGCAGCTCCTTGTGTTTGCGAATGCGGTCATATTGAGCGTTGACGCGGCGCATAAAGCCCTCATCCTTGTGGTAGGGCGCGTCATTGCCGGGCTTGGGTCCAATGATATTGTGATCCATATCAAATTCTATCGGCTGCCCCTGGATGCGCAGATTCTCGAAGTGCGTGCCGAGAAAAGAGACCCAGGGCACATAGCCTTCAAGGGGGTGCGAGGTGATCATCTGGCCAACAACGCGATCCGCCGTCACCACCTCCAGAACATTGAGTCCTTCGACGACCGTAGTGGTCAGTGTGTCCCAGCCCTGGCAGTCCTTGAGGCTGCGGTTGCCCGCGACATGCGTGTATCCGGAACGGAAGGATATGACTGACTCCAACGTGAAACCTTTTGAGCGCTGGGTGAAGTACCCGCCCTCTGGGGCTAGATGGGAGTGGGCCTGAGGATCAATCCGCTGGGAGATCGGAAGCTTCAGATGGCCGGAGAGTACTTTTGCCTCAGCGGAGTAAATGTGAGTTCTTTTGGTTGCATCAGACATTGGGGAAACACCTTTCCTGATTGCACTTTGGGAGATTCTATGATCCCGATGTCTAAAGTGTCAATCAGTAACGCGAAGATCGAAGGCATATTGATCGATTTTTACGCGATTTCCATCAGCCGCGATGCCCGAGATCATGATCGTATAAGTGCCGCTGCGCAATATAGCTCCAGGTATCATCAGCGAGAGCCTCTGGCCGCCGCTTCCATCGTCGCTGGGGGCAAATGAGGCGCCCGTCCAGACCATCTTTCCTTGCGGATCGTTGAGGTCGACGCCATAGGTCGTGTAAGCGCCCGTGCTGGTTTGTTCGGGAAGATCGATCGGCAGCACGACTCCGTGTCTGCGGTCGGCATCAATAATCATGTGAGCCGCGCCGCGAGTGGCTCCATGCAGCGGTGTCCAGGGAAGAAGTCGCGGCTGATCGGCAGCTGCTCGCAGCCTCGGATAAGTCACCAGATTCTGGTAGCCGATGACCATCAGCAGTGTAGCGAAGACAGGCGCGGCAAAGGCCGGTTGAAGCCAAGTGAACCGCCACCCGCGCTTCACATTTGACTGGCTCGACCGAAATGGCGCTGGGGCCGGTGTGGCGCGCGTCAGATCCGGCAACTGGGCCTTTGCCTCCGTCACAAATGCAACTCCGGCTCGAAGATCAAGAGCGCAATCCGGGCACACAAATAGGTGCTCTTCAAAGGCATCTCGATCTTCAGGCGTCAGTTCATTCAGAAGATAACGCTCCGCGGCCATCTGTTGCATTGCTTCGTTATGTTCCATCATCGTTTTCACCAATGTTGTCCAACATCCAGTAGTGGCTTTGACTGGCAAATCGTTACACAATTTTCATATATTCGCGCCCAGCATGATTTGACTGCCCATGCGCTTCACGTACTCGTTCTTGAATTCCTGCTTGGCCCGATGCAGCAAAACCCGCAGATAGTCGCGATCCACGCCAAATTCCCGGCAGACCTCGTCGCGGTCGCGTTCGTCAAGAAAAACAGCCTTCAGCAAGGAGCGGTCTCGCGGCTCCAGGTTGAGTAGAATCTCCCGGACTTTTTCCTTAATCTGACGTGCTGCCGCGATCTCCAGAGCGCTGGCACCCTTATCGTGCAACTCTGGCTGCCCTTCGGCATCCAGCGACTCGCTGCCGCTGCTGGAACGGTAATGCTCACTGAGCACGTGATTGCAAACTACATTGACAAATGCCCCGAGCCTCTCCGGCTGGCGCAGGCCGCCGTCTTTGCGCAACACCGAAAAAACCCGCGCGAAAGTCTCCTGACAAACATCTTCGATAGCATGAGGAGAACTCAGCCGGGAGCGCAGTTTCAGCCGTAGAAGTTGAGAAAAATAATCGACAAAGTGTTGCTGCGTCTGGGGGTTGCCCGCACAGAGGTTACTGACGTAATTTGCGTCGAAAGAGGAAAACTCCAAATTAGACTCCACCCTGCCGAATGGAGCTAAGTATAACATTGCGGAGGGTTCACATCGATCAATTTCCGCCCCGACAGGCGGGAATTTGCCCCTCGCACTGACGCCACAACTCGAAAGTGGGCTTAAAGCAGCAATAGCCATGCCAGCAAAGGCAACGACACGACCAGCCACGGTGTTTTCTTGGTGAGATCAACCATTGTCATATTCTGTCGCCTCGCATTTACACTCCACGGATCACTTCATCCAAAATAAGATTCGGAAAAAATAGGCGCGTGGAGAAGATTTTGCCCTCTATGTGTTCCCTTTTTCAGCAAACACGCCGCGACCGAAAGCGCCAGCCATTGAATAAGAAATCCTACCGGGCTGTTGCTTAACCAAAACGCAGGAGGCAACGAAGTGAAGAGCGTCATACTTTTGAGTGTGATCATTTTGAATCCGCTCCATTCTCTAGTGGCCGCAGACGGAACCCGCTTTGTGAAACGGACTCCGTCTGCTTCTGGGGAGGGCCAGTCAATGCCATTAGCTGGTGAACGGCTGGCAAGCCAGCCAGGGTAAAGATCAAATTGACGGCCAGAGTATCACTTGAAAATGAACTCAAATCGTGTCGGGAAGCCATCGCCGTAACCTCAGGGTTTGTGAAACCAGTTCAATCTTGTGAGCAAACAAGGCGCAACCGGCGCTTCGATTTGCACGGAATACATTTGATTGCGCAATGCGTGATGGGTCATACAGGTCGCGCCGCACAGTAACTCTTAATCGCCGTACAATGTATAGTGCGTGGTCATATGAAATCGTTTCAGCTTGAAGCAAATTTTTTGCGCATATGCCTACTATTTCGAAATCCCCGCCTGAATGCGTCCGAATTGAATTAGGCAAAGAAAAGGCAACTTCATTATCCGGCGCTTTCCTAGTCGAAGACCCGCAATGTAAATTGAAAGAGAGTCTATGCCGAGGCGGCGGCGCTATTGATAGAAGCGAAGCAAACCAATCAACCACAAGCGATGGGAAAGCAGTGGTATTTTGTCGCGCTGGTGACGGCGGCGATTGCCATCAGCTACTTTGACCGGCAGACGCTGCCTGTGGCGATTTCGGCGATCGAGCGCACGATCCCGCTGAGCCATCAGCAGTTTTCGTGGCTGCAGTTTGCGTTTCTGATTCCCTACGCGCTGATGTATGCGGGCGGGGGCCGTCTTCTGGATTTGCTGGGGACGCGCCGCGGATTCACGCTGATTATGCTGTGGTGGTCGGCTGCCTGCGCTCTGCAAGGCCTCGCCATGAACTTCGGCTTTCTGCTTGCGGGCCTCTGCCTGCTGGGGATGGGCGAGGGCGGAGGCTTTCCCGCGGCAACCAGGGTTGTGGCGGAGTGGATTCCGCTGGAGAAGCGTTCGACGGCGATGGGGATTATCAACGCTGGAACGGCAGTGGGATCGGTGCTGGCTCCGCCGCTGATTGGCGTGGTGCTACTGGTGAGCGGATGGCGGATGGTCTTCTTTGCCGCCGGGGCAACGGGGCTGGCCTGGGTGGTGTGGTGGTTTGCGTCGTACCGCGACGGCAGCGGCGACAACACGGCTGCGCCGCAAAGTGCGCCGGAGTTCTCATTGCTGGAACTGCTTGGCGTTCGCAAGGTTCAGGTGCTGGTCTTCGCCAAGTTTATGAGTGACTCGGCGTGGTACTTTTATCTCTTCTGGCTGCCGAAGTATCTGTATGATGTGCGCGGCTTCGACGTGAAGCAGGTGAGCTACTACGCGTGGATTCCCTACGCGGCCTCCGGTGCGGGCAGCTTTCTTGGTGGCTGGCTGTCGAGTTCGCTGCTGAACCGGGGGCGGTCGTTGGATTTCTCAAGAAAGTTTGTGCTTGGCCTGAGCGCGTTGTTGATGCCGGTGGTGATGCTGGTGCCGCACGTGCCGGTGGGCTGGGCGTTGGCGCTCTTCAGCGTTGCATTCTTCTGCCAGCAGTCCTGGTCTGGCTTGATTATGACTCTGCCTGCGGACCTCTTTCCACTTTCCACGGTGGGCACGGTCTCGGGGATGGTGGGATTTGGCGGCGCGATTGGCGGCGCGATCTTCGGCGTGGTCGCAGGATTTATGCTGAGTCATGGGTTTGGATATGGGACGCTATTTTTTGTAGTAGGGAGTTTTCACATTATCGGGTTTCTTGCCATTCTGCTGCTGGGGGGCAAGTTTCAGCCTTACAAAATGTTTCTGAAAGCGAGCCAAGCATGAAGATTACTGAAGTACGCACACGCGTCGTTCAATGGGAGGGCAAGACCACTCCGCTGCCTCCACACTTTTGCACCAATCCTATGGACCTGGTGATGTTTCGCGAAGCATCGATGGGAAATTTCGCGTTTCACGGATGGGTGCTGGTGGAGATATTCACGGATAACGGCCTGGTTGGGCTGGGCGACGCGGCATTGTCGCCGCTGGTGACCAAGGCCTGCATCGACACCTACCTGAAGCCGCTGCTGATTGGGGCGGACCCGTGGGATATTGAATTTCTGTGGCAGCAGATGTACCGGCGGACGATGGCCTTCGGACGCAAGGGCGTTGGCATGACGGCGATCAGCGCGGTCGATATTGCGCTCTGGGATATTCTGGGAAAATCCGCCAAGCAGCCCGTCTATCGATTGTTGGGAGGACGCACGAAGAAGCGCATTCCGGTGTATGCCAGCCGCCTTTACAGTATGCCGCTGGATGAACTGCGCGTGGAGGCGCAGCGCTACAAGGACGAAGGCTACAAGGCAATGAAGCTGCGTTTTGGCTGGGGTCCGGTGGATGGCGCGGAGGGAATGCAGCGCAATATCGAGTTGGTGCGCGCGGTTCGCGAGGTAGTGGGCGACGGCGTCGATGTGATGGCGGACGCGTACATGGGCTGGACGCTCGACTATGCCAAGCGGATGCTGCCGCTGCTGGAGCCCTTCAATCTACGCTGGCTGGAAGAGCCAGTGATTCCCGACGACGCGCGCGGCTACAAGGAGCTGAAGGCTTATGGCCGTGTGCCGATTGCCGGCGGCGAGCACGAGTTCACGGTCTTTGGATTCCGCGACCTGCTGGAGGCGAATGCGCTGGACTACATTCAATTCGACACCAACCGCGTGGGAGGAATCAGCCAGGCGCGCAAGATTACCGCAATGGCCGAGGCGTATCAGGTTCCGGTGATTCCGCACGCGGGGCAGATGCATAACTATCACGTCGTCATGGCCAGCCTGAATTCGCCGATGGCGGAGTTCTTTCCCAAGGTCGATGTCGAAGTTGGGAACGAGTTGTTCTGGTATATCTTTGACGGCGAGCCAATCCCCGTGGATGGATACATCGATCTCGATGAGAATACTCCGGGGCTTGGCCTGACGGTCAATGAAGAATCGCTCAAGCGCTTCAAGATTATCGAATGAGGGATGCAGAAGCCATGATTCATCTGGTTCAAATTGGCAACGGCGCGTCGCGCAGGGTCGCTCTCGTGGAGGAGCCGCGCCTTCGGTGCCTCACGGAAGTCGAGAGTGTGTATGAGCTGGTCAAGCGCTGCCTGAAGAGCGGCGGCAAGCTGAGCGAGTTGGCGCTGGCGCTGGCTCATGAGGAGGTACTGGAGTACGACGCGATCTACGCAGGCAACTCGGAGTGGAAACTGCTATCGCCGATCGATGTGCCGGGAGAGCCTTCGCGTTTGCTGGTCACGGGAACCGGGCTGACTCATTTAGGAAGCGCAAAAGATCGGCAGGCCATGCACGCCGCCAAGCAAGCCGAGGCTATGCCGGTGACGGACAGTATGCGGATGTTTCAGTGGGGTGTCGAGCGTGGGCGTCCAGCGCAGGGCGAGATTGGAATTGCGCCGGAGTGGTTCTACAAGGGCAATGGCTTTATTGTGCGCAGGCCGTTTGAGCCGCTGTCGATCCCGGCGCATGGGGAAGATGGAGGCGAGGAGGCCGAGGTCGCCGGCATCTACATCATTGACGCGCACGGCGCTCCATGCCGCATCGGCATGGCTGCCGGCAATGAATTCTCTGATCACCAATTCGAGAAGCGCAACTATCTCAACCTTGCCGGATCGAAGTTGCGCGTGTGCAGCGTTGGACCGGAACTGGTGATCGACGCGGAGTTTCAGGCAGTGGCGGGAGAGGCGCGCATACAGCGCGGCGCGGAGACGGTCTGGCGGAAGGCGGTGGAGACCGGCGAAGCGAATATGTGTCATAGCCTCGCAAATATCGAGCATCATCACTTCAAGTTTGCCGGCCATCGCCAGCCCGGAGACGTGCATATTCATTTCTTCGGCGCTCACTCGCTCAGCTTTGGCGACGGCATTCAGTTGCGCGATGGAGATTGGATGGAGGTGCGCTTTGAAGGCTTCGGACGCGCGCTGCGCAATCCTGTCAGCGCGGAAAACAAAGCTGCGGATCGATTGATAACGGTGCGTTCGCTGGCATGATCGCCAGCGAAGAGGAGAAATAATTTCATGAATAAGAAGGTGGCGATACTCGGGTTGGGCACAATGGGTTCCGGCATGGCGGCGAATCTGCTGAAGGCGGGATTTTCGCTGACAGTCTATAACCGCACCGCGGCAAAGGCGCAGGCGCTGGTGAGTGAGGGCGCGATGCTGGCGGCAACACCGACTGCGGCGGCCAAAGGCGCGGGGTTCGTGATCGGAATGCTGGCCGATGATACAGCATCGCGTGAGATATGGACGGGGAAGAACGGCGCGCTCGAAGGCGCGGAATCGGGCGCGATTCTGATTGAATCGAGTACCGTGAGTCCGGCGTGGATCGCGGAGCTTGCGCAACTTGCGGCGCGGCATGGAACGGAGTTTTTGGATGCTCCGGTTACGGGCAGCCGCACGCAGGCCGCGACCGGCAAGCTGACCTTTCTTGTGGGCGGAAATGAACGGGCGTTCAGCGCCGCCACGCCGGTGCTGAAGGCGATGAGCAGCGAGATTGTTCATCTGGGGCCGGTGGGCAGCGGAGCAAAGATGAAGTTGATCAATAATTTTCTTTGCGGGGTTCAGGTAGCGTCGTTGGCGGAGGGGCTGGCCTGGATTGAGCGCAGCGGGCTGGATCGCGCGAAGGCTCTTACCATCTTGAAGTCGGGCGCGCCGGGAAGTCCGCTGCTGGGAGCGATCTCGGAGCGGATGGTGAATCACAACTACGCGGTGAATTTTCTGCTCAAGCTGATGACGAAAGATCTGAAGTACGCGCACGCTGAAGCGGCGCTTTGCAATGTTGATTTGAAGACCGCGGAGACGGCGCGGGAGCTTTTTGAAAATGCGGTGGCCAAAGGCTTCGGCGATGAGGATATGGCGTCGGTGATCGAGCCTCTTCGCGCAAAGTAGATGCTTCAACAAGGAGAGATGATGGCAGTCGAGAAGGTATTGATTGGCGGCGAATGGCGCAACGCGAGGGCAGTTTCAATCTTTCGCACGATGAATCCCGCAACCGGCGAAGTGCTTGACGGTGAGTATCCGGTAAGCGCATGGCAGGATTGCGATGATGCGCTGGAGGCCGCCGCCGCTGTGGCCAGGGAGTTGCGGAGCGTGAGCGCGGAGAAGCTCGCGGAGTTCCTCGATCTGTTTGCGAAGAAGATCGAGGAGAACGCAGCCGCGATCGTGAGCATGGCCAATGCGGAGACCGGGCTGGCCGCCGTGCCGCGGCTCAGAGATGTGGAACTGCCGCGGACCACGACGCAGTTGCGACAGGGAGCGGCTGCCGCGCGCGAGGGATCGTGGACCAACGCGGTGATCGACACCAAAGCGAATATCCGCTCCCACTACGCGCCCATCGGTCCGGTGGTGATCTTCGGACCTAATAACTTTCCCTTCGCATTCAATGGCATCTCCGGCGGCGACTTGACAGCGGCAATCGCAACGGGAAACCCGGTGATCGCCAAGGCCAATCCTCTCCACGCGGGTACCAGCAAGCTGCTGGCGGAATGCGCGGTTGCGGCCTCCGCCGAGGTTGGGCTGCCGCCTGCGACGCTGCAAATGATCTATCGCACCGGCAAGGAGGATGGCCTGCGGCTGGTGAGCGATCCGCGCGTTGGCGCAGTGAGCTTTACCGGCAGCCGTGCCGCCGGGATGCGTTTGAAGGCCGCGGCAGAGGCGGCGGGCAAGCCGGTTTACCTTGAGATGTCGAGCCTCAATCCCGTCATTCTGCTGCCGGGTGCGCTGGCGGAGCGCGGAGAGCAGCTCGCGACGGAATTGGCGGATAGCTGTCTGGCCGGAAGCGGCCAATTCTGCACCAGCCCGAATCTGATTCTCATGATCGCGAGCGAGGCTACCGAGCGGCTGATTACTAAGCTTGCTGCGATCCTCGATGAGCGCGCGCCGGCTCCGTTACTTTCCTCCGGCGGACTGAAGAGCCTGGATGAAAACGTCCACGTGCTGATCCACTCAGGAGCCACTTTGGTGACGGGCGCAGCGCGGGCGGATGGCGCGGGCTGCCGGTACAAGAACACTCTGTTGCGCGCAACAGCCGCGCAGTTCCTGGCTGAACCGGAGAGTCTGCAGATTGAAGCCTTCGGCAATTCAACAATGGTGGTAACGGCTCTGGACATTGCTCAGTTGCGGCAGGTGATCGCGGCGCTCGAAGGAAATCTGACCGGCTGCATCTACTCCAGCACGGCGGGCGCGGATGATGCCATCTACACGGATGTTGCCGCTGATCTGCGATTCAAAGTTGGGCGGCTGTTGAATGACAAGATGCCGACGGGAGTGGCGCTAAGTCCGGCGATGAATCACGGCGGACCGTATCCCGCGACCGGGCATCCTGGCTTTACGGCGGTCGGAATTCCGGCCTCGCTGATGCGCTTTGCCGTCTTGCATTGCTATGACAATGTGCGCTATGATCGACTCCCCGCCGTACTCCGGGAGACCCCGCCTAACCCTGCAATATGGCGCCGGATCGACGGCAATTGGATACGTGGCTAAGAAATCGCAAGTTACCCGAGCATCGCCTTGCAGTAAATACCCTGAGGAGGAATCTATGAGTCAGGAAAACCCTATCTCCCGAAGAGAGCTTCTTCGCGCCGCCACGGCTGGCGCGGTTGCGGCTGGCGCATCGGCTGTACTCCAACCCATGAATGTCTTTGCCAAGAGCAAGCAGGCGAAGGCTCTGCCGACGCGGCCTCTCGGCCTGACTGGAGTCAGCGTTTTCCCCTTTGGCCTCGGCGGGCAGGGATTGCTGGAGATTCCCGGCCATGACGATGAGGCTGTCGCGATCATCAATCGCGCCATCGATCTTGGGATGAATTACCTTGACACAGCCTGGTGGTATGGCAACGGTTCCAGCGAAACCTACTACGGCGAGGCGCTGGGGGCGCGCCGCAACAGCATCTATCTGGCGACAAAGTCCGACCAGCGCACATATGACGGCGCCATGCGCCAGTTGGATGAATCGCTGAAACGTCTCAAAACCGACCATCTCAATTGCTGGCAGATGCACAATGTCCGCACCAGCCAAGATGTTGAGAAAATCTTCGCGCCTGATGGCGCGTTGAAGGCCTTCCAGAAGGCGCGCGACGAAAAGATTACCCGCTTTATCGGCATCACCGGACATCGCAACCCATTTGTGTTGAAGGATGCGATTGGACGGTTTAACTTCGACACCATTCTGATGGCTTTGAATGCGGCTGACGTACACCTGAACGGGGCCGACAATGAAACTTCGTTTATCAAGAACCTTTTGCCCGCCGCCGTCGAGAAGAAATTGGGCATCATCGGCATGAAGGTTCCTGCGCTGGGCAATATCTTCAAGCCGGATGGCATTGCAACCATGGATCAGGCGATGGGATACGTGCTCTCGCTTCCTGTGAGCGCCTTGATTGTGGGCGTCAAGACCATCCCCCAACTGGAGGAAAACGTGCGCATCGCCCGCGACTTCAAGCCCTTCACTCCCGCAGAAATGGCTAAACTGGAAGACCTCACCAAGCCTTACTTCGAGGACGCAACTTTCTTCAAGCGCCAGAGAGGTTATTGACATTATCTGCGGAGCATTTCGCGCCGGTAATTCCGCATATGCGCCGCAAAAAGGGTCACTGTGCAGGCGATCCAGTAACTGACGCTTATGGCTCAGATTGTAAACCGCTCCCGTCTTGCACCGTAGCACAGTTAACTAAATAATTACTGGCAAGGTTTTGAAAATATAGGAGGGGGGGTAGGGGGTGGGTACCCTTCTCCTCGTTGTGAACTGACTCTCCAAGAGGAAAGCCCGATTTCAGTGTAGCAGGATGCTGGAAATAATATGCAAAGGATTGGCCGTCCAGGCGGACGCGCTTCGCGCATGGGTTCGTGGTTCGACAGCGGACAATTGTCAGTGAACAGTGGTCAGAAAAACGCGGGTTGAGGCTCGTGGTTCCCACTCATCCACGATAAAACTGTGGATGTATGGGGCACAGCGCTTCTTGGTTATTTTATGACAGTGGCCACCCGCCAAAATGCATCGAAATCACTTCTTATGAATATCGGAAAAATGGAATGGCTTCCCACCATCACAAATCATTGGAGATAAATCTTCGCCTCCAATTCGTGGTATTGCCATCCGAAGATAGACTGCTTCCAAAGTCGCGGTAACATCCATGCAACTCTTTCCCTCGTCTATCTCTAACATTCGATATAATCTAGGAAGTGCCGAATGAGCACGTGGTCCAGTATCACTAATTACGCTTATTGTAACAAGACGCGCATAAGAGAATCTCCTGTCAAGCAATCTGAGCAATTCCCCAACCCATTCACTGACTGTTTTATCATCAACCAGATTCAGATCAATTTGCGAAGCGAGAACCTCTAAATTTCTGGCCGCACTATCTTCATCATTTGAACCATCTTTTGCCGCCGAGATTCGCGAAAGCGCGACCGAAAATTCCCTGACAAGGCGGTTTTGGGCTTCAGGATTCCGGCGCTGATTCCCACCTTGAATAGACTCATACGATTTATCTACGGAAGAAGACGACGTTTGTGATTCGCATTCAATCGCTGCCGCAGCAACTGCAATGATCAAGCATCCGATAAACACTTGTTGATGCATACTCTTCCTCCGTAGGATTATCTACCTCGACCTAGGCAGGTGGCCCTCGATTTTACCCTCTTCGATGATAAGGCAGGATAGAAAGCTGTGCTCCATTCATCGACAGCTTTATTGCGACGAGTGGGCGGCGGGCCAGTGATCACGGCCAGATTCGAAGCCTTTGGAAAAACACGTACTTTCGAGTTTCGTGGTTCCCACTTATCCACGATAAAACTGTGGATGAATGGGGCACACGGCCGGACCATTAGTTCTTCTCCTCCACATATTATGCAAGGGGCGCTGAAATTCAACTTATAAGTGGCGCTCAGGGCATCTTAATTGAAGAACGACAGAGCGCTTCTGAGATGCTTGAGCTTGCCAGCGGTCTCGGCAACATCTTGCATGTGTTGGAGGCCGGAGGACGCAAAGGCGCTCAGAACTCCGACGAGTAATCCTAACGCCGAAGCCAGCAGAACAAGAATGACGCGCTTGGGGAAAGATCGCTTATCTGGAGGAACGGCTGGATCGACGACCTGAACTAGCGAACCTTGCTTTGCTTCATCGAGCTTGGCCATCTCGAATTGTCTCAAAAGAACCTCGAAGATTGCCTCGCAGTACTTGACATCGCGCAGTTTGCGGATGTAATCGAGACCGGCTTCAGTGATCTTACCTTTGGGCACAATAATATCGCCGTTCGCATTGTCTTCCGAACCGCCCAGCTTGACCAACTGAGCGCGCAAGCTCTCCAATTCTCGCCGCGCCTGCACTAACTTCGCATTTTCCCCTGTTGCGTACGTCTCCATTCCCTGAATCTGCACTTCTCTCGCTGTAATCTGCGCACGAAGCGCGGCGCCGGACTCGATCAATGCGCGCGCTTGGCTGTCTAACTGGATCACTCCCGAAGTCTGCTCTGTTTGTTGGAGGGCTTGCTCGGCATTTGTCAGGTTGTTCCTGGCGTGCTCGAGTTCCTGCTCGAAGAAGAATCTGCGCTGGGAGGCCTCTGTGATGGCGAGATGCTGCGAGAGATTCCGAAACTGGTCAATATAGCCGTTGGCAAGATCGGCGGCGCGGCGCGGATCGTGATCCCAAACGGAGATGTGAATCAGGCCGTCCTTACCATTGCCGCTCACTTCAGTATGTCTTTCAAACGCCTTGCGCGCATCGGATTCATAGCGCTTGTGGTACTCCTGCATAAGCCCAAAGCGTTGTACCATGGCGCTCTCCACCGTGCGACTTTTGAGCATCGAAACATACAGCTCGTTGGGGCTTCTGAAGCCGAAGCTCCCCCCGGCCAACGCGGCCATACCGCTCATGGCGCCCAGTTGTGATGCCAGCGCGGCGCTTGCCGAAGAATTCTGCTGCGGTGGCAGCATGGTGATTGTGGCCGTGAAGCGCTGGGGGAGAATGAATGAAGCAAGTATCGCTATGATTACGAATCCCGCGGTGACCAGCAGGACCATGCGTTTGTTCTCGGCAACCACAATCAGCATATCTAGCAGAGCAATTTCGTCGCTCGGCTTTGGAGCGAACCCAGAGGATTCCAGCATGGAGAGAGAACCGACCGGCTCAATTAGTTCGCGAGGCGATGTAGTAGTCGTCATGAGCACCTGCCAGATTTGAAACCGGAACGTTTGCCGTTATTGAATTACGCTTAACGCTGCCGCTCCCAACGCAAGTTGCGAGAACATTTGCGACCAGTCGAGTACGCCGCGCAACGCGGACGGCTTGAAGGTCTTTTCCGGAACAACAATTGTGTCGCCAGGATTGATGCGCAAACTGCCAAACTCATTTTCTCCCCAGAGTGTCTTTTTCCTGTCGCGGCTCACTACTTCGCCATCGGCGCGAATGATGAACTCACGGCCCCGATCGGCATCCTTGCTGGGTCCGCCGGCGAGTCGCAGATAAGTACTGGCCCTTCTAGGATGCTCATACAAAAATGAATTCTGATCCAACACTGCGCCGACTACATTCACACTGGAGGGGATCGGCGGAACAGCGAAGCGGTCCCCATCTTCCAATGGAATTTCAGGGAGATTTGCCGAGCCGCTATCGTCCGGTTTGATCTCTAGCACGATGCGGCCGGTAGCGCGAATCTGTCTCAGGTTTGCTAGCAGCTCGCGCTCGCTGGACTGCGCTGCCACACCACTGGCCGCATCCTGCGCGGAGCTTGCTAAAGAAGATGCGAAGGACAGGTTGCCCCGCGCCATCCGCGCGCTGAGGCTCTGTACGTATTCGTCGATTCGAGTCTGTTGCACAGCACGCGTTGATTTGCGGGTAAATTCCGAGCCGTAGAGATATGCATTGGGCGTGAGTCCGCCGGCACGCTCGACAAGATGACGCAGCGTTTCTCCGGGCAGTGCCGTATACGCACCGGCGTGGGCAAACTCGCCGTCGAGGATTACCGTCTTGGTCTGGTGCGCGATAGGAACTTGTATATTCGCCTCCGAGAAGATTGAGACCACGTCTCCCGGATTCAGCGTTAGATCCTGAGAAGTGTCATGGCGCAATACGACTGCGCCCAGGTCAAATGGGATGAGTATGGTCTTCAGTGTCTGCGTGTCCAGACGCTCGATGACGGCATAGTCCCAATCGATCTCCGGAGCCGGCGTGCTGAATTCAGGCATATGCTCCAAGCCTGCCTTCCGGGAATCGAATGTCGCCTGCGCAGAAGCCAATGAAGCGCTCCGCGCTCGCTGTTCAGCATTCAGATTCTCGCTCCGGCGCAATGGAGGCACGTTCTGCTGCACTCCGGTCTGATTCTGTTGTAGCCCCTCTTGCTCCGGTATAACGATCCCCTCTTGTTCCTGAATGTTGATCCCCTCTTGTTCAGCAATACCTATTGCTTCTTGTTCCGGAACATTGATACTCTCCTGGCTGGGAGATCGAATATTGATGGCATTGTTTCCGGAAGGCTGGCGCATACGGTCGTAGTTCGGCGTAGCCGCAAATTCCTGCGCGGGCAATCCAAGCTGCGCCAGCTTCCACCAATAGTCCCTTGTGATCAGCGCCTCCTTTTCAGGAATAAGATCGCTGATGCGCATACCTGGGCGCCACGCAAATCGACCCGGATTGGCTGTGTTGCCTTTTAGAAAAACCGTTTCCCGATAAATAGGAACGATGGAATAGACGCGAATCAGGTCGCCGTCGGTCAGCGGAGTTGCCATGCCGTTCGGATCAAAGGCTACCTCCAAGACGTGCCGGTCGCGATGGTCCGCAGTGCGCTCGACCGAGACGCGCGACTCCGAGGCAACCGAGGAAACGCCACCGGCATTGGCGATCGCATCGCCGAGTGACTCATTCTGAAGCAATTCGTAAATCGCGGGATTCCGAACGCTGCCGGTAATAGCAACCTGGGGGCCTGCCGCCGGAATAAAAATAACATCTCCGGACTGAAGCGTTGCGTCTGAAGACGTATCCCCTCCGATGAGTAGGCGATATAAATCGAATTCAGTAACAACTGCGCTTCTGCGTCGTAACTGAATGTGACGCATCGAGCCTTGGACAGAAGGCCCGCCGCTGGCAAAGAGCGCATCGACCAGCGTACTGAGCGAACTAACCGTGTAGACGCCGGGGCGACGCGCCTGCCCGGACACATATATCTGAATAGCGCGAATCTGACCTACATCGACGGTCAGATCAAAATTATGATAGACGCGCCCGATTGCTGCGCGCATGTGCGGTTCAAGTTCCGAAAAGTGCAGGCCCCCCACATGCACCAAGCCTATCTGCGGAAGGAATATCTCACCTGAGCGGTCGACCCGCAGGTTACTCTGAAAATTTATCTGCCCCCAAACCCGGATACGCAGTTCGTCGCCTGGTCCAGCTATGAAATCCGGCGGGACCGGAGTAAGATCAAGCGGGGCAAAAGTGGAAGGCACGCGTTCGAAAAGACCCCTTCCGTAAATCGGCAGAACTTGATTGACAGTGGCGGCGATAAATCTTTGGAACTCGGTAAGGGGCTCTGGCGGAAGCGGCGCCCGTTGCGTTTGACCGTGCGAGTTAGGCTGCGACGCCAGTTGCTCAATATCCGAATAAATGACACTCTGCGATCCCGGTTCGCCTCTGTACTCGTCCTGCATCACTGAACGCATTTGCAATGGAGAAAGCGGGGTGGATTCTTGTTGAGTGAGAGACGAACACTCAGGTGTACTTGCCAGCAGAGGATCGGCACAGCTCTGTCCGTTCAAATCCTGCTGCTCCGTTCGCGAGCTGCCGGTTTGCGAAGACAACTGTGCGTAAGAAACTCCAGCAAGTAGTAACATCAAAATAAGTATCCATATCTTCCTTGCCGTACAAACTGTCGCTGTAGTTCGTGAGCGCATCCATATTGCAGTGGCGATTTCCATAGGCTCCTCGTACGCGCGAAACTCTGCGCGGCGGTTATCTAATTCGTGTTTAAGTCCGGCATGGATTACCTGTGGCAATATACTTTGCATTCTTACTCCGCGCATAACAGACAGCATAAATGTAACCTTCCAATACTTCCGACTGAATCATCATAGGCAGATATGGATTGAAATATCTACCATCTAACAATTGTTTGACAATACTATGACATTTAGCGGAAATGACTTTGATATTGTCTTTTTAGTCGTTAGTCTCTGGAGGTTAACTTTGATGGTCGATATGCGGTTTGCATCAACTCTCGAAGGTACCGCCATGGAACTGCCAACCGAGTGCAGTTATTGCAGAAGCGCCCACTGGATCGAAGGATTGGCATCTGATTGCATACTTGCGCCGACCCTCCTTCCTGCGCCAGCTATGCGCGGAATGAAGTTGAGCTCTTGGTCGCGGTCGCGTGTCAAGCGTCTCTTCGACTGTGTTTGCGTTATTCCACTCCTGCCCTTGCTAATTCCGATATGTCTTGCGATTACGTTGGCTGTGCGCCTCACTTCAACCGGACCGGCTTTTTTTCTACAAAGAAGAATGGGGCGTTACGGCCGGAGCTTTATTATCGTGAAGTTCCGAACTATCGTTCACTCGACAGACATCGTACACCAACTCGTCACTACAGAAAGCAATCAGCGTTTTACGCCGATAGGTTTATTTCTGCGGCGATGGAAGCTCGATGAACTGCCCCAGTTAATGAATGTTCTTTGGGGCGATATGAGCCTTGTTGGTCCCAGGCCAAAGGTGCGTGAGCACCGGCTCTCGGTACTTCCGTGCCGGCCTGGAATCACAGGCGCCGCAACTATCGCTTTTGCCGGAGAAGAAACTGTGCTCGATCGAATATCGCAGCCTGATTTGGACTCGTGGTATCAAAGTGTGATTCTTCCCGCAAAGCGCCGTCTTGACTCGGAGTACATGGCTCGCGCTACATTCTTTTCCGATTTCAAGCTGATTGTGAAGAGCGTTCTCCGACGCTGGGACAATTCCGCAATTGAACAACTGCTCCCAGCGGCTGGGCTGGAGGATGAAGATAGAGTGTTTAAAACCAACGCAGGCGTTTCTAAGTGCGACGCAAGCGCGGAACAAACTACCGCTCTGACCACCGACTAGGGCATTACTTGCGCGATCAAGGTGCGAGATGAGAATGAAGCTGGCGATTTTAGGCACTCGAGGTATTCCTGCTCAATACGGAGGCTTCGAGACGGTTGCGGAAAAGCTGGCAACTCATCTTGTTGCACGCGGCGTAAGCGTCACCGTATTCTGTCCGGCCAATTTACCTAAACCTGACTCAACTTATCAAAGAATAACTTTGAAGTATGTCAAGTCTCCGCGACTGGGAAGTTTTTCTGAAACAATTTGGGATGTGCTGTGTTTATGGAAGGCGCGCCTCGGCTACGATGTAGTGTATATGCTTGGTGTCGGCGCAGGATTTGCCGCTTGGATGCCTCGTCTATATGGCGCCGCGGTCTTGGTCAATTCTGACGGGCTGGAATGGAAGCGCAGGAAATGGAGTTGGGCGCAACGGGCCTATCTTGCATTCGCAGAGGCCATGAGCGTTCTGTTCGCCACAAGGATTATCGCGGATGCTAGCGCAATTGCCGAATACTTGTGCAAACGGTATCCGAAATTGAGAAAGGTATCTACAATAGGTTATGGTGCGGATATTCCATCAATCCAGCCAACTTATGAGTTACTCAACAATTGGAATCTTGAACCAGGTAGCTACTACCTTGTTGTCTGCCGTTTAGAACCGGAAAACCATGTACTTGAAATTGTGGAGGGATTTGAGTTATCTAAGTCCACACGTCAACTTGCGATTCTTGGAGATATTGATAATCATAACTGGTATACAAGATTGCTCCATAGTCACAGAAGCGACCGAATCCGGTTTTTAGGAACTGTTTACGATCAAGATAAGTTGACCACGCTGCGTATTTCTGCTTGTGCCTATCTGCACGGCCATAGTGTCGGCGGAACAAACCCTTCGTTACTTGAGGCCATGGCTTGCTCAAATCTGGTTATTGCTCACGATAATCCCTTTAATCGCGAAGTGCTCGGCGATTGCGGTCTATATTGGTCGACTCGCGAGGAAGTAGCATCGAAAGTGGAAGCCGTTGATGAGTTGCGAGTCAATGCAGGCAACCGCAAAATGATGGCGCGGGAGATTATTCGCACTCGATACTCATGGGAGCGAATCTGCGACGCCTACCTTGAGGAACTTCACGAAGCTCGTCAATCTGGAGCCGCTGCTAGACCTGGAAAAGAGCTACACGAAAAATCAAACAAGCTCGCTGGCAGCCGCAGAAGCGCATAAGTATTACGCTCGGTGGCTCGTTTGCCGCGAAAGCACTTCGCGATAAACACAAAGAGTCTTTGTACCGATCTGGTTCCAATCATGGTGATGCCGAATATATTCGGTGGCCCGTGCCGCCACTTGCCGCCTTCCCGGCTCGTCTCGCAATGCGCGAGTCAGCACCCTGGCCAGTTCGTCTTTCGATCCATTTTCGAATACATATCCATTGATTCCATCGGTCACTATTTCGCGCATACCGGGCAAGTCTGACACGACGGCGGGACAGCCGCAACTCATCGCCATCAATAACACACCACTTTGATAAATGCGCCGATATGGTAGCACTGTGATGTCTGCCGCAGCGTAAAGGGATGTTACTTTGTCATCTGGAATATATCTGATGAGCAGGCGGCAGTGCGCCCTTACATTTAGTTGAGATATGAGGGCGTTGTAGTACGTGAAATCTGTTTTCCAAGGCCGACCCGCTATCATTAGTACAACCTCAGGAACCTCGCGAACTACCTGAGGCAATGCTTTGATCAAGATGTCCAAACCTTTGGAATGCTTGATTTGCCCAAAGAATATAACTACCTTAGCCGATAACTCAATTGCAAGATCGCGCCTCGCTGTTGACGCGGAAGGCATTTCTTGGATGCTATCCAGATAGTGGCCGTGGGCGATCATCGCGATTTTTGCAGGAAGCAGACCGACACTCTTTAACTCTTCCGCTGATATTTTGTTATGAGCGATAACTCGATCCGCGAGCCGATAGACCCTTCCTGCAAGCTGTGACCGTCTCGCTTCGCTGTCTGCAAGGGAATCAACATCATGCACGGTAATAACAACTTTTCTTTTGAACAATCGGGCTGTCGCAATCATGGTCAGGTCTGTGAAAAGGTGGTTAAAGAGATGAAAGTGGCAGATTGTCTCGCGGGAAGCAACGGCATAGCGAATTGATGCGAAGGTGCATCTGACAAAGCGCAATCCTCTCAGCCAGCGGTTTTCCTGTCCAAAGATACGCTGGTAAAAAGTGTGAAAGCCAAGGCCAGGAATGGCTGGGTTTAATGTCTCGTTGCCTGTATAAAGACTTACACGGCACCCCGCGGATAGCAGCCCACGACATAGTCCAAAGTCATAGTGGTGTACGCCTCCGTGCTCGCCAACTGGCTCAATGATCGCAACGGATATCTCTTGGTTTGTCTCATCGCGGCTGGCCTCGGCACTCATCACGCGCCAGGAATCGAATGTCCCGCGAAACATAGCCATAATTGCATCTATGCGTCCGCCGATCAGAAACGGAATAGAACGTCTGATCAGCATAACTGGAAAGCACAGCATCGCAGTGACCCACTGACATCCGCGGGCGTGAAGATGCACATTGAGCATTCTGTTCCGCATCACATGAAATGCGTAGAAAGGCAGCCGCGCGTTGTCGACAGACCAGAAATCAGATGACGCGCTGGAGCCATTCCGTATACTTCCCTGCACCCGATGTAGGATAAGAGAACGCGGTACATACCGGATACGGAAACCTTCCTCTGCTGCACGTAAACAGAACTCTGTGTCTTCCTCGTACATGAAGAAGCGAGGATCGAAACCGCCAAGTTTCATCGCAGCGAAACGCCGGACAAAAAGCGCGCAGCCGCTGGCGAAGGTGACATACCGCTCGGTCATTGCTAACGGGGACCGCGCATTGAGCCCGTAGCCGGGGGTAAAGGCACTGGCCCTCCGCCAATCGATCTCGCCGCCACCATACCACAGCGCCGAAGGATTATCGAGAAATACGATCCGCGGCGCCACGATTCCGATATCGGGCATGGACGCCATCGCATCTTGAAGATGTTGAATGGAGTCGGGCAGTACAAGCGCATCATTATTAAGCAGAAATAAATATTCGCAGCTAGAGTGCGAGAGCGCCCATTCAATCCCCAGATTGCAGCCGCGCCCAAATCCGATATTCGCGCTGGCACGAATTAGTTTTACATCACAGCAAAATTCCAGCGCAGTCTGCAATTCAGAATCGTTTGGAGTCGTATCCACGATCAACACCTCGACCGGAACAGTGGATGCGAGCAGCGATCTTACACACGCCGCTGTATCGGTTGATCCGCGATAATTTACGCTGATAACGCAGGTCTTTGAATCAGGCATTTATCCAGTGTCCTGTTGTCATGAGGATTCAGAGTAAACGCATATGCCGCAATGCCGTCAAGTAAAGTTACAAAAAACAGGGTCGCGCTGGCGTCCCACACGCACAGTCCAGTTTCCAGAGAATAAAAGGCGGAGAACAAGAGGAATGCCTTGCTGGCATCCAAAAGCGGACTGTGTAATAAGCCGGGTACTCTGCTGACGGCGAGCCACGCAATCCAATATTGAAATGCATACAAAAGCAGGCCGAGTATGCCGAAGGAAAACAGGATTCCGAAGATACCGATGTCGGAAGCGAAGAAGTATTCGCCCATCGCTGTCTCGCTCCCGCCTTGCCACTGATGACTTAATACTCCATTGCCAAAAAACGGATGCTCCTGGATATACGGAAGGGCGGCGAGAGTTTCAAATAGCCGTGCATTCGCCGAGGGATCTCCGGTTGCGGTGCCTGTAACTGCTACTGTAAACGCGCCGGAAAAGCCTGCGAAGCGCGCAGAAAGTTTTTCAGGAGCGATGACATAGATGACAGCGCCAAGCATAGCAGCAAGACTAACGAACTTTGCAATGGCAATTACAGTCCCGCCGAGACCACGCGCGCGGTAAACGCAGAAGATGAGTGTCGCTGCCGCACTGACTGCAAGTCCGCGGCCGCTGCCCCCCAGCGCTAGTAGAAACAGGATCGAGGCAGGAAGATAATACCGCCAGCGGCAACTTCGGATTCCTATAATTGCGTAGTAGAACACTCCAAAGATAAGAAAATATGGCTGGAATTTGAAGCCTGGTTCAGCGCCAGCCGTTGCGTGGGTGACTAGGCCTTTGCCATACGCAATAAAATCGGAAGGTTTGAGAAGGAGGCGTGCGCTCAGAAATAGAGTGAAGGTTCCCCAGGCCAGAAAGAGAAGCGTGGTTTCCAGGTCATGCAGAATGACCATTCCTCGACGTAGCATATTCGCCAGTAAAAGCAAGGCCGCAATCAGCACTAACTGCCGCTGGGCAAGAAACCCATAAACAATCGGCTGGCCGAAGACCTGCTGTGCTTGCCAAGTGGTTGGGATCAGGCCGACAACTATAAGCAGAAGTAGATATAACTCGATCCGAGTAATTCGCAGCCCTGTATGCATCTTCCAAAATGGATAAACGAGAAGTCCAATCAGGAAACAAACTATATACCATGCTTCCTGCACGTAGAGCATACCTGGGAAGAATTGAAACGTACGGAAGCCCATGACCAATGCCATGGCAATCAATCCGCGCAAGAGCAGACGCTTCGTGCCGATTTTGTGAGCACATGATTTATCGTTTATCACTTCTCGATCTCCTCCGGCTTGCCGTACCTACGCATGGTATAGTTGCCTAAATCAGACAGCGCAAACAACAGGACCGCGACGCATTTCACCCCAGCGCCAGGTCATGGTTGCAGTAGCAAACAGTCCCAGCACAATTGTAAGAATGCGAAATTGCGTGGTATGCAGATCATTGAATACTGCTGTACATATAATCATTGGCAATAAACAGAAGACAGGACGGAGACAGCATTCCGTGAGCAACTCCGCCTGGGAGACAATCGGTATTCTCAGCCATCTGAGCGTCAATAGCAAAACCCATATGATGCTGATGACAGCTCCGGCCATTGTCCCCCAGGCCACGCCGATTGCGCCAAGGGTCAGGGCGCCAATGATGCTAAACGTTAAATTGGCGACGCTTTCGGCCACTGCTCCTGAGATTCCATGGTGCTGCTGATTGGTGGCAACAAGCGCGGCAGACAGAGGCGCTCCGATCAGGCGAATGGCGTTTGCAATGACAAGTATTTTGAGAATCGGCAATGCCTGGACCGCATAGCTATCGCCAACCCAGTGCTTGAGAAGCGTGCCTCCGAACAAGAAGATGAGCAGCGTCATTGCTATATCGAAGAAGCTGCTCAGGCGAGTTATGTTGACAATCAGAGTCCGGATCTGCCGCCATTCTCCTCGTTCCTGAAGTACTACAATAGGAGCAAGCAAGGCAGCGGAGACAGCGTAGTTGACGCCTGTAAAAAAAGCTACCAGCACAACTGCAACCGAGTAAGCACCTACAGAAGGAAAATCGTAATGCCCAACAATAATCACATCTAGCCCGCTGACGAGACCCATGCAAAGCGACCAGATAGTGAGCGTGCTGCAATACAGGGCTAATTGCAATGCAACAGCACTTGAAATCCGTCTCAACACGATGCGCATCGATGGCGCCAGTCTCCGAGCAAAAACGTATTGCGCCAGACCGCCTGCGATATTACAAACGCCGATCAGTGTAGCCAGCACGGCCAAAGAGTGGGTGTATTCAACTGCAACAACAACGAGCAGCGCTCCAGCCAGACGCGATCCTCCGATGGCTAGGGCAGAAAGTTCGTTGCGGCACAGACCCGTCAGAACTCCGGTGAATGTGGACAGCGGAAGAAGCAGTGCTGTACTCAGCGCCAATATCCCCGTACCGGCGCGAAGTTCCCCAATGAGAGATGCGGGGGCGTGTTGAAAAAGATGCGGAAGAAACACCAGAACTGCGCCGATGACAAACAGCGAAAGCAACGCTCCTACAGCAAGAAGCATGAACGCCGTGCTGATCACATTGTCTCGCAACTCATCGTCGCAACGTTCTATAGCTTGCGCCAGATAGCGCGCAATCGCAGTCTGAAGGCCAAAGTCAAGATAGTTGGCATAGGCTGCAATATAGAGCATCAACGCCCATGCAGCAAAATGATCGTGATCCAGCGCGCGGGCAAGATAGTGAGGCAGCACGAGCGCCACAATTGCCGAGCCGCTTGCGCGCACCATGTTGGCCAATGCATTTTTAATTACGATAAAACGTAGCGAATTCAAAGCAGTGTCCTAAGCGATTGCTCGCCGCTAGGTTACTTTCTCGAACGGTTGAGATGAAGGTACGAACTAACCCGCCTCCGCTTCCTGCAAAAGTGCCGTGCGTTGCCTGTCAACCGGACCGAGCAAAACCAACATAAGCAAGGCTGCCAACACGGCAATTCCTGCAATTCCACCAAATACATTCGCATAGCCAAACTTCATGAGCATACTTCCGGTAAACAAAGCAGCCGCCGCGTTAGAAAGTGATCCGGCAATGTTCTGAACAGCCGAAGCCGTGCTGCGTTCCTCCTCTGGAAGTTGATTCATCAACAAGCTATAGATTCCGGGGCCGCTCATGAATTGGACACTCATGTAGCCAAGGTATGCAGCGATTGCTCCGGGTGCGCTTTGTGCGTGTGCGAGAATCAATAGCGCGGCGCCGGCGGCAAGCTGAGTGGTAATAATTCCGGGAACAGTTCCGAGTCTTCTAAACAAAAGTGGGGCTAGCAACACGGCTGCAAACTGCACGAGTTGCGATGCAGAGAATACCAAGCCTACATTTGTAAGTGAAATACGAAGCCTCTGCTGAAGAAATACGGCTGCGAAGGGAGTTATTGAACCTGTGACCATGCTCCAAAATACAAACGGCGGAAGAAATCGAAACAGGTATGGATGTATCAGCCGGATGTTCAGTCTCTCATTACATTGAGCACGACCAATGCGAAGCATGAGCAGGGGCGCAATTCCCAGCATCGCAACTCCGCACGCGAACAGCAAGATGAGTTGCAGGTCGTTCCCCATGTGATTAATTCCTGTCGCGCTCCTCAGCATTTTAGGAATGTGACCTGCAACAAGTCCGGCGAGTGTTCCTGATCCGATGCCGGTCGCGAACACAATGCTGAATCCGAAGTCGCGGTTCTCCTCGGTTGTTAGTCGCGCAAGAACCGGCGAAAAGCAGACAGGCCAGCAACTGAGAGCGATGCCGGCCAAAAACGCCAATCCCATCTGCATGGGGAGCGAAATCACAAGTGTCCTTGAGACGCAGAGAAGCGGTGCCGAAACAAATCCTGTAAGTAAAGCATTCCGCAAACCAATTCGCCTGACTAAAATACTCATCGGAATCGACCCGGCGAGGTTACCCAAAGTCAATGCGCCAGTCACCAGGCCGAGGATGGATTCTTTGTGGTAAAGATTTGCAAGAAACAGGTTGAAGAGAAAAAAGTAAAGTCCTATACCGAAATCCCACAAGAACGCCGCCGCAAAAAAGACCCAGAAGCTTGCGCTGAATCGCTTGCTGCTTAATAGCGCATTTGCAAGCGCCGGCAGCCACGGCCATCGGCCGCGCTGGGCCTTCGCCGCCGGAATGATAAGCGTCGTCACTATTCACCCTCCAATGCAAGCCGGCCGAGCCTTTCAATCGCCCAATCCAGGCTGTAATAGCGAAGCTCGAGTACGCCGGCATTGAGCACACGGTCGATCATCGCACTCTGGACCTTCATCGTTTCCGGCAAGCCGTATAGCCTTTGAAGCATGACGTACCTGGCTACTTCAGTTGAAAACGGAACTAACTCCTGGCGCTTCACTTCCCGCCGGTTCAAAAACACGATGTGATTGATACGCGAGATATGTGAGGTGGAGATATTTCGCAACGTTGAGGTTTTTAGTTCGATGGACGGTTTGCCTACGTCGCCTCGCTTGGTAATGGGTTTGCCTGATAGCTCCTGAAAAAACACCTGTGACGCGGGCCGAAAGCGGGCCTGATTACTATTGCCGACTACGAGACGATCGTGGCGGCTGTTTACAAGGTAACTCGCATCATCGGTAATATAGGTCCATCCCGCCTGCGCGCATGCATACGAGAGCGTTGACTTACCCGCACCGGAGTCACCGCATAACAGGACGCCGCATCCTTCCAAGTCCACACAGGCCGCATGAATGGGCGTGGTGTAGGAGGTGCAGATCATAACCAATGCAGCAGCTTCAAGAAAGAAATAGCGGCAATAGTCTTGTTGGGCAACCGCAGCTCTCGTCAGCCAGACTGAGGAGAAGCCCTGGGATAGGTCGGTGATGCTGAAGTTGTCGTTGTCCGCTACGCTTGATGCGATGTGTTGCTGGACCCGGTGGGTAGGCCGTGGGGGACACTCAGAAAACTGGCCATCATGCACACAGACCCTTAATCGGAACGGTGGCGTGTCGAATAACTTCATAAATCCATGCCAGCTCTCCGCCATGGCAATGAGTATCTCTTCCGAGTTAGTTTTGATTTCAAGGGGAAATCCAAGCGGATAAAACATCTCTTTGAACGGAAGATCGACTCGTGCAAAGGATGGATCTCCTAATACAATCGGCTCTGATCGTTCGCACGCAGCTCGTATCTGATCGATTGTCAGTAAAGAATCAGTGTTGTTTTCTTTGACATCAGTTACAGGCACGCGGATCACCTCCTTACAATCGGTACTTATTAAAATTGATATTTCAGCGCAAGTTGGATAATGCGCGGGTTGTTTGAAGTGCCACTAATAATTCCAAAGGAAGGCGAGTTGGACGAAACATTTGGATTGGAGTTGAACGTGCTGTCTGGGTTCGCGAAATTCGCGGTGTTAGCAAGGTTGAATAACTCGACTCTTATAAGGATGCTCTCTGACTTTAAGATCGGAATTGTCCGCTCACACGCTAAGTCGATATTGTGTTGCCCAGGGCCGCGCACCATGCCGACACTGCTGTTGCCAAAGTCTGTATCGCCAGGGTTAGTTCCATTAGTTGCTTCAGGGGCCGAGGTAAAGGCGGCGGTGTTCAGGTATACGCCTCGCACTCGCGTGTAGAGCGACCCCGACGTGGATGGATTCAACCCAGTCAGCTGAGCGCGATTCTCAAAGGGATAGTTGCCATATACCGAGCCAGCGGATTGATCGATGATGGTAATCGGGGTGCCGCTTTGCGCTACAAATATCCCTGATATCTTCCATGCGGCAAAGGAATGGCGCGCCAGTGCGGGCAGGTTAGGCGTTTGGGGCGTGCTATAAACTAGGGTGAGAACGCCTCGCTGTTTGCGATCAAAGTCTGTTGGTCCGTATGCCTGTCGCGGGTTTGTTTGGTCGTTAGTCAGCAACCACAATTCGTATACATCGCTTCCCGATGAACCGCTGGTCTGATTGAGATTCTTGGACCATGTATAGCTGCCGAGAAACTCAAATCCATAACCCATTCGTTTGGTCAAACTACTCTGTAGAGAGTTATAACTGGAGAGGTATCGAGTTACAGAGTTGAGTGATCCAGTCGAAACTCCAGCAAAGGGCAAACGCTGAACAACGTTGTTTGCTGAGTTAGTGGTTGCGCCGTTGACGGGATTAACCGGACTGGCAAGCAGCGCCTGATTGAACTCGACGCTTCCCGACTCGTGAAGGCCGCGGTCTCCCACATAGCCTACTTCCAGCAGGTAGTTGCGCGCGAACGCAATCTGCGTATTAAGGCTGTATTCTTCGACATAGGGATCAGTCACCTTTCGCGATACCGCGGAGATGCTCGGACCACCTCCCGGAATGCGCGGAGTGAAGATAGGATAGCTTGTTAAAGAAGGCAGCGGCGGATTGAATGGTTGTTGAAGAGTTGCCGCGCTGTTCGCTGCGCCGTAGGAGTAGCGCGAAGTCGAAAATGGCTCTTGAGTAATCAGGCTCTCTGCCATGCCAGCTGACAGCCGGTCAAAGTATATTCCGAATCCGCCTCGCAGTAACACCGTTGGACGATCTGTAAGTCGCAATGAAAATCCAATGCGAGGAGATAGGTCTTTGTAATTTGTCGGCCAAAGACCAGGTATGGGTGACTGGATAACTCCTTGAGGTATGGCTCCTTCATAGTTGGACGGAACGACGAAGCCGCTTAGTGTGCCTGTTAATGGCGCTGTTGGGCTGGCAATCGTCGGATCGAAGGTTACCATTCGCCCGTGGATGTCGGAAGGAACACCAAAGATCTCATAGCGCAAGCCTGCGTTCACCATAAGTCTGGGCATAACTCTGACATCGTCCTGGAAAAAACTTGCAAAATCGATATATCGCTCATCCTTCCGAAAAAGTCCGGAGCTTCCATCTGTCGTTGTAACATTGCTTAATCCAAGCGGACTTCCATTCTGCGCGGCGCTTTGACCGAGGAGAAAGTCGTCAAAGGTGCTGATGTCCAGCAGCCCACTGGTTGAGTAAGGCGCGTTTATTTCGACCTGATGTCGCTTTGCCTCTGCGCCCGCCTGCATCGTTTGTTTACCGCGGCTGAGCGAAACCGTGTCCTGCCAAATAAAGCTATTTGTTATCTGTGACTGTGAAGGCGTGCCGGCGTCACCGATTGTGAATAGTCCATCGATGGTAATGCCCGGAGCGGGGATTGTGTCTCCAGAACTTCCTGTCGGAGATTGCGTTCCAAGATCAGAAGCCAGGATCGGATGAGAGACAGTGGATACTCCGTCAAACCGCATATATCCGAAGCGCGCTATGTTTACCAGGTTGGAGTCGAAGACGTGCGTATCTGCAAGAACTAACATCGCATTATGGTCGAGTTCATTTGTGCCCCACCCCGGAACATTTGCCGCGTTGGGAGAAAATGGCTCAATGGTTGGAGCGCGAGAATAAAATAAACGTCCAGATAGCTCATTATCTCTGGAAGCCACCTGATCGATGTTAGCTGTGTATTGATCCTCGTTATAGGTGGCGGGAATTGCAAAGGTCGATTCTCCAAGAGGAAGCGCAGTAGGATCAGTAACAGGTAAGTCGATTTGCGGGCTGGGAATGGCGAAGTCACCATTTGTAAATTTGAAATTCAGCAACGCCAAGGCGACGGGGTTGATGTTTGACCCATTGCACGCCACCTGTATTCCCCCTGCAGTTGTTGCATAAGGGCAGAACTGCGCCCCCAGTGTGGCGGCGGATCGATTCGAGGTAAGCTGTGGCAGTACAGTCGTTACCTTATCGCCCACTCCGTTGCGCGAGCGAAGCCCTTGATAGGCCCCGAAGAAAAATGTCCGATCGCGACGTACTGGCCCGCCAACTGCCGCGCCGAACTGATTCTGCTTCAACTCGGGCCGTGGCTGGCCGTCAAACTTTGAAAAAAAATCATTCGCATTCAATATATTGTTGCGCAGAAACTCCCAGACGGTTCCGTGAAATTGATTGCTTCCGCTTCTGCTGATTACATCGATGTTCGCGCCGGTTCCTCTGCCGTAGGTTGCGTCATAATTACCGGTCTGCACCTTGAACTCCTGGATCGTATCTGGCGCGGGTACGGCTACACCCACCTCTTCACCCGCATTGGCGGCGGAGTTCTGGGAGAGATTGTTGGCGTCAACGCCGTTGAATTGAATATTATTTGCCGTCGTCTTATTTCCATTGGCTGTTACATCCTGCGTTCCCCGGCCAAGCTCCGTGGCGTCAGGTAGTCCGACTACCACTCCAGGAGAGAGCGCGAGAATTTGAGTGTAGTTGCGATTGGAAAGTGGAATCGTCTCGATGGTCTGCCCGTCCACTGCGCGGCCAAGAGCGGAACTTTCCGTCTGCGCTAACTCGACCGTTGGGTCCACTTGAACGCTTGTTGCTACCTTCGCGACGGAAAGATGAAACTCGATTGCACTGATCTCGCTGACTACAACGTTTACCGCGTTTGCTGTTTTCTGCTCGAAACCGGATGCATCGACCGTAACCGAATACACTCCCGGCGCAAGTAATGGCACTCTGAAATAGCCGGACTGAGAGGTAAGTGCCGACCTGATGGCCTTGTTCGAGTTATTGACGACTGACACTCTTGCGCTTGAAATAACCAAGCCGGATGAATCGTAGACTGTTCCGGTAATAGCGCCTGTGCCGGGTGCCTGACCCAAAGCTACCGCCAGCATGAGAAAAGCTATCACCGGCGCGTCTATAAATCGCTTGTAGTCACAAATCTTCATTTCGTCATCCTTATCGCGGAGATTCGTAAATACGATTCCAGCTTACAAACAAATGTGCGCAATGGTTGTCATAGGACTGTCTTTCCTTTGTCAATCCTGATGCTTCGTGATTACTTCTATCTGACCAGATCGAAAACTTGACTGTTTTTTATGCCAGGTGAGCATCCGCGTATGTAGGTAAAGGAAGACGGCAATGCTGATCATGGATTTAGAAAGTGAAGAATGTCTTCTTCGTCTTGCTTGCTAAGCGACGCTCGCACTCGCATATGAAGAACGATTGTCCGTGAGATATGAGGTGAGAAGCCCTCGGGAGGCGTGTGGCAGCGGCCGCAGTTCTGCGCGAATTTCCGTTCACCGTTGCTGGGATGCACAGCGCTCGCTTGCTCGCGTTTGTTTGCTTCGGCATTACTGGCCGCACTCGCCGGAGCGCGGCCAGTCTGCGTAAACAACGGCAATGTGGCAATTCCAAGCAGACCGAAAGCCACATATTTGCAAAGACTCTTCATTTACTCCTCCATGCCGGAAACAGGAAGCGATAGACAATGCCGGTTTCCCATATATTGCTATTGCTTGTTGAAGACAACTGACGTGTGTAACTCGTGTTAATCCTCACTTCTTGAGGTAAGTGGTAGTCCAGGCCAAAGTCGACTCGGCTTGTATTGACAGAGGGAAGCCCGTCAGATGAGTCGGGGCTTTTGCGGAATGCCTGCTGCCAGCGGAAGACCGGTTCCAGTCTTCCAGTCACAGATTCCGAACCGCCAAAGCGTGCGAGTCGATAATCGGCTTCCGTCCAGTATCCTTGCGAGTGTGTGCCGTGAGTATATTCGGAGCGAAGCTTAAAAGATGTGTTCGCTGGTTCCCACCATATATGCAGACCTACATTCTCGGTCTGCTCACTAGCGAAGACGCGGGCAAAGGAAGTTCCGAATTCAAGGCGCGCTTGCGGTATATAAATGCTCGATCTGCCTCCCCACGAGTTCCGCGAATTAAAATTCTGGCCGGAACTTGCCGCCGAGTAGTACGCGACATAGTCTAGAGAGAAGTTGCGCTTTGAAACAGCCGAGCCACGTAACATACCGCCCACACTCGATCCGGTGCCTATGCCGAGATTGAAGCTCAACGGAGCGTCTTCAAAATTACTGATCCAGATTGGAGTAAGGCGTTCGTTGTAAGACCCGAATGGCGTCAGGTACTCACCCGCAATAATCGTCATATGCGAACTGACAAGATAATTCAGCTGCATATAAGTGAGCGCATCGTAATAGAGGTGCGAATATCCACTGTCGCTGCCTCCGCTGGGATATAAGTCTTCAAGCAGCGTCGCTCGCCCTTCGACCAGAATATGCGACCCGAGTGGCGCGGCGAGCAAAGGCATGACTGTGGGGATATATGAGGTTTTGCCTCCACTTGTGCTTGTCAGAAAGCCTGCGCCGCCTGAGATCAGCGGTGTGCTTTGGGCAGGCGCGTGGGTTGCGGTGAGTAACGCTCCCGTCAAGAGGATGAACTTCCTGAGGCGGCTGCCGTGAGCATACGTCGAAAGGTTTAGACGGTTCCACATAGTCACACCCTAACTCGGAGCCGAGTTCGAGGTGTCAACAGGCCGTCTTATTATTGTCAGTGTTTTGTAATTGCCGAAAGATTTCAATGACAGAAGATGGCCACGGAAGCATAAGTCTTCTGCTCGCCGTGTGACAAACTCCTGACAATCGACTTACAGATGCATGACACCTCACCATGCAGAGTCAGTTACGGTGAAAACAATGTAGTTCACCGCGCCGGAGGGCTTATGAAGTGGAGCTTTGTAAAGTTGGCCGCCATCGCCGGGATATTGCTTGGATGGTCACTCCTGAGTCAACCGGCTGCAAATCATACCTCTCCGAGGGTGATCCAGGTTACGGCTAAACGCTTTGCGTTCGATCCGGCAGAGATCACCGTAGAACAGGGTGAGCCGGTCGTGCTCGTGCTAAAGAGCATGGATGTCTCGCACGGTCTTCGCATTCGTGAACTTAATCTGGATATCAAGGTGAGCAAAGGTGCAACGATCCAGGTGCCTTTTACACCTGCCGTGCTTGGAGATTTCGTCGGACACTGTTCGGTATTCTGCGGCTCGGGCCATGGCCAGATGACATTAACCATCCATGTGGCGAGGAAACCATGAGACCCACGATTCAACTTGCATGGCTCTTATCCGTTATGTTGGCAGCGGGCTGCAAAGCCACTCCACCAGGCGCTTTCGAGACGCGAGTTATGACCCAGGCAAAGCACAACATATTCATTGGCAATAAGTCGCAAAAGAATCCACTGGCTTCCACAAACGAGAACATTGCGGCGGGGAAAGAGGCATACTCGCATTACTGTGTGGCTTGCCATGGATTAGACGGTCAAAACACCGGGGTTCCGTTCGCCGACAGTATGTCACCTCCGGTTCCTTCGCTTGCATCGAAGGAGGTTCAGAGTTATACCGATGGACAAATCAAGCAGGTGATTGACTACGGGATAAGTCCGTCGGGGATGCCGGCCTCCAAGGACATACTCAGCGATGAAGAGATATGGTCGATTGTGGTATTTCTGCGGCATCTTCCTCCCGCCGGAAGCCTGGGTGAACCGGAAATGTACAGCCACTAAGCCGTGTGCGCAGATATAAGGATGTGCATGAAATCGACAATCCTAAATCGCGATTGGCGACTGAAGAGTGCTGTACTGGCGTCTTTTATTGAACCGGCAGACGAGATTGCGCGGGGTCTTGAAAAATTTTCAGAGAGCGACTGGCAAAAATCTCTGCACTGGCTGGATGTTTGCGGCCTTGCGCTTTATCTGCTAGATCGTCTTACGGCGCTCAGCGTTGAGGGATGCTTACCTCTCGCAATTTTGAAGCGCCTGCAATTGAACCTGGCGCAGAATAGCGAACGCACCAGCGCGCTCTTTCGTGAGGCGGTATTCATCAGCCACGCTCTGAAAGAAAAAAATATCTCCTTTGCTCTTCTGAAGGGCTTTACTTTTCCTCCCGAAGTTGTACGGGATCCCATTCTGCGCTGCCAGATGGATATAGACATCCTCGTTCGTGAATCGGATGCTGCCGCGGCTCGCAATGTCGTTCTGGGTCTTGGGTACATTCACGATTCCATCAAGGGATCGGAGTGGGTCTTTACCACAGGAACTGATAAGGCAATGAGCATAGAAAGCCTTTACAAAGTACGTCCGCAAAAAATGGTCGAGTTACACTTGCTTCCGGACGGAGTTAATGGCAAATTGCCCACCTTAGAAGACCGGTTGACACGCGCGCAACTGCGCAGTTTTTATGGCATCGAGTTACCCGTGCTTTCGTCCGGTGACATATTCGTGCAACAAGCGATCCATATCTTCAAACATCTTTGCAGCGAGCACACGCGGGCCGTGTGGATATTGGAGTTTTGGCGGCACGTGGAGGCCCGTCGCAGAGATTCAGTCTTTTGGCAGAATGCGAGGGCGATCGCCGAACGGGAGCCTGAGGCTGAACTTGCCGTCGGAGTCGTGACTCTAATGTCAACACAGCTTTTCGGCCAGTCGGCGCCAGAGGAGCTTTCGAGCTGGTCTGTGGATAGTCTGTCTCGCGCGGTTCGGCTATGGGTGGAACTCTATGGCCGAAGAATATTGCTCGCAGATCCTCCAGGGAACAAGTTCTATCACTTTCTGCGGCAGCAGATTCACGCTGGCGCCGGGGCGCCGCTGGCTCGTTGGTACCGGTCTCTGTTGCCATTCCACTGGTGGCCGAACCGAATTACCCACGGTCAGGCAGATGAGCGTCTCGGCGCACGATTGACGCGCTACCGGATCGAGGCAAGTTTTGTGTTGACAAGATTGCGATTTCACCTTCGAACAAGCATTCCTTTTGTGCTAGAATCCCATCGATGGAAACGGTTGGCCGGTACGGGAGACTGAGCAATTGCAAGGCGCGAGAACGCCTGACGGCAATTGTCATAACTTTGTCATTTATGCGTTCGGGCTTGTAGTTGCAGGGTCTTTCGGCGCAAACTGTGAGTGCGGAGAGCAAGTTATGACGATGACTATAGAAATGCGCGGCGAGGAAGCCGCTGAAATCCGGCTTGGCACGATTCTTGTAGTTGAAGACGATCCGAATATGCAGAAGGTTCTTCGGCGAATCTTCATCAAGGAGAATTACTCGGTCGAAGTTGCCGGCGACGGCAAAATAGGTCTTGAGTTATTCCGCCTTCATCGTCCAACAGCCGTTGTTCTTGACCTCATTCTTCCTCAGATACCAGGCCGCGATCTTTGCCAGAGCATGAAAGCGCTTTCTGGCGATACGCCGGTTATCGTTCTGAGCGCCATCACAGAGGTCGTCGACAAAGTTCTGCTGCTGCAATTGGGCGCCGACGACTACGTTACCAAGCCATTCAGCCCGCGCGAACTGCTGGCGCGTGTGCAATCAGCCATTCGACGAAGACAACGGAGCGCGCCGGCGACAACCTACCGTTTCGGCGATTGTGAGATCGACTTTCAAAAAATGACGGCGCAGCGCGGAGGGCAATCCGTTACACTGACCTCGCATGAATTCAAATTGCTGAAATTCTTTACCGATAACTGCGAACGTGTGCTCAGCAGGGAACTGCTGTTAAATGAGGTCTGGGGTTATAACTTCTATCCAACCACTCGTACGGTGGATAACCAGATACTCAAGTTGAGGCAGAAGCTGGAGCCTGACCCAGCCAATCCCCGCCATTTGCTCACAATTTATGGGGCGGGATATAAGTTCATTCCATAAGGATCAGGAGATTAGTTTGGCATTCGTCCTGAGAGCGGTCCGTACGCAACCCAAGAGAGGCATACGGATGCGCGTGCTGCTAGTTGCGGCGATGGCGCTAGTGATAGGTGCCGTCACCCTGACTAGTCTTCTTCTTGTTCGCCATCAGTTGGGAATTCAGGTAACGGAGGATCTATCGAGAGATCTGGAACACTCGGTGCTTACATTCCACGACCTGCAAGCGCAGCGGCTGAATGCACTGGAGCGCGAGAATGCGCTGCTGGCGGATCTGCCCAGTCTCAAGGCCCTGATGACCACCAGCGACCGGCGCACCATCGAGGACGGAGGCATAGAGTTCTGGAAGGTGAGCGGCAACGATCTCTTTGCTCTTGGTGACAATGAAGGCCGCGTGGTTGCGGCTTATGCATCAGGATCTTTCTCGCCAGCGACGCTGCGCTCAGACCTTCAGGCAGTTCTCGTCCGGCCCGAGGATCGCTATCTGGTTTCCGGCGGCCGGCTCTATGCCTGCTCCGTACGGCCGCTTTATTTTGGCAGCGAAAGAAATGGCACTTTACTCGGCTACGTGATCAGCGGCTTCGCAATCGAGCATGACCTGGTCAGTCAGGTAAGCAGGGCAACCGCCGTCGAAACGGTCTTTACAAACAGTGGTCATATACTGGCGAGTAGCCTCGCGTCGTCCGTCCTCGGCGAATTAATGGCTCGGCCCTTGCCTTTCCCGCATGGTACGGCCTCAACCATCTCGCTGAAGTTAGGGAACGAGCGATACCTCGCCGCTACTGAAGACCTATCTTCCAGCGCTTCCGCGCCACTGCAACTGATTGTGCTGAAGTCCTTCAATCCGGCGGAACAATCCATCCGCCAGATAGATCGTCTTGTACTGATCGCAGGTCTTCTTGCTTTAATGATCGGAACGGTATTGATGACCGCGCTTTCTAAAGTGGTAACTCATCCTCTCGAAGAGCTTGCTGAGGGCGTACGCGCATTCGGCGTTGGTGACAGTGCTTACCACTTGCCAAATCGAGGCACAATGGAAGTGCTTGAATTGAGCGCGGCCTTCGCCGGGATGCGCGGCGAAATCGAGCAGGCCAACCGCGCGCTATTGGAGTCGGAACGACTGGCGACGATCGGTCGTATGGCCAGTTCCGTCTCGCATGACCTGCGGCACTATCTGGCTGCTGTTTACGCAAATGCGGAGTTCCTGGCTGCCTCCCCGCTTTCCGAGGCCGAGTGCGCCGAAATCCTATCCGATATCCGAATCGCCGTGCATGGCACAACGGAATTGATCGAATCAATGCTGATCTTCAGCAGAACCGGGAATGCCATTCGCCGTTCGCATGTGCTGGTTTCATCCCTGCTGGAACGCGCCATGGCGCTGATCCGCGTCCATCCCGATGCCGCCGGAATTTCTTTTGTCATCAGATTAGGCGATCCAGCGGAAACGGCGGCTGTTCTCGATGGCAAGCAGATTGAACGCGCCATTTACAATCTGCTTCTCAATGCCTGCCAGTCTGGCCGCACAGCTGCGGCGGCGCCGCAGGTTACTGTCACGCTCACGGTTGACGCCGGCCAGATCATTCTCGAAGTTCTGGACAACGGCGAGGGCGTTCCAGAGAGCATTCGCACTAGCCTCTTCCAGCCATTTGTCAGCGAAGGCAAATACAAAGGGACGGGACTCGGCCTTACTTTGGCGCGCTGCATTGCCGTCGAGCACGGAGGCGAGGTCATCCTTGTCAGCAGTCGGCCCGGTGAAACCATCTTTCGGATGTCGCTTGCGCACGGTGTCCTGCGCGAGGAATCATTGGAAACGGAGAATCGAAAGAGTGAGGTGGCGGAATGATACGCTGCTGTAATAGATACGGACGATCAGGCAAATTGCCTCTCTCGATGAGCGGGTTTTTGAACTTGCTCGGATTCCTGTGCGTGATTGCAACTCCCCTCAGCGGACAGAACTCGGTTCAGGAAAGCCTCGAAAAACGGGTCGAACAACTGACTGAGGCCGTCACTCGAGTCCAGGCGCAGCTTGAAGACTCGCAACGGCAACTGAAGGAGTTGAGTGACCAACTTTCAATACTGCGACAGCGGATGGCAGTCGCGGCGGATAACTCCGCATCTTCTTCGGACGCGGCTCAGCTCGCAAAAGCGGTCGATGAAATTCGTGAGCGCCAGGCTATTCAGGAGTCGCAGATTGCAACCCATGATCAGGATAAAGTTGAAAGCGAGTCGAAGTATCCGGTCAAACTGAGCGGCCTCATCCTGCTGAACGGGTTCGTGAACACTCGGCAAGTGGATGTGGCTGCGATGCCTTCCATCGCTATTCAGGGGCCGGGCAGCACGGGGATTTCAATACGCCAAACTATCCTGGATCTCGATGCGCGCGGTCCCCATCTCTTCGGCGCAAGCAGCCACGCGGATGTGCGCGTGGACTTTGACGGCGGTGCTCAACCAGGCGGAACAACCGGAGCTTATGCCGACTATTTTGTGCGGTTGCGCACGGCCCATGCGGCACTCGATTGGGAGCACACCGGAATATTCTTCTCGTACGACCGTCCACTCGTCAGCCCTTATACTCCAGACTCGCTGACCGCCGTCGCCTTGCCCGCGCTGGCCTGGTCAGGAAATCTGTGGACATGGAATCCGCAGATCGGATTGACGCACGATTTTTCGCATTCAACCGGGCAACGGCTGCGTTTGCAGGCAGCATTGATCGACGTTTCCGATCCTCCTCCGCTGTATTACAATCCCTCCGCCGCGCCTCCAGGAATAGCCTCACCGCCTTCCACTGCTGAGAATAGCCGCTGGCCCGGCGTCGAAACTCGCGTCGCGCTCCTAGGAACCCAGGAGGAGCACAGCGCTCAACTCGGCGCGGGAGGATACTTTGCGCCGCATCGCACCCTAGGCGGAATCAATTTCGATTCATGGGCCGGCACTCTGGACTATCGTCAGCCAATCCTTGGCAGAATGGAGCTGACCGGCAGCTTCTATCGCGGGCAAGCTTTGGGCGGTCTGGGCGGAGGAGGCTACAAAGACTTTGCATATCGTGTCGATCCCCTAAACCCCAGCGAAATCTACTTCCGCGCATTCGAGGATGTGGGAGGATGGGCGCAGTGGCAAATCCACCCCAATGAGCGCTTGAGGTTCAACGCGGCCTTTGGCATCGATAACGTGCTTGCCAGCCAAGTTGCTCCTTATGCCGGTCCGTCTACCGCTATCTATCAGAACCTCACCCGTAATCGCACCTTCACCGGAAACATGATCTACAGCCCCAGTGCTTACCTGCTTTTTTCATTGGAGTACCGCCACCTCGCGAGTTCGCCCGTGGTTGGTCAAACAGCATCCGGCAACATCATCGGAATCGCAGCGGGGTACAAGTTCTAATGAGACGATTGCTGAGAGTGAATTGGCTCTTCGGACCCATCATTGCAGCTTCCATGCTGGCTCAGGCTCAGAGTCCGGCCTTGGTTGAGGTGCAAATGCGTCTCGCGTTCGTCGGCCAAACAAATCAGGCCGTGCCTCCTGCCGTACTTTGGTTGCAGCCTCTTCAGCAGATTCCTTCCGCATCCACTCCGCCTCACGAGCGGTACACGCTCATGCAAAAGAACCGGATGTTCCTGCCGCACTTGCTCGTCGTTCCCGTCGGCAGCGTGGTGCTTTTTCCCAACGCCGATCCCTTTTATCACAACGTCTTTTCTCTCTTTGACGGCAAGCGCTTCGACCTCGGCCTCTACGAAGCTGGATCCACCAAGGAGGTCACATTCTCCCGCGAGGGAATCTCGTACATCTTCTGCAACATCCATCCCGAGATGAGCGCGGTGGTGCTGGCTCTCTCCACGCCATTCCATGCCATTGCGGATGCGCATGGAGCATTTCACATTCGCGACGTTCCCCAGGGTGACTACGAATTACATATTTGGGTTGAGGGTGCGCCGGAACCGGCTCTTGAGCGCCTTACTCGACGCATTCATCTCACTCCCAACTCCGCCGATCTCGGCGAGTTGACCCTCCCTCAATTCGCGCGGCGGCCAACAGACCACCAGAACAAATTCGGTCAGCCATATGATCGGAATGCAATGCCAACATACTGACTATTACTACTGTATTGTGAGTGGTCATCCGAATGTCTATCTCCTTCCGATAGGCGTGACTGTTCTGGTGCACAAACAGGAAATTCTTCTGCTGTTAACATTCGGTGATGCACAATTATGAGTGGGGAGAACTGTCTTGCCGCGCATTCATTTTCACCAGCAACTGGCCGAACTGAAAGACAAGCTAATGGGCATGGCGGCCCTCACGCAGCAGGCGGTCGACAGTTCCGTGGACGCCTACCTCAGGCGCGACAAACTGCTCTGCAAGTACGTCAAGCGCAATGAGCGCGCCATCAACACAGCCCAACGAGAGCTGGACGCGATGGCCTACGAACTGCTGGCGCAGGAGCAGCCGATGGCCGTTGATCTGCGTTTCACGCTGGCGGTGATCAAGATCAACAGCGACCTGGAGCGGATCGGCGACCAGGCGATGGGTATTGCCCGGCGCACCAAGGAATTGATGAAGATGGAGCCGGTCGATCTGCCGTTGGATGCCGCGGCAATGGGTGAGTTTGCCGGACGCATGATCCGCTCAGCGGTGCAGTGCTACCTGGACGGCGACGAGCGTCTGGCTGTGGAGGTGCGCGAGATGGACGACGAGATCGACCACATGAACTATCGCGCTCACAACGAGCTGATGAAGTTCATCGAAGAGCAGCCGCGCTTTACCCGGCAGGCAATTAACGGAATTCTGGTGGCTAAGAATCTGGAACGCATCGCCGACCACGCCTCGAATATCGCGACTGATGTCATCTTCTGGATTCGCGGCACCGACCTGCGCCACGAGTTGAGTCTCACTGTGGAGTGAGAAAAAATCCCTACATCCTTCACTTGCGATGCGCAAGCAGAAACATCAGCAGCAGCAGCACGACCGGAATCATCGCCAGCCCGCCGTAGTAAAAAATCTTGCGCAGGGATTGCGATTTGCGTTTCTGCCAGTCGCGCAGCTCGATGCGATCCTCAACGCCCACCTGATCGAGATGCGCCAGATCGCGGGCAAACTCGCTCGCCTTCGCGTAACGGTTCTTCGGATCGCGTTCAAGAGCGCGATATAAAACCTCCTGCAACTGCGGCGAGATGGCAGGGTTGGCGACCGTTGGCGGCAGGGGATAATTCAACAGGCGCTCATTCATCGCGGCCATCGGATTCGGCCCGGAAAAGGGCAGCTTGCCGCTGAGCATCTCGTATAGAATCACGCCCATTGAATAAAGATCGCTGCGCCCGTCGCCGCGCTTGCCGCGCACCTGCTCCGGCGAGATGTAATTCGGCGTGCCGATGGCGGCTGTGAAGTTGGCATACGTGAGCCGTTTGGCGGCGGAGTCGCCGGCAATGCCAAAGTCGATGAGCTTGATCTTGTCGTCAACATCGACCATGATGTTTTCCGGCTTAAGGTCGCGATGCACAACGCCGTTGGCGTGGATGTATTCGAGGGCATCCAACACCTCTAGTGCGATGCGAATGGCGCGCTCCTGCTCCAGCGGCCCTTCATCGAGAATCTCGCGCAGCAGGCGGCCCTCGCACCACTCCATCACCATATAGATACGAGTGCGTTCCTCGCCGGCATAGACACGCATCACCTTGGGGTGGTCGAGCTTTTCGCCAATGCCCGTCTCGCGTTGAAAGCGGTCGAAGAGGATGGGATCAGCTTCCATGTCGGGGTGAGGAATCTTCAGCGCGACGACGCGGTTATCGCGGGTGTCCGTGGCGCGATAGATGGAGGCCATGCCGCTGCGGGCGACCGGAGCTTCAATGCGGTAGTAATCGATCTCTGACCCGGCCTGAAAGCCGTCGTGAAAACCCATCGGGCGGCGCGCTCCATCAAGACAACTCTTTCTACTGTACCGGGAAAAAGCTAAAAAGTCCGTAAGGGCTTCCGTAAGGGCTAAAGTTCGGCTCTCAATTGACTATATGGCGGCACGACTTCAGCCGCGCCCTTTCAAAGCAAGAGGCTCATCACTATATCCCGGACCGCGCGCGATCTCGTTCATCACCCGCGCCACATCGGCTGGATCAAGCCAATGCAGCGTGGCGCAGTCGGGGACGGAGTTCAGGGAGAAAGCGGTCATCCAAGCCCGTCCGCAAGTACGCTAACCTCCATCTCTACGTGCCTGTAGACTGCGCGGCTTCGTGCCGAACAACCTCTTGAAACTCAACACTTGGAGCTTGGTACTAGGAAAACCCTTGCCTTAACTATGCAAACTATTGCACATAAATCTACTCTATCCGGCCCGTTCTTATTCTGAGTGATCGGCGCAAGAAGAAACTGTATTCCATTCATAAATATATACTTAATGTGGTTTATTTACATAGATAAAGAGAGTTCCAGGGTTGGCCCATCATGTGCATCAGTCTAGATAGAACCCGACAAGCTCGACGTGTCCCTATAAGTATCAGGGGCTTCGGCTAGGGGTACAATATCTTTATCACGGTTCCCGTCTGGACCCCCTTTCAGCCGACCGTGATCAAACATACGCCATTCCGGGATTTCCCGGTTTGCCAGTTCAAGCAAGAAGAGGACAGAATATGAAGGCCATACGCAATATAACGATTTTCTCTCTCTCAATCGCTCTGCTCGCGGTTGCCCCCGCAGCCAAGGCGGATTCGTACACTATAGCCCCGGCCCCAACCAACTTCAGCGGGACTACGCTTAATGTCGCTCAATTTAACAGCTCACTCGGCACTCTGAACTCGGTCGACATCATCTTCACGGCTGGCGGCACCACGGACATCACCGCAAGCACAACTACCAGTCAGGCTGCCACGATCTCCCAGTTGTTCACTACTGCTGGCGCCCAGTTGACTGATTCAAGCCTGGGAATTGTGCTCACCGAATCTCTAAACGGACAAGCGCTAGTAAATGGGTCGCCAATTGGTTTATTCAATACGCTGAATCTTGCTGGAAACTCCAGTTACGACAGTGGATCGCTGACATTGACCGGCAATGCGGTTTCTGATCTTGGAATTACTTCCGATCTATCAGCATTTATTGGCTCTGGCGACTTGGATTTTCTGCTCGCTGGCAATGCTGTTACCACCGAATCGTACACCGGCGGCAATATCAGTACCAGCCAGAGCACGGATGTCGGCGCTGGTGTCCAGGTCACCTACAACTACACGCCGAACCAACAACCACCGTCATCCACTCCCGAACCCGGCACGCTGATCTTGTTCGGCACCGGTCTGCTGGCAATGGCTGGAATGCTTCGCTACAAGTTCATGCAAGCTCGTTAAACCAGGGCAACTGCTTCGAGCCTACTCGTTTCGTCCTTCTTCATAAGAAAAAGTGGAATGCGGCTCTCGCATTCCACTTTTTCTTTGCCTAAACTCAATCTCTATTTGCACGGCAGGGAAGTCTTTCGCCGATTCCGCTATTGTTTTGCCGCCTTCTTCGCCGCCGCCTTGCGCCGCTTTATCTCTTCCTTTGAATACATCGTCCCGCGGCATTTTTTCGCGCCGCAGTTGCACTGCGCCTCGTCGCCGCCGCCATCATAGAGGCAGTAGTCGTAGGTGATCTCCTCGCCTGCCGCGATCGGTCGTATGGCCTTGATCCACACCCTCCCGCGCTCCTCGCTGGTCTCACAGTTGGCGTCGCAGCTATGGTTGATGAACATCGCCATGCAATGCCCGTCGATGACCACTGAGCCGTTGCCGAGTCCAAATAAATACGTGATCGGCGAGGCCTCATAGGCGATGTCGGCCTCGGCCTTGCTCAGGCGTGCTCCGGTGTACTCGGCCACACGCGCCCCCTTGCGGATAGCGGTCGTCGTGTAGCAGCCGGCGGCGTGGATGGCGGAAGAGCGGATGATAAGTCCCATGCGAATGTGCGATGCTTTCCTAGTGGAGTCTATGATTCGCATCGTATCAGAGAACAGTGCCCGGTGAACTAGAATGAGGCTTGCAAAGATGAAACGATTTTTTTTAATTACGCTGCTGCTCGCCGCCTGCCTCGCGGCCGCGCCGCTTCTGCTCGCCCAAACGCCGCCCGCCGGCGATAAATCGCAGCAGAACACGCCGCCAGCCGCGCCCGCGCCGCCCGCGAACTCCAGCGCCAATCCCTTCCCCACCGACACGTCCTCGGTTCCGGTATTGCCCTCGACCTCCACGCCCGCACAACCCGAAGGAAGCAACTCCAACGCGGCCAGCCCGTTTCTCATGGTCACTAGCGAGGAGCAGGATCCGGTTCGCTCGCCCGACGACCCCGAGCCAGAGGGCAATACGGACACCCAGGACTACAGTTCCAGCCAGACTGGTCTGGAGCGCCTGCTGCCCAACCCGAACGACGATCTCCCCGGCAAGAAGAAAGGCGTCAAAGAGCCGACCCATCAGGAGGCCGCCTCCAAAGATATTGAAATTGGCCACTACTATCTGGACAGAAAAAACTGGAAGGCGGCTCTCTCGCGCTTCGAGTCGGCGATGGTTTTGGACCCGGAAAATCCAGAGGTCTATTGGGGTCTGGCCGAGGCGCAGCATCACATGGGCGACCTGGCCAATGCCAAAGCGAATTACCTCAAGGTTCTTGATTACGATCCCGACGGCCCGCACGGCAAGCAGGCTCGCCGCGAGCTAAAAGACCCCGCGCTGGCCAAAGCCCCCGACGCAGCTCAAGGCCAAGCCGCACCAGAATCGCAAAAATAAATCACATCCGCCAAATGAAAATGGATTTCCAAGTCTCATTTTTGAGACCTGGAAATCCAATGAGGCAACTACTGCTTCACTCGTTCACTATTTCACTGCTTTACCGCCTTCACATCCCAATCAAAGCTGATCTGCCCAATCAACTCATCCAGCTTTTCCACGGCTGTCTTCTTCTGTTGCTCCAGGTCAGCGGTCTGCTTGCGCGTAGCCTGTAACAGGTCTTCGGCCTTGTTCAACTCGTCCACAAAGCGCTTGGCCGCGTCGTTGCCTTTGAGCGCGGTCAGGTTCTCGCGGTCGCGCGCCTCGTCTGCTGCGGCGGTCTTCTCGGTCTCTTTGGATTCCTTGATGCGGCGATCCAGATCAGCCAGCGCGCCGTACGCGTCGATCACCGGCTTCAGCTTCTCCAGCGCATCAGGCACACGCCTGACCAGGTCAAGCAGATAGACCGACTGATTTGTGTTGGCGTTCAGCCAGACTTGCGCACCCTCCGGCCCCCGCTCACGCACGTCCAGTGTGGCAGTCGAGTGCGCGACCACAGGCAGCTTGAAGCGATAGAGATTCGGCGATGTCTCTGCGGCCTTCAGATCGCCGTCCAGCGTCCAGCCATCTCCGTGCCGCGGATGCTCGATGAGAACGTCGCGGTCTTGATCGCCGGAGTTGGTCGCCGAATACGTTTTTGAAGATGCATCCATGTAGGTTTCAATGATCGCACCGCCGTGTATCTGCACGTGGTGCAGTGTGCGCAGCCCGTCGTGATCCGTCACCTTCACGCGCACCGCCTGATCGGCTGCGTAGGAGAGCAGCCGCTTCTCGCCGGGATGAATCGGGTCCAGCAATCCTTCGCCGGCAAACTCGCCGCTCTCAAAAATGGAAAAGCTGCCGGAGTCCAGCGTCAGCTTGGAGTTATTTTCCAGCCACACAGCGCGCAGCGGCGTCGGCTCCCGCTCGCTCCACAGCGTCACGTGCTCGGCGGGAAACTGCTGTTGCAAGATCGGTACCATCGCCGATTCATTCTTGTGAATTGTCACCGGCGCAGTCAGTGCGTACTCGAAGAAATCGTCGAAGGCGTTGGTGGTGACATCGCCTTCCTTGTAGGCGTCGCTGGCGCGATCCACGTCAAGCATCGGAGCTGCGCCGGTTACGGAAACTGTGTTGGCGCCGTTGCGGAAAACCGAACCCATAGCTCCGCCTGCCGATCCCGTCCCTCCAAAATCCGACCCGGCCACGCCAAAGCTGGCTGACGGTGCTTCTTTCCCGGCAAGCATTTTTATGTCGTGAGGAATGCGCGTCGGAGCAGCAAGCTGATTTTTTACCATCTCGGATTTATCTTCTGTTTCCGCTGCCTCATGCGTCTGCGGCGTCAACTGCGCATCGGTTGCAATCGGAATCTCCACACGCCGCGTGTAAATCGGCTGGCTCAACGGCTGAATGAAGCTCTGCGGCGCGCCCGCCACCAACGACAACTGCACATTCTCCCAATCCGCGCCCACGGTGTTATCGACCACCGCCCAGCCCTGCATCGTCGCCGATCCGTTCGCTGTGCGCGGAAAGACAATCCGGTACGTCGACTTCCACACCGGAACCTCGCTGATATAACTCACCCGCAGCTCGCGCTGCCCCTGGCCAAGAGCGTCCAGCGTCAGGTGCCGCAGCCCGTTGGCGTGCGTCGTCGCCAGCAGCTCCAGATAGCGGTCAAGCTGGCCCTGAAGGTTGGCATCGAGCGGTCTCACGCTCAGAGCCGGAGTCAGCTCCACCACCCGCGCCGCGCCCGACGAGGCAATCACGGAGAGATAAATCTTCTCAATCGTCGTGGCCGAGTCGCCGCCGCCCATCTTCTCCGTGCGCGACTCAATCGAGAGCAACCGCCCGGTGATCGGCCCGCCCGCCGCGCCCGTCACCTCCACGCGCTGCCCGCGCAGCGCCTGAAACAGCTCCGTCGAAGTGGGGTCGTCGCTCATCCCCAGCGAGAGCGACTTCAACTGCTCGGCCAGCGGCGTCGTCGAGTTGTAATTCACCCCCGCAATCCGCCCGCCGCCCTCATCCAGCACGGTCAGCGATTGCAGCACGTCATTCAACTGCGGCGAGGTAAAGTCGATGGCCACGCGCTGATTGCCCGTGACCGATCCGGCGTGCTCAAAGTAGCCCACGCCGTTCTTGTAAAGCACCACCTTGCGCACCGGCAGATTCTTCACCGTCTGCGGCGCGGCCAGCGGACCTTTCGCCGCGGCCTGTTCCGGCTTGGCTTGAGCACCGGCAGGAGCCTGGGCTGCAAGATTGATGGTGAGTGCAAAAACGACGGTAAAGGCAATCAGACATGACACTGCGATAGAACGGCGCACGAAGCCTCCTTTGACCAACCACAAACGACTCTACACTCTTAGACCCCGCGCAGAGCAAAATGGTTCCCGATAAGGCAATCGAGCGAAGGAATTTTGGAGACTCTTCCCGCTGCACTGCGCGCAATAAGCTGGAGCGGAGAGTTGCTTTATAGTATCTATTTACAGCCCGCGTGCCGTCTCCGGTTGAGCCTTTACCGTCGCGGGACGAGGCTGCGGGCGCATCAGGTTGAAGCCGACTCGCAGAATTCCGTAAGCCATCAATAAGCTAAAAGCTACCGCGCCAACCGACGCCGCAATCAACATCGCCAAATTCAGTGCATCTGTCATTCAATCCGCCTTGGTTCACTTTCCAATCAATCTATGAATTAGCCGCGCTCCCGCACTCAAGCCGCGAATCAACTTCTTTGCACGCGACGGGAACCGCTCTTTGCGATTGTCGCAGAAAACCCGCCTCTTTGGATTGGTTTCTGTTAACTACTAGAATACTCCAAAGAGTTACCGGCAGATTACCAGCGGTTGCGCAGCCCTGAAAGACAGCTTGACGGAATGCCTCACGCCGGAGAACAAGTTCAGCGCCCAAGCCGCAGTCCTCCCATTTAGGCGATAATATCTGTACTGTATTTCGAGGAGAATCCCCATGTCAGAAGCAATCATTGCGCAAAAGAGTCCATACGCTGTCGCGGTCGAAGCCGGCAAAAGCTATTACTGGTGCGCCTGCGGACGAAGTGCCGGCCAGCCCTTCTGCGACGGCAGCCACAAGGGAAGCGGTCTCACGCCGGTAAAATTCGATGCCGCGGAATCCAAAACCCTCTACTTCTGCGGTTGCAAGCACACGGCTCATCCCGTCCTCTGCGACGGCAGCCACGCCAAACTCTAGCTCTCTGTTTTTCGCAAACAAAATTCCCATCATGCCCATTACTCACATCTCGGTGCGCGGGGCGCGTCAGCATAATCTGCGCGACATCAGTGTGCGCATCCCGCGCAACACCCTCACGGTCGTCACCGGCCTCAGCGGCTCGGGCAAGTCCTCGCTCGCCTTCGACACCATCTACGCCGAGGGCCAGCGCCGCTACGTCGAGACACTCTCCGCCTACGCGCGCCAGTTTCTCGATCAGATCGAGCGGCCCGACGTGGACTCCATCGAAGGCCTCAGCCCAGCCATCTCCATCGAGCAGAAGACCACCAGCCGCAGCCCGCGCTCCACCGTCGGCACCATCACTGAAATCTACGATTATCTGCGCCTGCTCTACGCCTCCATCGGCACACCGCACTGCCCCAACTGCGGTCGCCCCATCTCGCGCCAGACGCCGGATCAAATCGCGCAGCGCATCCTCGAACTCGGCATGGGCGAGCGCGTCACCGTCATGGCGCCCATCGTTCGCGGACGCAAGGGCGAGTTCAAAGAACTTTTGGACCAGCTCGACCGCCAGGGCTTTCGCGCTCGCGTCGATGGCGAGCTGATAGACCTCTCCGAGCCGGTCTTGCTCGACCGCCGCAAGAACCACACCATCGATGCTGTCATCGACCGCATCCTGCTGAAGAATCCGCCACCTCCAACAGAAAATTCGGCGGGTGCCCCTGGTCCCTCGCATTTGGGGGCTAGGGAGGGAACTCAATCGCCCACGTCAGCTTCGGGCAAACCCTCCGTGGAAAAACGCCTTGACGCAGCTGTCAGCAAGGCGCTGCAACTCGCCAATGGCCTTGTCTTGGTCGCCGTCACCGGAAGCAACGAGCAGTTGTTCTCCGCCTCGATGGCCTGTCCCGATTGCGGACTCGATGTGCCCAAGCTGGAGCCGCGCAGCTTCAGCTTCAACTCCACCTTCGGTGCCTGCCCGGAGTGCCACGGCCTCGGCTCGCTCTACGATCTAGACCCCGCCAAGGTCATCACCGACTGGTCCAAGCCGCTGCTCGACGGCCTCGGCCCGGGCTCTACCTCGCAGTATCTGCTCAAGCTCATCAACCTCGCTGCCGACCGCTACAAGATCGATCTGAAAACTCCCTTCGAGGAGCTGCCCGTCAAGCAGCAGCATCTGCTCGTCTACGGCCCGCCCAAAGGCGAAGCGCCGCGCACCGGCTTTCACGGCATTCTCTCCTTTTTGCGCGACAGCATCGACGAGGCGCGCAGTGACAGTTATCGCGAGTCGATGATGGCCTATATGTCCGCGACGCCCTGCCCCGTCTGCCGCGGCAAGCGTCTGCGACCGGAGTCGCTCGCGGTCAAAATCGGCGGCTTTTCCATCGCCGACTTCACCGCACTCCCGCTGAATCGCGCGCTCTCCGCCGCCATCAACCTCAAGTTCACGGCGCGCGAATCGCTTGTTGCCGAGCGCATCCGCCGCGAGATCGCCGAGCGCCTGGAGTTTCTCTGCGCCGTCGGCCTCACTTATCTCTCGCTGGATCGCAACGCCGCCACGCTCTCCGGCGGCGAAGGCCAGCGCATTCGCCTCGCCACGCAAATCGGCTCGCGGCTGCGCGGCGTCCTCTATGTTCTCGACGAGCCTTCCATCGGCCTGCATCAGCGCGACAATAACCGGCTCATTGAAGCTCTGGAAAAGCTGCGCGACCTCGGCAACACCGTGCTAGTCGTCGAGCACGATGAAGAGACCATACGCCACGCCAATTACATTCTCGATCTCGGTCCCGGCGCGGGCCGGCTCGGAGGATTCGTTGTCGCCGAGGGTACGCCCGCTGAGATCATGGCCTGCCCGGAGTCACTCACCGGCCGCTATCTCTCCGGCACTTCCGAGATGCTGCAACGTAAAAAGCCGCGTCCGCTCACTGGCAAGTGGATCACAGTCAGCGGCGCGCGCGAGCACAATCTGCAAGACGTAAGTGTGCGCATTCCGCTGGGCGTAATGACCGTCGTCACGGGCGTCAGCGGCAGCGGCAAAAGTACACTCATCAACGATATTTTGTATCGCGCGCTGGCACAAACCCTCTACGGCTCGCGCGAGGAGCCGGGAGCGCATGAGTCGCTCACAGGCGCTGAGCAAATCGACAAAGTCGTCCGCATCGATCAATCGCCGATTGGCCGCACGCCGCGCTCCAATCCGGCGACCTACACGCAGGTCTTCGCGCCGATCCGCGATTTATTTGCCATGCTGCCCGAGGCCCGCGAGCGCGGCTACAAGCCCGGTCGCTTCAGCTTTAACGTCGGCGGAGGCCGTTGCGAAGCCTGTCAGGGCGATGGCCAGCGCCGCATCGAAATGAACTTCATGCCCGACGTTTATGTGCAGTGCGAGGTCTGCAACGGACGCCGTTACAATCAGGAAACGCTGGCGGTGAAATTCCACAACCACTCCATCGCCGACATTCTCGAACTCACTATCGAAGACGCGCTTACTGTGCTGGCCGATGTTCCGCAGGTGCGCCAGAAGCTGCAAACCCTCGTCGATGTCGGCCTCGGTTACGTGCATCTCGGCCAGAGCGCGACCACGCTCTCCGGCGGCGAAGCGCAGCGCATGAAGCTGGCGCGTGAGCTGTCGAAGCGCCAGACGGGCCGCACGCTTTATCTGCTTGACGAGCCGACCACGGGCCTGCACTTCGATGATGTGCGAAAGCTGCTTGAAGTCCTGCATCGCCTCGCCGATCTGGGCAACTCGGTCATCATCATCGAACACAACCTCGATGTGATTCGCAACGCCGACTGGATTCTCGATCTCGGTCCTGAAGGCGGCGAAGACGGCGGACGCATCGTCGGCGAAGGCCGCCCCGCAAAGATTGCCGCCACCTCCGGCTCTTACACCGGCCATTTTCTCAAGCGCTATTACGCCTTCAACAATGGAAAACTGGAGTCGGTGGAAGCGGATGAGCCATCGGACCTCCGTGCCCCATCCACTCCGCGTTCTTCTGCGGAATGGGTAGGAAACAACGAACACTCTAACGATTGTCATCCTGAGCGAAGTGAGTCCGCGATGCGAACGAACGAAGTTGAAGGACCTGCGTCTTTCTCAACGATCAAGAGTAAAGCCGCAAAAAAGACCGCCGAAAAAAGACCCTATTCCCGCAAAAAGAAAACGGTGCTGCCATGAGCCAATACGATAACTTCAAGGATGCTTCCAAAAATACTGCGGAAGATCCCGCTGCGGAGAAGGGTACGAGCTCGATTGGTCAGGGCTTCAACTCTGATAGTATCCCGTACATGGATCAGCCCGAAGATCAAGGGGATTTGAAGGATGCGGAAGAATTCAAAATCGTGTCTGCTTTGTATCAGGGCACGACTTCAGTCGTGCCGCATGAGATGCAAAATAGTCCACGTGCTTTAGCCCCTGCGGAATCCATTTCGCCCGCCCAGCCAAAGCGCATTCCGCACTTCGGCCATCTCGCCTTGCTGCTGGCGTTTTTGATCTTTGGATTTCTCAGCGCCACTGCGCTGATGCTGGGGGCCTATTTCTTCCATCTCGATGGCGTCACAACAACCGATCAAATCAAGACCAATGTGTACTACCTACTCGGCTTCGAGGTGATCCTCTATCTCGTTGCTTTGGCTCTCTGCATCCCGCTCTTTCCGCTTCTTTGGACAAAGAGCTTTTTTGCCGGTATTCACTGGCGCGGCGCAGCGGCTCTTCGATCAGGCTGGTGGTTACTCGCCATCGCCGCGGGCTGCTTTCTGCTCGCTATGCTCGACATCGCGATTCTCCCAGGTCCGGCGCACGCTCCTATTGAAGAGATTTTCCGTTCTCCAGGCGCTGCCTGGTTGATGTTCGCCTTTGGCGTCACGATTGCGCCTTTTTCTGAAGAGATCGGCTTCCGAGGATTCCTGTTGCCGTCCTTTGCCACGGCTTGCGACTGGGTTGCCGAGCGATTCAGCCACAACCGCCCTCGCCCGCTCGACGACAACGGCCATCCTCAGTGGTCTCTTCCGGCTATGGTGATTGCCTCCATCGCCAGCAGTCTGCCCTTCGCACTGATTCACGTCGCCCAGCAGGGCCATTCGCTCGGTCCGTTTCTTCAAGTGCTCGCCATCAGCCTGGTTCTTTGCGCTGTGCGCCTGCGCACTCGGTCTCTCGCCGCCAGCACATTGGTCCACGCCGTCTACAACTTCCTGATCTTCTCCGCCATACTTATCGGCACCGACGGCTTTCGCCATTTCGACAAGATGTAACGACAGTCAACCCTGTAAGATGGAAGACGATGACCACAACGACTCACGCCCAACAATTGCTCTCTCTGCTTGCACGCCTCAGCTTCCGCTTGGGCAACTTCAAGCTCTCCTCCGGCGGCACCAGCGACTACTACGTTGATTGCCGCACGACCACCTTGCACGCCGAGGGCGGACGCCTCACCGGCCACGCCATTCTGGAACTGCTCGAAGAGCGCGGCATCGAGGCCGAGGCTGTCGGCGGACTCACTCTGGGCGCGGACCCCATCGTCTCCAACGTCGCCACGGCCAGCGCATGGCGAGCGCAGTCCAAGCCCAGTGCGCCGCTGCTGCACGGCTTTCTCGTTCGCAAGGCAGAGAAGGCGCACGGCACTGGCCGCCGCATCGAGGGCTTCAACCGCGAGGGCGCGCACGTGGTCATCGTGGACGACGCCAGCACCACCGGCGCTTCCATGATTACCGCCATCGAAGCCGCACGCGAGGCCGGCATGATTGTCGCCGCCGTAGTCTGCATCGTCGAGCGCGAGGAAGCCAATGGCCGCCCCGCAGTTGAAGCTGCCGCGGCTGGCGCTCCGTTTCTCTGCCTCTTCACGGCTAATGAAGTCCGCGCCGAACACGTGAAGCAGCTAGAGGCTAGTAGCTAGAAGCTAGCGGCTGTCCACTCTCTACCGTTCTCTGTCATGGACCTCTACGAAAAAATCCGCACTCTGCCCACGCAGCCCGGCGTATATCTCTACAAAAACGCCGAGGGCGTGGTCATCTATGTAGGCAAGGCCAAGAATCTGCGCGCGCGCGTTCGTTCCTATCTGTTGGACTCCGCCCAGGCCAATGCCAAAACCGGCTCGCTGATGCGCGAGGCCGTCGATCTCGAATACATCCTCGTCGGCAACGAGAGCGAGGCGCTGGCTCTTGAAACCAATCTCATCAAGCAGCGCAAGCCGCACTTCAACATCTTGCTCAAAGACGACAAGAGTTACCCATACGTGAAGCTCACGATGCGCGACCGCTTTCCCAAGGTCTTCGTGACACGGAAACTGTTGAAGGACGGCGCGGCCTACTACGGCCCTTACTTTCCCGGCAGCCTGGCTTGGCGCGTCGTCGAGCTGATTCATCGCAGCTTTCTCATTCCCAGTTGCAAGGTCGATCTTTCGCGCTATCATCCGCGCGCCTGTTTGCAGTACTACATACATCGCTGCCTCGGTCCCTGCGTTGAGAATTTGACGACGCCGGAGGTTTACGCGAGCGCCGTACGCGACGCCGCATTGCTGCTCGAAGGTCGTCATGCCGAACTCGAACGCACACTCACCGCGCGCATGGCTGCTGCCGCCGAGGCCGAGCAATTTGAGACCGCCGCGCGCCTGCGCGATCAGCTCACCACTGTGCATCAGTTGCAGGAGAAACAGCGCGCCGCCACCGCCGAGCAGGATGACGACGCCGATGTTTTTGGCTATCACTTCGAGGACGGCTCGCTGGCCGTAAATCTCTTTCACGTTCGCGCGGGGAAAATTGTCGACCGTCGTGAGTTCTTCTGGGAAGATTTGCCGGAGCTGCTCGAAGCCGCCGGCGCAGAATCCTCATCGCCTTTCAACGATCAATCGTCTTCGAGCCACCCTTTGTATCAGGGCATGACTTCAGTCGTGCCGCAAAGTTCGCAAAATATGGATGGGGCTTTAGCCCCCGAGGAAAATAACCAGTCCCCATTCCACGCCGGTCATGTCTTCTCCGCGCTGCTCAAGCAGCTTTACATCGATCAGCAATACGTTCCGCGCTCCATCCTCGTCCCCACGGATTTCGATGATCGCGAGACTCTTGCCGGCCTGCTCACAGAGCGGACCGGCCATCGCATCGAGATCGTCGTCCCACTGCGCGGCGAAAAGCGTTCGCTCGTCGATCTGGCCGGACAGAATGCAAAGCAGTCCTATACGCAACGCTTCCGCGTCATTGAGCCTTCGCGCAAGGCGATCCAGGAGGCGCTGGCCGAGGCTCTCATGTTGCCGGAGTTGCCGCGCCGCATCGAGTGCTTCGACATCTCACACATTCAAGGAGCGGAGACCGTCGCTTCGCTCGTCGTCTGGGAAGACGGCAAGATGAACAAACAGGCCTATCGCAAATTCAAAGTGAAGACCGTTGCCGGTATCGATGATTTCGCGTCGATGCGCGAAGTTGTAACACGCCGCTACAAGCGAGTGCAGGTTGAGAAGCAGACAATGCCTTCGCTCATCCTTGTCGATGGCGGACTTGGCCAGCTTCACGCCGCCGCCGATGCGCTCGAATCGCTCGGCCTCACCACGCAGCCGCTGGCGTCGATTGCAAAAAGGGAAGAGGTCATCTACCTCCACGGCAACGAAGATGAGCCTATCGTTCTTGACCGCCATTCGCCGGTGTTGCATCTCGTTCAACTTATCCGCGACGAGAGCCACCGCTTCGCTGTTGGATATCATCGCCAGCGCAGGGCCATGCGCGACCGCGACTCGGAACTATTGAACATTCCCGGCGTAGGTCCGCAGACTCGCCAGCGCCTCCTCACTCACTTCGGCAGCCTGCGCGATGTGCGGCAAGCCACAGCCGAATCCCTCGCCGCCGTAGTCTCGCGAAAAACGGCGGAAGCTATCTGGAAGCATTTTCATGATGTGCAGCCTTTCAACTGATTTATTTCCCCAAGTAAACTGAAAGGCCATGCTTGACAACAATCACCCTGAAATCATAGGGTTATTCTTCCGTAATATCCTGCACGGAAAATCTGGATCTATGGAGAACGTCATGAAACACCTATCAGCTGCATTCGTCTTTTCATTCTTCTTCGGCATATCTGCACTGGGGCAGAATGTTGTCAACACGCCATCAACATCTCTTGCTTATGTGCTCGATCCCGCCGGACAAACAGTCAGCGCGGTGGACCTTGCCAGCGGCCAAACAAAGGCTTCGGTTACCGTGAGTGGGCAAACATCAGCAACAGATATGGTGCTCAGCCCATTTCATTCCGGCGTGGATACCTTGCTGCTGACGCCGGATGGATCGCGCCTCATCAGACTTCGCACTGGAAATCATAAGATTTCCTTCCGCTTCGGTTATCACCCGCTGGAGAAGTCTACGGCAACGATCATTGACGCGAAGACGATGCAGATCGTAGCGCAAGCTGATCTCGGCTGGGGCCTCAGCGACTATTACCAGACCCCTGACAAAAAGATGCTTGTAACTCTGGCTACCGGCTATCAATCGCAGAAGCCCGAGGAGACTCTTCCCAGCGAAATCGTCACAACGAATCTGTTGAACGGACAGGTGCTGGGAAGGCTGACATTACCGCGTCTGCCTTCCGCTTGCGTTCTATCCAAAGATGGCGCAACCGCGGTGCTGTTCTATGCGCCGAAAAAGCAGAAGGGCGAGCCTCCAATCTCTGCCGAACTTCAGTTTGTCAGCACCGATAAACTGACGATTGCTGGAAGTGTAACCTTGGAAGGCTCACCGGATATGCCGGTTCTGTCGCCGACTGGCGAATACATCTACCTGCTGGAAAAGGGGCAGCCCTCGAACAATCCAGAGAAGAATATCAACGGTCGCATTCACGTTGTCTCGATGAAAGAGATGAAGGCCGTGGCCGACCTCGATGCAGGCTCTGACCCTAGGGGCGTGCTGGCCGATGAGGCCTCAGGGCAGACCCTGATTCTGAGCGACGGCGCTCCTGTCAAAGGCCAGAAGAATGTGGATGGAGAGATGCGCGTTCTGCGCGGAGCAACCATCTCGACCGTCGTCAGCATTGCAAATGGCCCGCAATTCATCCGTTTTTCTCCGGATAAGAAGCGCCTTTACGTAGTAGGCCGTGATGAGCTTTCGGCCATCGACTATGCAGCGCTGCGCGAGATTGGTCGAATTCCTCTCGGCGGCTTTGCCAGCGAGCTTGCGCTCTCTCCTGATGGAAGCCGAGGGTTCGCGCTCTTCGCCGGATCGAGCCGGTTGTTGCTACTTGATATGCAGGTGCTGAAGCCGGGAGAGTCTGTTACAACCGGCCGGGGCGGAGTCAAGTTTGCAAAGAATCTCGGCGCAATCGCCGCCACTGCGGCATCAGCGACATCCGCTTCCTATCAGGCTTCCAACATGGCTCGGATGGATGGTGGCGTTGGTGTCGCCTCTTACCAAATCTTCACAGTCGCACCGGCAAATACGTCGATCTCCGTGAGGCCCGACGGCGCTTTTGTCTACGTGCTGAATAGCGAGACCAACGACGTGACGATTGTCAACACAAGCACCTCTTCGATCGTTGACAAGATTGCCGCCGCGGGAGAGCGTTTTCAGCCGCTGAATAACGGCGGAGTTCTCGCGGTTGTCGGAAGAAATACTCTTCATTTGATCGACACTGCGACGCAGAAGGCGCTCCCTGAAGTTCACTTCGAGAAGTTTCTGGAGGGCGTCTACCTCTCGCCGGACGGCCGGACAGCACTCGCTCTCGCTGAAGGCCCTCTCGTTTTGCTGAATGGAACGACCGGTGAAATCAAGGGCAGGATCGACGGATTCAAGCGGCCTCGAACAGTCGTCTTCGCACAAGGAGAGTGAGCGACAGGCGCTTTTATTTGTAGCAACAGAGCGGTGTATTGAACAGAAGGAGCAATGGCGTCGACCGGCGCTCCTTCTGCGGCCTTGGTTGCTTAACTCCGCCAGCGCCTCCTCACTCACTTCGGCAGCCTGCGCGATGTGCAGCAAGCCACCGCCGAATCTCTCGCCGCTGTCGTGCCGCGCAAAACTGCAGAGGAGATTTGGCGGTATTTTCATGAGGTTCAACCGACAAGCTGACGTAGTGTTGGCAAATCACACTGAATCCAAGAAGAAAAATACGCGTACGTTGGTCTAATTCGGCATCTTCCCGTTTTAGAAAATATGCACAGGAGAATTGAAAGCACCTGTGTGGAAGAAAGATCGAGCGCTGTACGATACAGAAATTAGTGATGTCATACACAGGAGATGAAGAATGCGCTGGTTTCACGCGGATGGTAGATTGTTGTTGACTGCATTTCAATTACTTGTGGTTCTCTGCGTATTTGCCAAGCCGGCATACGCGTATGTCGATCCGGGTTCTGGACTTCTGGCCTTTCAAATCATCAGTACGACCTTTGCCGGCATGATCTTCATGATGCGCAGACGCCTTCAATCGCTCTTCCACAGTGTCGCTACGCACTTTGGATCGAAGGGTGAGAAGGATGCCAGGTAATGATCCGAAGTTCATCGACTGCTGAAGGTACTTTCCGTGACCCCGAAGGAAGGCTGTACCGTGACGGCGACCGGATTCTGCGCGAGATTTACCCTCAGCATTCAGCGGCAGTATTGGCGTGGCTTCACTCTCCGCTTGCGCAACGCTGGATGCAACAGCGCCGTATGGCGCCGACAACGATTGAGACGGAGCAGCCGCTCTTACTTGAACACGAGCGCATCTTCTTTCCTTCCTATCCCTGGGAGTGGTCTCCGGGCCAGTGGATCGATGCCGCCGCCCTGACCCTTGATCTCTGCGAAGAGGCGTTGGAAGAGGGGTATATTGTCAAGGACGCAACGCCGCTCAATATCCTCTTCTCAGGGCCTCGGCCTATTTTCGTGGACGTGCTGTCGTTTGAGCCGCGTGATCTGAAAAGCCCTCTTTGGATAGCCTATGCACAATTCGCGCGGACATTTCTGCTGCCGCTGAGCGCGCAAATCTATCTCGGCTGGCCGCTCTCGGCAACAATGCAGCGCCGCGACGGATACGAGCCTGCTGACTTGGTTCCATTTTTGCCCTTCCACCGGCGCTGGAGCTCTCCTCTGCTCTCTCTGGTTACGCTTCCTATGATGCTGCAAACGAAATCGCGAATCTGTTCTGAACGCCCGCAGCTCTCCGAAGATGTTGCCGCCTACGCCGTGCGCAGACTGCTTCGTTCAACACGCAAATTGCTCCGCGCTCTGGCTCCTTCCGAGCGTGTCTCCCGATGGAGCCATTACACTCAGACCGCATCTCATTACCGGACGGCGGATCACGAAGCCAAGCAGGAGTTTGTTCGCAGCACCCTTGCCGGAATTAGGCCAGCGCGCGTGCTTGATGTGGGCGCGAACACCGGCGTCTATTCGCGCATTGCCGCCGGGAGCGGAGCCGAAGTAGTGGCCTGGGATACAGACGCGCAGGCAACGGAGATCAATTGGAAGACCGCGCGCAAAGAGAATCTGCGCGTTCTTCCGCTGGTTGCGGACTTTGCCCGGCCTACTCCCGCCGTGGGCTGGCGCAATCAGGAGAGCGCCGGACTGATCGAGCGCGCCAGAGGTCAATTCGATTGTGTGTTGATGCTGGGAATCATGCATCACTTGTTGATCGCCGATCAGATTCCACTCTCCGCAATCCTCGAACAGTTGTCGGAGATAACAACCCGTTGGGCGATCATCGAATGGGTGCCGCAGGGAGACTCCCAATTCGATGAACTTTGCCGTGGACGTCAGACGCTTTATTCTCATTTGACCGAAGAGCATTTCGTCCAGGCGATTTCCGGCCGATTTGCGGTTCGCTCTTGTAATCGGCTTCAGAACGGACGCTCGCTTTGGCTGATCGAAAGAAACTCATAGAGATGCTAAATCTAACGGAGAACATGGGTGCCCGTCTGCGAGAGCCTTATCATGGTCGACGATAAACGTCGTAGCCGCGCAGTTTGCTGTACGGCAGAAAAACCTTTTGCAGAGCCGCGAGCGTGGCCTCGCGCTGCGGAGTGACATCCTCTTTGATCTGAAGATTGCGTTTGACAATCAGCCAGCGGATATTGCGTCGCTCGGCCTCGGCTACAAGCTGCGCGGGCTGAGAGAGCGGGTCGGTAGCATTATCAAACAACAGCACCTGGAATTGCGGAGCGCGGCCCGTGGCAAAGTAGAACGGGTCTTCGCCGGGAAGTAAAATCAGCCCATCGGAGAAGGGAATTTCCTTGTCGGCAAAGTGCAACAGCTCCTCGAATTCCGGCAGGTATGGGCCGGAGGCGGACAATCCTCTTAACGACGGGATCGTCGAGTGCGCGACCGAACCCGGAGGCAATTGCGCATAGGAGAGTCGCTCCTCGCTCGCGGTATAAAGTCCTCCGCAGAGGAGCAATGTTATAGAGATAATCACAGCCAGTGTCGGCGCTATGAATAATCTTCGAGGCGCAGCAGTGACGGACGCATCGATGGAAGCCAGAAAGGCGATCATCTCCGTGATGAGCAGAATGAGCAAAGGCCAGATGGCATAAGTCGATCCCCATAACTGCTGCGAGAGAAATGTCCCGTTGATAGCGGCCAATAGAAGAACGGGCAAGCCGGAACGCAGGCTTGGCCCGCGAAAGAAATTCCAGAGCGTGAGCGCGGCGGAGAGAACGAGCAGCAGCGGCCACAACGCGAGCAGACTGGCGGCGCTGTCCTCAGAATCTGTTGAAAGAGAGAGCGCGAAGAGCGTCCATGCAAATGGTGCAGCAAGCAGACAAAGCGCCGCGAGCCGCGCAGCAAGAACGCGGCTGCGCAAGAGCGCAAGCGCCGCGACAACACATGGAATCCACCAGAGCAGCGATGGTTCCGCGTAGATGGCGAGCATCTGTTGCAGACCGGGCAGGCGACGCTCGGATGCGAATTGAATTGTCCAGTGAAGATAATTGGCGAATCCTGCGGTGAAGTGCAAAAGCAGGATAGCGGCCACAAGCGCGGCGAACGGGCCGGAAAGAAGCGCGCCCAAAGCTGACAGAACGAAATGCGGCGCCGCATCGCGATGCGCGATCCTGTCAAGCAGTAGATAAAAAATGAGAGCCAAAGCAGCAACTAGAAATGGCAAGCCGATGTTTTGCTTGAAGAAGAGCGGCAACGGAAGCACCGCGCCCGCGAGAAAATAGCACAGTCGCGAGTGTGAAGCGGACGAATCTTCCGGCATACGCTGCAACAGGAAAATGACGATGAGGATAGAGAAGACAGTGTCGCAATCGTAAGAAGGGAAGGGAAGTATGCTGTAGACGCCTATTACAGTGAGCGGAGCGGCCAACAGTAGCGAAACCCACCACGCCTCGTTTAGGCGGCCACGAAGTATTTTGAGCGCGATCCTCCAGGTCAGCACTGACGCCAGTCCGTTGACGATTGCGGCGTAAAGAATGTGGTGAAAATATACGCGCCCGGTAAGGCGAATAATAGCGGCTTGAATGAGAAATGTTAACGGAGAATGAACCAACGGAAAATCGCGATAGGGCATCTGTCCAAGCGCGATGCGAAAGCTGGTGTCGAGTGTGTAACTCGCATCCCAGAGAACAGCAAGATGCGCGTTCTGCCAAAGAACCACGGCGACGCCGGCTAGAAATAGCGCGCTCACTGCGATACTGTCGCGCCAGCTCCAGCGGAGTTGGTTGAACGAATTGTGCGGGGTTGCATTGGACTTGCGCATGGACTCTTCCCAGCGTGAGTTGCTTGTCTCTCACTCAATCCATTGATTTTCACCGCTGACGGTCAGTTGCGCAAGACGCGAATCGACCTATGCATACCTTGCGCGATCAGCCTGCAAGTGCTGGCCGTCACTGCAACTTTGCGCGGATAGTCGTAGCCATTGATTATGTTGAGTGAATTGGATGCAAAACAAATTATATATAGCAAGGACGATGCCCGCTTTATTGCGGAAGCAAAGTTTTATCAGAAGCTCGCGAATCGCAAGATTAAATGCCAGCTCTGTCCGCGCGAATGCGTGGTGAGCGACAGCGAGCGCGGCCACTGCGGTGTGCGCGAGAATCGCGGCGGCGCGTACTACTTGCTGGTTCACTCGCGCGTCTGCGCGGCGCACGTTGACCCGGTCGAGAAGAAGCCGCTCTTCCATTATTTGCCGGGGACGAATGCTTTTTCACTGGCTGCTGCCGGTTGCAACGTCCACTGCAAATTCTGCCAGAACTGGGATATTTCGCAGTCGCGTCCCGAAGAGCTTCCCGCGCATTATTTGCCTCCGCAGCGCGTTGCGGAACTCGCTCAACAAAATAATTGCCCGACGATTGCCTACACGTACAGTGAGCCGTCAGTCTGGGCGGAGTACTTGATGGACGCCGCAGATGCGGGCCACGCCGCCGGCATTCGCAGCATCGTTGTGTCGAACGGGTTCATGCAGGAAGAGGCGCTGAAGACCGCCTACGGAAAAATGGATGCTGTAAAGATTGACCTGAAATCCTTCACCGATTCGTACTATAAACAGGTTGTCGGCGGACGATTGAAGCCTGTGCTCGATTCGCTCGTCACACTGCGCAAACTGGGAAAGTGGATGGAGATTGTCTATCTGGTTTTGCCCGCGCTCAACGATAGCGATACGGAGTTACGCGGACTGGCGCAATGGACCAAGGCGAACCTGGGCGCGGACGTGCCGTTGCACTTCACGCAATTTCATCCCGCCTATCAGTTGAAAGATATTTCGGTCACGCCTGTGGCGACTCTCGAACGCGCCAAGGCGATTGCCGATGCCGAGGGCTTGCATTTCGTCTATATTGGCAATGTGCCCGGTCATCCCGCGCAGAACACTTACTGTCCAAAGTGCCGCAAGATGATCGTCGAGCGTTCGGGCTTTACGGCGAGCGAGATGCTGATTCGCAATAGCTGCTGCCCGTTCTGCCAGCAGCCTATTCCCGGCATCTGGCACGCATGAGGAGGTTTTGGAGATGCACATCGTGATGAATGCTTGTTGGCTGGCAGCTCCGCTCGCCGCGCTCGTGGTGATTCCGCCGCTGTCGCACATTCACGCGGCAGAAGTAGAAAAAGTGAGGCAGGCAACTGTTGCGGGCAGCTTCTATCCCGCCGACTCGAAGGAGCTTTCAGCGATGATCGACGGCTTGCTGTCGCAGGTATCCGAGCCGCTGATCACCGATCCGATTCTTGCCGTCGTTGCGCCGCACGCTGGCTATGCATACTCCGGCCCCGTCGCCGCTTACACCTATGCGCAGTTGAAGGGGCACACATACACGCGCGTCGTTGTGATTGCTCCGTCGCACTACGAGGCCTTCGGCTATAGCTCTGTTTATGATGGCGACGCTTATGCAACGCCACTCGGAAATGTGCCGGTGGACAAAGCATTTGCGCGCGAGCTGGTGAAGATAAGTTCGACGATGAAGCTCTCAAGCCAGGGACACAATCCCACATCAGCCGGAGGCGAGCATTCGGTCGAGGTGCAGTTGCCGTGGCTGCAAAAGGTGCTGGGAAGTTTTGCAGTGGTGCCCATCGTGATGGGCGATCAGAGCTACGAGAACAGCCGCGCGCTGGGAGTGGCGCTGGAAAAATTAATCAAGCGTGACGGCAAGCCCGGCGAAACGCTGGTGCTGGCCAGCTCCGATCTCTCGCACTACCACACTTACGATGACGCTGTGAAGATTGATCACAAGACGCTCAGCGCGCTTCAATCATGGGATTATTTCAGTATGTCGCGCAACTTTCAGACGCGCGTCTGGGAGGCCTGCGGCGGCGCTCCGATTGTGGCCGCAATGATCTATGCCGAGCGCATGGGAGCCAATCAGGCGCGAGTACTGAAATACGCAAACTCCGGCGACGTGACCGGCGACCGTTCGCGCGTAGTCGGATACAGCGCGGATGTTTTTGTCAAAGCTCCCAACGGAAAATCAACTGAAGCGTCTTTCTCGCTGAGCGAGCCGGAGAAGAATGATTTGCTCGCTCTGGCGCGCAAATCCGTGGAGCACGTAGTGCGTGAAGGCGATGCGTACGAGCCGCCGGCAAGCACGAGCGCCGCGCTGAACCAGGAGCGTGGCGCGTTCACGACACTGCGCATCGACGGCGCCCTGCGTGGGTGCATCGGTTACACCTCGGCGGCCAAACCGCTTTACATCACGGTGCGCGATACGGCGACTCTCGCCGCCATGCGTGATACGCGCTTCAAGCCGGTGACGGAATCGGAGTTGCCGCGCTTGGATTATGAGATCTCCGTGCTCTCGCCCCTGCGCCGCGTGACCGACATTCAACAGATCAGAATCGGCGACCACGGTTTGCTGATGAAAAACGGCGACAAGGAGGGCCTGCTGCTGCCCCAGGTGCCGGTGGAACAGAAGTGGGAGCTGGAGACGTTTCTCGATCATACCTGCGCCAAGGCGGGAATGCGTTCCGGTTGCTGGAAGGATGAGGATACGGACATCTTCAGCTTTACCGCGGTTGTCTTTTGAGCCGGATTCGGGTGGAAATGGCGGAAAGTATCCCCCAGTAGCTAAAGCCCACATTGATTTTGCAACACTTACGGCAGTCAGGGCTGAAGCCCTGACCTACCAGCCGTGCCCCGACGCTTTTTGACCATCCAAAGAGTTTTTCCGCATCCTGTAAAGCCGTGCCCTTTTGAAAACCCACATAACACCAAAGGTTGCAGATGAGGCCTTATGGAATGAGGCTATCTCATCACAGTTTCACAGTTTCACGGAAAAAGGGGGGGGTAGGGGGTAGGGCCTCTCCAGTTCTCAGTAAAAAAGCCCGGGATGCGGTTAAAGTTCATGGTCTGATTGTGCGCGTTGGAACGGAAATAATCTGCAAAGCCCTTTTGTAATTTTGCCAGTTGCTCTATTTTCAGTTCTTTTTAATTTATATCATTAGTTTTGGGCCGGCAAATTGCATCGGAACTCGCGAGCTTTCATGCTCAATGCGGCACCGATTGTGATCTGTTGGGAAAGGCATCCATCGACGCGATGAAGGCTTCCTCGTATCCTCTTGCCAAGCATCCGGTCAAGCCGAGCAGGAACGAAGCCGCGGAGAAGATTCAGCTTCTTATGGCGATGGTTCTGCGCGAGTATGACGCCGGAAGAATGGCGGAGGCCGAGCGCATATGCCTGCAAATTCTGGCTATCAACGTTCATCACGCGGATGCCCTGTATGTGCTCGGCATGATTGGCTTCAAGAGCGGGCGCTACGAGCTGGCAGAGCGCATGATTCGCCGCGCGATTGCCGTCAATAGCAGTCATCCCTTCTACCATTTCAATCTGGCCAACACGCTGCGCGCGCAGGACAAGATTGATGAATCCGTGCCCAGCTATCAGCGGGCGCTGGAGCTTAAGCCTGATTTTAACGAGGCTCTGATCAATCTGGGCAACGCGCTGCTTGGCCAGCAGAAGCTTGATGAGGCGGCGGCCGCTTACTCGCGGGCGCTGGAGTTCAAGCCCGACTGCACGGAAGCTTTGTGCAACCTGGGCGCCATCTACAGGCAGCAAAATCGGCTGGAGGAAGCGGTGGACTGCTTCGAGCGCGCTCAGGCGCTCATGCCGGAGAACGCCGACCTCTGCTGCAACCTCGGCGACGCGCTTCATGCGCAGGGAAAGCTCGATGAGGCCATTCATTTGTATATGCGGACGCTGGCTCTTGAACCGAATCACCTCAAGGCCTCGAACTGCCTCTGCAATGCCTACTTCGACAAAGGAGAGCTGGATGAATCCATTGCCTGGTGCGGGCGAACACTGGCCATCAAGCCCGACTTTGGCGATGCGTTGATGAACCAGTGCCTGCTGCAACTTTTGCTAGGCGACTATGCCAACGGCTGGCGCAACTACGAGGTCCGCTGGAAGGTTTACACGCCGCGATTCTTCAAGGAGCCGCTATGGCAGGGCGCGCCGCTGAACGGCGCCAGCATTGTGCTCTACGCCGAGCAGGGCTTGGGCGACTCGCTGCAATTTCTGCGTTATGTGCCGCTGGTTCAGGCTGCAGGCGGGCGGGTGATTCTCGATCTTCCCGCCAATCTCTACAGGCTGGCAGCGCAGATCCCTGGCCTTGCGGCGCTGGTGAAATACGGAGGTTCGCATCCGCCCTTTGTCTGCCGCTGTCCATTGATGAGTTTGCCGCTGGCCTTCGGCACTACTGTCGAGACCATCCCCGCGCAGGTTCCGTATCTCTTCGCGCCTAAAGAGGCGCTTGAAACCGCGGCGGCGCTAGCATGGCCAACTTCAGGACTGCGCGTTGGCATTGCCTGGACGGGAAGCCCTGCTCATCCCAAGAACCGCGCCCGCAGTGTCTCGCTCGAACTTCTTGAAACGCTCTTCGATCTGGAAGACGTTCATTTCTTCTCGCTACAGATGGGGCAGGCCGCCGCCGAACTCGCCGCACACAACTTGCGCATTACCGATCTTGCGCCGGTCACGGGCGACATGGCGGATACGGCGGCGCAGATGATGCAGATGGATCTGGTCATCTCCATTGATACCTCGGTGGCTCATTTGGCCGGCGCGTTGGGCAGGCCGCTCTGGGTACTTCAGCCCAAAGTGCCTGACTGGCGCTGGCTGCTCGAACGCGAGGACAGCCCTTGGTATCCCACCGCGCGCCTCTTCCGTCAGCCCGCCACGGGCGATTGGCATTCAGTGATCGAGAAGGTGCGTGGAGAGCTTATAAAGCTGGCCGCTCAGAAACCATCGCGTTCTTGATCCGGCAAGAAAATAGTGACATTCCTTCCCACCCATTTCCGCAAAAAACGCGTAAATGGATGGGGCACCCCTACAGAATTCAGTTGCCGGATCTATAGCGTTGATTATGTCAGCGCCGCGCGTTCCAACTTCGCGATGTCGAGCTTCTTCATCTTGAGCATGGCTTGCATGGCCTTCGGATGCCGGACCAGATCGGGCAGTCGCGCAGGCACAATCTGCCAGCTCAATCCAAACTTATCCTTGAGCCATCCGCACTGAATCTCGCTGCCTCCAGCCGTAAGTTTACGCCAATAGTCGTCCACCTCCTGCTGCGTCTCGCAGCGCACCACAAACGAGATGGCCTCGGTAAATTTGTACATAGGGCCGCCGTTGATCGCGGTAAACTTCTGGCCATCCAGTTCAAAGGCGATGGTGAGTATGCGGCCCTTGGGTCCGCCGCATTCATCGGTCGTGCGCAGTTCGTCCAGCCGCCGCGAGTTGGGAAAGACGCTCAAATAAAATGCAACCGCCTCTTCGGCATTCGCGTCGAACCAGAGAAACGGCGTAATGCGGGGAAAGTTCTGCAACGCGCTCATCGAAACCTCCTCGCGGTTTTGATGCGCTTTTCACTCCGCTGGTTCCGTTGTTTATTTCCCCAATCCATTCCCCGAAAGGAAAACGTAGCGATGAAACTGAACACTTACCTCAACTATGGCGGCAACTGCGCCGATGCGCTCCACTTTTACGAACAGCATCTTGGCGGAAAAATCACCTTCATGATGACCTATGATCAGATGCCGGAACCGAAACAAATCCCTCCAGGCTGCGAAAAGAAGATTCTCCACGCCAGCATCCAGATAGGAGAAACTGTGCTCATGGCCAGCGACGTTGCGGCAGATCGCTTTCAACCCATGCGCAGCGTCTATATAACACTTGGCGTGGACAGCAATGAAGAGGCGGAGCGCCTTTATGCCTTGCTTTCCGAGGGCGGCGAGATCTTCATGCCCATCGGGGAGACTTTCTTTGCCCACCGCTTTGCCATGCTTCGCGACAAGTTCGGCACCTCCTGGATGCTCATGCACGGACGGCCCATGTAGTAGAGATCTTTTCAGCCCTCGATGTAATCCCAGAATGCGTCGCTCAGCTCCGCGCCCAGCTCGTTGGTCATGCGGCGGGCGGCTCGTTCCACCTCTTCGATCAACCCATGGAGATAGCTTCGCGAGCCGGAGATGGCCACCACGCCAATCGTCGCCGACTGCCATGTTACAGCTTCGTCCATCTCGGCCACAGAGATGTTAAAGCTCTGCTTCAGTTGGTCCTTGAGCGAACGCACCACCTGCCGCCTGTCCTTGAGCGACTGGGCGTGCTCAATGCGAATTTCGAGCGTCAAGTGAGCGACGGGCATGACGTCACAAGAATTACATCGACAGTGTAAGCCCTAATCCGCAAAGTGCGCCAATTGTTTTTGCGATGGTTTCGGAGTGCACAGGCTCACCAACGCCAGCGCCGCTACGGCTGCAAAGAGCGCCGGGAAGATGGCGTCGCGTTCGGCGAGAATTTGCGGGAAGATGGTCTTCACCGCCGGGAGATCCCAGGCCAGCGTCACCGCCGTGCCGCAGGCGATGGCCGCCACCGCGCCCCAGGCCGTGGCGCGTTTGGAGTAGAACGCCGCCAGCACGACGGGAGTGAGCGCGGCGGAATAAATTGTGTAAGCCCACAGCATCTTTTCGAGAATGCTCTCGGCGTAAACCGCCTGATAGAGCGCCCAGCAGCCGAGCAGCACCACGCACAGCCGCGAGATTATCAATACTTTTTTATTTGAGGCTCCCGGCGCAATGTAACGTACAAAAACATCGTTGACCAGATTCGTCGCTGGCGAAAATAGGTAGTTCGAAGCCGTCGAAATCACCTTGGCGAAGACCGCGCCCAGCAGCACCGCTCCCATGATTGCGGGCAGCCCGTGACGGGCCGTGTAGGGGATAATCTCGCGCGGATGCAGCGCGACTTCGCCGCTGGGATAGAGCGCGCGCCCAAAGACGGCGATGGCCACGATCAGCGTCTCCAGCACAACTGTGCCCACGATCCAGCCCACCACCGAAACCCGCGCGGCACGCTCCGATTTTGCTGAAAAGAATTTCTGATACATCACCTGATTGCCGAGCATCAGCATCATCACCGGAACCAGAAACTCCATGCCGCGCAGGACGCCCATCGCCGCCGATTGCCGGACACCATGCGCATCGAGCCGATAATTTCCCAGTACCTGAAAGTATTCCGGCGGCAGCGAATGATGCAGTCCTGCCCAGCCGCCGGCCTGAAAAAATAAATACGGCGCGGCGATGATACAGATCACCGTGACCAACGAGCCGATGGCCACGTCCATATAAGCCACCGAGGACATTCCCGCCAGCGCCGTGGTGACAATGACAAAGACCGCAATGATATATGTGCCCAGCAGCGGCGTCACCGCGTCGGGAAAGATCAGGTGCAGCACGTCGCCGCCGCCCTTGAACTGATAACTGGTGATGCCCGCGTACGCAAAGAGTATTGCGATTGTTCCCAGCACGCGCGCCGTCTGGTTGTAACGAGCCTCCAGCAGATCGGGCAGCGTGAACTGCGCAAACTTGCGCGCGCGCGGCGCAATGAAGTAGATCAGCAGCAGCGCCAGCCAGCCGCCTGCCGGTTGCCAGAGCGCGGCAAAGCCGTTTTTGTAGGCATTCTCCGCGCCGGCAAAGAGCGATCCCGCGCCGATCCACGAGGTGAGCAGCGTCAGCACCAGCACCGAGGCGGGCAGCGACCGTCCGGCCACAAGATAGTCGGCTGTGGTCTTCACCTGTGAGCTGCGATAGAGCGCCACCGTCAGCAGCACCGCGACAATGACTACCAAAACGGCAACATAGAGTTGAGACACGCGCGCTCCTTGCTAGGATGAACAGCTTCTCAAAAGTTTACTGTAGGCGAGCACTCCGGCGAATATACAGTCCTGATTTCCCAGGATTGGAACTGAACAAAGAAGCCGCGTTGCTGACCACTGTTCACTGCTTTATTCTTTTTTCATGCCACACTCCGTCATCTTCGACCACATTTTTCAGTTGCCGCTTCCGATTGCCGAGAAGCTGCTGCGCCCGGTGATTGTCTACCTGGTTCTGGTGTTGCTGCTGCGCCTCTTCGGAAAGCGCGAGCTGGCGCAGCTCAACCCCTTCGATCTGGTGGTGCTGCTCTCGCTCTCCAACACCGTGCAGAACGCCATCATCGGTGACGACAACTCGGTCACCGGCGGCGTCATCGGAGCCTTCAGCCTGCTGGCCATTAACTGGCTGGTGGTGCGTGTGCTCTTCCGCTCCAAACGGCTTACTCGCGCGATCGAGGGCCGGGCCACGGTGCTGGTGCGCAACGGCCAGATCGATCAGCGCGCGCTGGAGCGCGAGTCGCTCACACGCGAGGAACTGATCTCGGTGATTCACCGCCAGGGCTTTGCGGATATTCATCAAGTTCACCGTTGCGAACTGGAGCCGAACGGCACATTTTATGTGGAGGCCTTCGACCCCTCCGCCGCCGACAAGCGCCATGAAGAATTGCTTGTCCGTCTCGATGCGCTCAGTCGCGAGGTGGCCGCGCTGCGCGCGCAGGCATGAGGTTTTAGCTGCGAATCAACTCCACTGCAACATCAAGTTTGCATTGAGTCCATAACCTGTCTGCTGTCCAGACCGACGCGTTTCTAGCCTTGGCTAAAGCCAGACAGGCCCGGTCGCCCAGCGAAAGAGCCTGATTCACTCGCGCATAGGTGGCCGCCAGCTCTGCGTCTTTCTGGCCGAAGAAAACCAGATCGACGCCAGCGAAGACCGCCGAAAGTTTCTCTGGTGTCATCCCGAGATGGTCACGTTGAGTTCGAGTCAGAACCTCACACCAATTCACCGCACTGATCGCGATCCGCAGATCCGCCCCTTCTTCCACGGCGTCAAGAAGAGCCTCAATGCGCTCCCCGCCCGACTCTTGTTGCACCATAGCTAGAACAGCGGAGGAATCAAGAACAATACTATTCACGCGCGGCTCCCTCTAACTCTCGCTGCGGTTCTGCAAATTCGCGCGCTGCTTCCTCGCGGCGTTCTGCCAAAAATTCGTCCAACAGCCCATTCAGCGTTCCACGCGTCTTGATGATTCCGGCCCGGATGCTTTCAAGCGCCATCTTTCTGCTCATAATCCGGATTTCTCCGTCGCCGCTGAAGACAGAGAGACGATCACCCGCTTCCAGGCCAAATTCCTTACGGATTGCCACAGGGAGGACGATTCTGCCACTTTCTCCTAAAACTACCGTTTCTGTCATAATCTGCCACCTAACTTATATTATGCCATACTCGAAATAATCTGTCACTGTTTGGAAAATCTTCCATGTTGCAAACTAAATGTTGGGAGGGTGCTGCTTGAACCAGGGCATACGATATCGAAAATGAAAGCGAATACGACATTTACAAACCGGAATAATTTCATGCACCGATTATAATACCTTGCACAATTATTCAGTGCAGTGCACAATAAAGATATGAGAACCAGGGCAAACATTAACCTCGACAATGACGCATACAGCGTCGCAACCGCGTTTGCTGCTGCAAGGGGGGTCGCCCTGGGCGCGGCCGTCAGCGAACTCATTCGCCGCGCTGAGCAAGCTCCCGAATTGCCCCTCAGCGCATCGCCTAAACTCAAGAGGGATCGGCACGGCATACTGATCGTGAAAGCTGCCGGCCCGGTCATCACCTCTGAAATGGTAAAGGAAGAGTCTGAGGACGATCTTGGCTAGTGCCCTTTACCTGATCGATGTAAATCTGCTGATCGCCCGCCTCTTTGAAGCGCATGAGCATCACGATCTTGCCACGGAGTGGTTCCACACTCCCGGCCTGCAATGGGCGCTCTGCCCGTGGGTCGAGGCCGGATTCCTGCGTTTTGCCACGCGGCCCAACAGGCTCAGCATGAGCGAAGCCACGGGGCTGTTGGAGGAGAGGGAGCTCCATCCGGGCTACCACTACCACACCTGCGTTCACAACTGGCGCACGCTAACCAAGCCTTTTTTCCGGCGTCTGCACGGACACAAGCAAGTCACGGATGCGTACCTGCTCGGCAAGGCGATTGCAGACGATCTGATCCTCGCCACCTTCGACAAGCGTATAGTCCATCTTGCCGGAGAGCACGACAAACAGGTTCTGATCCTGGGGGCATAGGCATTGTCCCATTCCCCGGTCTCAAAATCGAGACTAGAGCTTGCCTAGTAGATGGGGAGGGTGAGCATATACCATGTATCTGTAAGAAAATAAAATGGGCTGACGACACGACTTGGAGCGATTGAGTATGGACCTGTACAACACGATTGAGAAGCTGGTAGCGGACCAACATGGAAAAACGCTCGGGACGAGAAAGGCGATCGGCGATTTCATGCTCACTGATTCGCACGCCGTGAACGTCAAGAGCAACAACGTCGACAAACAGAACTACTCACCTAACATGATCTCGATCAAGAAGATGCATGAGTGGGTATTCGAGGAGCGCCACGATCTTAGTTTCGTTTTCGTGGATTACAAAGACCAACATGGTGAACTCGAAGTTATTAAACAGAGCAGTCTGATTCCGATCGAGCAACTCAGTTGGGATTGTTTGTCGATCGAAGCGCAGGGATACGGTGTTATCCAAATGTGCCGCGCTCTGGTGATTGTTCCAAATCAGACCAAAAGCGAGTTCTATAAAGGGTTTCTCGCGGCCTACGGGAAATACTTGCAAAAAGAAAAGAAAAAACATGAGAATTTCGCCAAGAGGTTCATTAACCCAGATAACATTAATTGGTGACATAGTGGGGGCGAAGACGCGATGAGTCGGAAGAAAGAATACGGGGACTTCCAAACCCCACTGTCGCTGGCGCGACGGGTCGCGGCGCTGGTTGGACAAACTGATACCCACTTTGGCACGATCATTGAGCCAACGTGCGGAGTCGGTGCCTTTTTGGAAGCCGCTGCCGAGCGCTTTGGTATGTCGCCACGGTATTTGGGGTTTGATGTCAACCCTGAGTATGTGGGGGCAGCCAGGGCTGCTCTTGCGCGGGTCGGGTCGCCCATAGGCGTAGTTCAGCAGCGTGACTTTTACACTATCGATTGGAAGCAATTCCTTTCCGAGCAGGCTGGCCCTGTGCTCATCATCGGCAATCCGCCGTGGATCACAAATGCTGGAATGGGTGTCATAAATGGAAAGAACCTCCCCGAAAAATCCAATTTTCAGGGCCAAAGTGGCTTGGATGCAATGACTGGTAAGGCCAACTTTGACATCTCTGAATGGATGTTGATCAGGTTAGCGGAGGCCTTCCAATCACTGGGTGGAACATTGGCGATGCTCGTTAAGACCGTCGTGGCCCGTAAATTATTGGCACATTGTTGGTCAGCCGGAATACCAATCATTGAGGCTACGATCTATCGTATTGACGCTGCAGAGCATTTCGATGCAGCAGTGGATGCTTCGCTCGTTGTGATCGAGTTCGGCGAGTCGGCGGAACCAAAGCGTGCCCAAGTTTATAGCCAACTCTCCCGCGCGATCCGGCCTACCGCAACGGTAGCCATTGAAGACGGAACACTTATCGCCGACCTCGATGCGTATCGTGCTACAAAGCACCTTGCCGGTGGTTCTCCTCTCCGTTGGCGGTCGGGTATTAAGCACGATTGCTCTAAGGTCATGGAACTGCAGTTGGCAGGTAGACATCTCAAAAATGGACTTGATGAATTGCTCGATCTTGAACCCGACTATCTTCTGCCCATGTTCAAAACATCAGAAGTTGCAGCGGGCCGTGTTGATCAATGCCACCGTCGGATGATCGTCACGCAGAGGTGCATTGGTGAACAAACCGCTGGCATCGCTGAACGGGCACCCAAGACGTGGTCTTACCTCCAGCGTCACTGCGCACTACTCAGCAAACGGGGAAGTTCGATCTATCGCGGCAAACCAGAGTTTTCCATTTTTGGGGTGGGCGATTACTCGTTCTCGCCGTGGAAGATTGCGATTTCTGGCATGTATAAGAGTCTGAAGTTTGTGAAAGTTGGCCCTTTTCAAGCGCAGCCTGTTGTATTTGACGATACAACAAACTTCATACCGTGTCCCTCTGAGACTGCCGCGACATTGTTGCTGTCATTGTTGGAAAGTGACGAAGCACGGACGTTCTATAACGCCTTCATCTTTTGGGATGCCAAACGCCCAATTACGGTCGATCTTTTGGGGCGATTGAACATCCACGCACTGGCTGAGAGCCGTGGTGTTTCCAATACATTCGTCCAACTTTTCGGCGTAGAAGCTTCTATACCCTACAGAAAGACTCGCGTTCCGACTGGGGCAACGGCAACTCTAATGCTTTGGCCGCAATAAGCAGCAGCCCCAGACTGCATGGAGGAATGAGAGTCAACGTCCAATCTATCCTTTCACTCTGGAGGAATCAGCCCGACCAACTTCACTCCCACTCAATCGTTCCGGGAGGCTTGCTGGTGATGTCGTAGACGACGCGGTTGATGCCGCGCACCTCGTTGACTATGCGGCTGCTGATGCGCTTGAGCACTTCATAGGGCAGCGGGGTCCAGTCGGCGGTCATGCCGTCTTCTGAATGCACGGCGCGGACGGCGCAAGTGTAGGCGTAGGTGCGCTGGTCGCCCATTACGCCGACGCTCATCACCGGCAGTAGCACGGCGAAGCTCTGCCAGATCGTCGAATACAGCCCGGCGGCCTTGATCTCTGCGACGACGATCTCGTCGGCCTCCTGCAAGAGCGCCACGCGCTCCGGCGTGACTTCGCCGAGGATGCGCACGGCGAGGCCGGGACCGGGAAAGGGCTGGCGGCCGAGCACATCGTCCGGCATCGCGAGGTCGCGGCCAATGCGCCGGACTTCGTCTTTGAAGAGGTCGCGTAGCGGCTCAATCAGCTTGAGCTTCATGCCCAGCGGCAGGCCGCCAACATTGTGATGGCTCTTGATGGTCTGGCTTGGGCCTTTGACGCTGGAAGATTCGATGACGTCGGGGTAGAGCGTGCCTTGTACCAGCCAATCGACACCGCCGGATTCCTTGGCGATGCGCGCGGCTTCGTCGTCAAAGACAGCGATAAACTCCGCGCCGATGATTTTTCTCTTTTTTTCCGGCTCCGTTACTCCGGCGAGTTTGGTGAGGAAGCGCTCGCTGGCATCGACGGCGACGATCTTCAATCCGAGCTTGTCGCGCAGATTTTTCTGGACGGCTGCGAATTCATTTTTACGCAGGACGCCGTTGTTGACGAAGATGCAGGTGAGCTGATCGCCGATGGCCTTGTGAACCAGCACCGCGGCTACGGATGAATCCACTCCGCCGGAGAGGCCGCAGATCACGTGGCCTGCGCCGACCTTCTCGCGGATCGCAGCAACGGTCGTCTCGATGAAGTGCGCGGGAGTCCAGTCGCCACGCGCGCCGCAGATTGTGAAGACAAAGTTTTTGATAAGCTGCGCGCCAAGCGGCGTGTGATGCACTTCGGGATGAAATTGCACGGCCCAGACGCGGCGTTCCGCATTTTCAAAGGCGGCGAGAGCATTGGCGGTAACGGCGGTGCGATGAAAGCCGTCGGGGAGTTGAGCGGCCTCGTCGCCGTGGCTCATCCAGACGGCGAGCGTCGCGGGCAAGCCGGCAAACAACTGCGATGCGCTGTCTTCGATAGTGACTTCCGCGTGGCCGTACTCGCGGCGCGGCGCGTTGAGCACTTTGCCGCCGAGATGATGCACGATGAAGTGCAGGCCGTAACAGATGCCCAGCACTGGCACGCCCAACTCCAGCAGCTTTGGGTCGGCGGCAGGCGCGTCGGCATCGTAGACCGACGAAGGCCCGCCGGAGAGGATGAGGCCGAGCGGCTTGAGCGCCTGAATCTCGCTGATGGGCGCCGTGCAGGGCAGGACGACGGAGAATACATTGTGTTCGCGGATGCGCCGCGCGATCAGTTGCGTATACTGCGAACCGAAATCGAGAATGACGATAGTTTGGGTGGCCACGTATTTAGTGTTGCAGGGCGCGGGCGGGATGTAAAGACAACTATTCTGATAAAATCAATGGACATACAACCGCACGATTGCGCTGTGGGAGAATCCAGCAACAAAAAGCAGGAAAGCATGAAGATTCGTTTTGCGCGCCGGATGAGCGCTGTGAAGCCGTCGACAATTCGCGAGATTCTCAAGGTGACCGAGCAGGCTGACATCATTTCGTTTGCCGGCGGGCTGCCCGCGCCGGAGTTGTTTCCGGTGGCCGAGGTCGCTGCCGCCGCCCAGCGCGTGCTCAGCGAGAGCGGCGCGGGCGCGCTGCAATATGGCCCCAGCGAGGGCTTTGAGCCGCTGCGCGAGTGCTTCGCTGCGGAGTCGCGCAAGCGCGGCATTCAGTGCAACGCCGACGATATTCTTATCACCACCGGCTCGCAGCAGCCGCTTGATCTGGTCAGCAAGATATTTCTCGACGCGGGCGATTGTGTTCTCACCGAAAGCCCGACGTACATGGCGGCGCTACAGGCCTTTCAGAGCTATGAGGTGCGTTTTGCCGCCGTGCCCACCGATGAGGAGGGCCTGATTCCCGAGGCTCTGCCGGAGTTGATCGAACGCGAACGGCCACGGTTTCTCTACACGATTCCCAGCTTTCAGAATCCGACGGGCGTGACGCTGACTGCCAAGCGCCGCAAAAAACTTTATGCTATCGCCGCGCGCTACGGCTTGATTGTGCTGGAGGACGACCCTTACGGCGCGCTGCGCTACGCGGGAGAAAAGATTGCGCCTATCAAGTCGATGGACACCGAAGGCCTGGTCATCTATCAGAGTACGGTCTCGAAGACGATTGCGCCGGGGCTGAGAATTGGATGGGTTGTGGCCTCGGAGGAGATTCGCCGCAAGCTGACCATCGTCAAGCAGGCGGCCGATCTGCATACATCGAGCCTGGATCAGCGCATTGCTCATCGCTATCTGACAGAGTTTGACAGCGAGGCTCACGTCGAGCGCATCCGCCGCGCATACGGAGAGCGCTTCGCGATCATGGACGCCGCGCTCAGCGCGTCGATGCCGCATGGCTTCACATGGACGCATCCCCAGGGTGGAATGTTTTTGTGGGTCACCTGCCCGGAGGGAACGGACACCAGCGAGCTGATGCTGGAGGCGCTGAAGCGCAAGGTGCTCTTTGTTCCGGGGCGGGATTTCTTCCCCGACGCGAGCGGTCAGCGCTATATGCGGCTGAACTTTTCCAATGCGACGCCGGAACAGATTCGCGAGGGCATCGGGCGCATTGCGGAGGTTTGCAAAGCGGCTGCAAGCCAGCCCGCCGTGATAGCCTCCTAAGCGATGGACGGTTGAGTTTCGTTGCAGCCTTTTTTCGTCTAGCGAGTCAATAAGTTCAAGAGGGATTCCGATGAATAGCTTTCGATTCGTTCCGATTCTGATGCTGGCGACAAGTTTCGCCCTGGCGCAGTCGCCCGCCGCGACTCCGGCCGACACCAGCAAACCAACGCCGCCCGTTACTGCCAAGAGCTTCGACGCAACGGCCATCGACAAGACGGTCGACCCCTGCGCGGATTTCTATCAGTATGCCTGCGGCAACTGGATCAAGAGTAATCCCATTCCGGCTGACCAGGTGGTGTGGTCGCGGTCTTTCTCGCTGCTCCGCGAGCGCAACCGCTATCTGCTCTGGCAAGAGTTGGACGCCGCTGCCGCGAATCCCGCGACTCCCTTGCAGAAGCAGTACGGCGACTTTTTTGCTTCCTGCATGAATACCGATCTGGTGGAGCAGAAGGGGCTGAAGCCGCTGGAGCCTGCCTTCAAACAGATCGACGCGCTCACGGACACGCACAAGCTGGGCGAACTGATGGGAGATCTGGAGGCTGAGGGGAGTTCGGCTCCGCTCTTCGGCTTTTACGTTGAGCAGGATGAGAAGGATTCCACGAAGCAGATTGCCGTGGTTCAACAAGCCGGCCTCTCGCTACCCGACCGCGATTATTACATCGTGGACAACCCGCACTTCAAGGAGATTCGCCAGCAGTACGTTGAACACGTGACGAAGATCTTCACGCTGGCCGGCGATGCGCCGGAGAAGGCAGCCAAAGAAGCCGCGGCGGTGATGGAGATTGAGACGGCGCTGGCCAAGGCTTCGATGCCGCGCGTCGATCTGCGCGATCCTGAGAAGGTCTACCATATTTATACGGTGGCCGATTTCCAGAAGCTGACGCCGGAGTTTGACTATTCGATCTACTTCAAGGACGTGAAGGTGCGCTCCTTCGATACGCTGAACGTAGCCACTCCGGATTTCTTCAAAGGCCTGAGCGAGCTGATCGCCAAAGAGCCGATTGATAACTGGAAATCGTACTTCCGCTGGCACACGCTGCACGGCGCGGCTCCGAACCTTCCCAAGGCGTTTTTTGACGAGAACTTTGCATTTTTTGGAAAGACGCTGGCCGGGCAGAAGGAGCCTGCGCCGCGCTGGAAGCAATGCACCAGCATGACCGACCGCGCATTGGGCGAAGCGGTGGGCCAGGACTGGGTGAAGCAGAATTTTCCGCCCGCGGCCAAGGCGAGCATGGACAAACTGGTGGCGGCGCTGGAGAAGAGTTTGGGAGACGACATCAAGACCCTGCCGTGGATGAGCGACGCGACGAAGAAGGCGGCGGAGGAGAAGTTGGCGCTGATCCGCAACAAGATCGGCTACCCGGAAAAGTGGCGCAGCTACAAGAAGCTGAAGGTGAGGCGCAATGATCTGATGGGCAACCTGCGCCGCAGCACGGTCTTCGAGGATCAATGGAATCTCGATCACTTGGGCAAGCCGGTGGACGAGAAAGAATGGCAGATGACGCCGCCGACGGTGAACGCCTACTACGACCAATCATTCAACGACATCAACTTCCCGGCGGGAATCCTTCAGCCGCCGTTCTTCGACTTCACTATCGACCCGGCGGTGAACTTCGGCGGCATCGGCATGGTGATCGGCCATGAGATGACGCACGGCTTCGACGACGAAGGCTCGCAGTACGACGGCCACGGCAACCTGCGCGAGTGGCAGACTCCCGAGGATCGCAAGGCCTTCAGCGAGCGCGAAAACTGCGTGGCCGACGAATATAGCGGCTTCGATGCGGCTCCTGCACATGGCGACACTCCTGAGCAGAAGCTGAACGGCAAGCTCACCCTGGGCGAGAACACGGCTGATAACGGCGGCCTGCGCATCGCCTATATGGCGCTGCTGGATACGCTCGCGGCGGAGGGCAAGAGCATCGACGACAAGATTGACGGCTACAGCGAAGCGCAGCGCTACTTCCTGGGCTTTGCTCAGGTGTGGTGCATGAATCAGACCGAGCAGTCGGCGCGGCAGCAGGCGCTGACCGATCCGCACTCGACCGGTCGCTGGCGCGTCAACGGCACGGTGCAGAACTTCGACCAGTTCGGCAAGGCGTTTGGCTGCGCGAAGGGCCAGCCGATGTTTCCGGCGAACTCCTGCCGGGTCTGGTAGAACGGAAGAATTTTCCAGCGCCAAGGTGTTGACGTTTGCTCTCTCGCTTACGTCAAAATCCCAGACTAGGCCGAAAATCTGCCCGCAAGGGAGCCATGCAGAGCTTTCTGCCGGATTCTAGAGCCGGTTCAGGCATTAAAAATGCCTGATTTTGAGTAGTCTTCCGGCAAAACTAGGCATAACCCACCTTGGGCTTTTACAATGCAAAAGGGACCCATCCCAACCCAGCTATGCTGTGGAACTAGCAAACTTGGCGGCGCACGCCGGACCAGGATGAAGGAATCGCATGAAGTTCACGAAATTCGGCAAGGCCCTTCTGATGAGCGCCCTCTCAGTTGGCGTAGTCCTCAGCGTTACGTCTTGTGTGGAAAGCTATTCGGTCGGCTATTTGTATGTGACGGGGACAGAGACCTCTGCGACCGCCGACAACGGCGTCATCAGCGGCTTCAAGATCAATCACAACTCGGGCTTTCTGACCCCGATCAACGGGATGCCCGTCTCCACCGGCGGAGCCAATCCGGTTCGCGCCGTCCTGGGTCTTGGCCAGCGCTTTGTTTATGTTCTCAACCGCGGCGTCAACAGCGCAGGCAACGGCAACTGCACTACAAGTAACCCCTGCCTGAACCCCAACATCACTGAGTTCACGGTTGGAGCCAATGGCATACTTACGGCGCAGGAGACCTTTAACACGCAGGGCCTCAACCCCTTCCGCTTGGTCACCGACCCCACGGGCAGCTTCCTTTATGTGCTGGATCATGATTCTCCGGCAAACAGTTCCCCAAGTAAGGGTGATCCCTGCAACTTGGCGCTCGGCAACGACCCTACGACCAATCTGCCCATTACCACTTGCGGCGACATCACGGTGTTCCAGATCAATCAAACCACGGGGCGTCTGAACCTGGTTCAGAATTCACAGGTTACCGTGAGCGGCGGCGCCGAACTCACTTACTTCCCCGTTCCCGCAAATCCCGTTGATTTTGCGTTCTCCGGTAGTTTCCTTTACACAATGACCGCCAATGCCACCTCAGCCTCGAACAGCTATCCATACACCGGCGGTGCGATCTCATTCCCGTACACCTATAACTCTTCCACCGGGTTATTGACGCTGGTGCAAAATACCTCCACATCTCTGAATATTCTTGGGGGAACGGCCATCGTGAACACCAGCAGCAGCATTTACGTGCTGGACTACGAGCCATCTAAGAACTTAAACGAGATTGTGCCTTTCTCCGCCGGCTCCAACGGCGCGCTGCAACCGCAATCGAGCGGACCCATCCTGGATGACCCCAACCAATCCAATCCCATCTTTTTGGTGCAGGAGAACAAGGGCAAGTGGTTCTACGTGGCCAACCAGGGCAATACGGCGCAGCAGACCCTTCCACTGAGCGGCATTGCCGGCTATGTGATCAACAGTCCCTTCCAGCCCACGGAAATGGGCGGCGCGCCCATCGGTTTCGGCGCCGGCAGTTCTCCGCAGTGCCTGGTCGAGGATCCCTCGAATCAATTCTTCTATACGGCCAACGAATTCAGTTCAAATGTTACCGCCCAGCAGCTCAATGAACAATCGGGTACTCTGACGCCGCTGTCGAACACGACGAATGTGCCCGATCAATATGCGCTTACCGGACAGCCCACTTGGTGCTTTGTGGATGGACGCGTCGGTTAAATCACTGCTGTAAGCAAGAATGCCGGGAGCGGCGGCTTGTCCTCCGCCCCGGCAACAAATTGATTCGCCGTTATTCAGAACGCAGCCGAATTCCCGAGCATGGTTTTAATGGCCTGCTCTGGAGTTCGATTCCAACCCGATTTTTTGCGCGCCACAGGTTCTGGCCCGCTCATGAAAGATGCGCATGAAGTTCAATAAATCGAGCCAACTGCTGCTGGCGACCGCAGTCAGCCTCCTGACGGCCGGCCTGATAACGGCCTGCGGCACAAACACCGTGGATTTCGTCTTTGTGACGAGTTCCATCGCTGCCGGCGCCAATAACTACGGCCAGATCGACGTCTTCGAGATCAACCGCGTCTCCGGCTTTATGCGCCAGATTCTCGCCTCGCCCTTCCCTTCGGGCGGACGCAACCCGGTGGCCGAAGTCGTCTCGTCGGACGAAACGAATCTCTATGTGGTCAACCATGACGACAACTCCATTGTGCAGTTCGCCATTGGCTCCGACGGCAAGCTCTATCCGCAGAACACCGTGAATACACCCGGTCTCTATCCCGTCGCCGTCGCTGTCACCGCGGCAAATCTCTTTGTCGTGGACACTTTTCAGCCGCTGCTGAACTGCTCGCCGGCGAATCCCTGCTCGGGTTCCGTTGGCGTCTTTCCCATCGAGCCTGCCTCAGGCTCCGGCGTCAATGAAGTTCCCGCCGGCGTACTTGGACCGGCGATTGCAAACGGGACCATAAATTACTGGCCGCTGAACTCGCCCATCAGCTCAACCCATATCATCACACCGACCGCGATCAATGTATTGAACAACGGCTCTTACGTTTACGTGACCGCCTATGATTCGACCGTAACACCAAGCATTGGTTATATTTATGGATTTTCGGCAGGCTCCAGCGGCGTACTTGCACCACTCAACGGCGGTGTGCCTGTCGTTGCCGGTATCCACCCCTCGGCCATTGCCAGCGATTCCACCAGCGGCCACGTCTATGTTACGGATTCCACCAATAGCACAGTCGTCAGTTACTCAGTCGCATCGGGAGTGCTAACTAAGATCAGCAGCACTTCTACCGGCAATCAACCCTCGGCCATCGTCGTCGATCCCACCTACCCGTATGCGTATGTCGCCAATGCGGTGGACGGCAACGTGAGCGCCTATTCCATCGGCGCCAATGGAGCACTGACCGCGAACGGCACCTACACCGCGGGGATTGATCCGGTGGCTATCGGCATCGATCCGGGAACCAATCATTTTGTTTACACTGCCAATTTTCTGGGCACAGGAAGCACCGGATCATCGGGCACAATCTCCGGCTTCGAGTTGAGCACCACGACCGGCACGCTCATCAATTCTCAGCTTTCACCGTACAACTCCAACGCCCTGCCGACGGCCGTCGCAGCCGTTCCGCACGGCGGCGCCGCGCAGTGAGCTCAAAACGAATCGAAATACCCCGTACCGCGCTTTTACAATAACTACGGGGCAACTTAACCAGTTTTCTCCGGGCACGCAACAAAAAACGCCCACGACGAAGGAAGCACATGAAGTTCAGCAAATCGAGCCAGCTTTTTCTGGTCTCTTCCATCGGCATCTTAGTGGCCGTCCTCTTATCTGCCTGCGGTCTGTCGTCCGTCGACTTTGTTTACGTGGCCAGTTCCGCCGCTTCGCCAACATCGCCCAATGGACAAATCGACACAATGGCCTCCGACGGCGCCACCGGCGCATTGCGCAAGTATGCCTCGCCCGTATCCAGCGGCGGCATCAACCCGGTCTCGCTGGCCGTCGACCCTGTCTACGAGAATCTCTACGTTGCCAATGCGGGCAGCAACACGATCGTTCACTTCGCCATCGACTTGAACGGCGGGCTGACCCAAAAGGAATCGGTTACCCTCAGCGCCACGCCCGTTGCCATCACGGTGAATGCAGCCGGCACCTATCTGTATGCGATCTCCGGAACCAGCTCCGCCATACTCTCCGCTTATCCGCTCACTTCGGGTGTGATTGGCTCGACAGCTACTTTCCAGCAGTCCATGATTCTCAACTGCACTGCCGCCTCGTCCCCCAACGCCAATTTCCCGACAGACATGATTATTCCCACCGGGGTAACAGTGCTGGCCAACAACAATGCCGTCTATGTTGCGGCCTATGACAAGTCCGCATACAATCCCTCCGGCAGCACGAGCAGCAGCGCCAACGGCGGCTGGGTCTTCGGCGTCACCATCGGCGCGAGCGGCGCGCCGGTCGCCACCAACCAGTGTGTATCCACTGGCGGGCCGTACACGGTTGCCCAGGCCGGCACCAGACCCAACTCCATCACCGCCGAACCCACCAGCCGCTTTGTCTATCTCACTGACTACGCCAACAGCCAGATGGTCGCCTACACGATCATGACCGGCACATTCAATGGCAATACATTCTATCCTCTGACAGCGCTGAACATTGGCCCCGTTAAGACCGGAAACGAGCCAGCGGCCATCGTTATTGACCCACGCGGCAAGTTCATCTACATCGCCAACGCTCTGGATTCCGATGTCGTCACCTACGTGATCGATCTCGGCACGGGAGCGCCTTCAGCGTCGCAGGGCCTGCTCGGCGCTGGCACGGACCCCCGTCCAGTAGCCATCACAGTGGACCCGGCGATAGGCCGGTTCGTCTATACAGCTAACTACCTGGGCAACTCCGTCTCCGGCTTCGTTCTGAATCCGACTTCAGGCATTCTGACGACCGCGCAGGCCTCGCCCTATCCCGTCGATTCAGAACCAACCGCGATTCTCGCCATTCCTCACGGCAACCATGCCACGCAGGCTATCCCCCAATAAAGCCGAATAGGCGTCATCCAGCCAAAACGCAGAACAGCCCAGCCTGCCGATATTGGAGACTGGGCTGTTTTACTTAAGACGGTATTCTGTTACGCTCCCATCCATCTGCGCAGCAGCCGCTGCGCGGGCCTCTCCACAACGTGCAACGCCAGGAGGGCCACGGCAATCAGCGCCGCGTAGCTGATCCAGGGATCGAAGCGGTTCACTCCCAGACGCTCCGGCAGATGGCTCTCGTGAATCCAATTCCAGAGATTGAAGTGCAGAATATAGAGGCAGTAGCTGGCCTCGCCCACCATCACCAGCGGGCGCAGGCTGAGGGCTGACGCCAGCCAATTCTCTCCGGCCAGCCCCAGGACGATGCAGCCGAACAGAGGCATCAGCAAACCGTCGTGGAGCAGGGCATAAGGCACAATCGACCCCATGTATAGAAGGCCCAGGACGCCCGCAAAGCCAGCTAGACCCAGTGCCACACGCAGGCGACCGGCGCGCGCCACTCGCCCATCCAGTCCGGCCAGCAGAATGCCGAAGACAAAGCTGGCCAGATGCGGCAGCGGCGTGTACTTGAGCGCTACCAGCCAGTGTCCCCAACTCCAGCGGTCGGGATGCGCGATGCCGTCCGGCTGAATAATCAGGTAAAGTGCGCCGGGAAGCATCCCCAACGCCCACACCCCGGCCAACTGCATTAGCGCGCGCCCGGGCCGCTGCGGCGGCTTGATGCGGGCCAGCCAGGGAAAGAGCGCATACATGAAGGCTTCCGCCGGCATCGCCCAGGCCGGCGTGTTCAGGAAGGTCGCCAGCGATGGAATCCAGCCTTGCAGCAGCAGCGGCGCGAGCGCCATGCCGACCCAGAACATACCGTGCTGCCCCGTCAGCGCCACGCCGTGCCAGCAGACAGGCTGCGCATGAGCGCCGTACTCGGGCATCACCATCCGCCAACTCAAGAGCATACTGAGCAGATACACAGGATAGAGCCGTGTGAAGCGCGCCTTCCAGAAGCGTTTAGCATCAAGCGCGCTGGCCTGCGCCGCGCCCGCGTAGTTGTACCCCAGCACAAAGCCGGAGAGCAGAAAGAACAATCCCAGCGCGATATAGCCCGCGTTGACCACAGGCGCCAAAAAGCCAAAAGATCGAGGATCGGCAAAATGAAAGAAAACGATGTTGATGGCGGCCAGACAGCGCAATCCCGTCAGTGCATCCAATCGTACTGGCTTGCGCGTCTCCACGGGTCGTTCGACTCTCCGGCTGTTGCTAGTCCCTATTCCCTATTCCCTGCATTTACGCCGTCACCAGCGATCCAACTTTTTCGCCCATCACCACTCGTCGGATATTTCCCGGCTGGTTCATACTGAAGATGATCATAGGCAGGTGGTTGTCCTTACACAGGCTCACGGCGGTCAAGTCCATCACCTTCAATCCCTGTCGCAAAATCTCCATGTACGTGATCTCGTCGTACTTCACGGCATCCTTCACCTGCACCGGATCGGCACTGTAGACGCCATCCACTTTGGTGGCCTTCAGCAGCACATCTGCCTTGATCTCCATCGCTCGCAGGCTGGCTGCCGTGTCGGTCGAAAAGTAGGGATTGCCGATGCCCGCGGCGAAGATCACCACGCGTCCCTTTTCCAGGTGGCGCTGGGCGCGGCGGCGAATATACGGCTCGGCGATCTGGTTCATGAAGACGGCGGTCATCACCCGGCAGGGAACGCCGCGCTGCTCCAGCGCGTCCTGTAAGGCGATGGCATTGATGACCGTCGCCAGCATACCCATGTTGTCGGCGGCCACGCGGTCCATCTCCTTGGCCTGCTCGGCCACGCCGCGAAAGAAGTTTCCGCCGCCCACCACCAGGCCGATCTCCACGCCCAGAGCGTGCACGTCCACGATCTCCCCGGTAATCTCGGCGACCTTGTCGGCATCCAGACCGAAGCCGCGCCCGCCGGCCAACACCTCACCCGATAGCTTGAGTACAATCCGCTTATACATTCTTTTCCGAGTATCGCATACCGGCCGCGCCGCCGTGTCATCTTGTCTTGCACTGTGCTTCATAGAAATTTTTCTAAAAAAAGCGCGTCTGCAAGGAAAATTCCGTGTCTTACGCCGTGTACAGGCAAAATGAGTACAATCTTTTCAGCACGGCGCGAGACTCGAAGGGAGAAATCTTATGAAGAATCCAGGAATGGTCCTTTGTCTGGCCATCACATTGCTGCTGGCGGCGGCGCCGGGATTTTCCCAGAGCGACGGCAGGCAAGGGCAGGGACAGGCCGTGGTGACGGTTCTGCCCAAGCATGGAGATGCGATGCCGGCGAACATCTCAGCCGATGCGTTGTCGATCAAGGTCAATGGAAAACCAGCCAAGGTCACCGGCTGGAAGCCGCTCCATAGCCCGGAAAATAATCTGGAGCTGGTGGTGCTGATCGACGGCGCATCCCACAACAGCCTGGGCATCCAGCTCGACTACATCGCGAATTTCCTCAAAGCGCTTCCGCCGGATGTCCGCGTAGCGGTCGCCTATATGGCCTACGGACGCTCCGTCTTTGCCGGTCCGCTCTCCACCAATCACGAACAGGCTATGCATGGGTTGCATCTACCCGGAGGCGTGTCCGGCTCCAGCGCCAGCCCTTACTTTTGCCTCTCCGAGTTGGCAAAGAACTGGCCCTCGGCGGATCGCTCGGCTCGTCGCGAAGTGGTCATGATTACCGACGGCGTGGATGATTACATGAGGCGATACGATCCCGAGGATCCCTACGTCGTGGACGCCATCACCGATTCCGTGCGCGCGGGCCTGGTCGTCGACTCGATCTACTGGCTCGGCAATGGCCTCGCCGATGCCAACCGGTACATGAACTCCTCCGGCCAGAATCATCTGGCTGAAGTGACCCAAGCGACCGGCGGCAAGAATTTTTGGTTTGGGATGGGCAATCCGGTCTCCTTCCAGCCGTACCTCGACGAACTTCTGCGCCGTTTGCGGAATCAATACGCGCTGGAGTTTGCCAGCAATTTGAAAGGTAAGCCGGAGGTGGAATATCTCAAGCTGAAACTCAACGCTCCTGATATGGAAGTCGCCGCGCCACAGCAGGTCATGGTCTCAGCCGCGGGCCAAATGTAGGGTTTTAGAACTGCGAAAAATCTGGGTGCCCCAGGTCCCTCGCATTTGGGGACCTGGGAGACCTCAAGCTCCCCGCTCACCCCTTCGCGAACATATGTTTCATGCAGCGCAAAGCTTGTCGTGTGCGCTCTTCGTTCTCAATCAGCGAGAAGCGCACGTGCCCGTCGCCGTAGTCGCCAAATCCGATCCCCGGCGAGACGGCGGTCTTGGCTTCGTTCAGCAGAATCTTTGAAAACTCCAGTGAGCCGAGCTTTTTATATTGCTCCGGTATCTGCGCCCAGACGAACATCGTCGCTTTGGGGCTAACCACCGGCCAGCCCAGCTTATTCAACCCCTCTACCAGCACATCGCGGCGTTTGCGATAGGTCTCGCATATTTCGTGCACGCACTCCTGCGGACCCTCCAGCGCCAAAATCGAAGCCACCTGAATTGGTGTGAAGGTTCCGTAGTCGAAGTAGCTCTTCAGCCGCGCCAGCGCCGCCACCAGCTTGGGGTTGCCCACCATGAAGCCCACGCGCCAGCCGGGCATATTGTAGCTCTTCGAGAGCGTGAAGAACTCGACGGCCACATCCTTCGCTCCCGGAACTTCCAGTACACTGGGCGGTTTGTAGCCGTCGAAAGCGATGTCGGCGTAGGCGAGATCCTGAATCAGATGGAAGCCGTATTCGCGCGCCATCTCCACCAGCCGCGCAAGAAAGGGCAGGTCAACACACTCTGTTGTCGGATTCGACGGGAAGTTGACGATCAGCGCCTTGGGCCGAGGAACCATGCGCGGAATCAGCTCTTCCAACTGCGCCAGAAACTGCTCGCGATCATGCACCGGCACACTGACAATATGCGCTCCGGCAATCACCGGCCCGTAGATGTGGATCGGGTAGCTGGGATTCGGCACCACCACCGTGTCGCTCGAATCGAGAATCGCAAGGCAGAGATGAGCGATGCCCTCCTTGGAGCCGATGGTGACGATGGCCTCTGTCTCTGGGTTGAGATCGACGTTGTAGCGCGTCTTGTACCAGTTGCAGATGGCCTTGCGCAGCCGCGGAATGCCCTTGGAGACCGAGTAGCGGTGCGTCGCGGGCTTCAGCGCCGCCTCGATCATCTTGTCCACGATGTGCTTGGGCGTGGCTCCATCGGGGTTGCCCATGCCGAAGTCGATGATGTCCTCTCCGCGGCGGCGGGCGGAGGCCTTCATCTCTCCGGTAATGTTAAAAACGTAAGGCGGCAGGCGCTGTATTCTGCTGAATTCTTCCATCAATTTAGTTTAAGGCAAAGGGGGCGGGAGGCGCTGCCAGGGTAGCCGGAGAGGTTATGCTTCGTGCTTGACTTTGTTCAACCACAACGACATCGTAAAGCGGAGATTATGTATACTGCCCCTGACACATAATATTCCAAGGAGCGTCATCATAATTCCATAAATGAGGCAGCCGTGGCTCCCTTTTGCGAGACCCGCAATCGAAATAGCAAGCGACAACCCAATCCAAATGGATTCGATGATTATCAAGAGAATCCAGAAGTTCAACGCCCCGCTTTGGGTGCGCCGACCAAATTTGTCTATTATCCATCCCATGCCGGCAAGTATAGCGCTGAAGCACCGTCTCGCGGTTCACGCTCTTTGTCTGACAAAGATGCGGGCGGCTAGCAGGATGGCGCCGCAGCCCATAATGGTGAGGACGGCGGCGTTGGGCCAGAGATCGGCGAAGGTCGAGCCGCGCAGAATGATTCCGCGCAGGATACGGATGAAGTAAGTTGCGGGAATGAGGCGGCTGATGCCCTGGAAGATGAGCGGCATATTTTCAATCATAAAGATGTAGCCGGAGAGAAAAATCGAGGGCAGGATAGTGCCGAGGGCAAGCTGGAAGGCTTCGGCCTGAGTCTTGGCCTTTGCAGAGATGACCAGGCCAAGGCCGAGCAGCGTGAGGATGTAGGGCAGCGACAGGAAGAGCAGCAAGATGACGCTGCCGTGCACTGGAACCTGAAAGACACTCCGCATGACTGCGAGGATGGCGCAAAGCTCAAAGAAGGCAAGGATTCCGTAAGGAATCATTTTTCCAACCATAAGACCGAGGGGTGCGACAGGAGTCATGGTGAGCTGCTCGAGGGTGCCTCGTTCTCGTTCCCGAACCAGCGAAAGAGCGATGAGCAGGATGCACATGACCTGTAACAGAATGGCGATGAGGCCTGGAACGAAGAAGTTCGCCGAGCGCATGGCGGGGTTGTAAAGCAGCGAGGGACGAACATCGATGGGCATATTGCCCTCAGGCAGCACGCGAGCGAGAGACTGCTCCAGTGCGACTCCGGTCGAGGCGCTGACTGCCATGCCGGCGACTGTGGAGTCGGAGCCATCGACGAGAACCTGCACGGTGGCTGTACTGCCGTCCTGAAGATGTCTAGCGTAGTCGTACGGAATCCGCACAGCGACGCGTGCGCGGCCTGAGCGGACTGCATCATACATCTCGTCGACAGAACGAGCTGTGACTTGCAGCTTGAAGACATCGGAGGCGGCAAAGCGTTGGAGCAGTGCGCGGCTGTCTTCGGTGCCGGACTCGTCGAGCACCACCGTGGCGACCTGGCGGACGTTGGTATCGACGGCAAAGCCGAAGAGAAACAATTGCACCATGGGGATGACGAGAGCGAAGAATAGCGTGCCGGGATCGCGCACGATGTGAAGAAACTCCTTGCGGCAAACCGGAATCAGGCCTCGGAAGAGAGTTTTCACTTGGAGTTCTCCATGATCTTGTAGGTGAGGGTTACAAAGACATCTTCGAGAGATGGCTCGATGGCTTCGATGTGCGCCTGGGGCAATTGAAGACGCAGGGCGGAGAGCTGTTCAGTGTCCACCAGGGCGTGAATCGAGCGGCCAAAGATTGTCGCCTCCTGCACGCCCACGATTCGACGCACAATATCGAGGAGTTGCGAGGCGTTTTGCACGGTGATTTGGATACGCGAGGTTCCGGCTGGGTTAGCAGCGGAAAGCGCCTGCAGTTCAGCAACAGTGCCGATAGCGATCAGATTGGACAGATAGATGTAGCCTACGCGTCCGCAACGTTCGGCCTCATCCATGTAATGGGTAGTGACAAAGAACGTGACACCCTGGCCTGAAAGGCGAAACAGCAGATCCCATAGTGTGCGGCGGGCAACGGGATCGATGCCGGCGGTTGGCTCGTCAAGGAAGACAACTTCTGGAGAGTGTATGACTGCGCAAGCCAGTGCAAGGCGCTGCTTCCATCCCCCGGAGAGCTGGCCGGCGCGGCGATGGAGATAGGGACCAATACTGGTAAGCTCCAAAACATCGGACTTGCGCTGTGCCGCCTGACTCCCGCGCAGGCCGTAGACGCCAGAGTAGAAGTCGATGTTCTCGGCGACGGTAAGGTCTTCATAGAGGCCGAACTTCTGCGACATATAGCCGACATGGCGTTTGATCTCGGCTGCGTCTTTTCGAATATCCATGCCGAGGATCGAGCCGGCGCCATCGCTCGGCTGCAGTAGGCCGCAGAGCGCCTTGATGATGGTGGTTTTGCCGGAGCCATTCGGACCGAGAAAACCGAAAATCTCCCCCTTGCTCACATCAAAGCTCACGTTATTCACCGCGGTAAACTGACCGAAGCGGATCGTGAGACCGGAGGCTGTGATGACCGCGGTCATTTGAAGCGCACCGTTGCCGACATTCCGGACTTAAGAATGCCGGTGGGGTTATCGACATAGACCTTGACGCCGAAGACTTGATGCTGCCGGTCATCGGGGGTTTGAACATTGCGGGGCAGGAACTCGGCCTGAGAGGCGACCTGACCAACGCGGCCCTGAAAGACATGGCCGGAGAAGCCATCGACGCCGACTGTGGCAGACTGGCCGAGATGGACGCGGGCAAGATCGGTCTCTGGCACGTAGACTTTGACCCATAGTTGAGAGGGTTCGAGCGCCGTCACGACGATGCGGCCGGGAGGAACAAGGTCGCCGGGACGCACACTGACGGTTTCGACAATGCTGTCGGCAGGGGCTGTGAGTTCAGCTTCCTTGATGGATATGTCGATCTCGGCAAGGTGGGCCTTGGCCTGAGCGAGTTTGGCGCGTGCTGCGTCGATGTCCTCTTTGCGGAATCCCTTGCGAGCGAGGATGGCGGCGGCCTGCGCCTGACGGTCGCGCGCTTCTGCCGATAGCACATCTTCGCGGCGGGTTCCCTCCTGGAGCAGCGCGAGATGCTGGCGCGCGGATTCGGCTCGCTGTTGCGCGGCATCGCGTTTGTCGCGGGTGTCGTCGAACTGCTGGCGAGAGATCGTGTCCGCGGCGATCAGCTTCTCCATGCGATGAAAGTTGATCTCTGCGTTGACGGCATCCGCCTGTGCGGCGGCAAAATCGGCCTGGGCCTGCGCAATCTCCTGCTTGCGCGGACCATTCTCGGCCTCCTGTGCGGCAGCGTGCTGCGCCTTGGCAAGAGCCTCAGCCTCCTCGATCTCTTCGGGACGGTTGCCGCGGAGCAGGCGGTCGAAATTGGCCTGAGCCTGATCGACGTTTGCCGCGGCCTGCGCGCGCTGGGCCGTGAGATCGTCGCACTCAAAGCGGACAAGGAGGCTCCCGGCCTTGACGAAGTTGCCTTCTTCGACTGGGACAAGCGTCACACGGCCACCAACTTTAGAGCCAATCTGGATCTCACGGGTTTCCACGGTGCCAGAGTATTCAAAGCGGACGCGGTGAGCCGACCAGGCGTAGTAGCAAACGAGCGCGGCAATCAGGATGAGCACCGCTGCCGCGGCTCTGATGAAAACTTTTCGCTGCTTCATCGCACACCCTCCAGAACAACTTGCAAACGTTCACGCATGGTTTCCACCAGCCACTTCTGCGGCACGGAGTCACGCATGAGCCACTCCAGCATGGTGGCGACGTAGATGGCCAGGAGGGTCTCGGCCAGTGCTTTGGCCTTGGATTTCTTCAAGCCTGGAATGGCTGCAAGAAACTGCTGGATTGCGCAGACAGCTTGGCCGCGAACAGTAATCAGAGTCTTATGAGAGACCTGATGAAAAATAGCCTCAAGCATCAGCTTCTTGGAGTGCAGAGTAATCCTGGCGTTCTCTTCAGAGAGTTTGAGAACCAGTTGCAGAATGGCTTCCGCAGATGGCGTGTGACCTGTAGACTGCAGATTGCCGAGGATGCTCTTAAGCTTTTCGGCCCGGGCGGAGGCCACTTCGCGCAGGATAAGCTCTTTTTGCGGGAAGTAGTTGAAAAACGTGGCGCGTGAGATGCCGGCCCTGGCAGAGATCATCTCAACAGAGACTTTCTCGAAACCATGCCTGCCGAAGAGATCAAAGGCGACGCGAACGATCTCTTGGCGGGTTTGCTGCCGCAGGCGGGCGCGGAGAGATTGTATACCTACGTTCATTGTTTATACTATAGTGTAAGTTATAGATTTACGTCAAATAAAATAGAAGATTTGCGCGGTTACTTCCAGATGAGATTGACTGGTGAAATCCACAAGCCGGCCAGCGTCCACAGAAATGTCTGCCGCCTGACAGCGCCTGTAAGAAAGCTAACCAGAAGCCAGGGCAATTACGTCGAAACCCGTTGAGTGGGTCACTGGAGATAATTGAAGTGTGTGTTCGCAATACCTCGAGTCACTCGATGATTTGCATCATCGGCCGCAGCGAACACAAAGTGGGCATGGCGGTGTCAAAGGATCTCGGTCGAATTTTGCATTCTCAGCGTGTGCGTTCATGTCATGGAAATAATTTCAAAAGGGATGCATGCTCGGGACAAATTATTCCAGGAATTGCATTAATGCAAGGAGCGCGCGGCTGCTCATGCAGGCGTGGAATTCTTCTTCTTGACAATCTCCTATTGTTTGATGGAAATTGTACCGGGAATGACCTTCCCTTCCCCTGGAGGTTATATGAAGCACCAATCGTCCCCCATCGATAGAGTGCATTGTGGGTTTCTCTCATGGAAACTCATGTTCGTTGCAGTGGCCCTGATGATTCCGGCTCAGATCCACGCCAACCCTTCCAACTTCTTCCCCCAAAGCAGCCGCCTTCCGTTTGGCGTGAATGGCGACTGGGATTGGGTCAACCTGATCAACGGAATTTCCGGCTGGAACACTGTTGGCACTGAGACATCAGTTCCTCAGGATGCGTCCGGTTGGCCAATGAGCGATGCCGGCATGGACTACGACCAACGAAAGAATATGCCGTGGCGCGGCCCCGATGCGCCGGCTATCAATGAAGACATCGCCGGTGTTTACAAGCTCTCGTTTACCGGTCAAGCTACGATTGTGCCCAACACTGAAGCCGCGGTAGGCGGACTCCTGGTGCTGAATCAGAAGTACAATGCGGAGACCAACCAAACCACAGCCGACTTGGTATTGCTGCCCGGCCATTCTCTCTTGCAACTACAGTTCCTGAACACCAAGCGGTTGCCTACCGATCAGCCCGGCACGGGGTTTACCAATATGCGGCTGATCCAACCGGGATATCCCGCCAATACCAGCCAGGTCTTTACGCAGGGTACGCTCAATGCATATCAGCAGCCTTTTGCCTCAGTTCGTTTTCTTGGTCCCGACGCTGGCAATGGGTATCAGACGTTTTATGGCAGCGGTCTGGTTACGACCACGTGGCAAAACCGTGTTCAAGTCACGGATGCATATCAGGCCGGACTGGCGTCGCGAAACAACAACGGCAACCAATCGCAGGGAGTGGCATGGGAGTACATGATCATGCTCGCGAATGCGACGCATCATGATATGTGGATCAACATTCCCGACTCGGCGGACGACGATTATGTAACTCAGTTAGCCAACCTGATTCTGAATGGAAATCAATATACGAGGGGGCTGGATCCGGATCTTCATGTGTATGTCGAATACAGCAATGAGGTTTGGAACTTCAGCTTCCAACAGTATGTTTACAATCTGATTCAGGCTGACATTGAAGGAATCACCGTGGATGAGCGGTACATGGAGCGCACCTTCCAGATTGCGCATATCTTCGAGTCGGTCTTTGGCGCGACCAACGGAACAGGCCGAGTGCGACCGGTAGCTTTGTGGCAGCAAGAGACAGAGTTGACCTTCTTCAATACGATCGGGTGGGAAGAGCAGCAGAGCGGGCTACTGGCGAAGAATGTACTCTATGGAATTGGCGAAGCTCCATATTACTCCGCCAGCGATACTTCAACGGTGGGCGCGACCTTTGCGACGATGTGGACGGGAAGCGATGCTACTCGCCGCGCTCTGATTGGCTGGCAGGCCGTTGCGACCTATTACGGTCTGCGCGAGGTCTCCTATGAATCAGGACCAGGGTCATTGGTTGCAGGGATTGGAGCCTATGTAATCCGCGATCAGCGCATGATTCCCAGCATAGAACACCAATTTCTTGATAACTGGTTTGCGGTAGGTGGGGACGTCGCGAATTACTATGCGATTCGCGGCGATGTAAGTGAATTCGGAGACTGGATGCTGGTAGAGGATTTCGAGCATCTTCGGACACCGACCTATCAAGCAGCGGTCACGGTGCTTAACTCACAGCCTCCGGCGATCACAGCGGGACAGGTTCTGCCTTTCATCCACGGGCAAACGGCCTCACTCGATCCCAGTCAGCGTACTCCCGATATCTATGCCAGTGAAGCGGCTCCAGGATCGGGACTCACAATCCAACAAGGATCGCCGAATCTCTATTTGCTGCGAGCTATCGTGCCGGGCTCTTACTCCTTGCAACTGTATGGGTATGCCAGCGATAGTTCAGCCTCGGTCAATGTGCAGGTGGACGATAAGCTCGTGGGGAATCTGGCTCTCGGCACATCAAGCGGCCTGTCGTCGCCTCTATTACTTACACTCGGCAGCGGATTCCATAGTCTCTCACTGGCCGCAGCAACCACGGACGAAACCGTTCTGCCGCCTGTAAGTGGAGCTATCTTGATCGAGTTGCTATCAGGAGGCGGAGGAGTTGCAGTACCTTCAGCTCCGTCCAATCTGACGGCGGCCTCCGGCAACTCGCAAGTCTCTCTCTCATGGGCGACCACCGCGACGGCCAATTCTTATACCGTTGAACGCTCCACTCAAAGCGGCGGCCCATACGCGCCAATCGCGACTTTGGCGGCTAACACTTACTTGGACAGCACGGCCGCCAACGGTTCCACTTACTATTATGTGGTGCGGGCTGCGAATATGATAGGACGCAGCGCCGTGTCTTCGCAGGTGAGCGCATTTCCTTCTCCTTCCAGCGCGCCCTCGGTTCCGGGATCGGTTGAAATAGCCTCCGGTGGCGGCGATTTCGATCCCTTCTACGGAGGAGCTATAGCCATCGTTTCCTGGTCGCCGGTGTCGAATGCGGCGGGCTACAATGTGTATCGCTCCACGGATGGGATCAACTTCAGCGAACTTACATCTTCGCCACAAAGTGGAACGCAGTATACCGACCTGGGAATCAGCAACGGTTCCACTTACTACTATGCCGTTACCGCTGTGAATTCGGCTGGTGAAAGTGCTAAGTCCTCCTTGGTGACAGCCACGCCGGTTGAGACAGTCCATCAGCCTCCCGTGCTTAGTTCTCAGCAAAGGGATGGATTTGTCTTCCTGAGCTGGATTCCCGATCCCTTGACCACTCCGCAGTTCGGCCCGGAGTTTAACGTAAAGCGCAGCGATGGGCCGGGCGGACCTTTCACGACTATCATTCAGACCAGCACATACAACTCGTACGATTTCACCGCCGAGCCGGGCAGGACATACTACTATGTCGTGACGGCAACCAACGGAAGCGGCGAGAGTGCGTCCTCGAATGAAGTCGATGCGGAAGCCGCGATACCGGGCTTTCTGGGTTATGAATCCGGCAGTTCCGATATCCCGGAGGACTATTGATCGGGCAAGAAAATTTTGATATTCCTTCCCATCCATTCCCGCAAAAAACGCGGGAATGGATGGGGCGCCCATGCAGTATTTAGTTGCCGGATCAATAGGGCCTGCTGCACTGCTCGTTGCCGCTGAAAAGCTGCCTCGAAATAATAAACGCAATAAATTCAAATCCTCCATGCCTCTGCTGCATCAGACGATACAGCAGGAAGAAGCGCATTGCTTCTCCGAACTCGCGCGTTTTCCTTGAAGGCGCGCGGGAATTTTATCATCTCCAAAGCAGCCCCATGGGCGCTTAACGGAAAGGCATTTCGACCATGAAACGTACAGCTATTTTGACAGGCATTCTGGCGCTGGCCGCCCCTCTGGCTCTGGCGCAAACCTCCGCATGGACCACCGATCCGGCGCACAGCGAAGTTGATTTCAGCATCCGCCATGCCAGCGTCTCCAACGTCCACGGACGCATTGGCGGAGTAAAAGGCACACTGGTTTACAACGAGGCGGACGTCACCAAATCCACAGTGACGGTCACCATCGACACCACCACCATCGATACCGGCGAGCCGAAGCGCGACACTCATCTCAAATCGGATGCGTTCTTCGATGTGGTCAAATTCCCCACGGCAACCTTCACCAGCTCCAGCGTAGTGAAGATCGGCAGCAAGCTGACGGTGAATGGCAACCTGACGCTGCATGGAGTGACCCTGCCTGTAGTGCTCGAGGTGGAAGGCCCCAGCACTCCTGTCGAGGGCATGGACCATAAGACGCACTCCGGCTTCTCGGCCACCACCACCATCAGCCGTACTGCCTTCGGAATCGGAACCAGCTTCCCGGCAGTCATGATCGGCGACGAGGTCAAGCTGACCATCGAGATCGAAATCATCAAGCAGTAAGAGCGGCGGCGTTAAACTCCGAGCGCCGCACCGATAATTTCAGTCATTTCGGAGAGATCGCCGCGCATCACGGCCAGGTCGCGGGCATGGTAAAGCCGCTCGCGATCTCCTTCTCTCTGCGCCGTCCGCGCCCACTCCAGCCGATGGCCCGCCGCCTCTGTCAGGTCCGTCGTGAATGCTCGCAAGGTGCGCGAGTTGCCGTCGCGAAAGCCGTGTATGGCATCGAGTTCGCAGTAATAGTAAGCCAGCCTCCGAGCCATCGCAACCGCATCCAGCCCTTGCAGTTCCTTCTCAGCCTTCAGCGCCGCAAAGACGCTGGCCAGCGCTCCGGGAACATTCTGCGAAGGCCCGTAGGCCACCACAAAACCGGAGCGGTTCTTGGCCATCAGCCCAATATCTTTGCGCAGTTCCCCGGCCCACGGATACACCCTGCCGAAGATGCGGCGATGCGTCTCCTGCAAGCGACGCAGGTCGAATGGGCCGGTGACTGGTTTTTGCTTGAGTTCAATCAGGCAAGATGCAACCGCGTCAGCCTCGAAAATATTGAGGGCCTGCTGGTCGCGGATATTCTCCAGGTTAATGAGGACATTCGTACCGGGATAGACATAGGGATCACGCGCAGTCAAACTCATGCCACGGCGGGAACCTTCACCCGATGGTAGGCAAGAATCTCTTCTTGCCCCTGCTCGAAGGTAATCTCACCGGCGAGGATACGGGCTTTTACAGCAAAGAAGTTCGCTGATGGCGTTAGCCCTTCCAGAAAGAGGCTTGCCTCAGCCTCGGCAAACCCGCGCTCCAGCTTCTCTTTTTCATCCGCAGACAGCATGGGAGACCTCCGCATCTCAGGCGATTTCGCGCCCTTTGCCTGCATCCATTTTATCATCGATTTCGGTACATTTTCTGCGCATCTTCCCGCTCCGATGTGGCACATTGGAGCCATCATGCTAATCGATATCAGGAAACGCCTGCGCGGCTACGATAAGTGGATTCCGACCGAGGCGAAAATTCTTTCATCTAAGTTAACGGAGCCGGAGGCTGGATTACGCCGCAGTGAAAGATCGGGCACACAAAATTCACGCGATCAATGGCAATGGCATTCTACGTGCATGATTGGTTGGAAAGACGCGTCGGACTCCTTTCACACCGCCTTCTATTCGGTTTCCGAGATATCCCCGCTCTTCCAATTTTACGAGGGGCAAACAGTTTCCATCCGATACAACCCAGTTAATCCTGGCGAATTCTATTTGCATGAACTATTCATCGATAGAGTTTCAATGACAGTAGGTAATGCGGTCGATCTACTTTTATACAGCACAATTGTCGTTGCAATTATCTTTATGATTTGGCATCACTTTCGTTAATTCCTACAGCATAAAGCTAAAAGCTGCTCCTTACAGCGCCAACTTTCTCGTCCACACTTCATATCCTCCAAGCAAAAAGCGTTGTGCGCATCCACGCCCCATTGCCTCACCCCCGGTGCATTCTCTGCAATTCTCCGCAACTTCGTTGTTGCTCATCTTGGTTCGTGTTTCTCCGGGTTTTCAAGGCTAACTTCGGGTCTGATCCGAAAAACTTTGGCTTGTATATAACTTTCTACTTGACAATTATGGTTCACTTCGTAGAAAGTAGCTTTTATCGTGGTGCTGAAAAGCTCCGCGGGGTACCTTGCTCTGGCGCTCCGCAAAACCACTATGGCGACCAATCTGGTTAGCATGGATGCGCGCGAAGTTGTGCGTTGCGCATTTGCCGATTGCGGCATCGTACAGTTCAGAACCAGCAACTCACTTTGCAGACGGTGCCACCGGCCCTTGGCGATTGAGGAATCTCTTCGTCCCGGACCCGTCGCGGTCAACCCTCACGCCGCCGATTCCGCCGCTGAAGCCGGCGCGAAGGTGGCTGCTCAGGTCAAGGAGATGCGCCGCGCACGCCACATGAGCCAGCGCCAACTGGCCGGACGGATGCAAGTGCCCCGCACCTACATATCCAAGATCGAAAACGGCAAAGCTATCCCGACACTTGGTTCGCTGGAGCGGCTGGCCTCGGCGCTGGGCGTGGAGTTGCGTCAACTGGTCAGGGATGCCCGCAGCGAGCGCGACGACGAAGTGATGGCAATTCTGGCCGACCCTCTGCTCGCCGAGATCGCCGTCCTGCTGCCCTCGCTCGACTCCTTCCATCGCTCGCTCGTCTTTGGCGCGGCGCGCGATATGGCCCAGGCGCACAGGCGCATCGCGTAGAGCGTCTCTTCGCAATCGCGCGGCAATTGCGGCCCTTCGGCGCTTGTGCTACGGTCGATGGTGAAATACTCTTTCTCCCGGCGCTGGCGATTTGTCGCGCCGGGAAACTCTTGAGGCATATCAATTGGTCTTTTCTCCCACGCTGCGCATCGATGAGCTTACCGGCGATGAGCGCGCCGTCTACGCGACTCTGAAACCCGAGCGCCTGCCCCAGCACGTCGCCATCATCATGGACGGCAATGGCCGCTGGGCCGGCAGCCGTTCGCTCAAGCGCTTCCTCGGCCACCAGCAGGGAGCTAAAGCCGTGCAGTTGGTCACCGAGACCGCCTCGCGCATCGGCCTGCCCTGGCTCACCCTCTACGCATTCTCGCTTGAAAACAACCTCCGACGCCCCCGCGCTGAGGTCAACTTCCTCATGCGGTTGTTGAGAACGTATCTCGAAACCAACCTGCAACGCATGATGGACAACAACGTTCGTGTGCGTTACATCGGCCGCACTCACGAGCTGCCCGCCGAGGTTCAGGACAAAATGCGCTGGGCCGCCGACGCCACCGCTGCCAATACCGGAACCACACTCACACTGGCCCTCAACTACGGCGGCCGCTCAGAGATTGTCGATGCCTTCCGCTCTCTCTCCGCCGAGATGAAGCAAAAACACATCAGCCCCGATCACATTACAGAAGAAGACATTCATCGCCATCTCTACACTGCGCATATGCCCGACCCCGATCTGCTGATTCGCACCTCCGGAGAGATGCGCCTCTCGAATTATCTGCTCTGGCAGGTTGCCTATACCGAGATTTTTGTCACCGAGCGCCTTTGGCCCGACTTTCGCGGCATTCACCTGCTGGAGGCCATCGCCGACTATCAGCAGCGCGAGCGCCGCTATGGCGGACTGAGTGAAAGCGTCGGCGAAGTGGAAGAGAACCCGGACAAAATCAAAATCGTAGCGGGTTGATTACCTCTGAGCAGATATTTATAGACGAACATATAACCCTGCGCCTGCTTCTGACGAAGAAGTCCATGTGAGGGATTCTTCATTGGAACACTCTATTCTGGAAAACCCAAAAATCGCTTCAGATGAAACGTACAAGCAGCAGGATGCTGCCTCTCGCGCCAAGCGGCTGGCCGAGCAGTTGCGCTTCCGGCTCAAGGAATCCATGGTTCAGCGCGGAGGTGCCAGAGGCTCGGAGGCCTTTCTCCACTGGCTGCGCTCTGACGGCGCAAAACACGCGTGATGCGGTTGCGGCTTTTCGCTCAATGAGATTCGGAGGCACTATGCCTGTACAAGAAGCAACTCACTCGCCCGTGGAAGAGGATGCCGCAACTAGAGCCAAAAGACTCATCCAGCTTGTTTGTGTTCGCGCCAAGGAGGAGTCGATGCAGCGCATTGTCTCGCAGGCGCTGCTCTATTGGCTGCGCCAGGATACGCCAATACAGGACGCGCGCAAAAGCGCCTGATGCTTGATTTATCCGCACAGTATACTGCTGATTCCAATTGGTATCTGGATGGCTCTGGCCCAGGGCAAACGCATTTCACAATATGGGAAGAATCTCTCTTGAAAAGGCACGGCTTCAGCCGTTCCAATGAAGGGTACGGGCTTCAGCCCGTACATAAATCCTGCATGATCATCGCTCGGCTTTAGCCGTCGAGGGAATCATCCGTCAATATTGCTTCAAAATCCGAGTTTTTCCGCAGCCTGTGAAGTCGTGCCCTTTCAAACCGCCATTGCCCACGATCCAAAATCCAAATGCGTTTGCCCTGGGCTTTGGCCTGCCTTGCGGGCAAGCCCAACCCCCGGCAGTGTATCCTCAGTCCTAGATGAAACGCATCCTTACCGCTCTCATCCTGATTCCTTTCGCGCTGCTCGTGGTCTTTTTGTGGCCCGAGCATCCCTGGCTCTTCACGCCGGTTGTTGCCGGCATAGCAGCCCTGGTCGCATGGGAGTTTCTGGGTCTGGCTCATGCCTCAGGTGCCACCCCGCCGCGCGTCGCTGTAATTGTCGCCATCCTCGTTCTCTTTGCCGGCAGCATGATCTGGGGTCAAGGAGACCAGACCGTCGCGCTGCTCGGCATTCTCTCTCTGGCCCTGCTCGTCTACTGCACATTCACCCGGCCCGTCGAGCAGATGATGGCCGATGCCGCGACCTCCGTCTTCTGCCTGATCTACGTGGGTATGACGCTGGTGACTCTGCCCGCGCTCCGCGAACAGCCCAATGGCACTTCGCTGCTTGCCTTTTTGCTCAGTGTCGTTTGGGCCGGTGACATTGCCGCGCTCTACGTCGGTCGCGCCCTGGGGCGCCACAAGATGGCAATCGCGCTAAGCCCCAACAAGACCTGGGAGGGGGCAATTGGCTCGGTTGTAGGCAGTCTGCTGGCCACCGGCGCGCTGCTTGCTCTGGCTTATCTCTTCGAAGAAAAATTCAACCAGGCGTGGCTCTCCTTCTCCGGCGGAGCCTGGTGGTACTGGCTGCTGCTGGCCGTCGTGGTCAACATCGCCGCGCAGGTCGGCGATCTGGTCGAATCCGCCCTCAAGCGATCAGCCGGCGTCAAGGACTCCGGCACTCTGCTTCCTGGCCACGGCGGCGTCCTCGACCGCCTCGACGCCCTGCTCCTCGCCGCACCCGCACTCTGGTATGCTTTGCAGATTCATCAGTGGTTCTGAAACAGCGGTGAGTGAACAGTGGTCAGTGGTCAGAATAAGCGCGGATTATTAGCAATCTAACGATATGAAAAAGAAAATGGTTAGGTACACACTTGATACGTTGCCGCCGCTGACCAACGCGCAGCGCGCCAATCTGAAGGCTCTCGCGGCGCGGCCCGTAAGCGAGATCGATACCAGCGACATTCCTGTTCTCTCGGACGCCGCATGGGCAAAGACCAATCGTGTGCGCGGCCATCTCTATCGTCCCGTCAAACAGATTGTCACCGCGCGCCTCGACGGCGATGTTCTGGAATGGCTGAAATCTCACGGCAGAGGTTATCAATCGCGCATGAACGCCATACTCAGGCGTGAGATGCTGTCGTCGCTCAAGTAGGCACGAGCGGCGGATTCGCGCTATCATTTCATCAGGAGTTGACCCAATGACGACTCGAATCGTTCGCGTTGGAAACACGCTGACTGTCGAGATTCCCGAGGAGTTGGCTGCTGAGGCTTCGCTGCCGGTTGGTGAGCCGGTGGAGTGGATCCCAAATGGCCGCGGCAGCATCGCGCTAGTGAAAAAGTCGGATGGTGCTTCATCAAGACCTCGAAAGCGCAAGACATTGGAGGAAATTTTGGAGGGCATCCCAGAGGGCGCCACGATGGAGGATATCGATTGGGGCCCGCCACGCGGAGCAGAAATTTGGTAAGCCCATACGTTCCTGACTCTGGCGATTTGGCTTGGTTGGATTTCGATCCGCAGGCGGGTCATGAACAAGCAGGCCGCAGACCGGCCTTGGTGCTTTCTTCCAGACGATTCAATCAGAGAGCTAAATTAGCATTCGTCTGCCCGATCACCAGCAGAATCAAGGGGTATGCATCTGAGATTCCACTGCCTCTGGGTTTGTCAGTGCATGGCGTTGTTCTTTGTTCGCATCTACGCAGTTTGGATTGGCAGGCACGTAACCCTGTTCTGATCGGCAAAGCCCCGGAAGATGTGCTCCTTGAAGTTCGCGAAGTCGTCGGCTCTATCGCTGGTATCACGCCATAAAATAACCCTATGAAAAAACTCGCCATTCTCGGTTCCACTGGCTCCATCGGCCAAAGCACTCTCTCCATCGTCGAGCAGTTTCCCGACCGATACTCCGTCGTCTCGCTCGCCGCCGGGCGCAATCTCGATGAAGCCCTCGCGCAGACCCTCCGCTGGCGTCCGCGCATCGTCTCTCTGGCCACTGAAGAGCTAGCCTCCGCGCTCTCCGCCAAACTCAAGCAAGCCGGCGTCAGCGGCATTGAAGTCGTCCACGGCACTGCGGGCACCGTCGCCTGCTCCACGCTGCCCGAAGCCGATTTTGTCGTCTCGGCCATCGTCGGCGTCTCCGGTCTCGAAGCCACCCATGCGGCGATCCTCGCCGGCAAGCCCATCGGCCTCGCCAACAAGGAGTGCATGGTCGCCGCCGGAGAAATCCTCACCCGCGCGGCCCGCGAGCGCAACGTACCCATCCTGCCCATCGACAGCGAACACAACGCTGTCCATCAGTGCCTTCGTGTCGGCGCGCACGCCGAGGTAAAGACCATCTGGCTCACGGCCTCCGGCGGTCCCTTTCGCAAACTCCCGCTCGCCGACTTCGCCGCCGTCACTCCCGAGCAGGCCCTCAAGCATCCCACCTGGGTCATGGGCCGCCGCATCACCATCGACTCCGCCACCATGCTCAACAAAGGCCTCGAAGTCATCGAAGCCTGCCGCCTCTTCGACGTCTCGCCCGCGCAGGTCCGCGTCACCCTTCACCCTCAGTCCACTGTTCATTCGCTCGTCGAATACGTCGATGGCTCCATCCTCGCGCAAATCTCTGTCACCGATATGCGCCTGCCCATCCTCTACGCGCTCGCCTTCCCGGAGCGCCCCGCATCCACGCTCACCTTCGATCTTGCCGCCCTCAGCCATCTCGACTTCGAGCAGCCCGATCTCGAACGCTTCCCCTGCCTGCGTCTGGCCTTCGAGGCCGCGGCAATCGGCGGCACGCACTGTATCGCTCTCAACGCCGCCGACGAGGTCGCCGTCGAGGCCTTTCTCGACCGGCGCATCCCCTTCACCGGAATCCCGCGTACAATTGAGAAGGTGCTCGCTGCCACGCCAGAAGCTCATCCGGCCACTATCGCCGAGGTGCTGGCAGCAGACCGCGAGGCTCGCGAATCTGCGAGCAAGCTGCTGGCAAATTAGTTCTGAGTTGTCAGTTCACAGTTACCAGTTGTCAGTTCTCAGTGACTAGCACGATTTCAATAATCAGTTTTGTATCAGGGCACGACTAGTAGGTCAGGGCTTTAGCCCAGACTGCCGAAAAAGTCGCAATATCAGCGCGGGCTTTAGCCCCTGAGGAAACACAAAAAGAATATTCAAGGCATTTTTGAAACACGCTCCAGAAACTTGTGCTGACCGTTGTTTTAACTGACAACTGAGAACTGACAACTGAGAACTGTTTTTCAAGGAAATCACCGCACACTTATGACCGACTTCTTTCATCGCCTTCTGGAATCCATCGCCGCGATCAATCTGCACGACACACTAATTACCGTCGTCGCCTTTATCGTCCTGATCGGCGTCATGGTCGTCGTTCACGAATTCGGTCACTTCGCCGTCGCCAAGCTCTGCAAGGTTCGCGTCGAGGCCTTCTCCTTTGGCTTTGGTCCGCGCCTCTTCGGATACAAATACGGCGATACCGACTACAAAGTCTGCGCGTTTCCTGTCGGCGGCTACGTCAAAATGGCCGGTGAAAACTTCGCCGAACTCAGCGACGCCGCCACCGGCACTGCCACCGTCGCTCCCGCCAGCGATCCCGGCGCGCTCACCTCGCATCCCCGCTGGCAGCAGATGCTCATCGGCGTCGCCGGTCCTGTGGCCAACTTCATCCTCGCTTTCGTGCTGATGCTCTTCTACTTCAACTTCATCAACGAAGTTCCAGCCGTCCATCCCATCGTCGTCGAGTGGGTCAGTGATGGCTCCTCTGCCGCTCAGGCCGGCATTCACTCCGGCGACACCATCATCAGCTTCGACAACGTGAACGATCCCTCCTGGGCGCAAATTCTGACAGCCGCCGAGCGAGATGTGAATCAGACCGTCCCCGTCGCGGTCCAGCGCGGCGACAAGACTCTCACGATGAATCTTCGGCTCTCCGGCGATAGCAAAGGGGGGCGGTTTGACATCAGCGACGCCGGCCTCTTCTTGCAGCTTGTGCAAAGCCCCATCAAAGTGGATATGGTCAACCCCGGTGAGCCGGCGGCGATGGCCGGTTTGCGCAGCGGAGACCTCATCCTAGCTGTGGACGGCAACGCATTTCACACCCTGGAGCCAATGGTGGCTGACCTGCAGCAAGGGCACGGCAAGCCGGTCACGCTCACCGTCAGCCGCAACGGCCAGTTGCTTGCGCCAATGGTGGTCCATCCCTTCTTGCAGGGTTCGGACTGGCGCATAGGCTTCGGTTACACTCTTCCCTCGGATATTCCCACGCACCAGGAGCCGATGCCGCTCGTTCAGGCCGTCTCTGAGTCAAAGGCCTACTGCGTCGAGAATTCCACGATGATTCTCCAGGTTCTTGGCAAGCTGCTTAGCCATAAGGTAGCGGTCTCACAGGTTTCTGGCCCGTTGGGCATCGCCCAGTTAGCCGGTCAAGCGGCGGAGACAAAAAGGTGGCTGCCAAAATTTGGATTGGCCGCATCGATCAGCCTCAACCTGGGCATCTTCAACCTGCTGCCTTTTCCCATCCTTGATGGAGGCATGATCCTCTTCCTGCTGATAGAAACCACCATCCGGCGCGCGATCAGCATTAAGGTAAAGGAGTATATCTATCAGGCCGCCTTCCTTCTCATTGTTGCCTTCTTCGCATATGTCATGTTCAACGACGTCGGCAAGATGGATTTCTTCACCCACCTGAAACCATGACCACCCGCTCGTAAAATCATGTGCCCCATCTATTCCGCAGTTTTATCGCGGAATGGGTGGGAATCCACGAACTCCAACCCGTGGCACTATTCACTGTTTTTGCATAGAATTACACGCCCCACGCGCACAATCAATCCATGACCACCAACCAACACCTACGGGCTTTTTTGCTGACCACTGACAACTGAAAACTGACAACTGTTTGTACGGCCGGGGACATCCCTGACAGTTTAGACCGGGCACATCGTTGACAGTTTTTCCTTTATCAGGAAGGTTTTTGGTTGTTCATCCGGCGGGGGCATGCCCCCGCCGGATGAAGTGTTT
>Ga0181520_10000277_pt1 | contig 114212 bp, 95 predicted proteins | sample PEATcosm2014_Bin_29_FD_132451 | JGI IMG/M metagenome (GOLD analysis project Ga0181520, IMG submission 132451) | Peatland microbial communities from MTU Mesocosm Facility, Houghton, MI, USA - PEATcosm2014_Bin02_30_metaG | ecosystem: Environmental > Terrestrial > Soil > Wetlands > Peat | place... | reverse complement strand
GGTGATATTTGCAATCCCACACCGTATGGCTGCCACGCTTATAGTTTTCCATCACTACAAGCCTAGTACCTTCCGTCGCCTAAAGGCGAGGGGTTTACGGATCCCCTATCGGGGACTCTAAATAGCTCACTGCATCCCCCGCAACCCTGTCGCCCATTCAGCCAGGAGAACGCGCAGGAAGCCGGGAACCGTATTGCTCTCGATGATAACTCTCAAACGACAAAGCAGTGCAGGAATTGCGAGTCGCCGGAAAGCCGATGAATCGCTCCTCATCGGCACTCCCGGCTGGCTCAGACTATTCGCTCTTACTTTGCCTTTTTCTTACCTTTGCCACCGAACTGATAGAAGAGTGAGGTCGTTCCCAGGGCTACGTTCTGGCTCAAGCTCTGACCCGAAACATAAAAGTCCTGGCGTTCATAGCGAAACTCAGGGCGAAGGCCAAAGCCCTTGCCGAAGAAGATGCTGGCGCCGCCGCCAAATCCGATGTAATCGCCATTGAGACTGCCGCTGCCGCTGGCGCTACCGCTACCCGAAACGCTTACCGTCAAGCCAGCCGTGCAACGGGCATAGCCAAAGGCAACCAACGCGTAGGGAACAACAGTCTTCGCGCTTCCCAGGTTAAAGTGGCCGGCGGCGCCGAATTGTTGATAGTCTCCATTCACGCTGGCCGATGTGCCGCCCGAAGAAGCGCTCACGGAACCCATTGGCAGGTAGCTGTACTCGGCGAGAATCGTAGCCCTGCTCGAAGGGTTAAAGCCGAACGAACCGCCGAAGTTGATGTGCTTGTTGTTATCCACACCTGTCAGGTTGCTGAATCCGATATTCCCTGCAAGGTCCGCCGAGTGGCCCAATATGCCCTGCGCCTGTACCGGATTCGACAAGAAAAGCAAAAGGAAGGCTGCGCTGCAAAGGCCAACAAAAACATTTTTCAATGAAGCTTTCATAAAGATTTTCGATCCTTTCATTTTTTAGAGGGCACCATATTTCATCCCTCTGTTGCCAGACTGCTTTGCACTCAGCCTCTGCTCTAAAACATGACATGTTATAGCGCTACGGCGGGCGCGCGTTCAAAAGATACAATAACCGCTCTCTCATCCGTACCGGCGCTTGAAGGTCCATCGATTCACAACTCGAAAGAAGTGAATCTTCTACATATCCCCTGCGCCGCCCGAATGAAAACACACCTAGTGTGGGGAATGGGACGGCTCGGAGTCAATACGTATTTAGACGTATAGGAGCGCGCCAGTGCGGAGGTGGATCGCCCGGCTATCTGCGGGCAAGCGTTTGCAATGCGATGGCGGCAGCAGCCGTGCGCGTCTCGACTCCCAGCTTGAGAAGGATATGTTCCATGTGCTTCTTGGCCGTTGCTAGAGTTATCCCCAGAATAGATGCAATCTCACTGTTGGTCTTGCCCTGCGCGACCCAAGCCAAAACCTCCGACTCGCGCCGCGATAGGCAGAGCTCATCGAGCTCCGCCTTATTCTGCACGGCAGCATCTTCCTCAAGAAGAAGCAAAAGCGAGTCGGTGTTGGGCAACAGCCGGATGGTCAGGCGACGGTCCTTTTTTTGAACGACGAGCGGTAGTTGCACCGGCGGTATATCCGTACTTTTCAGTTGCGCGCACTGCGCACGCACCCAGCGGAGAAGCTCCTCGGGAAGGACACGATCAAGGTTTTTCGCGGTATCGAAGTATGCTGCCAGGTACTGGCGGGCCAGGGAGGTAATCTGTTGCACACGGCCTTGAGCATCGCAAGAGAGAACCCCTAGAGCCGCGCTTTCCATGCCGCGTTGAAGCAACTGTAACTGGCTTTTCAGCTCGCCGAAGACCTGGGCGTTGCGCCACGCCTGGACCACGTAGGGGCGTGCGTATTCAGCTACGGATTGCTCGCGATCGGTGAAACAGCGGTCGCTATGCCAGGCGACCGAGACGCACCGCGGCGGCCCGGATTCTATGCCGATGCACAGGTCGTCTTCGACATCGTATTGCCGGTAAAAAGCGCCATACAAGGCAGAGTTATGAAACTGGCTCCGGCTTTGGAAATCTGAGATGCGCGGAACCGCACGGTCGCCGGTCTGCATATAGTGCATCAAGGGAAGATGCCCATCCATATACTGAACCAGAAGGCTGTCCACCTTGGGCGTTGCAATCTCCGCATGGCTGGAAAGATGGTGGAACTCGGGACCATCCAGAGACACTTCGGCATAGCTGGTGTGGAGAGAGGGGATGAGCCGGGAGAGCGCCGCGACCAGCTTGCCCTGATAGCTCTCATTGGGGTCGGAGCAAGTGATGGCGGAACAAGCGTGGATAAACTCAAGTAGCCGCTTGCGATCGGATTGTCTAAATTGATCCATCGGTATCTCGCTGTAAAACTATCTTCCGGTTCTTTTACGCTGGCAAGGCAGACTATCTTGACAGCTTATAAACCGGCCGGCATACCCGTCTGGCGATAGTCCGGTGGAACCTGTCATGGGGATTCTATGACATGCTGGGTTTTAGACGCAATAAGCGCGTGATTGAGGCCCGGTTGGGTTCTTTACCCGCGCACCAGCCTGGGAGCGCAAGTCATCGCCGCGCAAGCGGCTGGGTTGCGGCGGTCTTTGCGCAATTGAAATCAATCGTTTGACGGATCGGCGCCTGGGCCGCGCGGCGTTGCGGTAAGATTCTCCTGTTGGGCTCAATAAGGAGAAAGATTCGATGCAATACCGCAATTTTGGAAAGCTGGATTGGAAGGTCTCTGCGCTTGGTTTTGGCTGTATGCGTTTTCCCACCGTAGATGGCGAACGAACCTCGCCAATCTTGGAAGCCGAGGCCATGAAGATGGTGCGCCACGCCATCGACAGCGGCGTCAACTACGTCGACACGGCGTATGTCTACCACGAGGGTCTGAGCGAGGCCTTTCTGGCCAAGGCGCTGCGCGACGGCTACCGGGAGCGGGTCAAAGTGGCCACCAAGCTGCCGCTGTGGTTCGTCAACGGCCCCGAGGACTTCGACCGTTTGCTCAACGAGCAGCTCGAGCGGCTGCAAACAGACCACATCGATTTTTACCTCTTTCATGCGCTCGACAAGTCCCGCTGGCGCGATATTGTGCTCAAGCACGATCTGCTCTCCAAGGCCAGGGGCGCGCGCGCGGATGGGCGCATCCGTTCCATCGGCTTTTCCATGCACGACGACTTCGCCTGCCTGGAAGAGATCGTCAAAGGCAGCGATCTGTGGGATTTCTGCCAGATTCAGTACAACTACATGGACATTGAGAACCAGGCGGGAACGCGCGGCTTGAAGCTGGCCGCCAGCAAGGGTCTGGCCGTGGTGGTGATGGAGCCGCTCTTAGGCGGCCGCCTGGCCACTCCTCCCAAAGACATTCGCACCGCAATGGAGGCGCTGGTGGCGCGGCGGTCGCCGGCCGAGTGGGCCTTGCAATGGATATGGGATCAGCCCGAAGTCTCTGTTGTGCTCAGCGGCATGAGCACCATGAGTCAGGTGGAGGAGAATCTGCGTTCGGCAAGCGCCGCCCGCATCGGCTCCTTCAGCCTCGAAGAGCAGGCGCTCATTGCGCGGGCCAGAGAGATGTATTTGGCGCGCACCGTGATTCCCTGCACCAAGTGCGGCTACTGCATGCCCTGCCCGGCGGGGGTCAATATCCCCGGCGCCTTCGAGTTGTACAACTACGCCCACCTCTACGACGACCTTGGGGATGCCAAGTTCCGCTACCAGATCTTCCTGCCCGAGGCGCAGAAGGCCGGCAACTGCGTGGCTTGCGGCGCATGCGAAGAGGCCTGCCCGCAGAGCATCCCAGTCAGCGAGTGGATGCCCAAGGTGACCGAACTGCTGGCCTGAGTGAGGTTGCAGCCTGATCGGTTCGCTGCGAAACGTTTGCACAAGAAAAGAAATGTCATCCTCAATGGGAATTGTCATCCTGAGCGAGCGCAGCGAGTCGAAGGATCTGCTTTTCGTCTTTTTGGCGGACGAGTAGGACCCCGTAAACACCGCTTGCGCTTTGCTCCTCTTCTTGCTCCTCAATCCAGCTTTGGGTGCAGTTTGTGGAAGGACGTGGCCTGCTGATAGGCGCTGGCAAAAGCGGCCAGCTTGGCGTCCTGGTAGAGCCCGGCCAAAAAGGTCAGCGAGACCGGCGTTCCCGGCCCGCCGATGTCGTCGTGGTCGCCGTCGTCGATCTCCGGTGGGGGCAATGCGTCGGCGCCGCGCAGCCCGTTAGGCACGATCAGCGCCGGGTTTCCGGTCAGATTGGTCGCAATCAACTGCATGCCGGTACTGGGGGTGATGATGATGTCCACCTGTTCGAAGAGCGCAGAGATCTGCTGAATGGCCAGGGTACGCGCCCGGTTGGCCTGGATGTACTCAACGGCCGGATAGAAGCGGGCGATGCGGAAGAGGTTGGGCCAGTCTTCGACGCCCTGCTCGGTAAGCAGCCGGTCGCGGCCGCTGGTCGTCAGATCGTCGAAGGCAGCCGCGCCCTCGGCGGTAAGCAGGTTAGAGATAGCGTCGTAGGGCAGCTTGGGAAGTTCCACCGGGACCAGCTTCACCCCCATTTTGCCGAGTTGCTCCAGCGCCGCCTGCTCGAAGCGGCGGTCGTAGTCGCGGCGAGTGCGCCCGTCTTTCAGCGCCGCATTGCGCTCCTCGCGCTTCTTCTTCTCCTCGGCGCTCTCGTTGGGCGCGGCCTCGGCCAGCTTCAACGGCGGCAGCGGGTCGAACTCGCCCTTCAGATAGCCGACGCGAAACTTTTTCCATTCGTCTGCGCCTAACCAGCCCAGATCGACGGCGGCCGCGGCGGTGTCTTTGCCGTCTGGACCGTGGATTGCGTTCAGAATGGTCGCGCAGTCCTCGGCTGAGCGGGCGATGGGACCCAGCTTGTCCATCGTCCAACTGAGCGCCATGGCCCCGGTGCGGGGAACCAGTCCGAAGCTGGGACGCAGTCCGGTGACGCCGCAGCGCGTCGAGGGTGAGCTGATGGAGCCCAGCGTCTCCGAGCCGATGGCGAAGGCCACACAGCCCGCTGCCACCGCGCTCGCCGAACCGGCCGAAGAGCCGCTCGAACCCAGCCGCGGATTCCAGGGATTGCGCGTTCTGCCTCCAAACCACTTGTCGCCCATGGCCAGAGCGCCCAGCGAGAACTTGGCCACCAGCACCGCTCCAGCCGCATCTAGCCGCTGCACGACGGTGGCGTCCTCGTCGAAACTCTGATGCTCGTAGCCGCCCGCGCCCCAGGTCGTCGGATAGCCCTTGACCGCCAGCAGATCTTTCGCGCCCCAGGGAATGCCGTGCAGCGGGCCGCGATAGTGGCCCGCGGCGATCTCTTCGTCTGCCTTCTTCGCCTGCGCAAGCGCCCGCTCCTCGGTCAGCGTGATGACGAAGTGCAGCTTGGAGTCGTAGCGCTTGAGGCGGGCGAGATACATCTTGGTAAGATCGACGGATTTCACTTTGCCAAACCCCAGAGCCTTACCCAGTTCGAGCACCGGCCAGAAGGCCATATCTTCAATCCGCTCGGGGATCTTGCGGTGACCATTACCGCCATCGTCGACAACATCGATGAGCACTTCCCCTTTAGCGGGAGGCATTTTCTCGCAGCTAGGGTCGCAAACTTTTTCGATTGGTTTCTGCGGATGAAAGACATACGCCGGCGCGACGGAGTTGGCCATCTTCAGCGCGCGGATCGGCGCGTAGGCGTCGCGCTGGCCGTTCAGCCCATCGAGCATCATTTTTTTCTGGTCTTCGCTGAAGGGGCCGACGCCGGCCAGAATCGCCGCTTGATCGAGCATGGACTCGGTGATCTTGGGCCATTCGGCGGGCTTGCCGGCCTCTTCGGCTCCAGCGGATTGCGCACTCAGCGTGTAGAGGATTCCCGGCAACAGCGGCGAGGCAAAACCCACGCTGCTACAGGCGGCGAGAAAACGGCGGCGATCAAGGCTCATGGAGAATTCCTTTGCGATAAATTTACCCTACCAACATACAAGACCGAAGCCTGTCGCTGGTCCCTCTGCGCGCCGCCTCATGTTTCAAGCCATGGAGGCAGGATCGATGGTTGCTGCCGGAGCGGGGCCGAAGCGTTCCCGCACCAGCCGCAGAGCCTCCTCCTCGGTCGCGATCTGCCCCTCCAACTGGGCGTCTTCAACGGCGTGCAGCATGGTCTTAAAGGCCGCTCCCGGCGTGTAACCCGCGGCGATCAGCTCGCGGCCGGTGAGCAGCGGCTGAGGGCGCACCGCCTCTTCCGGCATCGCCTGCCAGCGCTGGCGAACCAGTTCCCAGGTTTCCAGGCCACCATGAGCCGCCAGGCAATCCATCTTGTGCAGGGCGAGATGCTCGGCGAAGCCCTCCAGGCGAAAGAATCGCTTCAGCGTCGCGGCCTTCATGCGCGGCGCGTCCATGAAGCGCATGTGGTTTTCGATCAGAGCCAGAATTTGGCGGCTCTCCTCGTTGGAGAAGCGGAAGCGGCGGCAGATTTCACCCGCCATGGCCACGCCCATATCGGCGTGACCGTCGAAGCGGATGCGCTCGGCGCGGCGAAAGGTCGAGGGCTTGCCCACATCGTGCAGCAGCGCGCCCCAGGCCAGCGTGGCGGAGCAGCCGGCCTCCAACTGATCGAGCAGCAGCAGCGTATGCGTCCACACATCGCCCTCGGGATGGAACTCGGGCGGCTGCTCGACGCCCTTCATGCGCGCGATTTCCGGCAGCACCTGGGTCAGCAGGCCGGTCTCGTCCAATAATTCGAAGGCCCGGCGGGCGTGGCCCTCGGTCAGCATTTTGGTCAGTTCGTCGCGCACCCGTTCGCGACTGACCAGCGCGGTTTTGGCGGCCAGGCGGCGCATGGCGGTGGAGGTTTCTGCTTCCAGCGCAAAGCCCAACCGGGCGGCAAAGCGGACCCCGCGCAGCATCCGCAGATGATCTTCCTCAAATCGGCGTTCCGCGCTTCCAATAGCCCGCACCACTCCAGCTTTGAGGTCCGAAACGCCGCCCACGTGGTCGATGACCGAGGAATGCAAATCCGCAGATGGAACCAGGGGGTCCAGCAGCAATCCATTGATGGTGAAGTCGCGCCGCTGCACATCCTCGGCGGCGCTCAGGGTATAGCGCACGGCATCGGGACGGCGGCCATCGGTGTAGGCGCCATCGGAGCGAAAGGTAGCTACCTCGGTTACGAAGTTGGTCTCTTCAGGCTCGTTCTCATCGACTGAAGCCACTAGGACCACGCCGAAGTGTGCTCCCACGGCAAAAGTGCGGGGAAAGATGCGCAGCACCACCTCCGGCTGCGCCGAAGTGGCCACGTCGTAGTCCTTGGGCTCGCGGCCCAGCAGCAAATCGCGCACGCAGCCGCCGGCCAGATAAGCTTCATAGCCAGCCTCGCGCAGAGTGCGCAGGATTTGGCAGGCAGCGGCGAATTGGGGGCTAGAAGAGAACATCGCTTCCCTATTGTCCCGCGAAACGACGGCTTCTCCGGGTGCCCTATTTGTTTTCGTTGCCGGTCAGGCGGAAGGTGATGGTGCCCCAGAAGGAGCGGGCGCGCATCTGCACGGGCAGGTGGCGTTCGTCATCGCTATACCAGATCCAGATATTGCCGCGGTTCTTGACCACGCCGGCGTCGGCGGTGGGTTGCACGCGAACGGTCTTGAAGGTGCCCAGCGGCGTCTTGATCTCTTCTTTACCCTCGACCTTCATGGTGACGGGCAGGCTGCGCAGGGCGTCCACGAGGGGAATCACGAAGCTGTGGCCGACCTCCATGGGCTGCGAGGAGGCGTAGAACATGCCGGTCAGCAGGTCGGTCAGGCAGCCGGGAACACCGAATTCGACGTGCCGGGTCTGGCCGGTGACCAGATTCTTCTCGTCGAAGGCGGAGATGCCCTTGGAGTAGTCGATTTTGATGGTCGAGTTGATCTTGCGGCGGCCCTCGACGGTTTGTTTGTCGAAGCCGTAGGTGCAGCCCTTGTTGCGGTCGAAGCTGGTCTGAAAGCGGTCGCTGAGGTGAAAGAGCATGTTCACGGCGCCGCTGGTTTCGGCGTCGACCTGGACCTGCTCGCGGTCGCCCGCGGCCTCAAAATGCACAGTTGCCGTAGCGACGGTAAAGACCCTCCAGTCCACGGAATAGGTCAGCGTCTGCCGCTGGGGAAAGCTGAATCCCGCGCGGGGCGGCGTGAGCGGCAGCATTTGCTGGCCACTGGCGGTGGAGAGCGTTGCGCCTAGAATCAAGGCGCCGGGGGCCAGGGCACAGAGGAGGTTCGCTACCGTCGTACGCTTCTTCACCGTCAGAAAAGGCTCCTTGTTCGATCGAGTCGAGGGATGCGGAAACCGCCTATCGCGGTCCATATCCAAGCAGGGCGAGCACGGGCGGCAGCAGCAGCAGGCTGAGGTAGAGCAGCGCGGCCCCTATTGCTGCATTGTACTCGCGATGCTGTAGATAGAGCGCGAAGGAAAAGCCGCCCACGCCGGGTTTGGACGGCGCCGGAACCAGACGGGGAATCAGCCGGGGAACCTGGGTGCAGTAGTGTTCGAATTCGGGAAAAGCGGCGCGCAGAAAACGCTCTTCGGAGGCGATGACGGGAATGTAGATCGCCGCAAAGCCCATTGCCAGCACCAGCGCCATGGGCCAACTGAGCAAGGCCACGGCAAAACCGGCGGCGATCAGAATCGATCCAAGATAGAGCGGGTTGCGGGTGTGGGCGTAGGGGCCGGTCTGGGTCAGTTCCTGGTTTTTTTTGACGTATCCGGCGGCATAGCCGCGCAGCCATAGTCCTGGAAGCACCAGCGCCAGACTGGCTGCCACGGCGACGGGCAGCGGATGGCGCTGTTCGAGTTCATAGATGTAAATCGCCGCGGCGACAAAACCCAGCGGCACACGAATGCGGCGGGCGGCGCGCTGCCAGCGGGCGATCCAGTCCATCGGGGGAGGGGCGGGTTGGTGCGAAGGGCGGGAAGACTTCATGCACAACTTTCTGGAGCGGTTTCGAGGGCCTTCTCAGGATAAAGCAATTCCTCCGCTGCCTGCACCACATTGGCCGGCTGGATGGTCAGGAGCCCGGCTTCGGGAGCATCGTAACGGGTATGATCGCGGCGGCTCTCCGGGCTGCGCAGCACCTTGAATCGAGTCCCGAAGGGCCCGTTGCGGCTGGGATCGGTGGGGCCGTAGATGCCCACCACCGGGCGGCCCAGGGCGCAGGCCAGATGCAGCGGACCGGTATCGCCGGCGATGGCCAGCGTTACGCGCCGGGTGACGGCGATCAGTTGGGCCAGCGAACAGTGCAGGGCCAGCGCAGCGCTGCCGGCTTCTTTGACGATGGCTGCGGCCAGCGGCTCTTCGCCGGGACCGGAGTTGACCAAAATCTGGAATCCGCGCTCGGCAAAGTGACGCGCCACGGCGGCGTAGCGCTCCACCGGCCAGCGTTTGGCGCCCCAACCCGCGCCTGGATTGACCAGGATGGCGCGCGCGGAGTCTGGATTGGGAATGAGCCTGTCGGCCCAGGTTTCGGCGGCGGGGTCCACCGGCAGCCAGGGGCGCATGGGGGTGAGTTCGTCGCCGGCAATGGTGGCAGCCAGTTCCAGATCCTGCTCGATCACATGTGCGCCATGGGTTCTGACCAGGTCGGTGGAGAGCCAGGCAGCGGCCTTCCCGCGCGGCTCGGCCTCGCCAATACGGCGACGGTTACAGCCCATGCGAGCGATGATCGCCGAACGGATCGCTCCCTGCAAGTCGAGTGTGGCATCGTAAGCGCCGTCGCGCAGAGCCTGACGCAGCGCCTGGAATTCATGAACCGTCTGGCGGCTGAAGGGGGCCTTGCGCCACTCCTTGGTGGCGGCGTAGAGGATATGGTCGACCACTGGTTGTTGAGGATTGGGAGCGCAACAGTAGGAGAGTTTGCCGCGCCCCGTGCTTCCCTCGGCGGCCAAAAGGGCTTTCCAGCGGGACTCGACCACCCAGTCGATCACCCATCCTGGGTGCGCCTGGCGCAAAGCCGTCACCGCCGGCAGCGCATGGAGAATATCGCCCATCGCCCCCAGCCGGACGACCAGCAACCGAAATCTGGATCGCGTCTGCAAGTCTTGATTTTCTCACAGGGGCAAATGCAGAGGGTTCAATATCCGCATCACAACAACTGCCCGGCCAGCCAGGTGAGCATCTCCGTCTTGTCGTGGACCTCGATACGCAGATGGGCCGTCTCCAGCGGGGTGGTTTCGGGAAACAATTCGGTAAGTTCACCCAGGCGTACCAGATCCTTGGTGGTGGTGACGAAGGCCTTGGCCTCTTTGGAGTGGGCATTGGCGATCATTTCGCGCACGATGGCCTCGTCGTAGTCGTAGTGATCTGGAAATGTGAACCGGGCGGCCAACTCCACGCCGGCGGCCTCTAGACCATCGAAGAATTGCTCCGGGCGAGCGATGCCGCAAAAGGCCGCCACTGGGCCATGAAACTTTTTCACCTCCATGATCCGGTGCAGCCTCCAGATCGGCTTCTCCCATCCCCACTTGGTCAGCGCATCGGCTAAGGCCTGCTCGTTGGCAGGTATGGCGATGACGTTTGCCCGGAAGAGCGCATCGAGGGGCTCGCGCAGGTTGCCGGCCGGCAGCAAACGGTCCAGCCAGTCCTGGCGGTTCAGCAAGAGGATGTCGACAGTGCGCGCCAATTGCCGGTGCTGAAACCCATCGTCGAGCAGATGAATGCAGAAGGGGGGCGGGTCCTCCTCCGTCGCGCCTTCAACCTCGGGCTCGGGCTCTGGCTCGGCTTCTACTTTTGCCGCCCGCGCAATCACGGCCTCCTTTTCCGCCAAAACACCGGCGTCGTAGCGTTCGTCGGCCAAATAAACGGGAACCCCGGTCTCGCGGGCGATCAAAAGCGGTTCGTCGCCAAATTCTTCGGCTGTGCCGCTGGGGTCGACGCGGGTCACCCCGGTGCTCTGTCGGCCATAACCCCTGGAGAGCACATCGATTGGTAGACCGTGGCTGGCCAATTCCTTGGCCAGCATGATGGTAAAGGGCGTCTTGCCCGCACCACCCGTGGAGAGGTTGCCGATGCTGATCACTGGGCAACGCAGCCAGCGAACCGGCTCCATGCCCGAGGCCAGCCGCATTTCGCGGAAGTTGAGCGCGACCCGATAGAGCGGAATCAGCGGCGCCAGCAGCCGCCGCATGGAACGCTCCGGCTCTTTCTTGCGCTCCTTCTTCTTGGCTTTTTCAGGGGGCGGCGCAACCTTGGGCGCAGCCGCATCGGCCGGGGAATCCGGCTGTTGTTCATCGGGCTTCTTCTCTTTGTCTTTCTTCTTCACTTTCCCTGCCTCGAGGCCGGAAGCCCGTCACCACTCTCCCTGATTTCCTTGATCGGATAGGTCGCCAATTTCATGAGCGCCGCGACACTGCGCGCACTCGCTCCGGCCTGCCGCTCGAAGACCATTTTGGCGCGCGCGCCCATGGCTTTAGCTTGAGCGCGATCACAGAGCAAGTCGACAAGAGTTTTTGCCAGATTTTGTTTTTCTGAAATGCAGATGGCGTTCTGTGCGAGCAGGTCTTCCGTGATGGCGCGGAAGTTGCCATAGTGGGGCCCCATCACGATAGGCACCCCAAACTGCGCCGGTTCCAGCGGATTGTGGCCTCCAGACGGGATCAGACTGCCTCCCACGAAAGCGACGGAGGCAATTGAATAAACCGACGCCAGTTCGCCAATGGTGTCGAGCAGGACAATCTTGCCGGAGCAAAGAAGGGGCGGCTCAGTCGCCCTTCCCCACTCCGAGCGCCTTGTCCATGCAACTCCAGAGTCTTGTATAAGAGTTGCAACCGCAGCAAAGCGCTCAGGATGGCGCGGCGCCAGAACCAGGACCAGAGCGGGGTCTACGGCCAGCAACTGCGGCCAGACCTCCAACAAAGCGCTTTCTTCACCATCCAATGTGCTGCCGGCAAGGATGAACCGCAAAGAAATCCCAGCCGATCGCAGAATTAGCGTCGCCTCTGCCTCCTGAGCCGGGCGCACATCGAATTTGAGGTTGCCGGAGACGCTGACCGCATCTTCTGTGCAGCCCAACGCGCGCAGACGCTCGGCATCGGTTTCGCTCTGCGCCAGCACCGTGCTCAAGCGGCTGAGAAAGGGCTTCCACAAGAGGCGCAGTTTTTTGTAGCGCGGCCATGAGCGGTCGCTGATGCGAGCGTTGACCACAGCAACGGGAATTCCGCGGCGAAAGCAGCCGCTCAGCAGATTGGGCCAGAACTCGGTCTCGGCCAAAATCAGCATCCCGGGCTGCAGTGCGTTTAAAGAAGCGCGCACCGCCCAGGGCAGGTCCAAGGGGCAGTAGAAGACGCGATTTGCGCCGAAGCGCTCCCGCGCCAATGCCTGGCCGGTGCGGGTGGTGGTGGAAACAGCGATAAGATGATCCGGCAACGCGGCTTCCAGATCCTTGACCAGCCGCGTGACCGCCAGAACCTCGCCTACCGAGACGGCATGAACCCAGATCAGGGAGCGCGATGCAGAATGGTCTTTTTCACCCGAGGATGCACGTTCCAGCTTCAGCCGCTTTTCAACGGAACGCACCCGGCCTAGCCGTTCCAGCAGCCCTTCGCGGTATTTTTGGGTCGTCGCCATCCGCAGCAGCCACCAGGGGGCGCTGACCACCAGGGCCACCAGCAAGGCGAGATTGTAAAAAAAGAGAATCATGCGTGACGCTTCTTCTATTCTCCCGGTCTAACCACAGATGATACAGTCGAGATCGATGAGACGCCTGTGCGCAGTATCAACGCTGCTGATGGGGATGGTTGTGCCGGCCCTGGCCGCCGACCACACCCCGCCGCCGGTGCAGCCGGCCAGCACCTTTGCCGCCGTCGAAAACCACCCCGACGAAAAGGTGACGATCGCCGCCGAACCCTACGATACCAAGGAAAAACAGGCGATCTTCCGCGTCGATTATCTCAGCCACGGCGTTCTGCCGGTGCGGTTGATCGTCACCAACAACGGCAACCGGCCCATCTCCCTGCGCGATGCGCGGATTCTCTTTCAGACCGCCGCCGGCGACCGGATTCAAGCCGCAGAACCAGAAGACGTGGAGCGCTTGATGAATCGCAAGGAGCGCGAGGGCGGCCGCATTCCCCTGCCCGGCGGGCTCCCCCCCATCAAGCTCAAGCCCAAGGCCAGCAACCAGGAGATCGAGCAGGACTTCAACGTCTTCGAGTACTCCGCTTTGGTGGTCGAACCGCACACCACCCGCGCCGGATTTCTTTTCTACGATGTCTCCGATCTCGACCACCCCCTGCGCGGCGCCAAACTGCACCTGCACAAACTGCGCGACGCCGACGGGAACGAGCTCTTCTTCTTCGAGATCCCCTTCGACAAGTACCTTCAATCCAAATCAAAAGAGATGAATTAGCGATATTGCATGTGATATGATCTAGGGGTGCGAATCGTACTCGACACATCCGTTCTTGTGGCCGCCATTCGCGGCCAGACAGGCGCATCCAATGCACTTTTGAAAGCCGCATTGGAATCTAAGGTTCAGTTTCTGATCTCCAACCCACTTGTCCTGGAATACGAAGCTGTCTTGACTCGCCGCGAACATTTGCGGGCGTCAGGTTTAAGTCTCTCCGAAGTTGACGAATTGCTCGATATGATCTGCGCCACTGGAATCCGGGTTCGTATGGTGCGGAGTTGGCGGCCGTTATTACAGGATCCAGACGACGAGATGGTTTTGGAGACAGCCATCAACGGCCAAGCCGATGCCATCGTTACATTCAATCGAGCAGATTTTGCCGGTATTCCCGAGCACTTCTCGGTGGAGGTTCTTTCCCCCCAAGAGGCCCTCAAAAGGAAGGGAGTCGAATGAGAACAAGCAACTTTGCCTTGCGTTTGCAGCCTACGCTGCTCGAAGCGGCCCGCCATCTGGCTGAAAAAGAGGGAGTGGCTCTGAACCAGTTGATTAACACGGCGGTGGCTCAGATGATCGCCGCGCAAGACGCTTCAGATTACATCGCTATCCGAGCCAAACGAGCGAACCTTCCCCGCGCCCTGGAGATTCTCCGGAAGGCTGGCGCTGGCAACCCGCCTATGGAAGGGGATGAACTACCCGAATCCTATCTTGCCGCTGGCGATAGTGCATTACGCGGTTGAGGTTCCAGGTGCAGGAGGTAGTACGCCCATCCCGAACAACCAACACCAGCGGTGATGGCTAGGCATTGGGTGATTTTTAATACATCCTAGATACTTCCTCTGGGACTTTTCCAATGACGGTGAAAAGTTATTGAACCGACATGAAGCCGCAGAGGTAAATCTCTGCCATTCCATTCTCCACGAACTTTGAAGAGACTTCTTGAAGTGCGCAAAGCCGACAGCGACCAAACAGAATAATCGGGTAGCACTTCAGGTTTGGAGCCGAGTCTTGGTTTTCTACTCGTAGTACGTCGCGGTAGTGGTGTCAGTCTCCCAGATGGTGCAATCCTTCACCCGTACGCGGCCGGCGGTCATCTCGGCGAGCTGTTCGTTGGTCTGCTGGTAAAAGTAGCGGGCCAGATTCTCGGCAGAGGGATTGAGCACCGTGAAGGGCTCCAGATCGTTGAGCATCTGGTGGTCGATGCGATCGATCACCGGGTGCATCACCTGCTTGAGCAGCTTGAAGTCCAGCAACATGCCGGCTTCGTCCAGCTCGACGCCGGCCAGGGTGACACGCACCTTGTAGTTGTGCCCGTGCGGATTCTCGCACTTGCCCCGGTAGTTGCGCAGGTAGTGGCCGGAGGAGAAACCTGCCTCCACGGTGACTTCAAACATCGGCTTCGTCGGGTCCAATACGGGGAAGTGTCCCAGAGTCCATTCTAGTTGGTTTCGGTTCTGGGCGCAGAGCGCACCCTCATGGCAGTTTACTCCCAACAAGGAAACGCGCCGGAAACCCTCCCGGCGCGCCGCTTTTTCTGGGTTGTGTCGCAGCTATTCGTGTTCGTAGAAGCGGAAGAAGAGCGCCGGCTTGGCTACCGGCTCGACGCGCGCCACCACTTCCGCCGTCTGCTTGTCGGTCAGGGGGGTGAAGTCGCGAGCCAACTGCACGTTCTCTTCCAGTTGAGCGATGTTGTCGCAACCGATGATGATGGTGCTCACCGGCCGCGAAAGCACATAGTACATGGCTTCGCGGATGGAGATCGTGCCCGCTGTGGGCGCCTGCACCACCATTCCCTCCCAGGAGTGCTTTTGCTGCTCAATGGGCGGCGGATTCCAGGAGGTGAGCAACCGGCCGCGGCCGGGAATCTTCATGCCGATGATGCCCATCTGCTTCTCCACGGCCAGCGGCAGCAGGTCGGCGTTGAAGCTGTAGTGGTGCGGGTCGGCGGCGCTGATGGCCATCAGAATGGTGTCGAAGGGATAGCGGTGGATGCAGTCCATCAGCGCGTCGGGCCGGTAGTGGCCGGTAATGCCCAGGTGGCGAACCACCTTTTGCTCCTTCATCTCCAGCAGCGCTTCCATGGCGCCGCCCTTGGCGAAGACCGCGTCTACATTGGACTGAATGCCGATGTCGTGCAATTGCCACAGATCGATATGGTCGGTCTGCAACAGTTGCAGCGACTTTTCGATCATGCGCATGGAGCCGTCGCGGGTGCGCTCCTTGGTTTTGGTGGCCAGAAAGGCCTCCTGCCGCCGCTTGGCCATCACTTTGCCGACATATTGCTCGCTCCATCGGTCGGGCCCCCCGTAGATGGAGGAGGTGTCGATGTAGTTGACGCCCAGATCGAGAGCACGCTCGACGATGGGCACGGCCACGTCGAAGTTGTTGGGCCGCTCGAGCGCCGCCTGACCGCCCAGCGAAAAGATACCGACCTTGTAGCCGGTCTTGCCCAGATTGCGGGTAGGCATGGCGGTGGGAGTCTTGGGGTTGGCGGGAAGGCCGGGGAGGGCCTTCGCTGTGTCTGCGACCAGCGCCGCGGGCGCCAGCAAGGCGGCGGTTACGGCTCCGCCCACCTTCAGAAATTCACGGCGGCCCTGGTTGCGGGCCGATTGCATCACGCTCATGGAGACCTCCTGGGGAAACTACGCGCATCTGCGCGCCCGGCGAATCGCACCTGCGGCGCACGCTGCCTCATGCTACACCCGGCCGCCGCGTTTTGGAAAGGAGGATTCGTCAACAAAAACGTTTGAGCAGGCTCTAAGTGGCGAGTTCTTCGATCTCTAGCTTTGTTCATCGATCCACGCGTCTTCTTCTGCGCCGTTCATCCGTACACTGCCCCACTTCTCCAGGTAGACTACCCCCAGAAACATACCAAGGGCGAAAATGCCCACGGAACCGTCTTCGATCAGGCTGAGCCGCCGATCCTCTTCCACTGTTTGGTAGACCAGAACACCATGAATCGAGCGGGGCGTCATGCGCATCTCCTCCGGCGCGGGCCAGCGGGGGAGCGTATCCAGATAGTGCGTTGAAATCATGGCGGAAAGGATCAATCCCGCCAGACCGGGCAGCAGGAAGCTCAGCGCGAAGATTTTAAGTTTCGCCAACTGCGAGGTGTTCATCGTTCAACCTTGGTTCATCCGGATCGCGGGAGGCCCTCTACGGAGCTTTCTCACCACCACCCGCGCGTTACGGAGGATTACGGCGCGACCCAGAACCCTATCCACTGCGGATCTGACTGCGAGAGGTGTCGCCGACATCCACCAAGGTGGTGTCGTATGGGGAACAAACGACTCGAACACAAGGTTTCCGTCCCAGTGGAGAGGGAAGAATCTCTTTGTCTACCCGAGGCGAAGAGGTCGAAGATAGGAGCTTTGCTCCCCGATTCATTGCCTTGCGGAAGCGAGAAGGAATTGGATCTTCAGCGTTGGGCTGCAAACAAGAAAGTACCCCTGTTTTCCACCGCGCCCATGGGTAATCCCAGTCTATAAGACGGAATTGTTCGTTTTATAAATCTTTGGTCATATCTAGTTAGTTACCTGGCCGAGTTTAGCTTTTTGCAAATTCCCGCTCCATCCCCTATTTCTTCTCGCCCGGCTCGCGTATCTTGCTGGCTTCAAAGCTGACGATCTTCCAATCGCCGTGCTGGTTGCGCACATAGACGCGGGTATAACGAAAGTTGCCGGCGACTGGGCCTTCAGGATTTGTGCCGCTTACGGTCGCCAGCGATGTCACCAATGCCGTGGTCCCGTAAAAGCGAACCTTTCGGTCGGAGAGTTCCAGGCTGCTGAAATGAATCCGCCCACTACGCAGGCGCGCCAGCGTTTCTTCCCGCGTTTGCAGGGTGCCGGAGGCTGAAATTGCAATATAGTCGTCGGCCAGAAGGGCTTCCAACGCCGGAATGTCGGCATTGAGGATCGCTTTACGCCAGGTCTCTTCCAGTTGGTCGATCTCGTGGCGGCTCTCGTGCTTCTCCGCGCGGTGCATGCCCGGCTTCTGTGGAGAGGCGTTCTGTGCGGGCGTGGAGATTGCCAGCAGAAAAAACGCGGTTAGAACAAAGAAAAGCGGCTTCGCCATCCGGCGGCCAAGAGGCATCGAAGTGGAGTTCACGGCGCGGGTCATAGGCGGAATCGATGGTATTCCCGCCAGGGTTGCGCGGTCAAACCCATACGAACAACAGGTCTTTGAGTCCGGCTCTACCCCTTGCGGGCGATCGCTCCGGTTAGACGAAGCGGCGCCTTAAACGAGAGCGTCGAGGTCTTCCCGATTGCGGTCGCGCATCCTCTGAAAGAGCCCGCCCACTGCGAATTTCTTGAAGTGATTCGACTCCTGGTGTGCCGCCAGCGCCGCGGCGTCTTTGTATTGCTCATAGATCAGCACGGTATCCGGGTCGCCCTCCACCTGGTGCGGGATGTAGCTGACGCATCCCGGCTCCTGGCGCGAGGCGGTGGCCAGTTGGCGCAGCGTCTCGGCAACATCTTCTCGATCTTCAGGGGCAAACTTCAAGCGCACGGTAAAGGTAATCATGGGGGAGGCATCCTCTGCTCCGGGACCAAAAGCCGGTCCGGCGGTTCTCGTTAAAGTCTACGCGTGGATCTCTTCCAGAGCGGCGGCAAACTCCGGCAGCACCATGGTCTGATCCCGGTCCGGGCCGGTCGAGACCATGCCGATGCGCGCGCCGCTCTCCCGCTCCTGAAAGCGCAGGTAATCCTTGGCTGCCTGAGGCAGCTTGTCGAATTCGGTGATTCCCTCGGTGGAGCACTGCCAGCCCTTCATCGCGGTATAGACCGGATTGATCGACTCCAGCCCGTGCACATCGGCGGGAACCTCATCCGTGTGCTTGCCGTCGATCTCGTAGCCCGTGCAGATGGGAATCTCGGCCAGCTCATCCAGCACATCGAGCTTGGTGATGACCAGCCACTCGGCGCTGTTGACCCGGTTGGAGTAGCGCAGGAGCGGCAGATCGAGCCAGCCGCAGCGCCGCCGCCGCCCGGTGACCGCGCCAAACTCGTTGCCGCGCGTCTGCAGGTGGTCGCCGGCCGGGCCAAAGATCTCGGTGGGGAAGGGTCCTTCGCCCACGCGTGTTACATAGGCCTTGGTCACGCTGATCACCGTGCCGATCGCCGCCGGACCCAGTCCGCTGCCGGTCGAGGCGCCGCCCGCCGCTGCCGACGATGATGTTACATAGGGATAGGTGCCGTGATCGATGTCCAGCATGGTGCCCTGCGCGCCTTCGAACATCACGCTGCCGCCCTGAACCAGAATCGAGTGCAAAAGCTGGCCGGTGTCGGCCACATAGGGACGAATCTGCTCGGCTGCCGCCGCGTACTCATCAAAGATCTTCTCCGGGTCCAGCGGATCGGTGCCGAAGAGCGCGTGCACAATGGCGTTCTTCTCCGCGCAGGCCGCCTCGATGTGTGTTTTGAGCAGCTCTGGCCGCATCAGGTCGACGATGCGCAGACCGCCGCGCGACATCTTGTCCTCATAGGCCGGGCCGATGCCCTTGCTGGTGGTGCCGATCTTCTTGCGCCCCGGCGCGCTCTCAGCGGCCAGTTCGATCATGCGGTGGTAGGGCAGAATCACCTGTGCGCGGTTGGAGACAAAAAGCCGTCCCTCCACATCGATCTTCAGATCGTGCAGCTTCTTCAGCTCCTTGAGAAAGAAGACCGGGTCCAGCACCACGCCGTTGCCAATCACGTTCTTGCAGCCCGGCCGCAGCACGCCGCAGGGCATCAACTGCAAGACGAACTTCTGATCGCCGTGAATGACCGTGTGCCCGGCGTTGTGTCCGCCGGCATAGCGCGCCACGGCGGAAAACCGCTCGCTGAGCACATCCACGATCTTTCCCTTGCCCTCGTCGCCCCACTGGGCGCCCAGAACCACCGCCGATTTTGCCCGCATCCGCTCCCCGCTTCCCGTTTTTGTCCTGATCGACTGCCGATTGCCGCAACCCAACCCCGCCGGCTTTGCAAACAAAAGCCGCCCTCAGGGCCCAGTTGACGATGGAAGGCGCAAATCTTTCACGGCGCGCCACTTTCGATGATAAACCCTGCGCGCTTTTTGCAGCCTTAAGGAAGGCCGATTCTGGAGGTCGTCCGGCCCAATTATGTGCCGCCGAGGGGCGCATTCTATCGAGGAGAGGTTTTTCCTTTTTCTATCTGAGGCCTGGATTGTCGCTCGAAGCCATGTTTGGGAACGAAATCACGCAGGCGTTGCCGAAGCGGAGGGGAGAGGAATAGTATTCGGGTGAAAACGTTACCAGCCTTTCGCAAAGGATCTTCCATGCGCCTGTTCCCAGCCCTCTCGCTCGCCTTGCTTTCTCTGGCCGCCCTTTCTTCTCTTGCCCAGGCTCCAAGCGCGCCAAAAGCGCAGCCCGCCGCAATGCCACTGCCGTCGAAAGCGGCGTCTGCCGCACCGCAGGCGGCTCAAGTACCTCCTATGGGCTGGAATAGTTGGAACTACTTTGCCGGCAGGGTCGACGACAAGGGTGTTCGCGACGCCGCCGACCAGCTCGTCGCCACTGGGATGAAAGACGCCGGCTACGTCTACGTCAACATCGACGACACCTGGGAGGGCGAGCGCGACGCCGCGGGCGTTCTGCATCCCAACGCCAAGTTCCCCGACATGAAGGCGCTGGCCGACTACGTCCACTCCAAAGGGCTGAAGATCGGCATCTACTCTTCGCCCGGACCCAAGACCTGCGGCGGCTATGCCGGCTCCCTGGGCCACGAACTGCAGGACGCGCAGATGTACGCCGGCTGGGGCTTCGATTATCTGAAGTACGACCTGTGCAGCTACATCGGCGCGGTGATGGAGAAGCAGGCCCCGCACGACCCTGCCGCGCAGATGCGCCTCATGCAGCAGGCCTACGAGACCATGCATCAGGCGCTGAAGTCCACCGGCCGGCCCATCGTCTACTCCTTCTGCCAATACGCCTGGGACGCGGTCTGGGAGTGGGGACCGGCCACAGGAGCCAACCTCTGGCGCACCACCGGCGACATTACCCCCGACTGGGACCGCATGTACGCCATCCTCAGTCAGCAATCCGGCCTGGAGAAGTACGCCGGCCCCGGCCATTGGAACGATCCCGACATGCTCGAAGTGGGCAACGGCAAGCTTTCGCTCAAGGAGAATCGGGTTCACTTCTCCATGTGGTCCATGCTGGCCGCACCTCTGCTGGCTGGCAACGACCTGACCAGCATGAAGCCGGAGATCAAGGCGATTTTGACCAACCGCGAGGTCATCGCCATCGACCAGGACTCGCTGGGCAAGCAGGCCGCGCACATCTACTCCGACGGCGAGGTCGAGGTCTGGGCGCGTCCGCTTGCGGGTGGAGCGATGGCTGTAGCCGTGGTGAACGTGGGCAGCGACCGCTACTCCACCCACCCCTTCCACCTGAACCTGGCCAAGCTCGGCCTGCACGGCGCGCAGCAAGCGCGGGACCTATGGACCGGCAAGACGCTCGAGCTGACCGAGAAGATGCCGCTGGAAATCCCCAGCCACGATCTGCTCCTGGTCCGCATCGACACACCGAAGAAGTAGCTGCTCCGCGTTTTGATAAACCGGGTGCCCCACCCTCGCCGCGCACTTGTTTTTGCGGCTAGGGTGGGAGACGCTTTTCGTGCGCACATATGTGCGTGCGGCTTCGATTGGTCTTTTCAGTTTCGATCGGCCCAATCGAAAAATGGTTGTAGAATTGCTTGCGATAGGGAAACGACTTGATTAATTCTCTCCGCAGAGCGCTCATCGACTCTCATGTTGCCGCGGTGGCCATCGCGGTGCTGCTTTGTTGGTCGCTCGTTTGCCTACTGTGGGCTCTGTGGGAGCCGGTTGGAAGTCTCTTGTGGTTTGTAACCCGTGGAATTCTGATTCTCGATATCCCCTACATGCCACCGTTTCAATCGACCGCTCGTTGGACGTTTTTTACAACTTTTCCCTTTTTTTTGTGCGCAGTTTGCTATTTTGCCTGCGCATGTCTGGTGTCGTATGGGGTTTACGGCAAGGGACCGCTGAATTGTCTGAGAACTTATCGCAACAGAATGCCGAGGAGGTTCGATGCTTGAACGCATAAAGCGAGCTCTATTGGAGAGCTACGTTGGCGCAATCGCTTTAGGTTATTTGATAGGCTATGGGTTTATACATCTTGCCAATGTCTTTACCGATCCTGTCACCCAGTGGGTCGTTCAAATAATCTTCCCGGCGATGAGGCTGAATAGCGGAAGCGGAATGGATGTTTATTTGAAGTCCGCCCTACAACAGTTGCTGGCAGCAGCTTTCCCTTTGTTGCTTGGATACGTTCTGCTCCGCTGGCTTTATTTTCGACCCAAAGGCTCTCCGGCCGCCTCGACAGAGATGGAGAAAGAGCAACCGGAATTGGAACCGTAATCCCCACTACAAAATGCTGTTTTGTTCATTCATTTGCCCGGCCTAGGTATACCGCAAACCACCTCCGCTCATCCGTCCAACTTTCTTCCGGGACGAATCCCGCAGCCGCCAGCAGGTTTTCGGCCTCGCCCGGCGGATATTTGTAGCTGTTTTCGGTGTGAATCGACTCGCCCTCGGCAAACTCCACGGTCCAATCGAGCGCCGCGATGCGTACCGACTGCGGTACGCGGCTGACCAGATGCATCTCCATGCGCGACGCCGTCTCGTTCCACAGCGCGCGGTGGTCGAATCGATCGGAAAGGAAATCCGCGCCCAGCTCGCGGTTGAGCCGCGTAAGCAGATTTTTGTTGAAGGCCGCAGTTACGCCCGCGGCGTCGTCGTAGGCGGGCAGCAGGATCGACTCGCTCTTGACCAGATCCACGCCCAGCAGCAAACTGTCGCCGGGGGCCAGAGTGGCGCGGAGCTTCTGCAGCAGCGCCAGAGCCTCGACCGGGTCGAAGTTGCCTATGCTGGAACCGATGTACAAGACCAGTCGCCGCTCCTCGCCGTTGTGCACGTCCAGATTCAGTCCCTGGGTGTAATCCGCTACCTGGGGCGCGACCCGCAGGCCGGGAATCTCCGCCTCGATGCGGCTTTTAGCCTCAGAAAGCGCGCTCGGCGAGACATCGACCGGCTCATAGAGCACCGTGCCCTGCCGCTCGACTGCCGCGGCCAGCAGCAGTTGCGTCTTATCAGCCGTGCCGGCGCCCAGTTCTGCAACACGAAGCCGTTTTTCGCCGGCTGCGCGTCCGATAATGCTGGGCGCATGTTTCGTCAGAATTTCTCGCTCAGTGCGGGTCAGGTAATACTCGGGCAGTTCGGTGATCTGCGCGAAGAGCCGCGAACCTGCCTCATCGTAAAAAAGCCACGGCGGCAGCCGCTTGGGACTGGCCGTGAGGCCCGCGCGCACGGCTGCGGCGATGGGGGCGGAGAGCGGGTTCGGTTCAGGCTGTTTCATTCGGTTTCAACACAATTTTTTCGATCTCGGAGAGTAAAGCAGCGGGCCAACCACAGGCCCTCGACTGCACGTCGCTTTACTTTGCATGAACGGAGCCGCATATATAGCCTCTCACCGCGCCACCTACGGGGCGCGCTGTTGATTTGGATCGGCTTCCCAGGACTGCGCTGCGCTTGTCCTGGGCTATTTTCCCTGCCTCCCTCCGGGAGGCGCTACAGCCTGTTCATCGTAGGCGTAACGCGTGAGTGCGCGTCGAGATGCACAGGATGACAAATCATCGCTTATTCGATCAATTGAGACCAGCCTACATCCGCGCCAGGCGAATGCCGGAGAACTGCCAACGGGTCTCGGGCGCAAAAAAGTTACGGTAGCTGGGGCGGATATGCTCCTCGGGGGTGACGCAGGAGCCGCCGCGCAGCACCATCTGCCCGCTCATGAACTTGCCGTTGTACTCGCCCAGAGCGCCCGCGGGCGCCTTGTAGCCGGGATAGCCCAGATAGGCGCTCGATGTCCACTCCCAGCAATCGCCGAAGAGTTGCAATCTCTCGCTTTCGACTTCGTCAGGATTCGCTGTGCCCTGTTTGGCTGCCGGCCCGGTCAGGCTGACCAGCCCTGGCGCCGCGGGCAGCAACCGCTCCGAGCCCAACAGATTTCCGCGCACCGGCTCGGTCTCGGCGGCGACCTCCCACTCCAACTCAGTCGGCAGACGGTAGCCGGCCCAGCGGGCGTAGGCGTCGGCCTCAAAGAAGCTCACATGGCTGACCGGAGCGTGTTGCAGCTTTTCCAGAGACAGTTCTCCGCGCAGAGTGAAGATCTTGCGCCGCTCTTCGTCCCCGCTCCAATAGAGCGGGGCGCGCCAGTTGTTCTGCTCGACCATGTCCCATCCCGCCGAGAGCCACAACTCCGGCCGCAGGTAGCCTTCATCGGCAATGAAGGCCGCATATTCTCCGCAGGTCACCAGGCGGGAACCCAGGGCAAAGCCATCCAGCCAGATGCGGTGGCGGGGCAGCTCGTTGTCGTAGCAGAATCCCTCGCCCGCATAGCCCGCCTCGCGCAGTCCGCCCTGAAACTCGACAAAATCCATCTCCGGCGGGGGGACGTGCCCCAGGACGCTTTGCCGCCGGGAGCCGGGAGCGGCCTCGATTCCGCCCGGCAGATAGGCCGGCCGCAGCGGATTGCTCGAAAATGCGTGCAGAATGTCGGTCAGCAGCAACTCCTGGTGCTGCTCCTCGTGGTGGATGCCCAACTCGATGCGCCGCACCGCCTCGGGGTCGGCGTCGCCGCCCAGGAGCCGCTCCACCGCGCCGTCGACATACTTGCGGTAGCGCAGCACCTCGTCCAGCCCCGGCCGCGAGAACGAGGCGCGCAGCCGCTTCTCGGGAAAGTCGGCGAAGCTGCGGTAGTAGCTGTTGAAGAGCCTGGGATAATCGGGGTTGAAGAGCCGGTAGCCGGCGAGAAAGTCGCGCAACACAAAGGACTCGAAGAACCACGCGGTATGGGCCAGGTGCCACTTCGTCGGCGAGGCCTCGGGGCAGGATTGCACCATCATGTCTTCGGCCGTCAGCGGCTCGCATAGGGCCAGCGTCCGCTGTCGCGCGGCGCGGTAACGCCCAATCCGATCGGTCAACTCACCGTGCAATGCAACTGTCATCGTACGATCTCCTTCGGCACAGCACGAGTGTACGCCACTCCCCCGCCAAGATCGCTGTCTCCAAAGCGTTTCCGGGACTCTTTGGTGCGCCGTCCTGCGCTACGCCGTTGATCGGAAAGAAGGCGCTTTTATCGATCGTCGCCGAATTCCGGCTTCCTGCGTCTATGCTGGTAGCGGTGCTGTGCGCCCTGGGGGAGTTTTCATGAAGATTCGTTGCACTTTTCTGTTGTTGATGGGCTTTTCCTTGGCCTTTGTGCTTAGCACTGCCGCGCAGGATGCACCACCCGCGCCCCGAGGGCAAAGGTCCGCGCAGGGCCCAGGCGGCGGACCCGGTCAGCGCGGCGGGTGGGGCGGCGGTTTTGGCGGTAGTGGAGTGATGGGAACCGTCACCGCCGTCGCCGCCGATCACTACACCATCAAGACCGACGAGGGCGTAGCTTACACGGTCCAGTTTAGCGTCAACACCCGCATCGTCAAGCAGACTGCGGGAATGCGCGGGCCGGGCGGCGGCGAGGGCCGCGGCCAGGGCGGCGCTCCACCGCAGACCATCAAGCCCACCGACATCAAGGTAGGCGACGCCATCAGCGCTTTCGGTGAGACGGATGCCGCCAATAAATCCATTGGCGCCGTCGCGGTGGTGCAACTGGACGCCGAGACAGCCAAACAGATGCGCGAGATGCGGGCCAACTACGGCAGAACTTGGCTGATGGGAAAGGTTACGGCCATCAACGGCGTGAGCGTCACACTGGATGGCCAGATCGATCACACCCCCCACACCTTCACCGCCGACGAGAACACTACCTTCCGTCAGCGCCGCGAGCCCATCGCGCTGGCCGATCTGCAGGTAGGGGAGATGGTGCGCGTCGAGGGAGCCGTCAAGAATGGCAGCTTTATCGCTGCGACGGTCGCGGTCCGGGGAATCTCCGAAGGCGGCCCAACCATGGTTCCGCGCTCGGCATCGCCGGCTAATCCGCCTCAGTAGGCCCGTCGCTTAAATCTGCCCTGAGGATGGGCGGTTTGTGTTCCATTCATTCCGCGCTTCTTGCTGGGTGGGTCGGAGGTTGAGCAGCTTTCAAATCTGCTGGATTGTTGCTTCTCCGCCAGCAACTCTTTCTTTGCCTTCGTGTCTAACCGTGCAGACCTATGCGGATCTTATCGTTCAAATTCGCCTTTTGTTTGCTCGCGGCGGTTTTGCCGGCGCTTTCGGCGGCGGCGCAATCGGCCAGCTTTGTGGTCAGCCAGCACGGCCAGCCGGTGGGAACGGCCAGTTTCAGCTTCACTACCACCGGCGGCGCGTACGACTCCACCTCGGTGGTGCGCATCGCCATGCAGGGTCTGGATTACGCCCTCTCCAAGACGGAGCGGCTGACGGCGGGTAACCAGTTGAGGCACGTGCAACTAAGCGCCACGGTCAACGGTTCGGCGGTCACCGTCACCGCCGCGCCCGATGCCGCACAATTGCTCGTCAATATCTCCGCCAACGGCCACAGCTCGACCACCCGCCTGCCTACGCACAACGGAGCCGTTTTCCTCGCCGACTTCGATCCCGGCGCCTTGGAGACTCTGCTGGCCCTGGCTGTCGCGCAGAACAATCGCGACCTGTGGGCGATCCTTCCCAAACAGGCCGGCTCCATCGAACCCGTCACCCTGGCCACCTACGCCGACGAGCAGGGCACGCAGGACGGCAAACCCGTCACGGTCCACCATCTTGTCGCCACCATTGCCGGAGTCTCGACCCACCTCTTCAGCGGCCCGCAGAGTCAGCTTTTGCAAGCCGAGCTTCCCCAGCAGGGATTCGCGCTCATTCGCAAGGGCTTCGTTTTGACACCGCCGGTAAAGCCGCAAGCGAATGAATAGGGGTTAGGATTCCATCCTATTGGGGCTTTATCCTGTTGCAACCGAGCTCGGCATGAGCGGAATGGGTCGTCGAATTCGAGGAAGAACCGGGTCACCGATGGCTCACTTGGCTAACCTCTAACCCCTTATACCTTTCCCCTACACCGCTTTTCCCGCCGCTACGCCCGAAGCCCAGGCCCACTGGAAATTGAACCCACCCAAATGGCCGGTGACGTCGACCACTTCGCCGATGAAGAAGAGTCCTGGTTGGGTCCGCGCCTCTAGAGTGCGCGCTTGCAGGTCGGCGGTATCGACGCCACCGGCTGTGACCTCGGCCTTGGCGAAGCCTTCCGTACCGGTGGGGTGGAGCGTCCAGTTCCGGAGTTGGCGCTCGCGCGCAGCAAGAACCGGGTTCGACCAACCCGCCGGTTCACCCTGCTCGGCGAGAAAGTTTGCCAAACGCTGGGGCAGAATCTCCCGCAGCACCTGTTTCAGTGCAGACAGATCCCGGCGCGCTCCCGGCTCCAACAAGGCTTGCAGCAGATTCGTTTTGGAGTCTGGCGCGAAGTCCAGGTGCAGTTCATCGCCCGGCCGCCAATAAGAGGAGATCTGCAAGATCGCCGGCCCAGAGAGCCCGCGATGGGTTACCAGCATCTTCTCCCGGAAGCGAACCCGCTCCCCGACGCCGCCCACCTCGGCAATTACTTCCGTCGCCACTCCGGCCAGAGCGGTCCAGGCGGCTTCCGGACCGCCCAGCACCAGCGGCACAAGCGCGGGACGAGGCTCGACCACCTTCAGACCAAATTGCCGGGCCAGATCGTACCCGAAGGCGCTGGCGCCCAGCTTGGGGATGGAGAGCCCGCCAGTGGCCACCACCAGAGCGTTGGAAGCCAGTTCACCCTTGCTGGTTTCCATGCGAAATCCGCCGCCCGCGGAACCATCGACGGCCAGAACCCTTGTGTCGAGGATCAGCTCCACCGACCCTGACACGTTTTCGCACTCCGCCAGCAGCATATCGAGAATGGATTGTGCCGATCCGTCGCAGAAGAGCTGACCCAGTGTCTTCTCGTGCCAGGGGATGCGGTAGCGATCCACCAGCTCGATAAAATGCCGGGGCTGGTAGAGAGCCAACGCCGATTTGGCAAAGTGTTTGTTTTCAGAGTGGAAGTTGCCCGGCCCGCAGTGCAGATTGGTGAAGTTGCAGCGCCCGCCCCCGGAGATGAGGATCTTGCGCCCCGGCTGTGCGTTATGGTCCAACACCGCCACGCGCCGCCCACGCTGGCTGGCCACCGCGGCGCACATCAGCCCCGCCGCGCCCGCGCCCAGCACAATCACATCGAATTGACGCGGCGTTGGTTTCATGGCCTTCCGGGCGGCAAGAGGGCGAATGGAGGGAAAACGGCTCTTTCCCTCAGATTTACAAAATCAGACGAGCGGTGGGTTAGGAGCAGGACTCTATGGATGACAGTGACTGTTCCCTTGTTCCCTTGGTCCACTGTTCCCTTGTTCCCTTGGTCCCTTGGTCCCTTGTTCCCTGCTCTTCTCACTCTCCCGCCAATTGCTCCAGCAGGGTGTCGAAGTCCTCCAGGCGGGCGTATTCGATGATTACCTTGCCGCGGCCGTTGTGGTCCTCAATGTGTACTTTGAGGCCCAGAGCGCGCTGCAGGCGGTCTTCCACCTCGCGCACATTGGGATCGGTCGCCTGTGCCGGCTTGGGCTCTTTTTTTGCCGACCTTTCGGGATGGAGCAGGTTTTGAACATAGGCCTCGGTTTGGCGAACAGAAAGCGAAAGCTGTAGAATTCGCTTGGCCGCCTTCTCCATCTCCTCGGCATGTTCAAAGGCCAGCAGCGTGCGCGCGTGGCCAAAACTCAACTCCCCGGACTCGACCCGGGCCTGGATGGATTCGGGCAAACGTAGGAGACGCAAGAAGTTGGCCACCGAGGCGCGATCCTTGCCGGTGCGAATCGCCATCTGCTCCTGGGTCATATGAAATTCGCGGGAGAGACGCTCGTAGGCGCGGGCCTGCTCCATGGGATTCAGATCGGCGCGCTGCAGGTTCTCGACGATGGTGATCTCCATCGCCTGCTCGTCGGAGACCTGGCGCAGGATTGCCGGGATGGTGGTTTTTCCGGCTAACTGCGAGGCGCGCCAGCGGCGCTCTCCAGCAATGAGCTGAAAGCGTCCCCCTGCCTGCGGGCGCACCAGAATCGGCTGCACCACGCCGTTGGCTGTAATCGAGGCCGCCAACTCCGCCAACAGCCCTTCATCCATATGGCCGCGCGTCTGGAAGGGGTTGCGGTCGATTTGGTCGATGGGAATCTCGCGCGGCTTTCCGCCCTCGGATTCGGCTGCCGGCGCCGGTGTTGTCTGCACGCGGGGAAGAAGGGAATCCAGGCCCTTGCCCAGGGCGCGGCGCTTGTTGTCGGTGGGGTTCGTCGTCATTGAAAGGCCTCATGCCCAGCCGCATGGCCAGGAGCTGGTAATTCGGGGATAAAGAGGAAGCGTTTGCAGTTCAGAGCGGCGCGATCGGCGTTCAGGAGTAAGGCCAGAAGCGTACTCGAGTCTCCGTGGCGGCTTGCTGAACGGATTCCGCCGCTGCCTTGCGCTCCCGGCTGCGCGGGGTCTCAATCCCGTTGCGCGCCAGGAACTCCCCGGCCAGCTCGAAGTAGGCCTCGGTGCCGCGGGAGCGCGGATCGTAGAGAGCAACGGGTTTGCCGTGGCTGGGAGCCTCGGCCAGGCGAACATTGCGGGGAATCACGGTACGGAAGAGCAGTTCGCGGAAATATTCCCGCAACGTCTCGGTCACCTGCTGGGCGAGATTGGTGCGATCGTCGTACATGGTGAGCAGGACGCCCTCGATGGTCAGATCGGGATTGAAGGCGGCGCGCACCCGCTCCAGGGTCGAGATCAGCTCGGATACACCCTCCAGGGCGAAGTACTCCGCCTGCATGGGAACGATGAGGGTATTGGCCGCGGCCAGAGCATTCAGCGTGAGCAGATCGAGGGCTGGAGGGCAATCGAGAATGATAAGGTCGTAGCGACTCTGTACCGGCCCGAGAGCCATGCGCAGGCGCAGGGCGCGGTCGTTGGCGGCTGCCAGCTCGATATTGGCTCCAGTCAGGTTCTTCGAGCCAGGCAGGAGCCAGAGGTGCTCAATTTCGGTAGGCAAGATGACTTGCGCGGCCGGAGAATCGCCCATGAGGACGTCATAGATGGAATGTCGATTGTCGTCCCTCTGAAAGCCAAGACCCGAGGAGGCGTTGGCCTGGGGGTCGCAATCGACGAGCAGAACGTTGACTTCTTCGAGAGCGAGGCAGGCGGCGAGGTTAATCGCAGTGGTGGTCTTGCCGACCCCGCCCTTCTGATTGACTACGCCGAGGATCTTGCCCATAGCCTTTAAGGTATAGGTACGGGGGAGATTGAGGTAGGGGCTTGCATTGTGGAGAACTTCTGCGGACTGTGGAAAGCGTTCCGCGACGGGGCTCTCTTTGGGACTGGAATCGATAGAAATGGAAGGGGTTCCGGTCTGGGTTGCAAAGCAGACGAGGAGGAGGAGAAAATGCCCGATTCGGTGGAAAATTATTCAGATTACAGATTGAATCGATACTTCTTTTCATGCTTGTTTCAAATCGGAACGGCGACCATTGTGGGCAGTGGAGGGAATGTTTCACGTGGAACACGTCGAGACGAAAGTAAAGACTCTCAGCATTGTTCCACGTGGAACATCGAAATTCCTTCTATCTTTCGTTACTGTTGCCAGCTATGACTATTCACCCCTCGACCATCCCTCCCCACCACGACTACCATATCCAACAACAACCGCGTAACCTGCTCGGCCGCGTGAGAGGAAAACTATGGAGATTCAAAACGCGTTTATTGGGCAAAAAGACAAACCAAGCGAAGAAGAGGTACTCGTGTCTCTCGGACCCTCCGCCATAGCCTGGAATCACCTCATCGATTGGATCGGCAGCGAATACGCTGTTCGAGAACAACTCTGGAAGAGCAGCGGAGTAAAGCATGGATGGTCTCTGTGCCTCGTCCTTAAAAAGCGCACGATCCTCTATCTTTCGCCTTGTGCCAATTGCTTTCGTGTGGCTTTTGTCTTGGGCGATCGTGCGTTGGCGGCAGCGCACCAAAGCAACCTGCCAGCTTGGACGATCCAAGAAATCGATTCCTCCCCAAAATATGCCGAAGGAACCGGAATTCGCATCCCGGTGAGGGAGATCGCAGATCTTGATCCCGTCTTTACGCTCACCGGCATCAAACTCGCCTATTGAGCGTAATTATCAAACTAAACCGTAGGATTCAAGCGCCGGGCCAGAGCCAGAAAGGTCTTCTCGCTTCCCGGCAACGCGATTGGCTCACTCCAGGAGAAGCCGCTTCCTGCAGCTACTTTCACCCTTTCAAACTCGATGGAGCTTGTCATCGGGGCCAGCCAACCACCCGGTCGCACCATGCGCCCGCCCAACTCCACCGCCTCTTCCATCCGATCGACGGCGCGCAGGGTTACGCAGTCGAATCGCAGCGGGAGCGTCTCTGCCCGGCCCGCATGAATGGCACTGGAAAGACCAAGCACGCGTACAGCCTCGCGTAAAAAGGCAGCTTTCTTGCCCTGGGACTCGGCTAGTGTCACTACCATCTCAGGCCGGCAGAGCGCGATAGGAATCCCCGGAAACCCCGCGCCGGAACCGAAATCCAGCAGCGTTGCAATCCCGGTGGGCAGCGCCTGCGCACAGGCGATCGACTCAACAAAATGACGGGAAAGAATTCCTGCCTCGTCGCGGATCGCCGTCAGATTCATCCGCGCATTCCAACGCAGCAACAGTTCTAAATAGGTTGCGAAACTCTCGCCCTCCGCCGCATTCAATTCCTTCAGTCCGGAGGTCGCGAGGCTCTCGTTCAGACGCAACCCTATCCTGACTCTCTCGGCGCTGCCAGACTCGCTCTCGCTGTTCATCATCTGCGCACGACCGATTCCACTACTGGCCGCGGCTCCCAACCACTCGCCGCCGCAACAAAGCGGGCAAAGATGGCGCGAGAGAACTTGCTCGACGTGTAAGTCCGCTCTGGATGCCATTGCACACCCAAAACGAAGTGCTCCGCAGATTCCAGCTCAACCCCCTCAATAACGCCATCCACGGGAGAGACGGCACTTACCCGCAGATTGTCTCCGGCGACGCGCACCGCTTGATGATGGCTGGAGTTCACCAGAGCGCCTCCTTCCAACCCTTCGCATCCCAAATTCTCCAGATGGGAGCCGGGAGCGATCAGCACGGGGTGCGCCTCTGCAACCTCGCGCCCTGGACGATGGTTCACGGCAGTCTGCAGATCCTGCACCAACGACCCATTGCACCAAACGTTGAGCGTCTGCATTCCATGACAGATGGCCAGTACCGGTTTGTGGAGGCTGAAGGCCTCCTGCAGCAACAACTCATCCACCGCAGTTCGTGCCGGATCTGCCTCGCTGCACGCCGGAATCGGATCTTCGCCATATCTTTGTGGGTCAACGTCAAAGCGGCTGCCAGGCAAAAGAATCCCCTGAACGCTCATCAACAGGCGCGCGACACGATCCTGACGCTCGTGAAGAGGAACCAGAATAGGTGTAGCCCCCGCGGAATGGAGCGCGGCAAGATATGGAGGCAACGAGCGCTGATTATAGGCGGAATCGCCGCTGGTGGGTTCGGGGATGGCGATGTGAACAGACATACCAGCACAGTGTACCGATAAAAGCACCGCTTGTCTGCGCTCTCCGCAGAGATCAAATCAATCTTGCATTCGAACCAATTTCACCGCCGCATCAGTGGTCTCCAAAGATGTTTGAGGAAGACGCAAACTCTCGATCGCATTCCGCAATCGCTCGGTCAGTTCATCCACCTGACGGATCGTCATTCCCGTGGTTTCGATCGGTTCGCCCGCATGGAGCGCCAGCACTCCGGGATAGAAATGGTGCGTATGAATGGGCAACAAGTCAAAGACACCGCTCAGAGCAATCGGCACCAGTGGGACTTGGGCGCGAATCGCGAGAAAAGCCGCTCCAGAGAGGAAGGGTTGCAGCTCACCGTTCGGCGTCCGGGCCCCCTCCGGGAAAACAAAGAGCGGCATTCCTGAGCGAAGAGCTCGGGCGGCAGCACCCAGGCTGGAGAGCGTGGTGCGCGGATTGCGGGTATCGACCGGCAACTGACCAGACCTATTTAAGTACCATCCTATGAACGGGATAGGCCATAATTCCTGCTTGGCGAGTATACGAAATTGCAGCGGTAATGATGCAAATATAACCGGCGTGTCCATGTACGAAGTATGATTCGACGCGAAGACAGCCACGGGCGCCTTGCGCAGGTTCTCGATTCCCCGCACAACCACCCTTGAGCCAGAAAAAAACACACAGAGCCGGGCCCAAACCCTCGCGATGCGGTGCTGAATGCGCCCACTGCGGTCTAGCAATGAAATCGCCAGAGAAATGGAGCCGCAAACGGCAGTCACCACAGCAAAAAGCGGTGTCTGAATCAGATTCGTTCGCCAGCGGTAGATCCACGGCAATGGGGTTGGCCTGGGGCTCATTCCTTCTCTCCCTTGGCTCTCAGCAACCAGGAACGCGCCTCGCCCACAAGGTAGACAGAACCGGAGACCACAACCACTCCGTGCTGAGAACCCTGCAAACCCTCTTGCATCGCACGCTCGATCGAATCCGCAGTACGAGCAGCAGTCCCCGTCTCCCTGGCCGCCGCCTGCAGATCGGCCAACGGGGCAGCACGCAAACTCTGAATCGGCGCCAGAATCACCTCATCGAAAAGCGGAAAAAGGATCTGCGCCAGCTCCTTGACCGGCTTGTCGCGCAGACAACTGAAGATCAAGGTCCGCCGCCGGCCTTCGCCGCAGAGGGCGTTCAACGCAGAGCGCAAGGCCCACGCGCCTGCTGGATTGTGCGCCACATCCAAAATCCATTTCGTTCCGTGCAGCGAAAACTCCTCCAGACGCCCTGGCCAGCAGGTATTACGAATTCCCACTGCAATGGATTGCGCGGTGATTGGTACCCCGTGCTTCGAAGCCAATTCCACCGCCGCGGCGACGGCCAGCGCCAGGTTGCGCTGTTGATGCAACCCCCAAAGCGGAGATCGCACCTCAATGGCCTCGCCCAACGCTTCGATCCAGTAAGGCGCACCGGGGTCCACGCCGAGCGGCGGCATAAACTCCGTTGCGCTGACTCCGCGCACCTGCAGCCCGACGGCAACCTCGCCTAGGGCCTGGTTTGCCTCCGGGTGCTGCGGCAGAGTGATGAGAGTCCCACCCCGGCGCAAGATTCCCGCCTTCTCCTGGGCAATCTCGGCAATTGTCGAACCCAGCCACTCAGTATGATCGAGGGAGATATCGGTAATCACCGAAAGCAGCGGATCGACGGCGTTCGTCGCATCCAAACGCCCGCCCATACCGACTTCCAGTACCGCAATCTCCACTTTTGCCTCAACGAAATGCAAAAAGGCCATCGCCGTCAGAATCTCGAAGAAGCTGGGCGAATGAGGCAAAGCGCCGCTCTGCACCAGATCTTCGGCAACTTCGACGACTCGAAAGAAGAGATTTGCAAAAGATTCGTCTTCGATCTCGGCTCCGTTGACCCGCATCCGCTCATTGACCCGCTCCAGGTGCGGCGAGGTATACAGACCGGTACGAACTCCAGAGCTGCTGAGAATCGAAGAAAGTGTTGCGGCAGTCGAGCCTTTTCCGTTAGTTCCGGCGATCAAAACCGATTTAAAACTCTCTTGCGGATTCCCCAAAGCGCCGAGCAGAGTGCGAAATTCATCAAGGGAGAATTTCCGCCGCGGACGACCGGGAGCGCTATACAGCTCCGGCGTCATGCGATTCAATTGCTCGATAGCTGCGGCGTAGGACATGCACTTTCAAGTATAAAAGCCGATTCTGCGGCGATTACCCCTGCGCGGCCTGGCGCAACAAGATCTGCAGAGCCTCGCGCGCCCTTTGCAGGCAGGTTCGTGCTTCATCCTCCGAGAGTAAACCCTGGTGAACGGCTTTTTTGCCCACGTCGTTCACCTGATTCGCCACATGAGGAAAGTCCGCATCGAAACCGCACATGGTCAAATTGTTGTTGACCTCGTGCAGCAAGTTTCCCAGCGTCGGAGCATTTCTGTAGCGAGTCTTGAGCAACTTGGTCAGAGCAGCGGGCAGCTTCTGCTTGATCGCCTCCTCCAGCACTGAACGGCACATGACCGCGCAGGCGGTAAAAAGGCCGAAGAAGTAGCAGCGCGTAGCCTCATCCAGATAGCGGTCGGCTTCTTCCGAACTCGCTTCGCCCACCACGCACTCGCGTAGATGGGTCGCGCGTACTACGGCGGGCTCAACCAACTCCAGCAGCTCCAAAGCAAAGGCGGCTCGCAGCAGATCGTTCTGCTGACCGTCCAGAGCCCTTTGAATCTCTTGCCAGGCGGGGGTCGCGCCACCCAGTCCGGCCTGTTGCAAGCGGGTAAGCGAGGTAAGCCGCTGCCGCGCGTGCTGCACAAAGCCCTGCTGCATCTCGTAGCCCAACAACTTCCAGCCCGCAACAAATCCCTCGGCATCCTGCTGGTAGCGGGCCCACATCTCCTCGTAGACAATCGCCGGCAGCACATCGCGCAACTGCTCGAAACGATCCGTACTGGCCAACTCCGAGATTGCCTCGCAGAACTCCCGTCCCGGCGCACCCTCCACCGACATCTGCAGCAACTGGCTCTCCAGACGCCCGATATCGATAGCCATACCCAAAATCCCCCTGTTAGCCCAGTCTACGAGAACCCTTCTCTCTGCTGTACCAAAGTATTACCGCATCTCGTTCAGAAGTACAGCATTGGGAACCCCCTCTCCCAGCCATTTATTTATTTCCCAAACCCGTCTTGCAACGCCCATCCGATCGCGAAATCCCACCTCACACAATCGCTACTCTCTGCCCTCACCTAGCCAAATTGTGCATCGAGTGGACCTCCGAACCCCTCTCATCATGCGCCTCACGGCTGCCTTTTCACACATCGGACCGGCTTTTCACAGCCCCTTTTCACTCCCCTGTGGGAGTCGTGGGAAATACGGTACCCCCCGGCGCAGTTTCTTCCATATATCCAAATCTCCTCAATTCCACAGCCCCGATTTGGAAAACTCGCCCTACTCTCAACTCCCTCTCTCCGCGCCACTTGTGCCCCATTTCCACTTTTCCTTCCGCAACTACGGGATCTACTAGCTTTTATTTCTTATCTACACACCTTTTCCTCTCCCGTCGCGCTTCAATCTCCCGCTCTGTATCTCCTCCCGTTCGCATCCACCCATCCCAACCACAGCCAATCCCCGGAATCCAGAGAACGCACGTGTTTTCCACCTACGCCCTTTGCAGCGGATGAATACAATCAAGAAAGCAAAGCCAGCGGTTTCCGTTCGCCCCTCGAGTGTTGTAGAGTGTGGCCAGCGTGTAATCTGCTGTTTCCGGCGCTTCAGTGTGCCGGCAGAGAAGGTGGGTTCATGTCGAGCGTGGAAGCAGAAGTCGAAAAACCGGCCGTGCAGGGGGTAGCGATGGAGATTACCGTAAGCCGTCAGGATCTGGTGCGGGAGCTTACCGCGACGCAGAGCGTCGTCGAACGCAAGACCACGATCCCCATTCTCTCGAACTTCCTCATCGAGGCCGAAGACGACCGGCTGAGCATCACCGCCACAGATCTGGACCAGGCCATCCGCACCAGCACCGAGGTGAAGGTCAAAAAGCCCGGTTCCTGCACCATTCCGGCGCGCAAGCTCTACGACTACATCAAGCTGCTTCCCGACGGCGAGATCTCCATCAAGCTGCTGGAGAACCACTGGGTGCAGATCCGCAGCGGCCGCTCCAACACCAAGATGGTCGGCATGGCCCGCGCCAACTATCCCCAGGTTCCCGATTTTCCCTCCGTAACCGCCACCAGCATACCCCTGGTTGCCTTGAAGACGCTGATTGCCCGCACCATCTTCGCCATCTCCAACGAGGAGTCGCGCTACACCCTCAACGGCGCCCTGCTGGTGCTGAAGGCGGAGTCTCTGGCCATGGTCGCCACCGACGGCCACCGCCTCTCCTTTGTCGAGAAGCCCAATGAGAATCTGGTCGGCATCAGCGGCGAGAAGCGGGTGCTGATTCCCCGCAAGGCGCTGCAAGAGCTGCAACAGCTTCTTTCCGTCTCCGACGCCGACGAGGTCGATTTCGCCGACGATGAGCACAATCTCTTCTTCCGCGTCGGCCATCGCACCTTGAGCTCGCGCAAGCTCTCCGGGCAGTTTCCCAACTTCGAGGCGGTCATGCCGCGCGACAACACCAAGTTCGCCGTGGTTCGCTCCAGCGAGCTTTCAGCAGCCATTCAGCGCGTTGCTCAGTTCGCCGACGAGCGCTCCGGAGCGATTCGCCTGCGCCTGGAGAGCAACGAGCTGAAGATCAGCTCCAGCTCGACGGAATCCGGCGAGAGCGAAGACACCATCGATACGCCCTACGCCAGCGATCCCATCATGGTGGGCTTCAACTCCGGCTATATTCTGGACTTCCTCAAGGCGCTCAGCAATGAAGGTGAAGTGCGGCTGGAGTTCAAAGACTCGCAATCGGCCGGCCAGATGCGCCCCGAGGACCCCGACGCGGAGTACAAATACCGCTACGTGCTCATGCCCATGCGCATCTGATCTGTTCCATCCTCAAAACGCCAACGGCCCGGCAGCGATGCCGGGCCATTTTGGTTCCAAGTACACAAAATCCACTGAACGTTCAAACAAAATGGGCGACCTCCGAAGAGGCCGCCCATTCTCTTTGTTGATGTGGCCGGGTTTAGAACTGAATACGGATGAAGAGCCGCGCGTGACGATGTCCGCCGACCGTAGGTGCGGATGCCGCGAACGTCGACGGCGCCGTGCCCGACGCGCTGTAGTTGCCCCAGTTATCTGAAATGATGCCCGTGATCAAGTTCGTATTCTCGACCACATCGAACGCAGAACTGTTGGCGTCGTATCCAGGTAAGCCATGATTGAACGCGTTGAAGAGTTCCCCGCGGAAGTCGATCACCGCCGACTTGTACAGCTTGAACGAGCGCTGAATGTTTACATCCCACTCCTGAAAGCCCTTGCTGTAGTGGCTGTTACGCCCGATGGGCATAGCGGGGTGGGAACCATAGGGAGCAACGATCCAATGCACCGACGAAGGACTTACGACCTCACATGGCAAAGTGGCCGAGTACCAAAGGCTGGGGCCTGAGCACAATGTTCCCTGAGACACTCCGTAATACCATGAGTCGTCAAAAGCGTAGGTATTCATGGGAGCGTTGGGATTGCCCAATTGGGGCCGATCATTGCTGATGCCGTCGCCATCTCCGTCATAGCCGACTTCAACGTTTTCAGGGGTGCCTGTCTGGAACTGCGTGATGCCGGCAAAAGCCCAGCGGTTGACGATGTTGCCCAGGATCTTCATCGATCCCTCTGTATGCCAAATAGATGGCGTCCAGATGTAGCTCACCACCAGACGCTGGCGGTGATCGTATTCCGACGGGCCGTAATCGGTGGTTCCGCGATGGGTGGGATAACGGCTGAACTGATACGAAGATTCGTTGTTGGTGGTGAAGACCTCTGACCCGGTATCGAACGCGTGACCAAGCGTATAGGAAGCACGAGCCATGAACGCATGGTTGAACTTGTGATCCAGCTCAGCCCACAGGCCGGTGTAGTTGGAGTCATTAGAGTTGTCGCGGGCAATAATGGCTCCGCGGGTGGGAATCACACGAGCCCCAGAAAGCGTGTCGTTGACGTAGGGATTCATGTTCGTGTTGCCGAAAAGATGCTCGCCACGCTCGCCCACATAATTGACCTGGAAGGTGGTAGCCCAGGGCAGCTCCTGTTGAACGCCCATATTCCAATGCATGGTGCGCGGCCGCAACATGTGATCCACGATCGGCTCCGCGGTATTGGTTGGCAGCGGGTTGTGATTCAGATTGGCAAACTGCTCATACCAGGAGGATGTACCGCGGCCGGAACTGGAACTGGTAATGACCGGTGAGGCTGCGTTGGGAGCACTGGCCTGGGTGTTGTCGATGATGTTGGTGAAGAGAACGTCGTAGAAGACGCCGAAACCGACGCGAATGACCGACTTGTGAACGCCGAAAATTTCGGGGCTGTAGGCGATGCCGGCGCGCGGACCCCATCCCTGGCCATCCGCCTGCTCCTTGGTGTTGCAGGTGACAGAGGCGGTGGGGAAGCAGCCGATATTGGTGGGATCGAAGCCTGGATAAGGGGTGCCAGGAGCATTGAACGGGGCGCCATTGTACTCGTAACGGAAGCCATAGTCGAGGCTCAGGTCGGGAATGGGGCGATAGGTGTCCTGGACAAAGTAATTCTGGTAAACCAGTTGCGGCCGTGCAGTCGGGCTGCCAAAATTCTGTGTCACGGTCGAACTGGAGCCGCCGAAATCGTCGATCAGGTTGGCGAGACCAGTATATTTAAAAGTCGCCACAGTCGGGGGAGTGCCCGGCACGGTTATGCTCGATGTCGTGGCATCGTCGGCAAAGCCAACCGTACCCCAGAAGTTGAATGGTACCTGATCGCGGACGCGAATATCGGACAAATCGAAGCCGATCTTCACGAAATGCTTGTTATGCGTCCAACTGACCGAGTCCTGGAGCTGATAGGTATCGTGGAAGCGGCCCTGGGGAAACGCAGTGGGAACGCCGTAGCCGGTGAGATTGGACACCGTTACGCCCGGCTGGCCGAAAAGCGGATTCGATGTGGTGGAGGGGGGAAGGCCGAAGGTAAAGCCAATGCGCCCGTAGGAAAGGCGCAGTTCATTCACCAGCTTGAGGTTGAAGCTGTGCGTCTCCACGATGCCGGCGTTCTGCGCGGTGCCAGTCTGATCGGTGTCGAATCCGGGCAACTGGCCAGGGTTATTGCCAACATCGAACGGGGTAGAAAAGCTGGACCAGATGTAGCGCAGGTTGAGAGTGTCCTTCTCGCTGGGAATGTAATCGCCCTTCAGATCCATCTCCGGAGAATTGGAATCGTTGCCCAGGTTCCGCTGCACGTTTTGCATTAAAACCGTGCCCCGATTCGCGAGGGTAACCGGGTCGAGACCTAGATAGATGTTGGTAGCTGAACCCTGTACGGGAGTGCTGTTGCTCAACCCTCCCCAGGCCGTGATCAAATTGTTCAGGCGGGTGTTGGAGGGAAGAGCCTTCAACGTGGCAAGACCGGCAGGCGAGGGAACTGCCAGTTTCGACAAGAGTGCTGTCGCCCGGTAGTAGTCCCACTGATAAGCGCCGAAGCCGAAGAGCTTGTTCTTGATGATTGGTCCGCCGACGGTGAATCCCGGCAAATTTTCACGATACTTGGGGAGCGCCGCCGCCGGAATACCAGTAGGTACACCAATATAGGAGTAGTGCGTACTCTTGTCGATGGTGTCGAGCGAAGAATTTAGCGAACGCTCGAAGATGGAGCCATGAAGCTGATTGGTGCCGCTCTTGAGGATCAAATTAGAAACAGAACCAGCGCCGTGTCCATACTCGGCGGTATAGGCGTTTTCGATGATGACAACCTCTTTGATGGCCTCGGTGTCTTCCGGCTGGAAGCCCTGGCCGCCGATGCCGGCGTCGTTGTTGTCTTGGCCTTCGATGAGGAAGTTGTTGGAGCGGGGACGGCCACCTCCCACGTTAATGTCAACGCCGTTCGAGAAACCGCCTTGGGTGTTCGTCATCACACCGGGGAGGGTGAGAGCCAATTGATAGGGATTGAGGGTGGAGATCGGCAGGCTGCTGATCTCCATCTCATTAATGGTGCCGGAGACCTGGCCGTTTTCGGTATTAAGGTTAGAATTGTCGGCCGAAACCACGACGCGATCTGAGGTCTTACCCACCTTCAACGTCAGGCTGGCCGAGACGCTGGCCGAAGCCGGAACAATCAGTCCTTCCGACACGGTCGTCTCAAAGCCGTTCGCCGATGCCGAGAGCTTGTAATTACCGGGCAGCACGGACTCAATGCGATAGGTTCCGTTGTCTAACGTCACCGTCGTGCGAGCCGCCCCTGTATCCACGGACGTGATGGTCACCGTAGCGCCCACAATCGCAGCGCCCGATGGGTCAGTTATGGCGCCGATGACTGCTCCATTCGAGGTCTGCGCAACGGCATAAACCGAAGCGAATAGGAACAGCAAGAGCGTAGTCAGAGTTCTGTTCAATCTCGTCACGATGTCCTCCAAGTACATTCCATTAAGGCTGGCTTAGAATCGTCGAGCATCCCGTAAAAGGGGCGCTCATCTACAGGCTGGGTGGCCCGCGGCAAAGGTCCATCACTCAAAACAAAGGAGATGTCGCTCCAAACTAGAGCCTTTCCGTGTTCCCTAGCAATTTGCGTTCCAATGTTAGGAAATTGATAAACTATACAATAAGAAGAGGTTAGAAAAAATATTGCGAAGGATTGTGGTCGACATATCCACATTTCAACACTATAAATATAGAAAACAATATATTGAAACCTGCCTTATGCGCAGATGGAAACGGAACATCTTCATCTGTTGAATCGAAACGAGCCTGACAACGGGTATTAAGTCCGCAGAAATTCCAGAGCACGAATTAGATATTGCTTCAGCTCGCGGCGCGGCACAACGGCGTCGAGAGAACCCTTTTCCAGCAGGAACTCGGCGCGCTGAAAGCCTTCGGGCAGCTTCTGGCGGATGGTCTGCTCGATCACCCGCGGGCCGATGACGCGGAAGTTATTCCCTGCCGCGCAGCATTGCCGCAATCACGCGTGGGTTTCGCCGGCCATCGATAACAGCCACAACCCAGAGCGGTTCCTGGTCCGGGGCATAGGCAATCAAATAGCTTCTCACGACTTTGAAACGAAGCGGACGTGAAGTAGGTCGGGGCGGCGGTGTCCCTGACGCGGCAAGAGCACGAGAGAATCAAAGGCAGCAATGATCTCGCCGAGCACGCGGTTGGCAGCACTAGAATTGAAACGATTGATATATTCGTGGATCTCGTCCAGGTCTTCGATGGCTTCCGGGTGAAGTGCAAAGCCGATCAGGCAATCGACCTTTGCCTTGCCGCGGCACGTTCTTTAAGCAGCCTACAGGCCTCGGCGCCGTCTACAAGTTGAACTCTCCCGCTCGCAATATCGTCGTAGCGGCTATCGAGTATCGGGCGCAGTTCTCCAACCTCATTGAAGTAGCCGGCGATAGCGTCTTCGACCAGGTCGCCGATAGGACGGCCGGTTTCCGTAGACCATTGCTCCACCCTCGCCGCCAGCACGGGTTCAAGAGTCAGTTCCATGGCACAAGGGTATGCAGAACTAGGGTGCCTGTCAATTCCAAGAGCCAATGGCGCCGAATCGAAACTAGCTCAATTGCGCTGCCTCGCTAGCCTTCATAAACTCCAGCGCTCGAATCAGATACTGCTTCAGCTCGCGGCGCGGCACGACGGCGTCGAGAAAACCCTTTTCCAGCAGAAACTCGGCGCGCTGAAAGCCCTCGGGCAGCTTCTGGCGGATGGTCTGCTCGATCACCCGCGGGCCGGCAAAGCCGATCAGAGCCCCTGGCTCGGCGATGTTCAGGTCGCCCAGCATGGCGAAACTAGCGGTAACGCCGCCGGTGGTGGGATCGGTCAGGATGCAGATGTAAGGAACCTTGGCCTCATCCAACTGCGCCAGCGTAGTGGAGATCTTGGCCATCTGCATCAAGCTGACCACGCCTTCCATCATGCGCGCGCCGCCCGAGGCGGCCACCACGATCAGCGGCTTGCGCTCGATACGGGCGCGATCGGCGGCGCGAGCGATGGTCTCGCCCACCACCGCGCCCATCGAGCCTCCGATGAAACCATATTCCATGGCGCTCAGCACCACCTCATGCGGCCCCATGCGGCCCACGGCGTTGAGAATGGCGTCGCTCAGCCCGGTCTCTTCCTGAGCCTTGCGCAGCCGCGCCTTGTAGGGCTTTATGTCGGTAAACTTCAGAGGATCGGTGGAGCGCAGCCCTCCGTCGACAAACTCGTAGCCGGGTTCGAGCAGCAATCCAATGCGTTGCCGAGCGCTCATGCGGAAATGATGCTGGCACTTGGGGCAGACGCCGTGGTTGGCCTCCAGGTCGGCCTTCCAGATCACCTGGCGGCAGCCGGCGCATTTGACCCACAGGCCCTCGGTGCGCACCTGGCGCTCAGCCGCCTCCGCGGAATCCACGCCATTGCCGGCAGGGAAGGACTCGAACTCGCCGTTCTCACGCTTGAACCAGGACATTGGACCTCTCGCAGACAGGGATCAGGGAACAGGGGTCAGGGGTCAAAGATCGAAAATCAGAGATCAAAGACCTGGGGACACCGTACACTCCATATTCTATTCTGCGCCGGGCTGGGGACTGCTGTTCCGTTCACCATTCTCATTCTTAGATGTGTTTGGCCAACCCGGCAGGCCACCCGGGAAACTTACCCTAACCCCTAATCCCTAACCCCTGATCCGCGACCCCCCGTCAATGTCCGCCGTGATAGGGATGTCCGGTGAGGATGGTGAACGCGCGATAGATTTGCTCGGCCAGCACCAGCCGGGCCAGCGAGTGGGCCAGGGTCATCGGTCCCAGAGAGAGCAGCAGATACGCCCGTTGCCGTGCGGCCTCCGACCAGCCATTCGCGGGACCAATGGCCAGCACGATATGCTGTGCGCCCTCGTCGCGCCGCGCCCCCAACCAGGCGGCAAAAACCTCAGAACTCATCTGCCGGCCGCGGCTGTCGAGCAGCACGGCCAGAGCCGGCGTTCGCCCCTGCTGGCGGCTGAGCCACTCCAGCAGCGCCTCTTCGCTCTTAAAGACCTCGCTCTGGCAGCGAGCAAAGGCAGAGCAGCGCTCCAGGTAAAACTGAATCAGCGCGTCGATGGAATCCTTGGCAGCGGACTTGCCTCCTGGCCTTACGCCTGACCGCGCGCCGGCCTTGGTGGCAGATCCCGACCCGGTTCGCGCGCCAATGTGGGCAATCGTGAGCTGCATGAAGAGGAGAATATCCCATTGTCCTCTCGATATACCCTCGCAAGTGCGGAAAACTGGATACATTCCCCCCTTAATATATGACAAATAGAATAAAAACTATTCATTATATCATAACTCAGAAAACTAAAACACCTTAACCGTCAATTAAATTACTGAAAATACAAGCCATTTGCACAAAAAATTAAAAATTGACAATCTGGCACACAAAATGCATATCGATAAAGATCAGCCGTCTTTCCTCTTTCTGGAATGGTCTTCCCAGCCAGCTATTTCCAGGGAGGCTTCACGACGACATCTCTTCCCGTACGATTTCAGACATTTTGGTCTTCAACCGCGTTTCGGCCCCAAGCCAAAGCGCAACAGCCTCATTCGCGGGATGTTTCTCTCCTAGTCAAGGTATGGGAAGCGTGCCGGAAGCGCGAATTGAAAAAATTCACTCGAGGATGGAAACCATATGAAATGTTGGATCGAACAACTAAAGCGCCTCGCTTCCCCAGCATGGCTGCTCCTCTCAGTTCTCGTGGTGTTTGCGTCGACGCTGTTGGCGCAAGAGACCACCGGCGGTCTCCAAGGGACCATTAAGGATCCTTCCGGCGCGGTGGTGTCTGGAGCGCACGTCACCGCCACCGCTCCCACACTGGTGGGATCAAAGGAAACCTCGACCGACAAAAGCGGTTACTACCACTTTGCCAACTTGCCTCCGGGTACCTACACGCTCTCAGTATCAGCACCTGGCTTCGATTCCCTTAAACGGGGCGGCTTGATTATCGAGGTCGGCCATCTTCCAACGGTGAATTTGGATCTCAAGGTGGGTCAAGTCAAGACCGTGGTCGAGGTCAGTACGGATGCTCCACTGATCGATACGACCACCAACACCACCCTGACCAACATATCTGAGGAAGAAGTTCAAAACATACCTCACGGCACCTCCTTTCAATCTGCGATTCAATTCGCGCCATCGGCCCGCAACGAGCCTCTTGAAGGCATGTCGCAGTTCAGCATCGGCAATGGCAACGGCGCCACCTCTCCGGGCAGTGGAAGCAGCGGCAACGCAGCAGGCTTCTCAATTGCCGGCGGGTCGGACTCGGAAAACTCCTATCTCGTGGAAGGCCAGGAGACAGCCAACCTGATCGGAGGTTACTCCCACACCAATGTTCCCTTCGACTTCATCGATGAGGTGGTGATGGACACCAGCGGCGTCCAGGCAGAGCATGGCGGCGCACTGGGCGGAGTGGTCAACGTCATTATGCACAAAGGAACCAGCAGTTATCACGGCAGCGTATGGGCTTTGTTCAACGACGACGGGTTGAACGGATCTCCACGGGCAAATCCCCGCTACGATCCGCTCGGACAATTCAACCCGACCACCGATGTGGCCTGGCAGCAATACCAGCAAAAAAGGTTACATACCAGCGACGTATTCCCCGGGTTTAGAGTCGGCGGACCGGTGTTCAAGAACAAGCTCTACGCAGAAGTAGCATTCTCGCCGGAGTGGTCGGACCAAGAGGCCGCCGTAAGTTACAACTACGCATCCTTCCCCTTTCCGAGTACCTACCCAAACGAAACCAAACCACTTTCATTTGGGCAGAATACGCAAACCTATTACGACTACCTGCGCCTTGACGCAGCGCTTGGGTCCAAGATGAAGGTCTTCGCCTCGGCGCTGGATCAGGGTCAGCGGCAGGCAGGCGAAAGTCTGCCCAATGCGGACGATGTCAACGGACTCTACAATTTAAGCTCGGGATTGAATCCAATCGGCTTCGAGCACACCCTTGGATACGCCGCGCCCAACTCCACGTATAACTTTGGCCTCGATTACACGCTGGGGTCATCGATGGTGCTCACCAGCCGCTTCGGATACTTCTTTGAGAACTATCACGATTTCGGCTATCCCACCACGGGGAACATCGACATCTTCTTCTCCGCTGGAGTACACCTAGTGGGGAAAACCGCAGTACCAGATAATGACACGACCGGCGCCCCGCTGCCTGCCGATCTGCAAGAGGCGAATGGCTTTTATAACCAACCCAACAGCCAGACCTACACGCTCTACGATGCCGACAAGCGCGTTCAATTCGATCAGGATGTGGCCTATCACAAGAGCGGCTGGTTCGGCACTCACGAATTTAAAGCTGGTTATCAGCTAAACCGCTCCAGCAACAACATCTACCAGCGATGGCCGGCGCCGACTCTGCAGGTCTTCCCGCAAAATTTCGTCCCCGCTGCCAACCCCAACAATGACCAATACAATGCCTATGTTCCGGCAGGCAGCACCGGAGCCGCAAACTGCGCTGCCGTAACCGCTGCTATCGCCGCACAGAACGGCGATGAGGGGGCTTGCACCGGACAGTATGGGTATGTGATCGTCTGGGACTACGGCACCAAAGGTCAAGCCACCAGCTACGATCATGCTTTCTTTGGACAGGATGCCTGGACCCTGGGCAAGGGAGTCACCGTCAGCTTCGGCCTCCGCGTGGAAAAGGAGAACGTCCCCAGCGAAAACAATGCCGCGGGCATACCAAGCAATCCCATCACCTTCGGCTGGGGCGACAAGATCGCACCTCGTGCAGGGTTCGCCTGGGATCCGTTACAGAAAGGCAAGGCGAAGATATTTGGCAGCTACGGTTCCTTCACCGACATGATGAAGCTGAATGTCGCGATTGGTTCATTTGGGGGCCAATACTGGCAGAACTGCGCCTACGCCCTCAATGAAGACCTTTCGGCTATCGATGTTATGTTCGACAGCAGCGCCCGCTTCTGCTATGCGAATGGAGCCAATTTCGGTGGCACCACGCCCGCCGGCTTGACTTTCTTGGAGAGTCTGAACAATCGCGGTACTGAGGGTGTTGTGCCCGGGCTCAAGCCGTACCGCCAACACGAAACGACTTTTGGCGCTGACTATGAGATCAACCCGACGCTGGCCCTCGAGGCCCGCTGGACCCGGCGCCGGCTCGATCATGTCATCGAAGATGCGGCGTTGTTCGACTCATCAGGCAACGAAATCTTCACCATCGTCAACCCCGGTGAAGGACCAAACGCTTACAACGCCACCTGCCAGACAGCGGGCGTCGACTCCAACACGGGCGACAGTTATGCCGCATGTCCACCGAACGTTCTGCCAGAACGCAGCTACGACGGCCTTGAACTGCGGCTGACCAAAAACCCCAGCAAACACTGGTCCGGGATGTTCTCCTACACGTACAGCAACTTTCGCGGAAACTACTGCGGGCTGACCAGTTGCAACGAAGCCGATGGCGGCGGCGGACGCAATGCGCCCAACAACAGCCGCGCCTTTGACGAGACCTACTTCCAGTACAACGCCTATGGCAAAGCCTTCAACGGGAAGCTCGCAACCGACCGCCCCAATGCCCTCAAGGGCTATGGTTCCTACGACCTCAATGAAGGCCACAAAGCCACCACAACCTTTGGCGTCTTCCAAGACGCATACAGCGGCACGCCACAGAGCAGCTTTGTCGATCTGGGTTACAGCGTCGCCGGCGGCGGGAATTTCGGTCAATTTGCCGTGTATCCCGAAGGCTTAGGAAAGTGGGTGGATATCACCCAGAATCCGACGACAGGGGTGATCACTGTCGGTAACACTCGGACATTCCGCACCCCCTGGTTTACCCAAACCGACTTCAACTTTAAGCAGACCTATAAGGTCAAAGAGTCCAAGTCGATCGCCTTCGACTTGACCATGAGCAACGCACTCAACCAGCATGCCGTGGTTGCCTATTACGGATCAGTGGATACTGCGTACGCACCGCAGTTTATCGCGCCGGGCGGCATACCCTTCTATTACGGTGGAGAAGCGTATTCACTCTACGAGCATCCCTATGATTGGAAGGGGCTCCTGAACACGGATGGCATAACCATTAACAGTCAGTACGGTAAGCCGTATGAGTTCCAGGTAGCCCGCAACATCCGTCTGCAACTGCACTTTAACTTCTGACGTTGATTCGGCAACCCTTCCAGAGTGGGGCCTCAATCGATCGGGACCCCACTCTTTTTATTTCGCATTCGATTCCGCGTTTCCATCCATACTCTTAGTGCGCTCGTGGCCGCAGCTCTATTTCCATAAAACCTTGAGGCCTGATGTACACCATCCAAGCATCGGACGCCCGATCGCGAATACCCGAGTGAACGGGCTCCCGCGCTCCTTGTGCGGCGCTATGATTTAATTAGCAAAAAGCGGCGAACCGGTTCGCCACTTCGTCCCAAAAACGATTTTTTAATCAAGTGATTAATTTTTCCACCCTGAAAGACATCTTCGGGTTTACCTGTTCGCTTTTTGGAGCTCCGAACACTCTTCTCCGGCCCCCGGAAACCCCTCCAACTGGAAACGGTGGCAGAAAATGAAGGTCCAACGCCAACCCAACCTGAAGCCATCCTTGATGCAAAGCAATTACACGTCGCCACGCCGTATTCTCAAGCATTCTTGAAATGGAAACCCGGGCATAGAAAAAATCCATTTATGGAATCAGCGTGAATTTTTATTCCATTATCCATATATTCAATTTGTGGCCTGTTTACTCAATCGAGTAAAAACCCTTTATTCAGGGACTTTTTTCCTAAGAAAGAGGTCCAAGCCGGTTTGGCCATCCGATTGCATGTACCAAGTGAACCAGCCCTACCGACTGTTCTTGGAAGAGTCCCTGCCTTCGCGCGACTTTCAGGAAGGAACCGTACGGCGACTCTTCGCACACGTTTTACAATTTGACCCTCAACTGCGGATCGGACCCCCGGCCGAGACGCCGAAGCCGTATTTTTGGCATGTTTCATACTGAGTCGGGCAGAGCAGAGCACCGACGGCACGAACTGGCAAATTTACTCGAGGATGGAAAACCTATGAAGTCTTGGACCGAACATCTGAAGCGTCTCGCCTCCCCACTTTGGCTGACACTCTCAATCCTTGTTTTGTTTGCAGCGACGATGCTGGCTCAGGAGACTACCGGCGGTCTCCAGGGAACCATCAAGGATCCCTCCGGCGCAGTTGTCGTTGGAGCCAAGATCGCCGTGACCGCTCCCACTCTGGTGGGATCGAAGGAAACGACGACTGATTCAACGGGCTACTATCGTTTTGCCAACCTTCCCCCTGGCACCTATACCGTCATTGTCAAAGCGCCGGGCTTTGAGACAGACAAGCGCGAAAAGGTAATCCTTGAAGTTGGCCACTTGCCGACGCTTAATCTGACTCTTAATGTGGGCGCCATCAATACGGTGGTCGAAGTCAGCACGGATAGTGCTCTTATTGACACCACTTCAACAACAACTCTGACCAACATTCCGGAAGCAGAGTTGCAGAATGTCCCGCACGGGACATCGTTCCAGTCGGTGATTCAATTTGCACCGATGGCGCGTAATGAACCTTTGATGGGTAATACCAGCACCAGCAACGGCACTGGTGGCGCCTCCCCAGGCAACGGTAGCAATGGTGGGTCCTTTGGCTTTTCCGTGGGCGGCGGCGCAGATTCCGAGAACGCCTATCTGGTGGAAGGCCAGGAGACGGCCAACATCATCGGCGGCTACTCGCACACTAACGTGCCCATGGACTTCATCCAGGAAGTTGAGATGAAGTCTTCGGGCGTCGAGGCCGAGTATGGCGGCGCAATGGGCGGCGTCATCAACGTCATCATGCAGAAGGGATCCGCCAGCTGGCACGGTTCGGTCTTCTCCCAGTTTGAAAACCAGAATATGGATGGATCGCCCAATGCTTATTCTCGCTACGATCCAGCGGGCGTGACCTTGCCCGTTGCAGCCAACGGCGTGGCGATGGACCCAAATTACCAGCTTTATCAACCCATCAAAGACAAGACCGCGAACGTCTACCCGGGATTTACATTGGGCGGCCCGCTCGCCGGAATACTGCCCAAGGTTCTTTCCGATCACATGCCTGCGAACCTGAAGAGCAACGTGAATGTATTTCTGGGCTTTAATCCGCAGTTTCTAACCGATGAGCGCATTGTCAATTTCGGCGCTGGAACGGGTAAGCTACCCTTCAGCCAGAACCAGCAGACCTACTACACCACCGCCCGCATCGATGCCGCGCTTAGCAGCAAGATTCGCGTTTTTGGATCATGGCTCTTCCAGGGACAAAAAGAGTGGGGCGAAACCTTCCCGTATGCCGACTCTACCACTGGCTTGGTGAACCCCGACGCTGGTAATGCTCCCGATCTCTACGCCCACTCCTACGGGTACGGTGCACCTAATGTCACCATCAACACCGGTGCCGACATCACGCTCACCAAGAGTTTGGTGTCGACTACCCGCTTCGGATACTTCTTCGAGAACTACCACGACAACGGCTATCCCAGCCCTTCAGACGTTTACCTATTTGAGAACGCTGGCACAGGGCAATCGCCGCTCTGCCCGTCCTTTGACTCGCCAAACAACTGCCCTACCTGGCCGTCCATTCTGAATCAAGGTAACCAATATCAATCGGCTCCCTTGGCTGCGTTGACACATCGCAACGCGAACAAGCATGTCCAGCTCGATGAGGATGTCGCTTGGTTCAAATCCGGAAAGCGGGTAGGCACGCACAACGTCAAATTTGGCTACCAGCTCAACCGCGAATCCAACGACATCTTCCAGGGCAACAATGCACCTGAAGTTCAGGTCTTCCCCGGAAGCACCGAGACCTATTCCATCCAAACTTCGGGTTTATCGAATTGTGCCGCCGAAGTGAAAACCTACGGGAGTAGCTATGGTGTTTACAACACAACAACAGGTGCTCTGACGGGCTGCACCGGCACTTACGGGTACGCGACCGTCTACGATATCGGTACGGGCGGAAAGGCCATCAGCTACAACAATGCCTTTTTTGGTCAGGATGCCTGGACGGTTGGAAAAGGTGTGACCGTCAATGTCGGTCTTCGCGTTGAAAAGGAATATCTGCCGGCGGATTCTGTACTTGGAGGCGGACCTGCGCGGCCTATTAACTTCGGGTGGGGTGACAAGATCGAGCCCCGTTTCGGCGCAGCCTGGGATGTCTTCCAGAACGGAAAGATGAAAGTCTTCGGCGAGTATGGCGTCTTCAACGACATCATGAAGCTGAATCTTGCCATCAGCTCATTCGGCGGGCAATACTGGCAGAATTGCACCTACCTGTTGAACTCACCGAACTATACCAATATCAACCCAGCATTCGACGGCAGCGGAAGGTATTGCAGCGGTAATTCAACCAACCCGGCAAACTTTACCAGTGGCGCACCCTCCACCACCGACTTTCCTTTCATCGAGAACGCGAACTACCGCTCCAATGAAGGCGCGGTGCCTAATATCAAACCCTACCGCCAGCATGAAACTGTTTTTGGTGTGGATTATCAGCTCAAGACAAACCTGGCGCTCGAAGCCCGCTGGGATCGCCGCCGCCTGGACCACGCAATTGAGGACGCGGCCATCTACGTTCCCGCAAACGGTGGCGAAACCTTTGAGATCGTGAACCCCGGCGAGGGAGCGAACGCGACTTGGAACTCGTATTACCAGTTCCTTACCGGAACCCCTGGTGATTGCACCACCTGTGCTCCCAACCCGAAGGCAGCAAGAAGTTATGATGGTCTGGAGCTGAGTTTGAAAAAGAATCTCAGCCAAGGCTGGTTCGGTAGCTTCTCCTATACGTACAGCAACCTGAGAGGAAACTACTCTGGTCTTACGGATAGCGATCTTGCCGATGGCGGAGGTGGCCGCAATTCGCCCAACAATAGCCGTGCATTTGACGAGCCGTACTTCTATTTCACCTCGCACGGCACCTCTGCCAATGGCCCCTTGGCGACCGATCGCCCGAATACGCTCAAGGGCTCCGCATATTACGACTTGCCCTGGAGCAAGCTCCACCTGGGACGCAGGAACACAACCGATTTTGGTATCTTCCAGGTTGCCTATCAGGGATCGCCCCTGAGCAGCTACATCGATGTGGGTGAGACCTATGGCCCAGGCCAAGGCGGCGCTTATTTCGATTACCCGGAAGGCCGTGGAAAGTGGACTGATGTATCACAGAACACAGCCACGGGAGTCATCACGGTTGGCAACTCGTATTCTCGCCGCACACCGTGGTATACCCAGACCGACTTCAATCTGAAACACACGCTCAACATCAAGGAGTCTCAGAAGCTTTCCTTTGATGCGACCCTCACCAATTTACTTAACCAAAGAGCAGTCACAGCCGTTGGTTCGGAGATTGACTCGAACAATTACGGTGGCTTCATCGCTCCTGGCGGCTTGAGCCTGGGAACGGTGGCGGACGAGTCGACTGCCTACTCCGCCTTTGAACATGCCTATGACTGGAAGACTCTGATGACTACGAATGGGATCACGGTTGACAGTCAGTATGGAAAACCGCTGTTCTATCAGATCTCCCGCAAAATTCGCATTGCGGTGCATTACACATTCTAAGCAACAACCACTCCAACCGGCGGGGGAATCCGAGCGATCGGGTTCCCCCGTTGTTTTTGCTTCGGATCTCAAAAGGACTGTATCCGCGGAAGAATATTACCGGCCTGAAACCCACTGCCCCGCCCTGCGCAATCCCTGCAAAGCCAACCGAAACCGCACAAACCGCTCGAAAGCACTAGGAGAAACGTCCTCCTTCAACAACTTCCGTGCTGCCGGCCTACAGGTTACGGGTCTTGCGCCGATAGAATGGGCGTGGGAGAAAACATGGACCAACCCGCCTCTGAACGCGTGCTCCGCCCGGCCCGTCACTTGCGGCTGCACTCTGTTGTTGCGCTCTCGCTGATTGCGCTGGCCATCGCCGCATCGCAAGCGTCCGTTCCGCGTCCGGTAGCTCTGGCCCTGGCGACTTCCGCTCTGCTGCTCTTGGCTCTTACGGCGGCCTTCATCTTCGCCCCGGCTGCTCGCCGGCTGGCGGGCGCGCTGGGGGAACTCGAATCCCATCAGAACGACCTTGAGACGCTTTTCGCCGCCAATCCCACGGCCCTCTTCCTCATCGACAAAGAGAGCCTGGAGATCGAGCGCTGCAATCGTCCCGCCGAGATTCTCTTTGGCTGCACAGCCAACGAGATCGAGCACCAGCGCATCGGCGCCTTCGTCGATGTGGTCCAGGAGAACAACCGGCAATTCCTCGAATCCCTGAGCGCCGGATTGGAAGCCGCGCTGGAGTGCGAGGTGGCGCTACTCGACGCCAAACACACACTGGTCGAGGCCCAGGTCTCCGCCCGCCGCATGGTCTTCGACGGCCGGCCCTCCTATCTGGTGGCGATGACCAACATCACCGAGATGAAAAAGGCCCAGGAGGCGCTGCACTACCACGCCACCTTCGACGAGATGACCAGCCTGGTCAACCGCCGCACCGGTCTGCTGTTGCTGGAAAAAGAGATGGCCCGCTCGCAACGCGACACCATGCCGCTGGCCGTCTGCTTTGTCGACCTGGATGGGCTCAAAGAGGTCAACGACGTCCATGGCCACGAGGAAGGCGACTGGCTGATCGTCAAGGCCGCCGAGATTCTGGCCGAATCGATCAGGTTGGGCGACGAAGCCATCCGCCTGGGTGGCGACGAGTTCCTGCTGGTGCTGCACAACTGCTCGGAAGACGGCTCCCGCATCCTCCTGCAACGCATCGAAGAAAGCATGGCCCAGATCACCGCCGAAGCCCACAAGCCCTTCCCGCTCACCGCCAGCATGGGTTTGGCCATCTACGATCCGGCGCGCCACATGCAGGTGCACCAACTCATTGCCGAAGCCGACCGTCGCATGTACCTGAAAAAGCAATTGAAAAAAGCAAGTATGACGGGCTTCGCTTGAGAGACCGAACCCTCCCGGCGATTTTTCGCTCGACCTCACTATGATGGGAAGAGCGATGCCGCCCAGCGAAGAGACAACCCGCACCTTCCCCACCCTGCATGGATTCTTTGCGCCGGGCGGGGTGCTGGCTGGTTCGGCGCTGCCCTACGAGTACCGTCCAGGGCAACTGGAAATGGCCCAGGCGGTGGAGCGCGCGCTGACCGAGCGCCGTCATCTGATTGTCGAAGCGGGCACGGGTACGGGCAAAACGCTGGCCTACCTGCTGCCTGCCCTGCGCACCGGCCGCCGGGTGATCGTCTCGACGGGCACCAAAGCCCTGCAAGACCAGCTCTTCTTCCGCGACATTCCCTTTCTGGAGACGCTGCTTGGCCCCTTGCGCGTTTGCTACATGAAGGGCCGCGCCAATTACCTTTGCCGTCACAAGCTGGTCGCTCTGCGCAGCCAGCCCATCCTCAGCGGCCTGGAGGAGATCGACCAGTACCAGCAGATCGCGGAGTGGGAGAAGGAAACCGAGACCGGCGACCGCTCTGAAATCAGCGGTCTGCCCGAGGCCAGCGCGCTGTGGTCCAAACTGGACGCCCGGACCGAGGCCTGCCTGGGGTCAACTTGCCCGGATTACTGGCGCTGCTTTATCACCGAGATGCGCCGCAAGGCGCTCGAATCCGACATCATCATCGTCAACCACCATCTGTTTTTCGCCGATCTCTCGGTGCGCCGCGAGGCGGCCGGAGCGCCCGACGCCGGCATTCTGCCCGAGGCAGGCGCGGTGATCTTTGACGAAGCACACGAGTTGGAAGAAGTTGCCTCAAGCTACTTCGGCCTCAGCGTCAGCAACATCCGCTTCGAGGAACTGGCGCGCGATACCGATGTGCTGCTCAAGGGCAAGGAGGGCTCGGGCAATCTGCCGGCTCTCACCCAGCAACTGCGCGAGCGGGCCCGGCTCTTTTTTTCCGAATTGCCCATGGCCGGCGACGGCCGCCAGCCCTTCGCCGCCCGCGAGGAGTTTCTGGAGACCTCCGGCGATCTTTACCTCTCCGTGCGCGCCTGCCTGCGCCGCATCGAGGACGAGATGGCGGAGATGAAGGGCGTGGACGAGGCTCCCGGCTTGCGCAAGCGCGTCGGCAGGCTGCGCTCGGAGCTGGAATTTCTGCTCGAATCCACGGCCAGCAACATGGTCTATTGGATGGAGCGGCGCATCTCCGGCAGCGGCGCGGGCGGACGCGGCAGTATACGCGCCCAGGCGCGCACCACTTTTTTGCAGGCCACGCCCATCGATGTTTCGGAGTTGCTGGCAGAACAGGTCTTCGAGACCATCCCCACGGTGATTTTGGCCTCGGCCACGCTGACCGTGCAGGGCGGGTTTCAGCACATCCGCAAACGTCTGGGGCTGGAAGACGCCCGCGAGCTGATTGTGCCCTCGCACTTCGACTACGCCAAGCAGGCGCTGCTCTACCTGCCGCCGTCGATGCCCGATCCCCGCGAGCCGGATTTTCCCGCCGCCGCTGCCGAGACCATCCGGCGCGTCCTGACCCTCACCCGCGGCCGCGCCTTCTGCCTCTTTACCAGCTACGCCCAGATGCGTGATTTATACGAACGTTTAATGCCGGTATTGGATTTTCCTATCCTGCTGCACGGTACGGCGCCGCGTAAGGTGCTGCTGGAGCAGTTCCGCGAGACTCCCAACGCCGTGCTCTTCGGCACCTCGAGCTTCTGGCAGGGGGTGGACGTGCAGGGCGAGGCGCTGAGTTGCGTCATCATCGATCGGCTGCCCTTTGCGGTGCCCAGCGATCCGGTAGTGCAAGCGCGCATGAAGGCCATCGAAGAGGCCGGCGGTAAGCCATTTTTCGATTACCAGGTTCCTTCTGCCGTGCTGACGTTGAAGCAGGGCTTCGGCCGGCTGATCCGCTCGCTGGAAGATCGCGGTGTGCTGGTTTTGCTCGATCCCCGCATCAAGCGCCAGAGGTACGGACAGACCTTCCTCGACAGCTTGCCGCCTTACCGCGTCACCCAGACCCTAACGGATGTGGAGGGATTTTTTGGCACCGGGAACTGAGAATCCCGACCTGAAATGCGGTGGTGCCAAGAAATCGAAACGTGTACCCTCAATTTGACCCGCAAAGTAGAATGGTCCCATGGGCAAAGTGCTGCAACTATTCCCGGATCTCGAACTAGATTCTCAAGCGGGACCGCTGGATACTCCGCGCAATCTCTGTGAGATTGTGGTCGGGGACGCTAGCCGTGTCCTGGTGGGCTTTCCTGATGGACTATTTCAGACAGTGGTGACTTCTCCGCCGTATTGGGGATTGCGTGACTATGGAGTTGAGGGACAGATTGGGGCAGAGATGGATGTCAATGCATATATCTCAAACCTAGTTTCGCTCTTTCGGCAGGTGCGCCGGACTCTCGCTCCTGACGGAACCTTGTGGCTCAATATTGGAGACAGCTATACAAGCGGTGGTAGAACCTGGCGGGATGAAGACGCCAAGAACAAAGGTCGCGGAATGTCCTATCGGGCCCCAACGCCGGATGGTCTCAAACCAAAGGATTTGATCGGCGTACCTTGGCGGCTCGCTTTTGCATTGCAAGCAGATGGATGGTATCTACGCTCTGACATGATCTGGAATAAACCAAATTGCCAGCCAGAATCGGTGAAGGATCGCCCAACTCGATCCCATGAATATGTTTTTCTCTTTTCAAGATCTGAAAAGTACTATTACGATCACGAATCGATACAGGAGCGGGCTCAGGATAAGGCACAAAAGCGAAAGAACAGGCGCAGTGTTTGGAATATCAACACCGAACCGTATGGAGGAGCGCACTTCGCAGTTTATCCAAAATCGCTTGTCCGACTGTGCGTCGCAGCTGGGTCCAGAGAAGGAGACCGCGTATTGGATCCGTTTTTTGGATCGGGGACCACAGGGGTTGTCTGCAATGAACTAGGCCGATCCTGCACAGGAATAGAGATCAGCGAAGAGTACGCGAGCCTAGCACGGAATCGCTTGCTCAAAGGGCGTTGATTCGAAGCGCCAAGTTGCGTGAACCGTGCATAAGTCCTTCCTGATCTTCTTGATTTGCAATTTTCGTTCGGTTCCACCGTCAAAGTAGAGGGCGAATTTCAACTTTCCCCCTTCATCGAAGACATTGCCATAGCCCGGTTGTGGAGTTTGGCGGCTCTTCGATTGCACTACCAATTGGGCATTTACGCCCTCGCTGAGTAGCGATTTAGGGATTTCAACGAGTTCGTAAGAGTACGATACGGGGCCTGGCAATAGACAACGAAATTGAAATATTCGCTCGTAGCTGCGCATATGCTCCAAAAAACTATCCGGAAGAAGTGGCAGCTCCCAAGCACCTTTGCCAAGTTCCATGAATTTGCTGATATGGAGCAAATCGTCCTTAATTCTCGCATCCGCTTGTGTTTTAAGGCTTACGGGTATCCCGCGGATCGTGAGATCATGCCCGCGATTTGTCTTGCTTTCAGCGAGTTTTGCCTGAATTCCCGCGCGGTTCAAGGATCGCTCCAAGGCGAATTCAAACCTGTCTTTGCTCAAAGCTTGCCGACTAAATGCATGGTGGATACGAAGTGCATCTCCAAGTGTGTTAAGGACTTCTGTGCTAATAAGGTCAGATTTTTCATTACGATGGAACTTAGGCGGAAGCTGAAACTGCCGCACTACCGCCGATACCCATTCGACCTGAGAAAGGGTCAACGAAACGAGAGATTGCTGCAGCGAATTGAGGATGTACTTGCCATTTGTCATCGCCGCCAATTGTAAAGTTCGGAGATCGAGATATTAAGGCAAAATCGATGCATGAACCTCACAAGGCACTCGTTGTCTTGGTCAAAAATGGAACGAGGGCGCAGTTTCAGGTCCTTGTTTTCCACACTGCTGTTAGAATGGATTGTGCCGCATTGTGCGGCAACGCCTCATTTCTCTGTTGCCAACCCCAGGCCCCGCGCGGCCGAACCAAAAGCATTCCCAGAAATGGTTTAGGGAAGTCTGGAAGCCGAGCCGGAGCGACCACCAGGGAGCGCCGACGCCGGCTCAACCTTGCGCTTCAACCATCTCTCTGAAGATGCTGGAAAAGAAGGAATTTCTCCTGTGACCCAGACGATACGCAATATCGCCATCATTGCCCACGTTGACCACGGCAAGACCACTCTGGTCGACGCTATGCTGCGCCAATCGGGAACCTTTCGCGCCAACGAGCAGGTCGCCGACCGGGTGATGGACTCCAACGAACTGGAGCGCGAGCGCGGTATCACCATTCTGGCCAAGAATACCGCCGTGGACTTCGCCGGCACCAAGATCAACATTGTCGATACTCCAGGCCACGCCGACTTCGGCGGCGAGGTCGAGCGCGCCCTCAAGATGGTCGATGGTGTCATGCTGCTGGTGGACGCCGCCGAGGGCCCTCTGCCCCAGACCCGCTACGTGCTGGCCAAGGCGCTCGAGGCCAAGCTCAAGCCCATCGTGGTGATCAACAAGATCGACCGCCCCGACGCTCGCGCCCAGGAAGTTCTCGACGAGATCTACGACCTCTTCATCGATCTCGACGCCGACGAGACCCAGTTGGATTTCCCCGTTCTCTATTGCGTGGCCAAGCTGGGCACGGCGACGCTGGACATGGCAACGCCCGGCGTCGATCTGCTGCCGCTCTTTGAGACCATCGTCAATACCATCCCCGCGGCCACCGGCGACGCCGACGCAGCGATGCAGATTCTGGTCACCAACCTGGACTACTCGGAGTACTTCGGCCGCATTGCCGTCTGCCGCGTCTTTCAGGGCACCCTGCACGCCGGCGACGATGTCCTGATCAGCAAGCGCGACGGCTCGCTGCAAAAGACGCGCATCACCAAACTCTTTACCTTCAACGGGCTGAAGAGGACCGAGACCTCCGAAACCACCATGGGCGACATCATCGCCGTGGCCGGGGTCGAGGGCATCACCATCGGCGAAACCATTACATCGGTTGAAAACCCGTCGCCGCTGCCGTTGATCGTCATCGACGAGCCGACCATCGCCATTCAGTTCAGCGTCAACAACTCGCCCTTTGCCGGCCGCGAGGGCCAGTACGTCACCAGCCGCAATCTGCGCGAGCGCCTGGAAAAGGAACTGCTGACCAACGTCTCGATTCGCGTGGAAGACACCGGTTCGCCGGATACCTTCAAGGTGCTGGGCCGCGGCGAATTGCAGCTCGCTATCCTCATTGAGATGATGCGCCGCGAGGGCTTCGAGCTGATGGCTGGCCGTCCCGAGATTGTCACCAAGATGGTGGACGGCGTACGCATGGAGCCGGTCGAGCATCTCACCATCGACGTTCCCGAAGCGTATACCGGGGTGGTGATCGAGAAGCTCGGGCCGCGCAAGGGCGAGATGACCAAGATGCACAATCATGGCTCGGGCCGCGTGCGCATGGAGTTCCGCGTGCCCAGCCGCGGCATCATCGGCTTGCGCAGCGAAATGCTCACCGAGACCCGCGGCACCATCGTGATGAACGCGCTCTTTGACGGCTACATCCCGTATCAAGGAGAGATTCCGCAGCGCCCCACCGGCGCTCTGATCAGCGACCGCCAGGGACCCACCACGACCTATGCCCTGAACGGCTTGCAGGAACGCGGCATCCTCTTTCTCGGACCCGGCGTCGAGGTCTACGAGGGCATGATCGTCGGCGAGCACTCCCGCGACAACGATCTTGACGTGAACGTGGTGCGCGAGAAGAAGATGACCAACATGCGCGCCTCCAGCGCCGATGAGGCCATCCGCCTGGTTCCCTTCAAGGCGCTCAATCTGGAGCAGGCGATCGAGTTCGTCGCCGAAGACGAGGTGGTCGAAGTGACCCCCAAGTCGCTGCGGTTGCGCAAGCGGATTCTTCAGGCCAACCGCCGCCCCAAGCGTTGGGAAAAGGGCGCCTGAGACTAACTCTCGGGGTTCATTCAAGTCAGTTCGACAATCGGCCGGTTTCGCTCTCTTCCCAAAGAGGTTGGCGGAGCCGGCCGTGTCCGTCTTAAACCACACTGCCGCAGAGGCCCGGCTACTTATCTCTCAAGCTGCTACAAAACCAATTCACTCATAGAGATACTTCAACTTAATGTTTACAGTGGCGAAAAACTTCACCTCACGCGTTTCGCAGATAACGATTACTGCTTTAAACTGGGAGCACCCTGGGAAAGGCGGTTTCATGCACGATACGACAGCGCCCCCGGCTGCCGATGGCTCGAAGCAAAAGCTTTTAGCGAGCGCGGAGCGGCTCTTTGCCGATCGTGGCTTCAACGGCGTTTCGGTGCGCGACATAGCCAGCGTAGCCGGTGTCAACTCAGCGCTTGTCGCCTATTACTTCGGCAACAAGCGCGGGCTGCTCTCTGCGGTCTACCTGCGCCACTGCAAACCGTTGAATCAGGAACGCTTGCGCCTGCTGCGCGAATTCAGCCGCGGGGAAGGCGGCGCCTCGCTCGAGCAAGTGCTGGAGGCCTTTCTGCGCCCTGCTCTGGCGGTTTCGCCGGGCAGCGGCGGTAGCTCCGAATTTACGCGCCTGCGCGCCATCCTATCGGGAGAAAACTCCGAACTGCTCGAAGAAGTTATCGAAGAGCACTTCGATCGCCCCAGCCGTTTGTTTGTCGATGCCTTTACCCGCTGCCTGCCGCATCTGAGCCGGGAAGACATTCTCTGGCGCTTTCACTTTCTTCTGGGAACGCTCTACCATACCGGCGGACATGCCCAGCGGCTGAGCGTACTCTCGGGCGGAAAGTGCGATCCATCCAATACCGAAGCCTGCCTGAAGCAGTTGATTCCGTTTCTGGCCGCCGGCTTCCGCTTGTCCTCGATCTGAGGCGCGGTGCGGCATGTAGATTGTCTTAAGCCGACGAGCGGTATAATCTGCCCCATGGCAGTTCCCGTAGACACAATCGCAGATCGGGCCTTGGAGCGGCACAGCAGCCCGGCTCCCGAGATCTCCTCCCAGAGCGCGGCCAGGATGCAGGCGCTGGAGGCGCAGATCCGCTCGCTGGGCAGCCTCATGGTGGCCTACTCCGGCGGTGTGGACTCCGCCTTTTTGGCCGCTACGGCCCACCGTGTGCTGGGCGACCGGATGCTGGCCGTCCTGGCAGATTCTCCCAGCCTTGCCCGCCGCGATCTGGAACAGGCGCGCGCCTTTGCCGAATCGCTCTCCATGCCCCTGCGGGTTGTTCTTACCGAAGAGATGGAGAAACCAGAGTACGTGCGCAACGACGCCAACCGCTGCTTCCACTGCAAGACCGAGCTTTTTACCTCGATGAAGGCGCTGGGCGTCGAGTTGGGCTTCGACCACATCGCCTACGGCATGAATGCAGACGACCGCGGCGACTATCGCCCCGGTCAGCGCGCCGCCGAAGAGCAGCAGATTCTGGCTCCGCTGGCTGAAGCCGGACTTACCAAGGCTGAAGTCCGCGCGCTGGCCAAGGCCGCCGGTTACACGCTGTGGGACCGCCCCGCCGCGCCCTGCCTTTCCTCGCGTGTCGAGTACGGCCGCACCGTGACCCGCGAGCTGCTGGCCCAGATTGAACAGGGCGAAGAGAGCCTGCGCCAGTTGGGATTCCGCGAGCTGCGGGTGCGCCACCATGGCGAACTGGCCCGCGTCGAGATTGCCCGCGCCGAACTGCCCCGCGCGCTCTCCATCGAGATGCTCGACGCCATCACCGGCGCGCTGAAACAGGCTGGCTTTCAGTACGTAACCCTGGATTGCTCCGGCTTCCGTTCTGGCTCCCTCAACGATCTTCTTCCCGTCGACGTACTCGCCCGGCGGGGAGCGCCGCTTAAGGCTTAGGAACCCATCCCCATGCGAACTGCCTACCTGGAATGTTTCTCCGGCATCAGCGGCGATATGCTGCTGGGTGCGCTGGTCGACGCCGGCGTCTCCTTCGATTTGCTCGCCGAGACGGCCGTCGCCCTTAACGTGGGCGCACGTCTGGAGCAGCGCCGCGTCAGCCGCGGCGGGATTGCCGGCACAAAAATCGACGTCCTCACTCCGGACGATGCGCCTGCCGCTCACGAACCTGAACAGGAGCACGGGGCTCACGCCGCGCACTTCCACGGGTCCGATACCGCACCTGCCCACAGCCATCCGCACCTGCACGAAGAGGGTCACGAGCACGTTCATCCCCATGAGCATGGGGAGGGTCATCGCCACGACCATGGGCAGGACCATTCTCACGAACATGGCCATTCGCACGATCATTCACAGCAGCCCTCCCACAGCCACGCGCACCGGTCGCTCTCGGCGATTCTGGCCATCATCCGCGCCGCGCCGCTGTCGGAGGCGGTGAAGCAGCGCTCTGCGCAAGCCTTTCAGGCGCTGGGCGAAGCCGAAGCCGCGATTCACCAGATGCCTATCGAGGAGGTCCACTTTCACGAGGTGGGCGCTGTCGACACCATCGTCGACATCGTCTGCGCCGCCGTGGGCGCGGAGGCGCTGGGAGTGAATCGTTGGCTCTGCTCGCCGCTCAACGTGGGCAGCGGTACGGTGAAATGCGCCCATGGAATTCTGCCGGTACCGGCCCCGGCCACGCTGGCCCTGCTCGGCGATGCGCCGGTCTACGCCGCCGGTCCGCCGATGGAGCGGGTTACGCCCACGGGCGCGGCGCTCTTGCGCATGTTGGATGTGCGCTATGGGACGCTGCCGGCGATGCGCGTCTCCTCTTCCGGCTATGGCGCAGGGGGAAAAGACCTGCCCGGCCTGCCCAATCTGGTGCGCCTCTTGGTGGGCGAGGACGGGTATGGTGTCGAGGCTCCCCGCGAGCCGCTGACCATCATCGAAGCAGTGATTGACGACTCCAATCCGCAACTGATCGGCTATGTCAGCGATCTGCTCCTCGATCACGGCGCCAGCGATGTCTACCGCACCGCAATCCAGATGAAGAAAGGCCGCAGCGGAGTGCAACTGACCGTGCTTTGCCATCCGGACCGGATGCCGGCACTGCGTGAGATTATCTTTCGCGAGACGACAACCATCGGCCTGCACTGGCGCTTCGACCAAAAAATGGCCTTGGCCAGGGAGTTTGTGGCAGCCGAGACGCCATGGGGTCCGGTCAACATCAAGATCGCCCGCTGGCCCGAGGGCGGCATCGCCAATGCTCAGCCGGAGTACGAGGATTGCCGGAGCATCGCCGAGCGCCGCAACCTTCCTCTCAAGCAGGTCATGCAGCATGCCATGCAGGCCTTTTTCGCTCTCGGCGGCAACGCCAAGAGCCATTCTCAGGAGAGCTAGATGGACCGCGCCCAGATCGAGTCGCTGCTCAGCGAAGTCCGTGCAGGCCGCACCGGCGTGGAAGACGCGCTGGAGCGCCTGCGCGATCTTCCCTATGAAGATATGGGATTCGCCAAGCTCGATCATCATCGCGCCCTGCGCACCGGCATGCCCGAGGTGATCTTTGCCGCCGGCAAAACCGTCGCCCAGGTGGCCGCCATCTTCGAGCGCATGGCCAAAGCCGGCGGCAATGTGCTGGCCACACGCGCCACGCAAGAGATGTATGAAGCGGTTCGGGTTGTCGAGCCCCGCGCCGAGTTCCACGAGACCGCCCGCGCCATCACCCTCGCACAGTCGCCCAGCGCACCCGGCAAAGGCACCATCGCCGTGGTCTGCGCCGGCACCAGTGATCTGCCTGTTGCCGAAGAAGCCGTGGTCACGGCGCGCCTGCTGGGCAACACCGTTGAATTGATCGCCGATGTGGGCGTCGCCGGAATTCATCGCCTGCTGGCGCAAAAGGGAGCTTTGCAATCCGCCCGTGTTCTGATCGTCTGTGCCGGGATGGAAGGCGCTCTGCCCACGGTGGTGGGCGGCATGGTGAATCCGCCGGTGCTGGCCGTGCCTACCAGCGTGGGCTACGGAGCTTCTTTTGGAGGCGTCGCCGCGCTGCTGGGGATGCTGAACACCTGCGCCCCCAACGTCTCCGTGGTCAACATCGACAACGGCTTCGGCGCGGCCTGCATCGCCTCGCTGATCAACCGGATGTAAGATGCAGTCGGCGCCCACCTCTCGCGCAAGGTGGCCGAGGCAAGCTGGGGCAAAGGAATCGTGAAAGATTTGGCCGACTGGTTGCTGACGAAGGCCTCGGACGCCCAACCTGCTCATTCTGGGGCAGAACAAGAGTCCGGAAGAGCGAATGGAGCCGGATGCTTCAGTCTCCCGATGACGTAGCGGAATGAGAAGCCGGTGATAAGTCCCAATTAAACTCAGACTCTGTTCTGAACTTAGAGCGAACTATAAATAATCCTGGAATTAATAAGTGATGCCGGTCACTGTCCCAAGTTCATCCCTCCAGCCATCATGCCTCATGCGCGGGACGCAAACAGGCGTTTCGCGCGGCTCAGCCTGTGCTTGCCGCCGGCAAGCTGTCTTAAGCGCGGCTTAAGCAATCGGCGCTCAAGTCTAAGAAAGAGTAGTTTGCCAAGACCGCCAGACGGCAGCAGTGTCTTCCAACCGCCGCTCGGTCAGCATGTTTTCGGGAGGAGTTTCGTGGCCCGGTCCAAATTGCCGTATTTGCGCAGGATTTCTCAGATCTTCTTCCTGCTTTTATTCCTTGGTCTTTTGGTGTCTACCTCGCTGCGCCCCTCTCTCGGTGTAACCGGCGAAATGCACCTGCGCGCCCCTGTGCGCCTCTTCTTCGAGTGGGACCCGCTGGTTGCGCTGTCCAATGCCCTGGCCAGCCACGCCCTCTATCGTGGCTTGCTGTGGAGCCTAGTAATTTTGCTGCCCACGCTCTTTCTCGGCCGCTTCTTCTGCGGCTGGATCTGCCCCATGGGCACGTTGCAGCACTGGGTCGGCGGCATGCCCTCCGACGCCAAACGCGGCAAGGCGCGCATCGAATCCAACCGCTACAAGCGCTGGCAAGCGAGCAAGTATCTGATCCTGATCGCCGGGCTGGTTGCAGCGTGTTTTGGTTCCGCAGCCATCGGCTGGTTCGATCCCTTCAGCCTGCTCGTCCGGTCTTTCGGGCTGGCCCTCTTGCCGGCCTTCAACTTCGCCGTCCGTTCCATCTTCACGCCTTTGGAACACAGTCCCATAGGTGCGATCAAGACAACCGGCGAAATTCTGCATTCCATTTTGCAATTTACAGTTCTCGACTTCCGCCAGCCGCATTTTTACCAGGGACTGGTTTTGGGAGTGCTCTTCCTGGTGATTCTGGCAGCCAGCCTGCGCGTCACCCGCTTCTGGTGCCGGGCAATCTGCCCCTTGGGTGCGCTATTGGGCGTGGTTTCCCGCTGGTCTATCCTGGGCCTGCACAAGGACGAGTCCAAATGCAATAACTGCAATCGCTGCCTGCTGCATTGCCAGGGCGGCGACGAGCCCATCGGCGGGGCCAAGTGGCGCAAGCCCGAGTGCCTGATGTGCATGAACTGCGTCGACGCCTGCCCGGACCACAGCCTCACCTTCCGCTTCTTCCGCAACGAGTCCGAGATCACGGCTCCCGATCTCAACCGCCGCAAGACGCTGACGACACTTGCCGCCGGCGCTGCCATTGTCCCACTGATGCGGGCCAATACCGGCTTGGGCAAGAGCCGCCACGAGCGCCTGCTGCGTCCGCCCGGCTCGCTGGATGAAGACGATTTTCTCTCCCGCTGCATCCGTTGCGGCGAGTGCATGAAGGTCTGCCCCAACACAGCTTTGCATCCGACATTGAATGAAGCCGGCCTGGAGGGTCTGTGGTCGCCGACGCTGGTTCCCCGCATCGGCTACTGCGAACCCAGTTGCGTGCTCTGCTCCGAGGTCTGCCCCACCGGCGCCATCTGGCAGATCACGCCCAAGGAAAAGGGATGGGTCGTGGGCCTGGGCGCGGACAGCCATCCGGTCCGTCTGGGCACGGCGTTTTACGATCGCGGACGCTGCCTGCCCTGGGCCATGGCTACGGAATGTATCGTTTGCGAGGAGTGGTGTCCGGTCTCGCCCAAGGCCATCTACGTCGAAGAGGCGCAGGTGATCGACTCCGCGGGCAACGTCAAGACGCTCAAGCAGCCGCGCGTCGACCCGAGCCGCTGCGTCGGTTGCGGCGCTTGCGAGTACGCCTGCCCGCTGCAGGAGCACCCCGCCGTCTACGTCACCAGCATCGGCGAGAGCCGTTCGCCGAGCGCACAGATTCTGCTCAACCGAAAGTAAAAGGAGAACCCTCCGTGAAGTCGAACTTGATGCATTGGACTCTGATGGTGGCGGCGCTGGCCGTCCTTGTTGCCGGCGGGGTGGGATGTAAGAAGAAGCCCGCCAACCCGTTTCCAGACTCGAACGCCGTCGCTGGTTGGCAGAAAAGCAGCGAGACGCGCACCTACGCCGCCAAGGATCTTTGGCAGTACATTGACGGCGACTCCGAGCAGTACATCCAGGCAGGCGTAATCTCCACCACCACCTCCGATTACAAGTTCCAGGGTCAACTGGAGGCCGTCGTCGATGTTTACACCATGGGCGACGCCGCCGGAGCAAAGAAAATCTTGGAGACCGGCCAATCCAGCGACGCCAAGCCCCTCCAGATCGGCGACGCCGGCATTGTCTACGCGCAGAGCATCGTCTTCCGCAAGGGGCCGTCGCTGGTCCGCATCGTTTCCTATGAATCCACCCCCACCTCTGCGCAGGCACTGCAAGCCCTGGCGCACGGAGTCGAAGCAAAACTCTAACCCGCGGCGAAGCTCCGGCTGCGCTGAGAAAGTGTGAGGACTGCGATGAACAAGATGAACAATCGCCGTGATTTTCTGAAGACCGCCGCCACCGGCGCCGTACTCCTGGGCTCGCAGAGCAAACTGGGTCTGGCTGCGATGCTCGACCAGCCGGGCCAGCACGCCGCCGGCGCCTCCAAGGTCGTAGTCGCCCGCGACCCCCAACTGCACGGCTCCGACGGGCAACTGGACGAGAAGCGTGTACAGGCTCTGCTCGACCGCGCCATCCACAGCTACACCGGTATTGAGCGCCCTGCCGAAGCATGGAAGCACATCGTCCCGGCCGGCAAAACCATCGGCCTCAAGGTCAACGGCCTGGGCGGCAAGGGGATTTCGAGCCATCTGGCGCTGGTGCTGGCCATCTGCGAGCGCCTGCAGCAGGCCGGCGTCAAGCCCGGCAACATCATCGTTTGGGATCGCAACGCCCGCGACATCGAGGCGTGCGGCCTGACCATCAACACCGACCCCGCCAAGATCCGCGTCTTTGGTTCCGATGTCAGCGGTTACGAGGATCAGCAGTCCTCCTTCGGCTCGGCGCGCATCAAGCTCTCCAAGATTCTCACTCATGAGTGCGAGATGGTGATCGGCGTACCGATCCTCAAGGATCACAGCGGCGCCGGCGTTACCTTCGCCATGAAGAACATGTACGGCGTTGTGGATCGTCCACAGGATCTTCATGCCGGCGGCTGCAACCCCGGCGTGGCCGATTTGAACTGCATCCAGACTGTCCGCGAAAAGGTTCGCTTTACGATTGGTGACGCCATGAGCTCCGTCTATAACGGCGGACCCGGCTTCCGTCCCGAATTTCTCTGGCATCCGAACGCGCTCATCGTCGGCGAGGACCGTGTCGCGATCGATCACACGGCCTGGCAGATCATCGAGAAGCAACGTGCCGAGAAGGGCATGCCCACGCTCGAAGCCGCCGGCCGCCCGCCGCGCTATATCACCACCGCCGCCGACGCCACCCACCAGCTCGGCACCAACGACCCCAACCGCATCCACCTGTTAGAGGTCTAGCGATTGGAGCCAGCCGTTGGCTGTAGAAAACGGTTGTCATCCAGAGCGGAGTTTGGCGCGTTCTTTGTGACAGACCACGTCGAAGGACCTGCTTTATCGGCCTTCTTCGATCTACGAACCTCTGCTCAGGGCCACAGCCCACATCGACCGGGAGAACCCAGATGGCCGAAGAAAAATCACCAAATCCGTCTCTCACCCGCCGCGAGGCGATGGTGCAGATTCTGCGTGTGGGCGGCGCAGCCGGCGTCGTCGCGGGTGGGGCCTTCTGGCTCAAAGAGCGCAGCGTCAAGCCCGTCCCGGTCGTTCCAGAGCAGGCTCGTCGCGACCATCGCACCGCCGCCGACCCGCAGCACCCGCACCTGACCGTAGTCCAGGGCGGGGAACCGCGGGAGCTGGTCGAGCGGGCGCTCCAGGACCTGGGCGGGATGAGCCGCTTCGTCTCTCGCCAGGATGTGGTGGTCATCAAGCCCAACATTGCCTGGGACCGCACCCCGGAGCAGGCCGCCAACACCAACCCCGAGGTCGTCGCCGAGGTGGTGCGCCAATGCTGGCAGGCCGGCGCCAAACGGGTTATCGTCACCGACGTCAGTTGCAACGAAGCCCGCCGCTGCTTTCAACGCTCCGGCATTCAGGCCGCTGCCCGTGCCGCCGGCGCCGAGGTGCTGCTCCCCGATCCCGAGCTCTTCCGCGAGGTCAACCTGGGCGGCGTGGTGCTGAAGAGCTGGCCGGTCTTTACGCCGTTCCTGGAAGCCGACAAGATCATCAACCTGCCCATCGCCAAGCATCACGGCCTGACCGGCTGCACCCTGGGCATGAAGAACTGGTACGGCATCCTGGGCGGCCAGCGCAACCGGCTGCACCAGCAGATTCACCAGAGCCTGGCCGACCTGGCCAACTTCATGCTCCCCACCGTCACGCTGCTGGATTGCTACCGCATCCTGCTGCGCAACGGCCCCACGGGCGGCAATCTGGAGGACGTGGCCCTGAAAAAGACCATGGTCGCCGGTACCGATCCCGTGGCTTTGGACGCGTATGTCGCCAAGGCCTACTGGAATCTGGACCCCGAGCATCTCCCCTATCTGCAGATGGCTGCCGCCCACGGCCTGGGCACGGTGGAGTACGACAAGCTGCCGGTCAACTTCAGCAAGATCGGTTGAATTGCGTCAGCCACCATACGGCATGGGAGGAACCTTTCCCAGCAGCCGGGAGTACACGGCAAGTGAACCGCGATGATGGGAGGTGTGATCCACCATGGCCCAGACAATGGCGCTGATCGGCTGGCCTTCCATGATCGGCCCTGGCGGCAAGGGCTGGGCGAGTTCTTCCGGACTACGCGATCGGAAGAACTGGATAGCTTTCACAAAAGCGGCCTCCAGCGTCTGGCGCGCGGCAGTAAGGGATGTGATCTCGGAGAGAGCCTTAAAATGCTTGGCAAAATCGAGGTCAAATCCCTCTGGACGGGAAGCGCCATCGACGAACCAATCCAGGGTATGGGCGACATGCAAAACCTGCTGCGCGACGGTCATCATCTCTTCTCGCGGCCGGAAGCCCGAGTCGGCCTCTTCCAGAACCCTGGTCGAGCGCTCGAAGAATTCCTTGCTCGTGAGCAATTGGTTGGCAAAGTCGTAATGCTGCGTTGTTGAACTCATGCGCCGAATTCTAGCAAAAAGGCGATGAAAAAGAGAAGAATTCTTCTCCCCTTTTCACATTTTTCGGTGGAAAACCGGAAGGGACGTTTGTGTCTTGTTCTGCAGCAAGTTAAGCGGCCAGCGCCGCCCTGTTGCAAGCTCCGCTAGAATCGACAGATGGGCTCCGGTCTCATTCTCGGCATCGAATCCTCCTGCGACGAGACCGCGGCGGCAGTGGTCGAGCGCGGATCGCGCACTCTGTCTTCAGTGGTGGCCTCGCAGATCGCCACCCACGCCCGCTATGGGGGGGTCGTCCCCGAGCTGGCCAGCCGCGAGCATCTGCGGGCCGTGGTTCCCGTGGTGCGCGCCGCGCTGGAGCAGGCAGGAATCGCCTTCGACGATTTGGACGCCATCGCCGTCACCTCCGGCCCCGGATTGGCTGGCGCATTGCTGGTCGGCATCACTTACGCCAAAGCTCTGGCCTTTGCCCGCAAGCTGCCGCTGATCGCCGTCAACCACATCGAGGGCCATATCCACGCCGTGCTGCTGCATGAGCGGGAGTCTTTGCCGATTCCGCAGGAATGTCATCCTGAGCGCAGCGAAGGATCTGCGTTCCGGCCTTCAACCGAAGAGCCCATTCCGGTCGAAGAAAGCGCACTGGCACTGGTCGTCTCGGGCGGCCACACACATCTCTATCTCGCCCGCCCCATCCAGAACGCCTGGAGTTACCGTCTGATCGGCCGCACCCTGGACGATGCCGCCGGCGAGGCCTACGACAAAGTCTCCAAACTGCTAGGTTTTGGTTACCCCGGCGGTCCCTGGATTGACGCCCTGGCCCGCTTCGGCGATCCGTTGGCGGTGCCTTTCGCTTTCTCTCAGATCAAGACCAAGATTCATCTGCAGGGCAAGACTCCCCGGACCAAAGCAGCAAAAACATCGCCGATCGCCGATCTCGATCCGCATCTTCTCTTTTCATTTTCGGGAATCAAGACCGCCGTTTTGCGTTATGTCGAACTGCACAACCTGCGCCTCGATGCCCAAGCCCGCGCCGCCCGGCTCTTTGCTCCCCAGGATGGTCATCCTGAGCGTAGCGCAGCGGAGTCGAAAGACCTGCTTTTGGTAGCCAGTCCTCCCAAAACCAAGGAAGAGGCTTTGGCTCTTTGCTCCCAGCAGGTGTTGGACCTGGTGGCCAGCTTTCAGCACGCGGTGGTGGGCGATCTATTGAAGAAGACCTTTGCCGCCGCCGAGGCACATGGGGCGCGCCGCATTCTGGTCACCGGAGGGGTGGCCGCCAACCGCGAACTGCGCGCCCGCTTCTCGGCCGAAGCCACACGCCGCAACCAAACCACGCGTCATCCCGAGCGCAGCGCAGCGCAGTCGAAGGACCTGCTTTTTGAATGTTCATTCCCCACCCCCGCGCTCTCGACCGACAACGCCGCCATGATCGCCGCCGCCGCCTGGCCCCGCTTCCTTAGCGGGGAATTTGCGGAAAGCTCTCTCTCCGGCGACCCAGCCCTGGCGCTGGGACGGTAGTTTTTCTGGAATTACCCTAAATCCGGCGATTCCACCGAATTCGGAGACCTGGCGTTGGAGTTTAAACTATGCAAATTCAATCAGTTGTCATCCTGAGCGAAGCGAAGGATCTGCGGTTTTGTGGTAACCCATTGGGTGAAGCCGGAAACACAGATCCTTCGCTTCGCTCAGGATGACAAGTACTTGTAAATATGGATGTTATATGACAAAGAAGTCCCCTGAACAGGGGAAAGTCTGCCGGATTTAGGATTACTCCACGCAGCCCATCGCCAGCCGTACCAATCCTGCCAGTCGGCAAATCTGCGCGTTGGTGAGGGGGCGATGGCCGGAAAACTGATCTTCCATATCGATGCGCGACACTGCACAAATGTTCTCCGCCATAGCCACACAATCTTCCCGAAGTCCCGTCTCCCCAGCAGGGAGAAGCAGGTGAAACGGGGAGCTTTTGTGTATGGATGTCGATAGAGGGATCACAAGAACGGTCTTCGAACGAGGGTGGCAGTTACGCCCGTCGGGTGAGACAACAACTACCGGCCTTCGCCCCTTGTCGGGTGGATCGCTGGGGAAATGCGTCCACCAGATTTCGCCTCGGAGCGGGAATCGCACTCCTGGCGCGGTCACAAACAAACCTCATCCTGCTCAGCGCTGAGCAGACCGCTCGGCCCTGCCATCTCCGCCCATTCCAACTGCCCGGCCAACTCTTCGTCAGAAGCCGTGTCGTAGTACGCCTTGCAAGCAGCATCCAATTGCTGGCGTTTGGCTTCGAGGATTCCGTCTTGCAGCAGCAGATCCAGAGCTTCGGAGTCGGAAGCCGCGCCACGCAGCCGCCGGGTCTCGCTCAGAAAAATCACGGATTCCGGTGCTAGCGTGAAACTGCGTTTGACTTTGCGCATTGTCGCCTGTGCCGCCATACCGACTATCCTACTCTAGGTCCGACCATAAATCGCGCTGATTATCTGCGCGACGTAAGCTGTTTTCCCTATTCCCTAGTCCCTATTCCCTCGTCCCTCGTACACTAGTCCCTGTGATCTTGCATCTTCTTCTACGTTGCTTGGAGCTTGTCACGACGCTGCTGACGGTGGCCGGGATGGGCTATTTTGTGGCCGCCTGGCGGGCCGCGCGGAGTTTTCTGGCAGATGGAGACGGCGTGCGGAGCGCCTTCGCCCCCGCCGTCAGCATTCTCAAGTCGCTCAAGGGCCTGGACCCCGGAATGCTCGACGCCTTCCGCAGCCATTGCCGGCAAGAGTACGAGGGCGAGTACGAAATGCTCTTCGGCGTCTCGGCGCTCGACGACCCGGCCGTTACTGCGGTCGAGCAGTTGCAGCGCGAATTCCCCGATCTGCCTATCCGGCTGGTGGAGTGCCCGGAGCGGTTGGGAAGCAACGGCAAGGTCAGTACGTTGGTGCAACTGGCCCGGCACGCGCAGCACGCGTTCTTGCTCATCAACGACTCCGACATCACCGTTTCACCGCGGTATCTGGAGCGGGTGATGCGCTGCTTCGACGCTGCGAATAGCGGCCCGCAAGTGGGACTGGTGACGGCGCTCTATCGTGGAAGGCCGCACGGCACCTTGCCCTCGCGGCTGGAGGCGCTGGGTATTGCGACGGATTTTCAGGCCGGGGTGCTGCTCTCGAAGAAGATCGAGGGCGGGTTGAGCTACGGATTGGGTTCGACGCTGGCGGTGCGGCGCGAGGCGCTGGCTAAAATAGGCGGGCTGGAGGTGCTGGTTGAACAATTGGCCGACGATTACGAACTCGGCGCGCGCATCTTTCAGGCCGGCTACCGCGTCGAGCTGAGCGCCGAAGTGGTCGAGACCGGCGTTCCCGCCTATGGCTGGCGCGGCTTCATCGACCACCAATTGCGCTGGGCGCGAACGGTGCGGGACGCGCGGCCATGGGGCTATGTGGGATTGATCTTCACCCACGGGCTGGCCTGGGCAATCGTCAATACGCTGGTTTGCGGGCTGAGTCCGCTCAGTCTGGCGCTGCTGGGGGCGAGCTGCTTTTTGCGCATCTGGCTGGCCATGACGGTGGGCGTCGAGGTGCTGGGCGACGACCGGGTGCTGGGCAGTCTCTGGTTGCTCCCGCTGCGCGATTCGCTGCATCTGGGCGTCTGGGCTACAGGCTTTGCCGGCAATACCATCGTCTGGCGTGGTGAGCGCTTCAGTCTCAAAAACGGGCGTCTGTACAAAGCGGAATAACGCCACACCGACGCAGAGCCGGGCCAATCAAGCCCGTTTTCCCGATGCTTTTTGGAGCGACCTTTGTGAAATCTGCGTTTGATTCTCTTTTGGAACCAATTCACATCCAGAGCGTATGATTCGTTGTGCCATAAAGGCGAGGGATGCACCTCGAATGATGAACGCGACCAACGCGGTCCTTTTGCCGGAGAGATCGGATGAAGCTCCGGTTTTGAAACGCGTATACGATTTGCGCGGGAATAACGGCAATTCCGATCATTGTTTTGCCGATGTGGCCATCTTATCCGATGCCTTTCTTGCCGAGACCGAGGCCCGCGCCGGGGAACTGCTCGAGGCACACCTTGCTTTTCTTCAACTTCGCCAAAAGGAACCGGCACGCTCGCGGGGCGAGTACGCATTTGATCTGCTGCTGGTGGGCCATGCGCTTCGCCAATATGGCGACACGGCGGAAGCGGCATCCGATTGGTCCATGGCGCTGGCCCGCGCGCTCTTCTGGATACGGCGCCGGTCGACGCCTCTGAAACCACTGGCCGACGGGATGCGAGCCATCCTGGTTCATCATCTTCTTATGCCGCAAAAAGGTCGTAAGCCAACCTCGCAGTGCTCTGGGATCGCCCGGCTGGGCCGCACAATCCAATGGTTGCTGGCAAGCGGCGAGTTTGAGCAGTTGGCATTGCGGTGTCGCTACTGGTTGCGGTTTCTGCAGACACTTTCCTTAGATGAAGCAGTGCGCTGGGTCGGCGTCTGCTGCGATCTTGCCGCATGGTTCGAACGCGAGGCGGATGTGGCGTTGGGCGCATACACGCGGGGTGTAAGCGATTTTCTCGCTGCCGATTTCGTCCGGCGTGGCTGCCGCGAAGATCAATTGTTCTGCGGCCAGCAACCAGTGGATTATCACCTGGGAATGGTCGCCGCTGAGCTGATGAACCGAGGGCTTCGTATCGCGTTCGAGCGCACCGGGCGGAAGGTCGTCCTGCTGCCTGCCTGCATGAGAGCAGCCCGCGCAGACCGATGCCGGGCGCAGGGAGAAAAGCCAGACCTGATCTGTGCCGGATGTGATCCAGAGTGCAACGTCAACTCGATCACACGCCAATTCCTGAAGCGAGGCGCAACAGTTTATTTGGTCCCTCATTCATCGAGTTTCAGCCGCTGGCTCGAGCGGTGGAAACGAGAGACGGATACGGGAGTCATCGTCGTTGCTTGCCTGCTGAATATTCTCCCTGGCGGCCTGGAAGTGCGCGCCAAGGGAATCGTAGCCCAATGTGTGCCGCTGGATTTCCCCGGCTGCCGCAAGCATTGGAACTCCGAGGGTATCTCGACTCGCGTCAACCAAGAGCGGATCGTACAGATTGCGGCAAGCAGTCTATCGCCTTGAAGTGCTAAAGAGACGCCGCAGGCCGTTTGTCTTCTACTAGTCTCCAACCGGCACGGCGGCTAGATTTTGGGCGCAGACGGCGGCGCAATCGATGGAGAGGCAGGCGCCCAGTTCGTAAAACTTTTCGTCCCACTGCGGGCGCTCCTCCTTGGTTTGCGCACTGAGCGCATAGCCGGAAGTGCGCAGAATCTCGTACCAGATGTTTTGCGCCTGCCACAGGTTCAGTTCGAAGGGCAGTTCGACCACGGTGCGGGCCAAAGATAGGGAACGGTCCAGAATCTCAATCGAGCCGGAAGACATCTGCAGCTCGATCATGGAGCGCTTCATGCGCTGATCGGCGATGTAGGAAAGCGTGGCCGAATCCAGCGCGATCTGATCGGCCTTGGCCAGCGAGAGGAAGGAGCGCAGTTGGGCCTGATCGAGAGGGTCGGCCTCCAGCGCGCGACGCAGGCCGGCATTGATGGCGAATCCGGCGGCCAGGGTCAGCGCGGGAGGCTTGGGCAATCCCGCCTGCGAAAGGTAGTGCAGCAGGCTGGCGTGATCATCGTAGATAGTGGTGAGCGAGGTCTCAATGTCCCAAAGGGTCGAGTTGAGGATGAGCTGGACGATGCGCCGCTGCTCGTCGGTAAAGAGCGAGGTGAGCGAGTAGTCCACGCGCCCATAGTAGCCGTCAAGCAGGCGGATCACCTTGGGAAAGTCGGCGCGCAGCACCAGATCGGCGGCCTGTTTGGAAAACTCTTCGAACTCCGCAGCGTCGCCGGCTTCATAGGCTTTGACGGCGGCGGTAATGTTCTGGTCGCCGAAGTGCAAAACAGCAAACGAAAAGGATTGCTGCTTGCCAGTGATGGCGGCCACGATCTTGACCCGGCCCAGCGCCAGCCGTCCCCGGCCTGAAGTGAAGACCTCGTAGGAGTTGCGCCAGATGCGGAAGCAGAAGAGGTCGGTCTCTTCGGCGAAAGAGGAAAAGATGGAGCTGATGGCGTAGTGGGCGGCCACCTGTTCCAGCCCCAACTGCTTTGCTATGACCTGCGCTTTGTAGATGTCGGCCCCGTTGCCGGCCTTGGGGTCGTTGGAGCGGGCCTCAGCCAGACGGGTCAGAAAGGCCTCTTCCAGCGGGGCGGCAGCTTCGCCAAAGACCTCACCCGCCAGTTGCACCACCCGGGCGGCGTAAGCGATCACTTGCACGGTTTCAATGCCCGAGATGTCGTCAAAGAACCATCCGCAACTGGTGTACATCAACTGCGCATGGCGCTGCATCTCCATCAGTTCCAGAGCGCGCACCCGCTCGGTGGGGTTGAGAGCGTGTTCCTGGTGCTTACGGAAGAAGCGCTCCACCGACTGACCGCTGTGATCGAGTACAACCTCGATGTAGCCGTCGCGGGCCGCCCAGACGTCCTTGAAGAGCTTGGGTCCTTCCGCTTCGGTGAGCGGGATCAGGGCGTCGCGCAGTTCGTCCAAAGCCTGCCTCAGAGGTCCGCGCCAGGTCTGATTCCAGCCTCCCCTGCCGCCATTGCAGCCACAGTTCGAGCGCCAGCGTTCGATGCCGTGGGCGCAGCTCCAGGAGGTGTCTTCGACGATCTCGCACTCGTACTCCGGCGGAAACTGCTCCAGAAAACTGCCGTAGTTGGTCAAACGGACGGACTTGTCTTCTTCCAACAGGCGCAGGGTATAGGCAAGAGCCATCTCCCCATGGCGGTGGTGGTGGCCGTAGGACTCGCCATCGGTGGCGACATGGACCAGTTGCGGCTCGGGACCATCGTGGAAGGCCGATTTGAGGCGCGCGGCAAAGTTCTCGCCGGAGTTGAGCAGTCCTTCAGAGGCGATGGCCCGCGAGGCCGGGCCGTTGTAGAAGAAGACCGCAATGGAATGCCCGGAGGCAAAGCGCATCAGGTAGGGGCGGGTGGTGTCGACGCAGGCGTTGGGCGTATCCATCCAGGATGCGTCCTGGTGCAGAGAGCGGATGCGTTTGCACTGGTGCGGCGCCAGCAGGGTGAATTTGATGCCGTGCTGAGCCAGCAACTCGAGCGATTCCGTGTCGACGGCGGTCTCGGCCAGCCACATGCCCTCCGGCGGCGCGCCGTAGTGGCTTTCGTAATCGGCGATGCCCCAGCGGATCTGGGTGATGCGGTCGCGGCGATTGGCCAGCGGCAGAATGATGTGGTTGTAGACCTGGGCCATCGCCGAGCTATGCCCGCGAAAGCTCTTGCGGCTGCGCCGCTCCCCGTCGAGCAACATGCGATAGGCGCGCGGCGCGTTCTCTTTCAGCCAGCTCAGCAGCGTCGGGCCGAAGTTGAAGCTCATGCGCGCGTAGTTGTTGACGATGCGAATGATCTGGTTCTTGATATTGACGATGCGCGCCGCCCCGTTGGTGGCGTAGCACTCGGCGCAGATGCGTTCGTTCCAGTCGTGATAGGGGGCCGCGGTGTCTTGCGTCTCAACCGTCTCCAGCCAGGGATTCTCGCGTGGCGGCTGGTAAAAGTGACCATGAATGCAGACATATCGCGTGCTTGCCGCCATCTTATCGAACTCCCGCCGGTTCCCCGGCCTTGGCCAGATCGCAGGCTCTCCACAGATACCAACTGGCCACAGTGCGAAAAGGCGCCCAGCGCTTGCCCCGCTGCTGCAACTCTTCGGCCTTAGGAAGATCATCGGCTGCCAGAGGACGAGTCTTAGGCAATCGCTTAAAGGTGAGCGCAAATCCCTTCCGCACTCCGTAATCGGAGACCGGCAAAACGTCCGGCCGGCCCAGGCGGAAGATCAGCAACATCTCGACGGTCCAGGGTCCGATGCCGCGCACCTGGGTCAGGCGCTCGACAATCTCGGCATCGCTCATCTTGACGATGGCGGCATGGGTAGGCACGGTTCCGTCCAGCGTGCGCGCGGCCAGGTCGCGCAGCGCCTTGATCTTGTTTCCGCTTACGCCGCAGCCGCGAAGGATCTCTTCGGGCACGTCGAGCAGCAGTTGCGGCTCAGGGTCGCCGCCAAAGTACTCGCGCACCCGGCGGTGGATGGTGGCCGCCGCCTTGCCGTGCAACTGCTGATAGAGAATCGACTCCACCAGCGAGGCAAACGGCGCATCGGTGGCGTCAAGCCGCATGGTGAAGGGTCCGGCGCGGTCGATGAGTGCGCCCAACTTGGCGTCTTTGGCCTTCAAATGGGCAATTGCGGCATCGGCGTCAAAGGGCAGTTTGCGAGTGCGACCGTCGTGAATCATAGCCTGGAGTTTATCGCAGACGAGTAAAGTTGTGTGTTTTCGAACAGTAGGGAATTTACTAAAGAATTGACATAAATACCAATTCGACAATAAAGTCAGTAGACATGAATCCCGTTTCCAATCCGTTCTCGCCAGGAGCAGGGACCCAACCGCCGGAGTTGGCAGGGCGAGAAACGGTTCTCGCGGAGGTTGAAGTCGCCTTGGAGCGGGTCCATCTCGGCGCCTTTAGCCGCAGCTCTATCTTCGTAGGATTAAGAGGAGTTGGTAAGACCGTCCTTCTCAATCGCGTTCGCGATATTGCGGTGGAGAAGGGGTTCATGACGGTCTTTGTCGAGGCGCACGAAGAAAAAAGTATGCCCGAACTCCTTCTGCCCCATCTTAGAAAGCTCCTCATCCAACTCAATTCCCATGAGCAGATCAGTCAGATTGCCCGGCGAGGCCTGCGTGTTTTGAAGAGCTTTGCCAGTGTCTTCAAGGCCAGGCTGAGTTGGAACGATGCTCTGGATGTGGAATTGGGGATCGAATCGGAAACCGGCGCCGCGGACAGCGGCGATTTGGAGCATGATTTTTCAGAACTTCTTCTGGCGGTTGCCGAGGCCGCGAAGTCGAGAGAGGCTTCAATCTGCCTTTTGATCGATGAGATTCAGTATTTGCAGCCTGCGGAGCTAAGCGCTTTGATTATGGCGCTGCATCAAATCTCGCAAAAGGGTTTGCCGGTGGTAATGTATGCTGCCGGGCTCCCTCTAATTTTAGGGCTGGCGGGGCGTTCAAAATCCTATGCAGAACGTCTCTTCACGTTTCCTGGTATCGGAATTCTCGACCTCCAGGCGGCCAAACAGGCCATTGAACGGCCCGCTGAAGCGCAAGGGATCGTATTCACTCCCGATGCGGTGTCGGAGATACTCTCAAAGACCGGTCGCTACCCTTACTTTTTACAGCAATGGGCCTACGAAGCATGGAACACTGCGCAGAGATCGCCGATTTCCCTAACCGATGTGCAGACCGCGACGGTCAGGGCGATTCATCAGTTGGACGAGAGTTTCTTCCGCGTTCGCTTTGACCGCCTGACAAAGCGCGAGAAAGATTTCCTCTTTGCTATGGCTAGCATCGAAGGGAATCAAAAACGGTCAGGTGATATTGCGGAAAAACTGGGAGTGCGGCCAACCTCCATTGGTCCACTACGTAGTTCCCTCATTCATAAGGGGATGATCTTCAGCCCAGCGCACGGAGATAACGCCTTTACGGTTCCTCTTTTCGACGGGTTTTTGAGACGGCAGATTTAGAAGCCTGCGGGGGTGTTCCATCTTGAACACTTCGGAACCTTACCGGCATTCTTCCACTGCCCGCGCCTGCACGGTCCTAGTAACATCGAATGCAGATCGACGGAGGAGCGGCCCAACCATGAAGATGCGTCCGGGAACACAAACGGGATTTTTGCTGTGCGGCAAGGAGTGGATTGAAGGCGAAGCGCTGGAAGTTCGTTCGCCCTGGGATCAGGGTCTGGTGGGCCGGGTAACCCTGGCGACCCGCGCCGATGCGCGCCAGGCTGTGAATCACGCCCAGGCCAGCTTGCGCCGTACCCGCGCCCTGCCCCGCTGGAAGCGGCGCGAGATCCTGGAAGACGTGGCCGCCGCGCTGATCGAACAAAAGGAGCGTTTTGCGCAGTTGATCGTGGCCGAGGCGGGCAAGCCGGTACGCCTGGCGCGGGCGGAGGTGGACCGCTCCGTAATGACCTTCAAAACGGCCGCCGAAGAGGCCGCGCGGTTGGGCGGCGAAAGCCTGCCGCTGGACCTGACCGAGGGCAACGAAGACCGCTGGGGACTGGTGCAGCGCTTCCCGGTGGGTCCGGTGCTGGCCATTACCCCGTTCAATTTTCCTCTCAACCTGGTGGCGCACAAGCTGGCGCCGGCCATGGCTGCCGGCTGCCCGGTGATTCTCAAGCCTTCCCCCCAGACGCCGTTTACCTCTCTGGCGTTGGGCGAGGTGATTCTCAAAGCGGGCTGGCCGGAAGAGGCGCTGGCCGTTTTGCCGCTCAGCAATGCCGACACCGCCTGGCTGGCCGAAAAGGAAGACCGCATCAAGCTGATCAGCTTCACCGGCTCGGCCAAGGTGGGTTGGGAGATCAAGGCCCACTCCGGACGCAAGCGCGTCCTGCTGGAACTGGGCGGCAACGCAGCCCTGATCGTGCACGGCGACTGGCCCGATCTGGATACCGCGGCCATGCGCACTACCTATGCCGCCTTTGGTTATGCCGGGCAGTCGTGCGTGAGCACGCAACGGGTCTTTGTCGAGCGCGGCGTCTTCCAGACATTTCTCTGGAAGGTGGTCGAACACACCGCCAAGCTGGTGCAGGGAGATCCCTCCGAAGAAGCCACGGAAGTGGGCCCGCTGATTCGCCTCAGCGATGCCGAGCGGGTCGAATCATGGATCAAGGAAGCCATCGAGGGCGGCGCCAAGCTGGTCGCCGGCGGTGAGCGCCACGGCTCGGTGATCGCGCCCACCATCCTCACCGGCACCAAACCGGGAATGAAGATTCGCGATGAGGAGGTTTTTGGCCCGGTGGTGGCGATTGAACCATACGAAGACTTCGAGCAGGCGCTGGCCGACGTGAACCACTCCCGCTTTGGACTCCAGGCCGGGCTGCTCACCCAGAATGCGGTGCGGATTCTAACCGCTTATCGCGAGCTGGAAACGGGCGCACTGATCGTCGGCGACACGCCCAGTTGGCGTCTCGACCCCATGCCCTTCGGCGGCATCAAGGAGTCGGGCCTGGGACGCGAAGGGATTCGCTCCGCCATCGAGGAGATGACGGAGCCGCGTATGTTGGTTATGGCGGGCCTGAATTAAACAGATTCGAAAGGAACCTGCCGCGCGGGGCGCACAAGCGCCCTGGCGGCGTTTCGTCGAACAGAGGCAAGCCGGGATGAAAAATAGACTTCTCCTGCCCAGCGTCTTGGGCTCGGCAGGGAGGGAAGTAATAGCAGAGCCTTCCGCCGATAACTCTCCGGCGGCAGGCCTCGTTCCGCTCCCGCGGCTAACGCCCGAGCAGGAAAACTCTGCTTATTCTTCCTTCTTGCCCTTCTTTTCCGCCCAGCGCTTGCGCTGCGCGTCGGCGATCCGTTTGCGCGCCTCGGGACTGAGTACGCGGCTCTTCTTCGCCTTGGTCTTGGCAACTGCTGGAGCCGCCGCTATCTTCTTGATGCCGCGGGCTTTGAGCTTGGCTTCGACCTTACCGGTGCTTGCCAGCAGAGCGCGCACCTGACTCAGGCGGCTAATCTCTGCATCGATGAGGGAGAGAATGGTGTTGTTATCCATGCGAGAAAGCATAACTCAAAATCCCGGCTTTGCACAGTAAGAATAAATAATTTGTCGCCTTAGGCTCCCGACCTTCTGCCTGCTTCTCCGCGAACTGTCTGCCGGCCCTATCTTCAGTTGGATCGCAAGTACCGTAACCGTGCTGGAGAAACCCATCCCCGGTCTCAAAAGCGAGGCCGGGGGCGCTCGATTCAATGGGATTCCGATACTGAATCACACGGTCAGAGTGCTAGGTGACCAATGCTTCCCGCTCCATCTCCCCGGTGAGGTCGATCATCCATCCCTGTTTCTTGCCCTGCGTCAGTAGGACCGCAGTAATCAAGCGTGTAAGATGCAGCACTTGCAGATGAATGCACAACGTATGTAGATCTAACCGGCGCGAACCTCCAGTCAGAGCGCGTACAGTTGAAATCGGACTATGTGCGGCGAAGCAGGGATCATCTGATAGGGTTTGCTGTAACAGAAGAGGGGACAAGCCTGCCGGCCTGTCCCCTCGATCCTGCATCGACCTTCAGCTTACCGGTTGCTCTACGCTCCCAGGAACATCACATGGACATAAGTTCCGAGGCGGACGTTATAAGCCAGGTACCAGCCGGGGTGATCGGCATCTTCATAGAGCACGATGTTGTCCGAATCCCACAGCCAGCCGCCGCAATAGACCACATCCGCCGGCGCCACACTGAAAAAGAAGCCGTTGAACCAGAAGCGGCCCGGACCGCCTCCTCCCAGATGCCAGACAAACCGCGGGCCGAAACCGCCCGTAAAGCGGCCATGCGCCCAGGGCTGATCCATGTGGTAGCGGGCGTCGTCGCGGCCGGTATCGTGGCCCACCCATTGTTTGCCATCGACGTGGGGAGCGTTGGGATGGCCCTGTTTGTCAGCGAAATTGCGTTGCGGATCGACCGGATGCGGGGTTCCGTGATACTCCGCCGGGCCGTGCGCCGGGGGAGCTTTCGGCTTATCGTCCCGGGCAAAGGCCGGCGCGGTGGCTACAAGCAAAGCGAGTACGGCAAATGGCGCTAGACGCATGGTTTCCTCCTGGTACCTGATTGGATGCTCTGTGCTTTCTAAAGCTCCATCCTAATTACACTCCATGGAACCCAACCTTGGGTCGTAAGTTGCGTGTGTAGCTTCCGCGCTTTTCCGCAATCCTGGCCAAAAGCGAAACGGCGGCCCTCCCCAAGGAAAGCCGCCGCAGGTTCGCAGGAAGAAGTGTAGCTTACGCCTTGGGCGCACGCCGCCAGGCATAGAGCGGGAACTGGTTGGCCAGCTCCGCCACTTCCAGGCGAATCTTGTCGAGGGCCGCGTCGTCCGAGCGCACTTCGAGCGCCTTGGCGATCCAGGCTCCGATCAGCCGCATCTCCGCTTCTTTCATCCCGCGCGTGGTCAGCGCCGGGGTGCCGATGCGGATGCCGGAGGGCTTGAGCGGTGGATTGACGTCGTAGGGAATGGAATTCTTGTTGACCGTTATACCGGCCTTGCCCAGCGCCAGTTCGGCCTCGGAGCCCAAAATGCCCTTTTGGAAGACATCCACCAGCATCAGGTGGTTGTCGGTACCGCCGGAGACGATGCGATAGCCGGCCTCGGCCAGCACCTCGGCCAGTACCTTGGCGTTGGCTACGATCTGCGCCGCATAGGTCTTGAACTCCGGCCGCAGCGCTTCGGCAAAGGCCACCGCCTTGGCGGCAACGATGTGCACCAGCGGGCCGCCCTGCTGGCCGGGAAAGACAGCCTTATCCACGGCAGCGGCCAGATCCTGACTGCAAAGGATCAGTCCCGAGCGGGGTCCGCGCAGCGTTTTGTGGGTGGTGGTGGTGGTGATGTGCGCATGCGGCACAGGCGAGGGATGGACTCCGCCCGCCACCAGGCCGGCGATGTGCGCCATATCGAAGATGTACTTCGCCCCCACTTTGTCGGCGATGGCTCTCATGCGGGCAAAGTCCCACAGCCGCGGATAGGCGCTGCCGCCGCCGATGATGACCTTGGGCCGCTCGCGTTCGGCCACTTCTTCCATCTGGTCGTAGTCGATCAGCTCGGTGTCTTTGCGCACGGTGTAGAAGGTGGTTTTGTAGAGCTTGCCGCTGAAGCTGAGCTTGTGGCCGTGAGTCAGATGGCCGCCGTGGGCCAGATCCAGACCCAGAATGGTGTCTCCGGCTTGCAAGACCGCGGCATAGGCCGAAGCGTTGGCCTGCGAGCCGGAGTGCGGCTGCACATTGACGTGCTCGGCGCCGAAGATCTGCTTGGCCCGGTCGCGAGCCAGGTTCTCCACCACGTCGGTGTACTCGCAGCCGCCGTAGTAGCGCCGTCCAGGGTAGCCCTCGGCGTACTTGTTGGTAAAGATCGAGCCGGCCGCTTCCAGCACCGCCTCGGAGACAAAATTCTCGCTGGCAATCATCTCCAGCCCTTCGTGCTGGCGGAGAGTTTCCTGGTCAAGAGCGGCGGCAACCTCGGGGTCGGCCTGAGCTAGGGATAAAGACATACGGTCGGTCATACTAGAATTCTAGCGCCATTCCCGCGATCCTTGACAGCGATTGCCGGGTGGATCGGCCCTTTCGCCTTGCACTCTGAGACGAAGCAACGATTGAATGGGAAGGGACAAGTCGAACCGCGGCGAAGATTTCGTTCTATAAAACGATCGCAAATCGGCGTCTGGTTGGGTATCGGAGGCGGCAATGGTGGTAAGCAAGATTGCACTGTGGACGGCGGTACTGCTCATCTCCGCGGCGGCCCTGGCGCAGACGGCGGTCCTCGATCCCGCACTTTTGACCAAAGCCAACGCCGGCGACGCCGTGGCCCAGGTTGCCGTGGGCGAGCGCTGCGCGACGGGCAGCGGCGCCGAACGCAGCAAGCGGCAGATCGCAGAAGACTACCGGCAAGCCGCCGCGTGGTACCGCAAGGCAGCCGAACAAGGCAACCTCGCCGGCCAGATGCACTTGGCCGCGCTCTATCGCGACGGACTGGGCGTGGCCCGCGACATGGCCCAAGCTGTCCAGTGGTATCGCCAGGCCGCCGAGCAGAACGACGTCACCGCGCAGGGTATTCTGGGCGTGTTGTACTCCTTTGGCCAGGGCGTGGCGCAGAATTACGTCGAGGCCTACTTCTGGCTGGACTTGGCCGCCTCCGAACCCAGCCCCGAGCAGGCCCACTATGCCGCCAACCGGCAGATGGTGGGCACGCACATCACCGCCGAGGAACTGGAAGCTATTCAGGACCGCATCGCGCAGTGGAAGGCCGCCCATCCGCGCAAGCCAGCGGCACCGTCCCAATGAATCAAAATTGGGGTGCCCCACCCTCGCCGCGATCTTGTTTTTGCGGCTAGGGTGGGAGGCGGAGAAGCTTTATTGAACAATCGCTCTAAATCGCGGTTCACCGGCAACGATCAAAAAAATCGACTGCCCTTGTCGAGTCGTATGCTTGAAACGATGCGCATCGAAAAAACCCTTCTTGCCGCCGCCGTTTTTCTACTGCCTTTTTGCGCAGTTTCGCAATCGACAGCACACCCGCGCGCGGTTACGCTGACCCCGCCGCTGGTCGAGGCCGGATCACCCGAATTGATCAAAGTCGAAGCTCCCAGCGCCTCCGCAGTGGACGGCGCATGGATGGGCCGCAAATTACAGTTCTTTCGCGGCAGCGACGGGAGCGCCTGGTTTGCTCTGGCCGGCGTCGATGTGGAGGGCGCTGTAGGCTCCTCTACGTTGCAGGTGATCGCTCATCAGCCGCAGGGCGAGACGCGCGACCTGAGCCTAACTGTCGAGATCCACGCTGCGCACTACCGCACAGGTAAGCTGAGCGTTGCGCCCCAATTCGTCGCGCCCGGTCTGGAAGCTCTGGCGCGCATCAAGGAAGAAGCAGCGCTCAAGGAAAAGATCTTTGCCGACAGCGCCCCGCAGCCGCTCTGGTCGGGCAGCTTTCGCGCCCCGGTGCAGGCCGCTCCCACCGACAGCTTCGGTACCCGCCGCACCTTCAATGGCACGCTGGCCAGCATTCACAAGGGGATGGACTTTCGCGCCGCCATGGGAACAGCGGTGAAGGCGGGCAACAACGGCGTGGTTGTGCTGGCCCGGCCGCTCTACTACGAGGGCAATTGCGTGGTCATCGACCACGGCCTGGGTTTCTATACGATCTCGATGCACCTCAGCCGGATCGACGTGCGGGAAGGCGAGCGCGTCGTCACAGGCCAGCGCCTGGGCCTGAGCGGAGCTACGGGCCGCGTCACCGGACCCCACCTGCACTGGGCCGTGCGCTGGCAGGGCGCTTATCTTGACCCCGCCAAGCTGCTGCAGTTGAATCTTTCGGCGGCGAAATAATCTGAATCCGGCGGTTCCTTCTCACCGGAATGCTTAAGTTAGAGAAATGAGTTATTCATAATCGAATAGAACGACAAGTACTTGATAATAAACATATTTTTATACAATAGGAGGTTTCGATCCTGAGCATGGCAGCCGAATCGAGATTGATCTCGCGAATCCCACAAAAACACTTGACGTACCGAACGAATGGCCGCATTTTTAATGCGCGGCAAACATCGCCGCAAATAAAAAGCAAGGCCCCGGTGGCCACCGAAACCTTGCTGGATTAGAGGTGAGCGATGAAGAAAGCATCGTCCACGAGCCGCTAGCTCACACAGATTCCCGTCTGTGCGAAAGCCATGTTGGCTGTCGTGAAGCTCTGTGCCGCAATCTGGCGCGAGTTCCACTTGTAGCCCAATCAACCCCGGCTCACAGGTTCCAGCCTGTGGGCCGGGCCATCTTCATGGTAGGCACGTTTTTTTCTCAATACAAGCCCATTTCGTCAGCGATGCAGCAATTCTTCTTCTTGTTCGGCTTCCTTTGCGGTGCACGTGCCTTGGCAGCAACCGCAGCAGGTCTGCACCGTTTCCTCTCGCCGCAGCGCCTTGAAGGCACGGTAGACAAAGGAGCCCATGAACCAGCCGTCCATGTACTGAAAGGGCGTCTCGCCGGTAGTGTAGTGGCCGCAGGGCAGCACACGGGACTCGAAGTTCAGGCCGATGCGCTTGAAGGCCTCCACCACCTGCAGCGAATACTCCTTGGGGAAGGTCAGGTCGTAGTCGGCATAGACCACCAGCACTTGCTTCTTATCGCCCGCAGCGATGGGGCTGGCGATGCGGTCGTAAAAGCTGATGGGGCTGATCGCCGACCACAAATCCCGCAAGCGTGTCTGGTCAAGCCCGGCGTCGGCCAGACCCTGGCGCACGTGGCGGGTGCTCTGCCCGGCCCAGACCACGTCGCCAAAAGAGGTCGAAGCGTGGTTATAGGCGTTGACCCGCAGGCGCGGATCGTGGGCGCTGGCCAAAAAGGCGTAGCAGGAGCCCAGACTGGTGCCCAGCACACCGAATTGCTCATAGCCCTGTTCTTCGAGCCAATCCAGGCAGCAGCGAATATCGACCACCGCCTGGCGGCAGGCGGAGAGGGTGCGGCCGATATTGGCGCTCACCGTGTAGTCGGAGCGCTCCAGCTCGACCGGGCGGCGAATGTCGTGGTAGGGCTTGCTCAGGCGCAGCGCCGAGATTCCCATCTTGTTGAAGATGGTGCAGAGCGAGTTGTGGCTGAAGGCGTCGGCGTTCCATTGCGGCATGACCACGATAGCCTGCTTGGAGCGCTTGCCGTTCTTTTGCGCCGGTGCGGGATACCAGCGTGCATTGACCAGATCGTTCTCGGGATAGGGCGTCCGCTCCGGCGAAGTAAAGCGAAGGAATTGCGCCTTGGCGATCTTGCCCTCGGCGGCCTGCTGCTTGAGGGCGGCGTCCTTGGCCAGGGTCTCGGGGCGCACGTTGGTGGGGAAAAGCTCGGGGTGGCGCATCTCCAGCCGGAAATCGGTGGGCCGCTGGTAGCCGTAGAACTTATCGCTGTTCTCAATGAGCAGATGGTTGATGCGCACCATGGCGGCCTCGGCTGCCGCGTCGTTGCGCTGCTCTTCGGGACGGGGAACGTACTCGGCAAAGCCGTTCGCTTCAAGAAACGGGGCAATCCACTCGAATCCCCATTCCAGTGGCCGCACCACGCGATTCTCATCGCGCGTGGTCAGCGCCGTCTCCCACCGGTACATCCAATCTGCGTAGGCTTGTTTAAGCATAACTTCATTCAAGTTTATCAGCGGGCCGCTCAGGCCTGCTTGCCACTTCGCCGCAGCGCCAGATACTCCTGTGTGAACCAACCCAGGCTAAGCAGGGCGATCAGAGCCATAATGATCTGCGAGGTCACGCAATAAACACACCAGGCCTCCAGCACCAGCTCCTCGATCAGGGTCAAACGCAGGGCGAAGACCATTCCGGCAATGGCCACCAGCAGCAGCAGATAGCGCTGCCGGGTGAAGGCCAATGCGCCCAGCGCCAGATAGCCAACGATGCCCAGAACCGATACCGGCACGTGAAAGATCTCGGCGAAGGGGCTGTGATTGACCACGCCGCAATCCCACACCGCGTTGATGGAGCAAGCGCTCACATCGTTGGAGTAATGCACATGCAGCGCCAGCGCCGATACCACCACGCCGGCCAGAGCCAGAATTGCAATCAGGTATCTCATTCCGCCCATGCTATCAAAAACACCCCCGGCGTTTCAGTGAGCAGTCCGGTTTAGGATGAATCCATGACGCAGAGCGGCCAGCCATCCATCAAAGAAGACGGCGCGGCCCAGCGTGTGGCCTTTTTTGGCGGCAGCTTCGACCCGCCGCATCTGGGCCATCTGGCCGTGGCGCTGGCGGCGCTGGGGGCGCTGCGGCTCGACCGCGTGCTCTTTGCCCCAGTGGGCGCGCAGCCGCTTAAGCCGCGGGGATCATCCGCCGATTTTGCCCAGCGAGTGGAGATGACCCGCCTGGCGATAGAGGGAGAAGCCGCCTTTGCTCTGTCCCTCGCCGATGCGCCCAAACCCAACGGCGCGCCCAACTACACGTGGGAGACGCTCGGCCGGCTCCGCGCCGACCTCCCCGCGGGCTTTGCGCTATTTTGCTTGATGGGCGCCGATTCCTTTGCCGGAGTGCGCCGCTGGCATCGTGGCGCAGAGATCCCCTTTCTGGCTCCGCTGATCGTCGCCTCTCGTCCCGGTGAGCGTCTCGACGACCTGCGCGCGCTGCTGCCCCTGGGCCTTTCGCTCGAAGCAGAGACGGAGTGTGCACCGAATTCCGCCGGAATTCAAATGGAGTGTTCTCGCCTGCGCAACCAAGCCGGCCAGAGCGCACCCTTCTATCTGCTCCCCGGCTTGGAGGTCGAGATCAGCGCCTCGCAGATTCGCGAGCAGCTTCGCCAGGCGGAATCTCCGCTGCTTCCATCGCCTCTTGCCCTGCTGCCGGCCGCGGTGGCCGGGTACATCCGTGCGCAAAAGCTCTATCAATAAGGCCTGTCAGGGCAAACGCATCTTAATCGATCGGCCGCTTTCCGAGTGAAACAGTTGTAACCATTGCTTTTGTTTGTCTTTACGGAGGGAGCAGGGGTCTTCAGACCCCTGAAGCAGCGGCAAAAACGACAGGCTTTAGCCTCGGGTCTTTGCTCGCAGTTGCAAATTGCCCCGTGCCTGAAGGCCTATCCATCTATCGCCCTATTCAGGGGCCTGAAGGCCCCTGCTCCCTCCCCAAACTACCCTTTGTTTCGATTCCCAATTCAAAACTGGTACGACAGCGGAATTAAGATACGTTTGCCTTGTAAGGCCTGCTCACTTGCTCCCGCATTTACAACCGACTAAGATATAGTTTGGAGATTCTTCCCACCGCATGACAATCACCGAAGCACGCCAGCAGACTCGTCTGCACGTCCAAGCCGCAGCCGCCGTTTGTGAAGACAAAAAGGGCCTGGATACTCGCATCCTGGAACTTGACCCCGTCGACTCCGGCCTCTCCGATTTCTTCCTCATCACCTCGGCCAGCAACGACCGCCAGGCCGTCGCCATCGCCGACGAGATCGAATTCCGCTTGAAGAAGGAGTTCGGCCTCTACGCCAACTCCGTCGAAGGCCGCCGCCAGGGCGAGTGGGTTCTTCTCGATTACGTCGATTTCGTGGTGCACGTCTTCTTGACCGAGCGCCGCGCCTTCTACGACATCGAACGCCTGCGCAAGTCGGCACGCCCGCTGACTCCGGCGGAACTCGACGCGGAACTCAAAGCCGACCTCGTCGCCAAGGCCGCCGCCGTTCGCGGCAAGTCCGCAGCCAAGAAGAAGGCAGCCAAGAAAACTGCCGCCAAAAAAGCGCCCGCGAAAGCTCCAGCCAAAAAGGCCGCTGCGAAAACCCCGGCCAAGGCTGCCACAAAGAAGGTTGCCGTCAAGAAGACGCCGGCCAAGAAAGCAGCCGCGAAGACCGCTCCTGCGAAGAAGGTTGCCGTGAAGAAGACGGCTGCCAAGCCAGCTCTGAAGAAAGCTGTCGCCAAAAAGGCAGTGGCCAAGTCTGCACCAGTCAAGAAAACCGCGGTCAAGAAGACTGAGGCCAAGAAGGCTCCAGCCACCAAAGCCGTCGCCAAAAAGACCGCAGTGAAGAAAGCGCCAGCCAAGAAGGCTGCTGCGAAGAAGTCTTCCTCCAGGTAGTTGGAACGATTTGGCTTAGAGCATTTCTCCTGTTGCTGTAGATTCATCCCACCCTAGCCGCAAAAACAAAAGCGCGGCGAGGGTGGGGCACCCTGAATTCTCCCTTTTCTCTCAAACCGACATTTTTCTACGCAGCGGGGGGTGGCGTCTGATCGCCTGTGGCCAGCTTGCGCAGCGCGGTAGCGTTCAACTCGTCGATGTGGCGCAGGCTGGGGAAGAAGCTGCTCCACAGCGCCGCCACCGCCAGCGCGCCCAAGCCGCCGAGGATGGTGGCCGGCACCGCACCCCACCACTGCGCGGTCAAGCCGCTCTCGAAGGCGCCCAGTTCGTTCGATGCGCCGATAAAGAGCGAGTTGACGGCGCTGACCCGGCCGCGCATCTCCGGCGGGGTAGCCAACTGCACCAGAGCGCCGCGGATAATCACACTGATGGCGTCGGCCGCGCCGGAGACAAACAGCGCCGCCAGCGAGAGCCACAGGCTGTGCGAGATTCCAAAGACCACCGTCGCCACGCCGAAGATGGAAACGGCCACAAACAGCCTGCGTCCGGCGTGACGCCGCAGGGGAAAGCGCGCCAGCAGTACCGACATCACCACCGATCCGGCGGCCGGCGCGGCGCGCAGCAGCCCCAGCCCGCGCGGACCGGCGTGCAGAATCTCGTGGGCAAAGATGGGCATCAGCGCCACCGCTCCGCCTAGCAGCATGACAAACAGATCCAGTGAAATCGACCCCAGCAGCATGGGCGCCTGGCCGACGTAGCGGAAGCCAGCCAGCACCACCTTGAGCGAGGCCGCGCGGTGCTCCATGCGCCCTGGCCGTACATGCAGCCGGGTGAGCTGCACCAACGTCCAGACCAGAGCAACAAGATTGAAGAGGTAGACAATCCCCGCGCCCTCCAGCCAGCGGCCGCCGGCCAGATGGTCGATCAGAGCCCCCAGCGGCAGAGTAAAAAGCACCCCGCCCAGCGCCGGTCCGGCTACATTGGAGAACTGGAAGATCGCCCCGCCCCAGGTGACGGCGTTCACAAAATGCTGCTCCGGCACCAGGTGGGGGATCAGCGAGCTGCCCGCCGGCCCACCAAAGGCCCGCCCCGTGCCGATCAGAAACAATACAGCATAAATGGGACCGACGCCGCTCATCTCTTCCCGCGCCATCAGCAGCAGCACTGCCGAGCAGACCAACTGCAGGCTGTAGGTCAGCAGCAGAATCCGCCTGCGGTCGAAGCGGTCGGCGACGTGGCCGCTGGGAACCAAAAAGAGCAAGCTGGGCAGGAAAAGCGCCAGCCCGGTGTAGCCCAGATCGATGGCCCGGTGGGTGATCGAGTAGATCTGCCAGGCCACGGCCACCGACTGCGCCTCGGCGCCCAGCACCGCCGCACCGCGGGCCATCTGGTAGAGAGAGAAATCGCGCGAGGCAAAGGCCTCCATGCCGCGCCGGGGTTGGGGGGAAGGGGAAGACATGGGATGGTTCCATTTTAGGGGTTAGGGGTTAGGGGTTAGGGGTTAGGGACGAGGGGTTAGGGACGAGGGACGAGGGAATCGGGAATAGTCGTCCACCGGCTCTGCCGACCCTCAAGACACGAAATTGTAGCGCTGGCCTCCAGGCCGGCTGTATCGTGGACCTCCCGGTCCACGCTTGCCTTTCTTAGGGCGAGGAGCGGTCGGCAATTGTCAAACGCTCTCATTGCCGCGTCTGCACTGCGCCTGCGAGGATAGATTCCGGTTCTCGTTGCGAGTCACGGTCGATGAAGGATCGGCAGGAGGCAGAATATGGCAGCCAAACGGGTGGTGATTGTCGGTGGCGTCGCAGGCGGAGCAAGCTGCGCGGCGCGTTTGCGGCGTATGGACGAAGCCGCGGAGATTCTGTTGCTGGACCGCGGCCCCTACGTCTCCTTCGCCAATTGCGGCCTGCCCTATTACGTCGGTGACGTGATTCAACAGGAGTCGAAGCTGCTGCTGGCCTCGCCCGCGTTCTTCCGCGACCGCTTCAAGATCGAAGTGCGCACCGGCCACGAGGTCCTCTCCATCGACCGCGCAGCGCAAACCATTGAGGTGCGCGATCTGGAGGGCGGACGCACGTACTGCCAGCCTTACGACGCCCTGGTACTTTCTCCTGGCGCTGCGCCCATCTGCCCGCCCTGGCCGGGAGTCGACCTGCCCGGCATCTTCACTTTGCGCTCGGTTCCCGACAGCCGGGCCATGCGCGCCTGGATCGATGAAAAGAAGCCGCGCAAGGCTGTGGTGGTGGGTGGCGGCTTCATCGGCCTGGAGATGGCGGAAAACCTCGTCCATCGGGGCCTCGATGTCACCATCGTCGAAATGGCCCCTCAAGTGATGCCTCCGCTCGATGCAGAGATGGCGGAGTACGCAAAACAGCGCCTGCTGGAGCGCGGCGTCCGGCTGGCGTTGGGCGATGCGGTCAGCGCCTTCCAGCCTGCGCCCAGCGTCGGCCTGCTGGTGCAGACCAAGAGTGGAGCAGCTTTCGAGGCGGAGATGGTGGTGCTGGCCATCGGCGTCCGTCCCGAAACCGGGCTGGCCCGCGCCGCGGAGCTGGAAGTCGGTGAACGCGGCGGCATCCGCGTCGATGAACAGATGTTGACCAGCGACCCGCAGATCTGGGCAGTCGGCGACGCCGTCGAAGTCCGCAACCGCATCACCGGGCAATGGGAGCTGATCCCTCTGGCCGGCCCGGCCAACCGCCAGGGACGCATCGCCGCCGACGCCATCTGCGGTCGCGATGTCCGTTTCGAGGGGGTACAGGCCACGGCAGTGTGCGGATTCCTCGACCTGACCGTGGCCATGACAGGAGCTACCGAGAAGTCCCTGCGCCGTGCCGGCATCGGCGACTACCACTGCGTCTATCTGCACCCTACCCAGCATGTCGGCTACTATCCCGGCGCGCAGGCCATGCATCTGAAGCTACTCTTTAGACAATCCGACGGACGGGTGCTGGGGGCGCAGGCGGTGGGTGGCGAGGGCGTGGCGCGGCGCATCGACGTGATCGCCACCGCCATCCAGATGAAGGCCACGGTCTACGACATCGAGGCGGCGGAGCTTTGCTACGCGCCCCAGTTCGGCGCCGCCAAGGACGCCGTCAACATGGCCGGCATGATCGCCGCCAACGTGCTGCGCGGCGATGCCGAGCTGGCGCCCTGGCCAGAGATCGACTCCACGGAGGCGTTCCTGCTCGATGTGCGCGAGCCGGGCGAGTTTGCCGCGGGGGCAATCCCCGGCGCTCTCAACATACCCCTTGGTCAACTGCGCGGGCGTCTCGGCGAACTGCCACAGGAGCGGGAGATCTGGGTCAATTGCGGGGTCGGCCAGCGCGCCTACTATGCCTGCCGCATCCTCACCCAACATGGTTTGCGGGCCCGCAATCTCTCCGGCGGCATCGCAACTTATCGCGCACTGCATCCCTGACGCACGGGCCGGCATTTAAACTGGCATCGTGCCCAATCCGCGCACCCAAGGAGGGCCATGCCGCAGGAATCGACCGATTGTCCAGCAAAGACCAGCGAGACCGTACTATCCGGCAGCAACTGCTTTGCCTGCGGCCCTGGGAATCCCCGCGGGCTGCGGCTGGTGTTTCACCGCGAGAAAGAAGGCGCCATGGCCGCACTGTGGACACCCGAGCCGGAATTGGAAGGCTACAGCGGGATCGTCCACGGAGGCATCGTCAGCACGGTTCTGGATGAAGCCATGGCCAAGGTCGTTGCGGAGAGCGGAGCTCAGGCATTGACCGCTGAACTGCGCGTCCGCTTCCGCCAACAGACGCCCTCCGGCACTCAATTGCGCATTCGCGGCTGGATCGAGAGCCGCACCCGGCGCATGATTCAGACCGAAGCGCAATTGTGCGCCGCCGATGGCAGCGAACTGGCCCACGCCTGGGCGGTGTTTCTGCCCGTGGCGAAATAAGATTCCTTTGTTCCCTCGTTCCCTCGTTCCCTTGTTCCCTTGTTCCCTGCTTTACTCGTACCTTAGCGCCTCGATGGGGTCCAGGTTGGCTGCCTTCCACGCCGGGTAGATGCCGAAGACCAGGCCGATGGCGCAGGAGACGCTGAAGCCGACCAGCACCCACAGCGTGGAGAGCGTCGCCGGCAGGCCGATGGGGAGCGCGTGAACGATCCAGGTAAAGACGGCGCCTACGAGGACGCCGATCATCCCGCCCACAGCGCATAGAGTGATCGCTTCGGTGGTGAATTGGGTGAGGATCGTCTGTTTGGTTGCTCCCAGCGCCTTGCGGATGCCGATCTCGCGGGTGCGCTCGGTGACGCTCACCAGCATGATGTTCATTACTCCCACGCCGCCCACCATGAGGCCCACGCTGGAGACGGCGACCATGAAGGCAAAGAGTCCGCCGGTGATGTTGCCCCACAGCTTGGTCAGCGAGTCGGGTCCGAAGATCTCGAAGTTGTCGTCGGCCTCGACCTTGACCTTGCGGCGCACGCGCAGCAGTTCGCGAATCTCTTCCTCAACCAGGGACTTGTTCTTGGCGTCGTCGTACTTGACGGCGATCCAAACGTCTTTGACTTCCGGATGCAGGTTGTGGAAGGTGTTCAGGGGGAAGTAGACGGCGTTGTCCTGGGGGTTCTTGCCGCTGCCGAAGGGCTGCTTCTGCTTGTCATAGACGCCGATGACGGTATAGAGGCCAGAGGCCACGGTGACTTCCTTGCCGATGGGGTCTTCGCCATTCACAAAGAGCATCTCGGCGGTGTCGTGGCCCAGCACGCAAACGTGAGCGGCGCGCTGATCTTCTTCGTCGGTAAACTTGCGGCCCGCCTGATAGGTGTAGCTGGAGACATCCGCTCCCTGCGAGGTGTCGCCATTGAGAATGGCGCCGGCGACTTTGTGGCCCTCGTATTTGACGCTGACGTCGCCCACGCCAAACTGCTTGGTATAGCGCCTGCCGGGGTCTGCCGCCAGCACATGGGGCAGTTCGCGCATGGCCAGCGCGTCTTCCGTGGTCAGTTTCTTGCGGGTGAGCTGCTCCGTAGTGGGGCGTACGCCGATCACCGGCATGTGGAAGATCCACAAGACATTCGATCCGAACTGGTCGGCAAAGTCGGCGACCCGGTTGTTGAGGCCGTTAATCACCGAAGAGATGAGAATGACGGTGGTCACGCCGATGACGATGCCCAGAATGGTCAGCCCCGAACGCAGTTTGTTCTTCCTCAACGTATCGAGGGCCATCTTGACGGATTCCCGGTTTTGTCCTTGCGCCATACGTGCTCCGAGGGATTAGGGGTTAGGGATTAGGGGTTAGGGCTAGCCTGGCTGGCCTTTTCCTTGAGCTTTTCCAGAATCCCTGAGATCATTCTTCCAACTTCAAGCGACAAGCCTTCTGCTTCTTCTATCAATTTCGGCTCGCCAATTCCAACAGCGCGCGCGATTTCGAGTTGAGTTTGAACCTCATGGTTGGATCCGCGAGCCATACCGAGAAACTGTCGATATTCTCCTTTGCTCAACCTGCCGTGCCCCTCCGCGATATTGCTGGCAATCGATACGGTGGCGCGGCGCATTTGATTGACAAGCCCATACATCTCTTCATGGGGGAACCCCTTCGTCAGGCGATAAATGGATACAGCCAATTGGATCGATCTTTGCCACACCAGCAGGTCTCGAAATGATCGAATCATTACTTCACCTCCACCTAACCCCTAATCCCTAACCCCTACTCTCAGAGCTCCGCTCTGAGAGCCACCACCGGGTCCAGCTTGGCGGCTTTGCTGGCGGGATAGACGCCAAAGAAGATGCCGGTAGCCGTGGCCATGAACAGGCCCAGCAGCACGCTCCACAATTGCACGCTGGTGGGGAAACCGATAACCAGGGTAATGAGTTTGGCGAAGACCACTCCGAGAAACACGCCGATGGCTCCTCCCACCAAAGCCATGGTGGCGCTTTCGATCAGAAACTGCAGCAGCACATCGCTTTGTTTGGCGCCCAGCGCCTTGCGCACGCCGATCTCGCGGGTGCGCTCGGTGACGCTGACCAGCATGATGTTCATGATTACAATGCCGCCCACCACCAGCGAGATCGAGGCGATGCCGATCACCACGCTGAAAAAGATCGAGGAGATCTGCTTCCAGAGGTCCAGAAACGTGTCATTGGTCTCGATCTCGAAGTCGTCCGGCTGGCCGACCGCGTTGTGGCGGCGGCTGCGCATGATCACGCGCACCTCGTCCTTGGCGCGCTCCATGGCCTCGGCATCCTGACTGGCGGCGCGGGCATAGACGTCCAGCGAGCTGTTGTAGCCGTAGATCTGCTGAAAAGTGGAAACCGGGATGGCCACCCAGTTGTCCTGCGATTGACCAAACATCTTGCCCTTGCGGTCGCCCACGCCGATGATGGTGTAGGGGATGCCGTTGACGCGAATCTCCTTGCCCAGCGGATCGCCCTCGCCCAGCAGGTTGTCCACGATGTCCACGCCTACGATTACGTTGTGGGTGGCCTTGTCGTCATCGGCCGGGGTAAAGCCGCGGCCCAGCGCCAGCTCCATGTTGTCCAGCGAGATCATCGTCCAGGTCAGGCCGCGCATGTCGGTGTCGCTGCTGGAGTGGCCGTTGTAGACCACGCTCGAGTTGCGGTCCAGCCGCACTCCCACCTCGCCGCAGGCGCTGCAATTGTCGCGGATCGCCTCATAGTCTTCAATGCGCAGGATCTTGCGCTTGGCATATTTGAAATATTCTTCGGCGGTAAAGATCACCCCCGGCATCTGCCGCACCGCAAAGACGTCGGCACCATTGGTGATGATCTTGGTGGTGACATAGGAGTTGGCGCCGTTGACCAGGGTGATGACCATAATCACCGAACCCACACCCATGACCACGCCGAGAAGCGTGAGAATGCTGCGCAGCTTGTTGCTCCACAGCGACTGCAACGCAAGTTTGACGGCTTCACCGAATTGCATGATCCCACTTTCCCGCCGGAATCTCCCGATCCTGCGTCCCCACGCCGCATTCCGGCACTAGCGATCCCGCCTGACCCTTTGCGCTGCGCGGGCCGGGCGCAGACGATTGTCCCGCACTTCTCAGTCTACGCATTCGCCGGTCGCCGGTTCCTCCAGATACTTCTTGGACGAAGATCGGCCCGCTTAGGCCGCGCGCACTCCGGCTCGGCCAGAAAAATGCCTTCCGCCTTCTCACGGTACGCAATGCCTCGCCGCTTGGTTCCGAAAAGGTAACAAAAGGTCTGATTGATAAGAACCAAGAGGGCTTTCCGACACAGAACTGTCATCCTGAGCGAGCGCAGCGAGTCGAAGGACCTGCGGTTAGGGCCAGATTCAAAAAGCAGGTCCTTGGGTTGCGTTGGAGGCACAAAACGCCTCCAACTTCGCTCAGGATGACGGTGTTTTTCTAAAACAGATTTCAGCGACAAGAACCTTAAAGGATGTCTAAAAGTGGCTAACGTATCTCGCCGCTCGATACCCAACTCAGAGAATCTCCCGGTCCCAGCCCTCCAGAATCGTCTTTAGCGTGGCCATGAACTTGCCGCTGTCGGCGCCGTCGATGATGCGGTGGTCGAAGCCCAGGCAAAAGTGCTGCATGGAGCGAATCCCAATGGTGTCGTTGCCCTCGGCGTCGGTCAGCACCACCGGCTCCTTGGCCAGGCCGCCGATGGCCAGAATCGCCGACTCCGGCTGATTGATGATCGGGGTTCCGTAGAGACCGCCGAAGACACCCGAATTGGTCAGCGTAAAGGTCGATCCCGAGGCCTCGTCGGGCAGCAGCTTCTTGCTGCGCGCCCGTGCCGCCAGATCGGCGATGGCCCGCGCCAGGCCCAAAAAGCTGCGATCCTCAGCCTGTTTGATGACCGGCACAATCAGCCCCCACTCCAGCGCCACGGCTATGCCCAGATGGATATTGCGGTGATACTCAATCGAGCCCTCCACCAGCGAAGCATTCACGATGGGAAACTTGCCCAGCGCCTCGACCACCGCCGCTGCGATAAAGGGCATATAGGTCAGCTTGACGCCGTGGGCCTGCTCAAAGCGCCCCTTCAGCCGCTCGCGCAACCGCACAATGCGCGTCATGTCCACCTTGTAGACGGTATGAACGTGGGGACTGATGCGCTTGCTCTCGACCATGCGCTGGGCGATGATGGCCCGCATCTTCGTCATTGGGACAGGCGCCTGCGGGGCGGCAGATGCGTCTGTCGGCGCTTTGGTTTGCTGAATGAAAGGCGCGGTTGTAGCACTCCCCTGATTTCTCAGATGGCTCAGAATGTCTTCCTTGGTAATGCGGCCGGCCGCGCCGGTTCCCGCCACCTGGGCCAGATCCACCTGATTTTCCTTGGCGATGCGCCGCACCAGAGGGGAAGAGCGCAGACGGCGTCCGGCATCGACAGCCGCGGCATCGGGAGCGGCATCCGCTTCTTTCGGACCCGGAGCCTGAACGGGAAGCTCAGCCTTGAGCGCCGGCGCCGGCTCGGCAACTACCAGATCCGGTAGCTCCGTCGCGCCGAGAGCGCCGCCGATGACCGCGACAACCGTGTTCACTGCAACCGTTTCACCTGCGCCGACCTTGATCTCGGTCAGCACACCGGCCACCGGCGCGGGAATCTCCGCATCCACTTTATCGGTGGAGATCTCAAAGAGCGGTTCGTCGTGCTCCACCCGGTCGCCCACTTCCTTGAGCCACTTGGTGATGGTGCCCTCGACGATGGATTCGCCCATCTGCGGCATCACCACCTCGGTTCCGCCAGCCAGCGGAGAAGCCGCATCGATCACGGCGGGCTTGGAGTCCTTCACCGCCGCCGCCCGCGCCGCCGCGGCCAGCTCGATGCGCTCGGCCACCACGGCCACCACGGTATTGATTCCCACCGTAACGCCTTCGCCCACCCGGATCTCGACCAGCACTCCGGCGGCAGGCGATGGAATCTCCGCGTCCACCTTGTCGGTGGAGATCTCGAAGAGCGGTTCGTCCCGCTCCACCGCGTCGCCGGCCTTCTTGAGCCACTTGGTAATGGTGCCTTCCACGATGGACTCGCCCATCTGCGGCATGATCACGTCGATTGCCATGGATCGTCTCTCCGGGATGCGGGACAAATTCTGCCTCCGGCTCCTGCCGGATTATAAATTGTGGCGCATTCGCAGTGGATATGCTCTACTGCTGCTTCGCTATCATTCCGGCTCGGGAAGGAATTCCTACCAACAAAAAAACTGTCATCCTGAGCGGAGTTTGGCGCGCTATTAGCGCCAAACGCAGTCGAAGGACCTGCGGTTGCTCTCTCTAGCGCATCTCTGGTGCAAACCCAAGAGGGGCGAAGCAGCCACTCACCGACCTACGCCAGCTCCGGCGGCTCCGGCTGGCCGCGCAGCCGGCGGATCTCCGCCGGAACCCGCAACGGCGTGTCTTGCGCTGGAAGCTCAAGTTCTTCAGCGGCCTGCGCGCGCAGAGCAACCAGACTCTCGACCGCCAGCACCGGTTCGCCGAAGACCATCCCGAATTGCCGCGCCGATTCATTGGCCACAGCTTCCAGTCCGGGGTGCTCCGCGCTTTTTACGTCCTGCATCTGAAATTCCACCTCCAGGCTGGTGACCGGCTTGTCGGTGATGCCGCAGGGGTTGATGAGCGAGAAGTCGCGCAGGTCGGTGCTTACGTTGAAGGCGAAGCCGTGCGAGGTAATGCCGCGCGAAACGTGAATCCCGATGGCTGCGATCTTGCGCTCCTGTGAGCGTGCCAGAGGCTGGCCGACCGGTGCTCTGTCTGTCGCGGAAAGAATATCCATCGAGGACGTTTTGTAACAGGGCACGACTTGAGTCGTGCCGAGAGCATCCGCAGAAAATGGTTGGGCTTTAGCCCCTGCGTTCGGCTCAACCGCCGATTGCGGGGAAGCATTTTCTGCGTCTGCGCAGGAGCACCAAACGCCGGTCAGCCCGGCCACCCTGGCGGCGTGCAGCCCAAAGGCCCCGCAGACCCGAATCAGAGCCTCTTCCATGCGCCGCACAAAGTCCACCGGCCCCATGCGCGCACCGCTGGGGGTGCGCATCGAGCGCAGATCGAAGATCGGATAGCCCACCAGTTGCCCCGGTCCGTGGTAGGTCACATCGCCGCCGCGGTTGATCTGGTGCAGGGTGACGCCCCGCGCCGCCAGCAACTCGTCGGAGGCCAGCACGTTGGCACGGTTGGCGTTGCGGCCCAGCGTCAGCACCGGAGGATGCTCCAGAAGCAGCAGCACGTTGTCTACACGGCCTTGGTAGCGCAGCGCCGCGATCTCCGCTTGCAGTTGCAGGCTCTCGTCGTAGCCCACCCGCCCGAGATACAGATACTGGATCATCGTCTTCGATTGTAGCGGCGCAGCGCCGGGCGCAGAGACGCCAGAAATCCGCGCCACCGGGCAAATCTCTCTGAGGCACTCCATTGGCAGGCAACCCAACTGCTGCGTTCGCGGTCACAGTTTTGCAGTTGGGGGCTTCTCTATAATCGAGACGAATTATCCCATGGTATTCGTTGCAAGGTGCGTCGTGGCCGCGTCACGGACCGCCCGGAAGCGTAGATTCTGAACCCAACCAATCGAACAAAGGAGCACAACTCCCGATGCATACGCATGAAATCGAACAGATGTGTGTAGTTGCCAAGGGGCCGAACCACGGCCCGGCGCCTATTCCACAAGAAGGCCGTTGGACCAAGGTCAAGGAAGTCACCGATGTCTCTGGTCTCACCCACGGTGTGGGCTGGTGCGCACCGCAACAGGGCGCCTGCAAACTGACCCTGAACGTCAAGAACGGCATCATCGAAGAGGCGCTGGTGGAGACCATCGGCTGCACCGGGATGACGCATTCGGCTGCCATGGCCGCCGAGATTCTGCCCGGCAAGACCATTCTTGAGGCCATGAATACCGATCTGGTCTGCGATGCGATCAACGTGGCCATGCGCGAGCTGTTTCTGCAGATCGTCTACGGGCGCACGCAGACAGCCTTCTCCGAGGACGGGCTGCCCATCGGCGCCGGCCTGGAAGATCTGGGCAAGGGCCTGCGCAGCGTGACCGGCACCATGTACGGCACCACCGAAAAGGGCGCGCGCTATCTGGAACTGGCTGAGGGCTATGTCACCGAACTGGCTCTCGACGCAGACAGCGAGATCATCGGCTACAAGTTCGTACGCCTGGGCGTCATGATGGATTCGATCGCCAAGGGCGTGGATGCGCAGACCGCGCTGACCAAGGCAACCGGCACCTATGGCCGCTTTGCCGACGCCGTCAAAACCATCAACCCCCGCAAGGAATAGGAGCAGATCATGGCTTTATTTGAAGGATACGAGAGAAGAATTGCGCAGATCAGCTCCTTTCTTGCCGCCTCTGGCATTGAATCGCTGGAGCAGGCCGAGAAGATCTGCCTGGACAAGGATGTGGATGTTCGCAAGATCGTAAAGTCCATCCAGAACATCGCTTTTGAAAACGCCGGCTGGGCCTATCTGATCGGCGCCGCGGTGGCTATCCAAAAAAAGCAGACGGTGGCCGCGGATGTGGCCGAGACGCTGGGAACCGGCCTGCAGGCCTTCTGCATTCCCGGTTCGGTTGCCGACGATCGCAAGGTGGGCATCGGCCACGGCAATCTGGCCGCGATGCTGCTGCGCGAAGAGACGGGTTGTTTCGCCTTTTGCGCCGGGCACGAATCCTTTGCCGCCGCCGAGGGCGCAATCGGTCTGGCCCGCTCCGCCAACAACGCCCGCAAGACGCCGCTGCGCGTGATCCTCAACGGCTTGGGCAAAGACGCTGCGCTGATCATCTCGCGCGTCAACGGCTTCACCTACGTGCAGACCGAGTTCGACTACGCCACTGGCAAGCTGAACGTGGTGCGCGAGAAGGCCTACTCCATCGGCGAGCGCGCCGCGGTGCGCTGCTACGGCGCCGACGATGTGCGCGAAGGCGTGGCCATCATGCACTTGGAGCGGGTGGATGTGGCCATTACCGGCAACTCGACCAACCCCACGCGCTTCCAGCACCCGGTGATGGCGATCTACAAGAAGGAGCGCCTGCTGGACGGCAAGAAGTTCTTCTCGGTGGCTTCGGGCGGCGGCACGGGCAGAACCCTGCATCCCGACAACATGGGAGCGGGTCCGGCCTCCTACGGCATGACCGACACTATGGGCCGCATGCACTCCGATGCGCAGTTTGCCGGTTCTTCCTCCGTTCCCGCGCACGTGGAGATGATGGGTTTGATCGGCATGGGCAACAATCCCATGGTCGGCGCGTCGGTTGCGGTCGCGGTCGCCGTGGAACACGCCATGAAGCAGTAGAGGCAAACCATGGTCGCACTGGTCGACTTGGTGTATCGTCGATCCGGTTGATCGTGAGCGCACGGTCCCCCACCCTAGCCGCAAAACCGGGGTCCCCACGAACGGTCTTTCGTCCGTGGGGTGGAAAAACAACTGCGCGGCGAGGGTGGGGCGGCCTTTTGAATGTGAGCGAACGGGATCGCGATTCCAGGGTTTCATCGAAATTCGGACCGGAAAAAAGGGTGCTCGAAAAGATTCTTGTTCATTCTTTTGGATTTTCGAGTCGGATCCGTGCTATAGTCAGGGAAATCGTAGAATTCGATCTGAAGTCCTTGCCTGTTCCGCGTTACCGCCTACTCGCAACACTTCCACATTGCGTTCAGCGGTAAATCAGCACAGAGGAGCAACACATTATGGAACAGGGCACTGTCAAGTGGTTTAACGACGCCAAGGGTTTTGGATTTTTGAGCCGCGAAAACGGCGAGGACGTCTTCGTTCATCACACCGCCATCCAGTCGAACGGTTTCCGTTCGCTGCAAGAAGGCCAGCGCGTTCAGTTCAACGTGGTCAAGGGACCCAAGGGCTGGCAGGCTGAAAACGTTCAGGCCATCTAAGCCGGAACGCTTCGATCAGATTCGAGCAGAATCAAAAGGGACAGCCAAGCGGCTGTCCCTTTTCTGCGTCTGGGCGTGTGTTGATGGCAATGGCCGGTTTGGCGGCGTGAATAAAACGCGAAACGAATGAATCACGTGCAGAAACTCCTGCACGGTGTTGTCGCCAGACGGCTTACGCCGCCGGCTCCAGAGCCTCGGCGGCAACGGGTACGGCGGGGGAGTGAACGCCACCCGAGGGTGTATTGTGGGTGCCCAGATACTGCAAAACATCGTTGATGGAGTCTTCGAAGCGGCCGCCGGTCTTGTGGGTGGCTTTTACGCCTTTGGCGACAAGCTGGCAAACTTCAAAGCGGTTGATGCCCTGCGCGAGTGCGCGATGGATTTGGTCGGAACGCATAACGAACTCCGGTCAACACGGTGGTTGGTGCGTGAAGTGCGGAGCTCGTCCGGAGCAGTACGGAGGTCATAGCCGAGCAGGCTGTGCAGTGGGAGGGCAGCCAGAGGCGGGCCTGATTCGATTGTACGCTGGAATCGACTCGAACGCGGGCGCAGTTCGCCTTTAGAATCGGCGGATTGAACCTGCGCGCTTTCGTCCAAGGCCAATCCCTGTTAACATATAGGTCATATCGACCCGGCGAGCGGGAAACCAGAAGAGATTGCAGCGAAAGAGGTTACACGTGGCAGATACCACCAATGTCGAAGAGCGCGAAGAACGAAAGAAGCTGAAGCGGGCCGCCCGCAAGAAGGCTGCCCCCAAGGCGAAACAGACCGAGCCTCGTGGATCGAAGAAGAAAAAGGTCAAGAAACTGGCCCGCGGTCAATCGAAGCGCTAAGCGTAAGCTTTGCTAGAACAAGGGGTTCCGGGACGGGCCGTACGGTCGCCTGGCGCGGAACCCCAGCCTACCTTCCCCCTCCCGATGGTCTTGCTCTCTCCTGTGTGCAAAGGCCAGCCTGCGTGGCCCCGATCCTGGCAGTAAGGATTCCCTTGGGAAAGCCCTATCTGCCAGCGCCGGCCAGGACACCGTGGTTGCGGGAAGCCTTTTACCCACAGGCGTCCTGCGCAGTGCAGGACCGGGAGAACTGCCCTGGCCAGCCAACTTTTTGCCCGCAAGTCCATTGATAAGCTGATCCTGGAGTCGGAAGCCCCGGAGCAGGCGCTGAAGAAGTCTCTGGGGCCCTGGTCTCTGACCGCGTTGGGCATCGGAGCGGTGATTGGTTCGGGAATTTTTACCGTGATCGGCACGGCTATGGCCGGGCAAAAATTCCCTTCGCCCGAAATCGGCAACACCCCGCTTTTGCACTATGTTTTGCACCATACAGCGCTGGCCGGACGGCCGGGCGCAGGACCGGCGCTGGCGCTTTCGCTGGTGCTGGTGGCCATCGTCTGCGTCTTTACCGGGCTGTGTTACGCCGAAATGGCCTCGATGATCCCCATCGCCGGCTCGGCGTACACCTACACCTACGCCACTCTGGGCGAGCTGGTGGCCTGGATCATCGGCTGGGACCTGATTCTGGAATACGCCTTCAGCAATATGAGCGTGAGCGTGGGTTTTGCCGCGCATATTGTCGATCTGCTCGACTGGTTCGGGCTGCACCCAGCGGCACAATGGATCTCGCCCGCCTACTTGCCCACCGGGTTGCAGGATCTGGCCGGCAACGACATTTACCAGTCCGGCTGGCACTTCGGCTTCAACATCCCCGCTTTTCTGGTGGTGATGCTGCTGACAGTGCTTCTGGTGCGCGGCATCCGCGAGTCGGCCCGCGCCAACAACGTTATGGTGCTGATCAAGATGGCTGCCATTCTGGTCTTCATCTTTGCGGCCGCCAGCTTCGTCAAGCCCCACTACTGGCATCCCTTCATGCCCAACGGCTGGACGGGCGTGCTCACCGGCGGCTCCATCATCTTTTTCACTTACATCGGCTTTGACTCGGTTTCGACGGCAGCCGAGGAGTGCAAGAATCCCCAACGCGACCTTCCCATCGGCATTCTGGCTACGCTGGTGGCCTGCACCCTGCTCTATGGCGGCGTGGCTATCGTGCTCAGCGGCATCGTGCCCTGGCAGTCGGTGATGGGCGACGCGGCGCCGGTGGTCAACGCGCTGAAGAAACTCTCGCTGCAGCCCGGCGGCCACAACCTGCAATGGGTGCGCCTCTTTGTGCTGATGGGCGCCATGCTGGGCATGATCTCGTCGATCCTGGTCTTCCAGTTGGGGCAGGCGCGTGTCTGGTTCGCCATGTCGCGCGATGGATTGCTGCCCAAGATCTTCAGCCGCATCCACGTGAAATTCCGCACCCCGGCCGTGGCTACCTGGGTGGCGGGCTTCGTGGTGGGCATTCCCGCCGGCCTGCTGGACATCGGAACGGTCTCGAACCTCTCCAACATCGGAACGCTCTTTGCCTTCGTGCTGGTCTCCATTGCGGTGCTGATTCTGCGCTACCGCGAGCCGGAGCGCCCACGAAGCTTCCGCGTGCCGCTGGGACCGCTCTTCCCGGTGCTGAGCATCGTCTTCTGCATTGTGCTGATGATGGGCTTGGAGGTGCTAACCTGGGCTTCCTTCTTTCTGTGGCTGCTGATCGGCCTACTGATCTACTTCTTCTATAGCCGCCACCGCTCGGAGTTCGCCAAGGCACGATGACCGCACGGCGCCCGATAGATGGAAGATCGAAACGCCTTCCATCCGCAGGGTATAGCCATTCTGGAATCGCCCCTGAAACGTCTCCCATTCCCGAAGAATGGCTGGCGCTGATTGCTGCGCGCGGAAATCGGTATAGGGGAGCGAGTGACCGCTCTCCCCTGCCACACCCCCGTACAGGCGGGTCCGCATAGGGCGGTTCAAGAAGTTGAGGTCAACCCTGTGCCTTCCGTTTGAGGACGCGGGCACCGGTCTTCATCCCTGTCTAAGTGATCGAATGCGGCTTCAACGAGTCTCCACTCGACCGCTCCGCCAATGGGGATGTCTGAGCCGACATATTTTATTGCCCTGATTGGCACGGTTCAAGCCTTGCCCTTTCAAGACCGCGGGGAAGGTTCAAATGCGATTACCCTGGCTGACTTCGTCCGGGTTCCCCGCGTTGGGGAGAGTTCTGCTACACTAGTTCAAGCGTAACGAGGGGCCATTGCAACCAGGCTGCGCCCCATCCGGTACGTGACTGCAACCCATGTTCGGGGAGTGGCTCAGCCTGGTAGAGCACCTGGTTCGGGACCAGGGGGTCGGAGGTTCGAATCCTCTCTCCCCGACCAATAATTTCAATAACTTACAGCATATTTGGCGTCTTCCGAAAACGCCACTGTAGTCAAATTTGTAGCAGTGAAGACCTCCAAGTTCCTCACACCTCAACACCCAAAAGAGATTCCGTCAGGATTCCTGTTTGGCTCACAGGCATCTCGTCGGCCAGAGACGCCCATGCAGCCACACATTCGATCGATGCGCCATCGGCCATCCCAATCAAAAGGGAAATTAGCCTAAAAACATCTGTTACCCAACAGAAGTGCGCCGGCGTAGAGACGTTTTCGGGGCCAATGTGGCGTCCCGATACGTCCAGCGCATTGAACGCGACGGAGCCGAGCTTGAGATTGACCTGCTCCAGGAGTCTCTGGATGTGGTTGGGCGCCCGGCTCTGGCTCTGGCTCTCGCGCAATTCCACGCGATAGCGGGTCAAATTCCGCAGGTCCTGGATGGAGGTTGACGGTACGTAGCTTCCCTTGAGCAGCCCGTGCTGCAGCAGGTCGACGATCCACTCGCAGTCTTTGGCGTCGGTCTTGCGTCCAGGCACGACCTTGATATGCTGCGGGTTAACTAGCTGTTACTCGAACTGCCCTTCCAGCACAGCCCAAACCGACCGCCAACACACGCCCGTAGCTTCCGTCGTACGTAGGCAACGCCTTGCTCCCGCAGCCTGTCTGCCAGCCCCAACAGATCTCCGTGGAGCTGCCAAAGGCCCGAACCTGTTTGCGCTTCTTGCCGTCTGGCTCACAAACCTGCACGCAGGCGCTCATCGTCTTCTGGTGTTCATCCAATCCAGCTCAACATGCATAAAATACTTGCATGGATCTACCTCCCGGACCGCCTCTGGAGGAAGCCTTCTCTCGTGAGAGTCCCTTTGCGTGCTAACGGCCTGCGCGGCGACGACAATTCCTTGCTCCTCCAGGCTTCCAGGCCAGACGCATCTGCAGGCTTATCAGCACCACTGCCCGAAACGGCCCTCTGCCCAGAGGCGGACCAAATCTACGCTACTTCGGGTGGCCTCAATTTTCATCCCCCTTTGTGACCGGTACGGTCATGAACGTCTCCTCTGGTGTTGGAAAAGAGTTCCACTTGACATCCTTCAGACCACTTGCTACGCTTTATCCATAGCGCAAAGGCGCAGTTGAAAAATCAATTCGGAGGATTTGCTGAGATTTCTGCAGGGATGGCTTCAGTTCCGATCATCCATAGACACCCCGCTCGTTACCCACCTGCTCTATACAATCTCATCGAGAGATGCCCAAAAATGGTCCACCCGATTTCAATGATCGGACAGGATCGGTTCCCGTTTTTCTGTGCATCTCTCTCGAGGCTAACTTCGGTTAGCCTTTTTCTTGCGAACAACTTTAGCCAAGGGATTAGCCTTCGAAATTCCTTGGTTTGTGGATCAGTTTTAACATGTTAAAATCGCCTCGGAATTGTTGAAGTATTTCCGGTTTATGGTTTGAGGCGCAAGAACCTATGGGTATTTGAAGCTTCTTTCATATGCCACTTTCCCGCGCCACTTCAGAATATAGCTATACATGGCACCTGAGCCTTCCGTATATGATGGATTGTAGCTCTTTGGCTGTGTATAGTACATTCCAAAGTTATTCTCAATCGCGAAGAGCGCCATTCCCAACGTATGTGTTTTAATGCCGAACGGCGCCAAAACAATTTCAGGATTTTCGCATTTCCAGCGACAAAGAGTCATATAGACCAACTCGGCATCCCACCCGGAGATTGGCTGAAGATTTCGACCAAGATTGATCGAATGTTCCGGAGGCAACAGTTGCCTTAGCATCGCCCATTGCCGCCGTTCGACCACCGGAGCAGTGGGGAAAGACATAATGAATCTCGTATCTTTTCGGCCATGATATTGCTCCATGATTGACCGAATATTGAGCTCTTCGAATCCGAGCGAAACAACAAGAGCGCCCTTACCTAACGGAGTTCTCCCGGCCATTCCCGGTAAGTGATCGCATGGTAGTGCATCCGTCGACAAATGATCTTTTGCATATCCGACGCTCTCTGCCGCAGTATAGGTGACAAGTAAATCCTGACACCATTCGCTTTTCAGCATACGTTTAAGTAAGAAGCAGAATACGCGTTTTGGCAAGCTCGTAATGTCGAGCACTATGGAAGATATGCCGTTCAGGCTATTTCTGACATTGAATAGTATGTCCAGAAGCTGATCTTCTGTGGCGAGCAGATCAACAATATGCTCGTTAAACTTCACGCGAGCGTCGGTCAGTCGCTTCCGGTGCACCGCACACTTAGTTGTGATCGTATCGGCATAGCTCGGGAAAGCATCTTTGGGATCATCCACTCGTAACAACCACAGCGGTCCGCAGCTTCCAGAATTGCTGAAAATCAAAGGGACATGGATCGATCTCTCCTCGAACGATAAACACCCGACGAAACGCGAAGAGCGCTCTAAAACGAACAGTTTAAACAAGTCCTCATTGCCTGAAGGTAGTATCATCGGGAACCTCAAAACTCAGTTGCGCACTCTCGCGCTGCACAATCATTTTTTTGTTCCTTCGGCCCTTAACGCCGAAGTAGATGCGTTCATTTGAAAATATCCACATATACGCATCATGAATGTCCTGCACATAAAATGGTTCCTTCACCCGCTTCAACGGGATTTTGAAAAATGGGGATAGGAGTGGATGCAAGTACCACTTCTCACGCACGCTGTCACCAGGGTTTTTGGACGTATGTGCTCGTTGCTCAATGATCGCCCAGCTGACGCCTTTCCGCAAGAAACCAGCGACGCTTTCGCCCTCTTCAGAACCTTGCAGATCCGTCTCCCGGATGGAGAATCCGCTGTGCCCTGGATTCGAAATCGCGGCCTCTCCGATCAAGCTGTCATTAATCGCAGGTCCCAACCTCCCGATGACTTCAAATCTCCTCTGTCCACCGAAAGTCTCTGTCCTATCGCGCTCGGCCCAGTTCTGGGATGCTTTATGGATTGATTCAGTTTGGATTTTATCGCTGATTGGGGCGGCCAAGAGTGGGTCTACTCCCAATCGACTTGCGAGATCCCAAATTTCAGAGAGAACAAGCAGCGTTGCCGTTATGTTGAAACCAGAAAGCCCCAATAGCGTGTCCCAGCCAAAATAGAGCTTTCTTTGTCGAGTCATAGAAGCAACCTGCAGTAAAGCCACCTCAATTCGCTCTTTGCGCCACCACCGCTCACTCACCCAAGGACGGCTTTCCAATTCGGTCATTATCTTAGACTCGGTCCAACCTCGTCTGTGTTTCTGGAGTGCCCATGCAGAAGCGAGCCGAATCTCAAGCGGATTACTTTCCTCAACGAGGAAGGACTCTAGCCTCGCCTTTAAGGTTTGCGGAAGATTTGCTATAAACTTCTCTTTTGTTCGATCATACTTCTTAAGATAGAGCTTCGCCTCGCGAGATGGATTGCTCATACCCAAAATACGGTCCACACCTCCAGATATTTCACCGTAAGTATATTTCAAGCGCCGATCAGTGACATCCTTTGCAAATCTCCGGAAGAGCCAGTTCTTATTTCGCTCGGAGCGCATTAAAACCTGGCGCAAATCGACAATCGCATAATCTCGATTGACTTCCACTCTGGATTCCGCCCCCCAAATCCTAAGCTCCGTCCCCCAATCGTAGGTCCTTGCGCCAATCTTATAGAACACAAAAGGGTCACGCGCCTTTATTGCTGAGTTTAGAATCCTCTGTAGAGAAGTCCCAAAGCTCGGATTTAGCTCAGGGAGAACCTCGTACTGATCGACAACTACAAAGAGAGATGCGTTCGGCTTTGAACTCATCTCCCTCAAGAGTTTCCCGCATTCGAAAAGAGGAATTCCCAAGCTGGCTTTTGTCGTCCAGATATCGTTTGGGATGTCGTCCGTATTCGTATCTAGAAAGTCTTTATATGCCGCAAGACGTCCTTCAGCAATGGCTGATAGGTCCTCCAATGTGCGCGCCTCTGAGTAGAACCCGTGCCAGCAATCCCAAGATGCGATTCTTTCAACTAGGGTCCCCACCTCAGGCATTCGGTTAAGCCCTAGCCAAGATCTAGCTGTCCTAAATTGTGACTTTTGCAGCAACGAAAGCCCCTTGACGAACTCGCAAAACAAGAATGTGTTCAAGAAATCTGACGCGGCCGCGCTATCAACACTCGATGTTGGGTCACTTATTCGGCGTGCTTGAGAAATTGAGCGCTTTCCAAAGGAGTGGAAATTTGATCTGACGAGATTTACCGAAATGCCCAAGAAGGGATCAAGGCCACGCATGCCAACAGGCTCGCTACGTCCATCTCCAAGAAATCGCGCCAAGACTTCGAGACGCACCAGATTGACAAGCATTGTCTTTCCAGCGCCCTGAGGTCCGGTAATGATGACGTTGGATGGACGAAATACCTCCAATGTCTCGCCAACCAGAATTTCGGTGCTGAAAACTTGTCTATAAAGGTCTGGATTCTCAATCAGTTCCGTGATTAAAAGATCGTGGAAGGGATTGTGCGCTCGGCGCTGGTCGCGGAGACTATTCTTCATAACTTCCCTCCTTTTCGTCTACCGTCGCTTCGTGGATGATGGAGTCGGCGAAACAGAGCTCGCCAAGCAGCGTTCTGATGATGAATCAGCGGCAGCGTGTTGTTCGGTACGTTATGTGCCGTAACAACGAGTGAACCGCTGCTTGAATATCCAAATGCATTCCTTGGAGGGTCGTCAGTATCGCCAGATGGCTGTAAGACGCGGTCTTCGGTAGCCAGCACGATGGCCCGAATTGCCTGATGCTCATCTCTTTCGCCAGGTTGCATTTCCCTAGAAACGCATTCATCACCGGGGATAACATGTACTGCTTTGACAGTTACTCGAGGAATCGGATCGCTAATGTAGCTATCAGCGCCGGAATTCAAGATAATCATGGGGACAAACAGAATCCGTGATAATCCATTGGATAAATCACTCGAGATGTTGAGAATCTTCCGTGCCTGACGTCCGCTCCCCACGAAATCCTCTAGGACGAGTATCGTTTTGCTTAAGTGAGCCATCCGGAGTATTTCTTGAGCTATCACCTCATCTTCACCTAGTACAATTGGTTTTGGGGCAGGTAAGTCGTTAACCTGGCAGAAATCCGACACCTTCATGCTGTCTGTTATTGAAAGTATACTGGTCCTTGAGACCTGTTCACATATTAGTTGTGGCCTATCTACGCTCATTCGATCCTCAATCGATTCAGATCCGAGAAGCCATGGAACAATTATCCGACGGAAGGCGTCTCGATAGAGGCAATGCATCTGCGCGGTATCAATGAAGGACACCTGTGAGAGGAGCTTTAATAGCGCTTTGCGTTCTGGATCGTGCGAAACGTTGTCCATCCAATTAAGGAGGCGGGTCGAGAATGGACCATCCTGATTGCTGAACTGCTGATACTGGTGAAAGCGAGTAGAATCGTGAAAATCTATATCTCGCAACACACTCATGTAAGGATAACTATCGCGAGCATCTCGCCGACCGTCCTCCTCCCAGGAGAGTATTGTTTCGTAAAGCTGTTCTTTGTTCATATCGGTTTCACCGCAACAAAATAGCGTTCCTTACGGTCATTGCCATTATGCCCATTGGACAGCCGCAGTGAATTCAAATAGCGACGCGTTGTTGGAACTGTATGTACACCTTCCTCTGAAATCTTAAACCCAATTGAGATAGCGACTTCCTTCAATATGGCGGCAGTATTAACAAGACCTGAAGAAGAGGGGCCGGTTCGAGACAGTTTTACGTCTCCCGCAACACAGATTAGCTTTCCTCCCGGTCTGAGCATTGTTGAGCATTGCTCAAGAATGATAGCAATGGATGTGGAGTACCTAAAGACACTGGACGTCTGCAGGTAATCGCTTGGCTTCACGCTTGTTTCCGCGTCAAGTAGCCAATGTCTTAGCCAGTTATCTTTAAAGTAGGTTTGAGCGTTGAAGTATGGCGGAGACGTCAGTACAACGTCCACGATGCCGGCCTGTTGGCGGAAGTGGTTGCAAAGGTCAAGAGCGGAACCAAGTACTACGGAACTGACCACCTGTGGGCCGGCCTCGGTCGGGATACAACGCTCAACCTTTTTACGGAGGCAGGCCGCAATGTCTCTGATGGGACGGACCAAATTGTTCTTCTTGGCATAAGCCCGCACATAAGAAGGCGCCATCCCAAATGCATGCGCGGATGGAATCGATAAAGAGAATGATGCATGGCCGTGAATGATACCCAATAGAGCAGCAAGGACAACAGATGCACATCCAGGGTCGCGCTCCTTCGCAATGTCGGAAAGAAGGTAATCGCGTATCGGGATCAGCCTTTTAATGTTGTGAGGGTGCAATAGAGAGGCCACGTCAGGTCTGGCTGAAATGCCGGTCAATGAGTGAGTTGGCAATTGGTCAATATAACGGAGAACATTACTTCTTGTGACGAGAGCAACTTTGGCCCTTGAGCATATGACCGCCTCGGGAGCGACGTCAAGGCCGAGACAGTTCATCCTCAGTGTACGTGCCGCTAGCAGCGTAGTTCCTTTTCCACAGAATGGGTCGCACACGAGAGCCCCAATAGGAGCGTGCTTACGCAACAAGTCGGTTGCGGTGAGGACAGGGAAGGAGCCAGTGCGAGACATGATGCCTTGCAGTCGAGATATATCGCGAACCGTCCAGGCTAAATCGATCTGGGAAATCTGAGTAAACGTGTTCATAGAATTACTTCTAGGATTCTACCTCAATCGAAGCATTGTCAAACAGCAGATTTAGTTTTCGAGTGTATCCGCGCTTGATCCGAGGGCAATGGGGGAGCGCTTGTGGCGTCGTAGAAGTGGTGCCTGGAATCTTCCAAAACCAGTGCGATAACCCTAAAACCGCAGTCCCCCAGCAAAAGAGCGCCCGTATCTAGGCGTTTTCGAGGTCGGCGGGGGACGAATCTGGCCACGATGTAGTCGGCGGGGTCTTCCATCGGTCTGTCGCAGGCGACTGCTCCGCGACCATCCTTACATGGCTAGGGGCCGCTCGGATATTGCCTATCAACAGCATCAGCGCGGCCTTGGCGGCGTGCATTGGCGTCAGGTGGAGGGTGGTTTGACCCGCGTGCTGGGTGGCTCTACCCACCCCCGCCAACAGCAAGGCTCTGCTGGTAATGGCTTCCATGCGCGCTTCCGGTTTAGCGGCGCGGCAGTTCCAACCACCACCAGTTGCAAATCAACGCCACGGCGCGGGCGCTGGTCTGGCAGCGCTCGATGTCCTGGGTGGTAAAGCCGCCCCAGCCCCATTGGTTTCTCAACTCGTCGAAGCCGTTTTCTGCATCGGCCCGGTCGCGGTATAACTGCGCCATCGACTCCAGCGGGTAGCCGCTGGCCGTTCAGTGGCGTGAGCCCTTCTCGTGCCAGCCGTTCCAGCGGCACCTCGCGGGTGGTTCAGTGCTGACGCCGGTTGGCCTCTTCGCACCAGAGAAATGCCTGCCGGTTCAGATCGACCAGCGAAGTGAAGTCGATCCCCGGCCAGAAGCTCGACTTGCTGTAGCGGATCGTGGACTCGATCTTGCCCTTGGTCTCCGGTCGATAAGGATGGCAGACGCGCGGCACAAAGCCGTAGTAGCTGGCAAAGTCCAACATCTTCAGGTGGAATCGCGGTTGCCCGTCGATCCGTTCCACCACCCATGTCTTCATGTTGTAGGTCAACACGGTCGCTGCCAGGCCGCCAAAATAATGGAAGGCGTGGATCATGCAGTTGAGCATCGTCTCCATGTCCTGGCGCTGGGTAAACTCCAAAAAGCGCATCCGCGACCAGCTCAACGTCAACGCGAAGCCATACAGCCGCTTGCCGTCCCAGTTGCCAAAGTGTCCCCAGTCCATCTGCGCCTGCTGACCCGGTTCGGTCTCAAAGCGGACAACGCGCGTTCTCGGTTCTCATCGCGCCAGGGGCGGACCACCTTCTTGAACTGAGTAAAACAGCCGTCATAGCCACGCTTCTGTAGTTCCCGGAACAGGCGGCTAGCGTTCTCCACCCCTTGTTCCCAGCGTTCGCGCAGAAACGCACGGAAGGGATCGGCTTTACAACTCCTGGGCGGGCGCTGATACTCGCGCGGTAGTTCCCGTGAATACTTGCGAACCGTCTTGCGATCCATCTCCAGACGACGAACGATCTCGCTCACGCTCAAGCCGTCTTGATGCAACTTCCGAATCTTCATGAAACCCTCCAGTCGCAGCATCCTCTCCCCTCCCGGAGGACAGAATGCCAAGTGCGGACCATAACTGGGCATTTTCCAACCGCCACTTCTGGGGATTTTTAGAGTACCGCTGACAATCATCACTACCCAGCATGACCGCCCCTTCAGGCTCATCTTGTATTGGAAGAGAGTATGCCTTGCCACACACGCGAAAGCGTTCTATCATGATAGCGATAACACTCCTATCAATAAATACATGACACAAACACAAAAAGCAATATGCGCTGCCGGTCTTCTTGTTGGAATACTCGCAGTCACGTTCGTTATTATTCGGTATCAAAAGCCTAAGCCTCCATCTCCAGCAGCGCTTAGCCGACAGGTTAAACCGAAGTTACTTGAGCCAACCTATGCGCCAACTGGCCAAGCGGTTCCTAGCTTTCCGAGTACTCTATTACTGGATGCTAATTCTCAAATCGCTCAAAGCTACTCCGTGCCTTACGGAAACAACACGCAATCCACTGTAATATATGACACGCCAGACAGCCCGGATAAAGCGTATGAGGAATATCTAAGCGTTCTTCAAAGCGAGAAGTATAGCATTCTAACAAAAAAGCAAACCTCGACTCTCGACACCGTTTACGCCACAACCAATGAGGCCGATATCAGTGTGATGATCTCTCCGAAGAGCAGTGGAAGTTCTATTAATATCTCGTACTTGCATAAGTAGTAATAAATGACGGTCTAAGGCGACATTAGGGCCTACGCCACAGGCTTTATTGCAACAGCAAACTTTAATTCTTAAAAGCACAATCATGAAGTTAAAATCTTTTGCGAACATCTTCGAGTCTATCAAAGCCGTTCCCTATATTCTCCTTGTCTTTTCTATGTTAACGGTTGGAATGTATTCCATATCCATACCTTCTACTAAGGCTGATGATATACCTGTATATTCTAACCCCAATGATCCAGATCCTTGTCTGGCCGACAACGGTTATGGCTGTGCCGGTGACATAGTTGTGACCTCGCCTGCGCCCAATAGTATTATCACTACGGGTACAATGCAGGTAACTGGATATGCGACTGGTCAAACCTGGGGGTATGGTGGCTGCGGGAGTGTGTCTAACGGACAATGTTCATCAGTCAATTTGGTAGCAATGGAGCCTGACTTGAATAGTCCTGTATTTTATCAAACAAGTCCCGCTCCTGCCGAAGGCCCACCTATCGAAGGAACTTTTCCACTCACTATTGTATATGGCGGTCAAGACGGCTATACGAGCTATAATACGAATAATAATCCGAATCCGAATGGGGAGTGGACGTCGGGTGGTTCGGCATCTCTATATACATTTAGTTTCAATGTTGATGTAGGGTCACTCCCTCCTGGTAATTATACTTTGAATATGAGTACCACTGACTATTATTACCCAACGGACCTTCCGCTTTTAGAGTCCCCGATAGGGGATCCGTAAACCCCTCGCCTTTAGGCGACGGAAGGTACTAGGCTTGTAGTGATGGAAAACTATAAGCGTGGCAGCCATACGGTGTGGGATTGCAAATATCACC